>Ga0111539_10010988_pt1 | contig 11398 bp, 7 predicted proteins | sample RhiMethybrSRZTD1_FD_79667 | JGI IMG/M metagenome (GOLD analysis project Ga0111539, IMG submission 79667) | Populus rhizosphere microbial communities from Tennessee, USA - Rhizosphere MetaG P. TD hybrid SRZTD1 (version 2) (version 2) | ecosystem: Host-associated > Plants > Roots > Rhizosphere >...
AGTGCCAGGCCGATTCGACCTATGGCTCGGCGACGATCTGCAACACCACCACCGGTCAGTCGGACAGCGGCGAGTGCGTCACCGCGATGTGCAGCGCCAGCGGCCCGTGCGCGGCCAATACGGGCGACTTCTGCTGCGGCGGGCTGTGCACGCCCGGCAACTGCTGCGTCGACGCCGACTGCGGCTCGTTCGGTGCGTTCTACCGGTGCGTGAACAACAGCTGCACCGGCTGCGCGCCGGCGACCGGCAACAAGTACTACGTCGATCCCGTGAACGGCAGCGACGTCAGCGCGACCGGCAGCGGCATGGTCGGCGGCGTCGCGAACCCGACTTGCAGCTTCCGCACCGTAACGCACGCGCTGCAGGTCGTGGGCGGCTTCGCGGTGGCCGGCACGCAGATCATCGTGGTCGGACAGAGCGGCCAGAGCGTGTCGCTGCATGCGAGCGAGACCTTGCCGATCATCGTGCCGACGAACGTCACCATCACGACGCAGAACGGACCGATCCGCGTCAACCTCCTCGCCAGCAGCGATCCCAACCTGGCCAACGTGGCGGGCTTCCAGCTGGGCGGCGATCAAGCGGCGATCGCGCCCGATCCCGCGGCGCCGATCACCATCGACGGCGGATCGCAGAGCTCGGGCATCGGCATCGGCGTGTCGCCGGGCGCCGGCAAGTCGGCGTCGCTGTCGTACGTGACCGTGCAGAACACGGGCGGGCACGGTATCGCGGTGTCGAACGGCACGCTCGCCATCGGCCAGGGCGTCACCGTGACGGGCGCGGGGACGGCGGTGAAGCGGCGCGACGGCCTCAATATCGGCGGCGGCCTCGTCAACATCATGGTCACCAGCGGCCAGGCACCGACGGCGTTCAACAACAACAGCCAGGACGGCATCGAGGTGACGGGCGGCGTCCTCAACATCACCGGCTTCCCGGTGACCGTGCCGGCGCCCAACGGGCAGGGGACCGTGGTCGCGAACGGCAACGCGCTCGCCGGCCTGCGCATCTTCGAGTCGCCGGCCAACGCGGCGTTCAGCACCGTCAACGGTCTGGTCGCGTGGCAGAACGCGCAGCACGGCCTGCGCCTGTACGGCGGCACGAAGGTGAAGGTCCGGAACAGCGTCTTCCTCGCCAACGTCCTCAACGGCGTGTACATCACACCCTACGAGGCGACCTCCGCGGGCAACGATCTGTCGCAGCTGGACCTCGGCACCGCGGCGGATCCGGGGCGCAACATGATGCAGGGGGCCGTCGGCTCCATGCCCAACCTGGCGGGTCTGTGCCTGGGGATGACGCCGGGCCTCAACATGACGCTGACGCTGTCCGCGCGCGGGAACACCTTCGCTGGCCCGACCGATTGCACGACGTCCACCGCGGCGATCGTGCGCTCGACCGTGTGCAACGGCTTCGCCGACATCGGCGTGGTTCCAAGCGGGGACACGGCGGTGATCGTCGACGTCGCCACCTGTCAGTAGTCGCACCGCGCCGCAGGCGCGGTGTGCGACTATTGTTTTTTCAGGTAGCCGCACTGTCGCGCTTCGCGCGACAGCGGCTAGTCGCACCGCGCCGCAGGCGCGGTGTGCGACTATTGTTTTTTCAGGTAGCCGCACTGTCGCGCTTCGCGCGACAGCGGCTAGCCGCTTCGCGCGCGCGGAAACGCGCCGGTCGAGGTCACGGCTTTCTTGCAATTCGGATCCCAGTCCCTTAGGGTCGGGACCAACGCGCGATGGCGTCACGTCAGCTCGATCTGCTCGGTGCCGGCGCGAAATCCGCCGGCAAAAAGAAAGGCGCCGGCGGTGGCCGCGGGGGCAAGCGTGGCGGCGGCGGGGGCGGCGGCGACGGCGACGCGCCGACACCGCCGGCGGATGCCTCGCTGGCGACCGAGGCGCAGCGCCGCTACCTGAACTATGCGGTCAGCGTCATCACGTCGCGCGCGCTGCCCGACGTGCGTGACGGCCTGAAGCCGGTGCAGCGCCGGATCCTGTACGCGATGTACGCGAACCTGCACCTCCACCCGGACAGCAAGCACCGCAAGTCCGCGACCATCGTCGGCGAGGTGCTGGGCAAGTTCCATCCCCACGGCGACACGTCGTGCTACGACGCGATGGTCCGCATGGCGCAGCCGTTCTCGATGCGCGAGATGCTCGTCGACGGCCACGGCAACTTCGGGTCGCTCGACGGCGACGCGGCCGCCGCCTACCGCTACACCGAGGCACGGCTGGCGCCGCTGGCGGTCGATCTGCTCGACGAGATCAAGCAGGGGACGGTCGACTTCCGCCCCAACTACGACGGCTCGACCGAAGAGCCGATCGTGCTGCCCGCGAAGATTCCCCATCTACTCGTCAACGGCTGCACCGGCATCGCCGTCGGCATGGCGACCAACATCCCGCCGCACAACCTCACCGAGGTGTGCGACGCGACGGTCGCGCTGATCGACGATCGCAAGCTGGAGACCAAGGACCTCCTGAAGTTCATCAAGGGCCCGGACTTTCCGACCGGCGGCCAGATCATCAACAGCAAGAAGGAGCTGCGCGACATCTACGAGACGGGGCAGGGCGGCGTGCGGGTGCGCGGCGAATGGAAGAACGAATCGGGCGGGCGCGGCGGCGATCACGTCGTCATCACGTCGATCCCGTTCGCGCTGCAGAAGTCGACGGTGGTCGAGCGCATCGCCGAGGTGATCATCAACAAGAAGCTTCCGATGCTGGTCGACGTGCGTGACGAATCGACCGACGACGTGCGCATCGTGCTGGAGCTGAAGCCGGGCGCCGATCCCAACCTGGTGATGGCGTACCTGTTCAAGCACACGCCGCTGGAGACCGGCTTCCACGTCAACCTGACCTGCCTGGTGCCGACCGACAACAAGGAGATCGCGGGGCCACTGCGGGTCGATCTCGCGGCGATGCTGCGCGAGTTCATCGAGTTCCGGCAGGACACCGTGCGGCGGCGCTTCGAGTTCGAGCTGGCCGAGCTCGAGCGCCGCATCCACATCCTGGAAGGCTTCGCGAAGATCTTCGACGAGCTCGACGAGGCGGTGCGGATCATCCGCAAGTCGGACGGCAAGTCCGACGCCGCGGTCAAGCTGTCGGCGCGCTTCAAGCTGTCGGACGCCCAGACCGACGCGATCCTGGAGCTGAAGCTCTACAAGCTGGCGCGTCTGGAGATCCAGGCGATCCTCGACGAGCTGAAGGCGAAGCGCGCGCGCGCCAGGGAGATCAAGGAGATCCTCGCCGACAAACGCAAGCTGATGCGCGTCGTGCGCAGCGAGGTCGTCGAGGTCGCGGGGCGCTTCCCCGACAAGCGCCGCACCAAGATCGGCGGCGCGGGCGGCGAAGACATGGAGTTCGTCGCGGAAGACTTCATCGTCGACGAGCAGGTCACGGCGATCGTGACGCGCGACGGCTGGATGAAGCGCGTGCGCGAGGTGAAGGACCTGTCGGCGACCCGGTTGCGCGACGGCGATTCGGTCCTGGCGGTGATCCGCGGTTCGACCAAGGAACCGATGACGGTGTTCTCCAACCTCGGCTACGCCTACACGCTGCGCCTCAACGACGTGCCCGCCTCGACCGGTTACGGCGAGCCCGTGCAGAAGCTGTTCAACTTCCGCGACGGCGAGCGCGTGGTCGGCGCGCTGCCGATGAGCGCCGGCGAGACACCCAAGGGGGCGCTGGCCGCGGCGGTGAGCAAGCGCGGGTTCGGCATGCGCGTCGCGCTGGAGCCCCACCGCGAGCTGTCGACCCGCGCCGGGCGCCGCTTCGCCAAGCCGGCCGAGGGCGACGAGATCGTGGGTGTTGCCCGGGTCATCAAGGACAACGACGTCGTCTGCGTCGTCACCAGCGGCGCGCGGGCGCTGATGTGCAAGGTCGATGAGCTGCCCGAGCTCGCCAACCCGGGACGTGGCGTCACCGTCATCAAAGCCGGCGACGAATCAGTGGTCGGCTTCGGTCTCGGCCGGGCGAAGGACAAAGATGTCATCATCGCCGAGACGGACGAAGGCAAGGAGCTGCCCGTCGGTCCCGGCCGCTTCCACGTCACCTCTCGCGGCGGTAAGGGCCACGCGCTGAAGCGCAAGACCAAGATCGTGCGCGTGACACCGGCCGAGCCGCTGGCGCCACCGCCGCCGCCGGCCCTTCTCAACTGAAAATGGACATGGCCAGCGCTTCATACACCTCCGACAACATCACGGTCCTCGAGGGGCTGGAGCCGGTTCGCCGCCGGCCCGGCATGTACATCGGCGGCACCGACACCAAGGGCTACCACCACCTGCTGTGGGAGATCGTCGACAACTCCGTCGACGAGGTGATCAACGGTTACGGGACGCGCATCCAGGTCACCCTGCACAAGGACGGCAAGACCGCCACCGTCGAGGACGACGGTCGCGGCATTCCGATCGACGTCAAGAAAGAGTTCAAGAAGTCGGCGCTGGAGCTGGTGCTGACCACGCTGCACGCGGGCGGCAAGTTCGGCGGGTCGCAGTACGAATTTTCGGGCGGCCTGCACGGCGTCGGCTCGTCGGTGGTCAACGCGCTGTCGGAACAGATGACGGCGCAGGTCAAGCGCGACTCAACGCGCTGGGAACAGAGCTACGAGCGTGGCAAGGCGACCTCGAAGCTGACGAAGGTCGGTCCGGCGCGCGGAACGGGCACGAAGATCACGTTCCGGCCCGACCCGCAGATCTTCGGCAAGCAGCAGTTCTCCGCGGAGACGATCCGCTTCCGGCTGGACGCCAAGGCGTTCCTGCACAAGGGCCTCTCCATCGTCTTCACCGACGAGGGCGCGAAGACGGAAGAGACCTTCGAGCACCCGGGCGGCATCGCCGACTTCCTGACCAAGATGATCGCCGAGCGCGGCAAGCCGCCGACCGCGCCGCAGGTGTTCTACTTCGAGCGCCCGGGCGAGAAGGGCTTCCGCATCGAGGCGACGATGCAGTGGACCGAGTCGCACGAGGAGACGATCCGGTCGTACGTCAACGGCATCCCGACCACACAGGGCGGGACACACGAGCAGGGGTTCCGGGCGGCGATCGTCAAGGCCGTGCGCGCGTTCATCGACCACGAGAACCTGGCGCCCAAGGGCGTCACGCTGACCGCCGAGGACATCCGCGAGGGCGTCGTCGGCATCCTGTCGATGTACATGCAGGAGCCGCAGTTCCAGGGTCAGACCAAGGAACGGCTCGGCAGCCCGGAGGCGCAGGCGCAGGTCGACGGCGCGGTCCGCCCGGCGCTGGAGCGTTTCCTGCTGGAGAACCGGACCGCGGGCGCGCAGATCGTCGAGCGCATCGCGCTGGCGGCGAAGGCGCGCGAGGCGTCGCGCGCGGCCGCGCAGGCCGTGTCGCGCAAGACGGCGGTGTCCCACCGCCTCAACCTGCCCGGCAAGCTGGCCGACTGCGCGTCGACCGACCCGGGCAAGAGCGAGCTGTTCCTGGTCGAGGGCGATTCGGCCGGTGGTTCGGCCAAGCAGGGGCGCGAACGCAAGACGCAGGCGATCCTCCCGCTGCGCGGCAAGGTCCTGAACACCGAGCAGGCGTCGCTGCAGAAGGTGATGGCGAACAAGGAGCTGCAGGATCTGGTGTCGGCGCTGGGCTGCGGCGTCGGCCCCGACATCAAGATCGAACGCCTGCGCTACCACAAGCTGATCCTGCTGATGGACGCCGACTCCGACGGCCACCACATCGCGACGCTGCTGCTGACGTTCTTCTACCGCCACCTGCAGCCGCTGATCGCGGACGGCTTCGTCTATCTGGCGCAGCCGCCCCTCTACCGCATCGACCACGGCAAGGAGACGTTCTGGGCGCTGGATGAACCCGACCGCGATCGAATCGTCGCCAGCCTGCCGAAGAACGCGCGCCCCGACATCATGCGCTTCAAGGGCCTGGGCGAGATGCAGCCGGAAGAGCTCAAGCGAACGACGCTGGATCCCGCGACCCGGCGGCTGCTCCGCGTCACCATCGAGAACGTCGATGAGACCGACAAGGTCCTGGGCGAGCTGATGGGCAAGGACGTCGAGGCGCGCTTCAAGTTCATCATGGAACGCGCCGCCCAGGCCGACCTGGATCTGTAGGATCGGCGGCCGAAACTTCGGCGTTGACGTCGAGATATCTCGCGATATCTTTACCTCCATGGCGAAGAAGCCACCCTCCGAAGGGGCCCTGTTCGTGCGCCTGCCGACCGCGGCGGTCGAGAAGCTGGATCGCGCGGCCGAGGTGCTGGGCATGCGCAAGAAGGACCTGGTCGCGGGGCTGGTGTCCCGCTACGTCGATCCCGACAGCCCGCGCGGCCTCACCACGCTGGGCGCGCTGGCGACCCGCGAGATCGGCCTCAATTCCGGTGATGCCGGGACCGCCCGCGGTTCGTATTCGTTCCGGCCGTACGACCCGCCCGAGGTGATGACCGCGACGCAAGCCGCGCAGTTCCTCCAGATCGACGAGGCGGCCGTCATCGAGATGGCGGCGGCGGGCAAGCTCCCGGGGCGGCGGCTGGGCGCGGGCTGGCGATTCTCCCGCGACGCGCTGGTGGAATGGCTGTCGACGCCGGACGAAGCACGATGAGATATCACCGCGATATCAGCGCGAACCTGGTGCCAACCGTGGTCGAGCAGACCGCGCGCGGCGAGCGCGGCTGGGACCTGTTCTCGCGCCTGCTCAAGGACCGCATCGTGTTCCTGGGCAGCGAGATCGACGACGACGTGGCGAACGTCGTGATCGCGCAGCTGCTGTTCCTCGAATCGGAGGATCCGGACAAGGACGTCATGATGTACGTGAACTCGCCGGGCGGTGATGTCTCGGCCGGCCTGGCGATCTACGACGCGATGCAGGCGCTGCGCTGCCCGGTCGCGACGTTCTGCGTGGGTCAGGCGGCGTCGATGGCCAGCCTGCTGCTGGCGGCGGGCGCCAAGGGGAAGCGCAACGCCCTGCCGCACGCGCGCGTGATGATCCACCAGCTGCTCGCGGGCATGCGGGGCCAGGCGACCGATATCGCGATCCACGCCCGCGAGATCCTGAAGGCGCGCGACACGATCAACGAGATCTACGCCCGCCACACGGGCCAGCCCGCCGACAAGATCAAGCGCGACACCGAGCGGGACAACTTCATGTCGGCCGAGGAGGCGCGGGACTACGGCCTCCTCGACCAGGTCCTCACGGGCGGCGGGCGCAAGTAGCCGCGCGTTCGGCGGGGGACGGTTCGGCCGGCACGAGGCGAACCACGCCAAAAAAAGGTAGAGTGGCGGCTGCTTTGGAGCATTCCGGCGCTCAACACATCTGCTGTTGCCGCCGATTCTCCGTCGGAGACATGCGATGTGGGAAGTAGACGACATCGGGGCCTAACTCGACCGGGCCGTGGCTAACCGATTGAAAAGTGAGCCGCACTTGCGAGTAAAGGTCGCTTACTATTTAAAGGTCTTCGCACCGCGCGGACTCGGAGCCCCAGTGATCACCCGTCTGACGATCGCGATCGTGGTCGCCACCAGCTTCGTGGCCCTGTCGGGTTGTGGCGGCGGCGGGGAGGCGTGCACCTCCTGTCACGCCGACGACAGCGGCACGCCCGGCGCCGGGGGCTCGGGGGTGGCGGGGACCGGTGGGACGGGACAGACGGGTCGCGGCGGATCCGGAGGATCAGGCGTCGCCGGATCGCTCGCCGGCGTCAGCGGTACGGCCGGCAGGGGCGGCACGACCGGCACCGCCGGCACGACCGGCACCGCCGGCACCACGGGGACGGCGGGCACGACCGGGACGGGCGGGCGCGGCGGCACGACAGGCACCGCGGGCACGACGGGGACAGCCGGGACGACGGGCACCGCGGGCACGACGGGGACGGCCGGAACGACGGGGACAGCCGGCACGACCGGGACGGCGGGCACGACGGGGCCGGCCGGGACGACAGGAACCGCCGGGACGACCGGGACCGCGGGCACGACGGGGACGGCCGGAACGACGGGCACCGCCGGGACGACGGGCGCCGCGGGAACGACGGGCGGAGGTGGCGGCACCACCGGGAGCGCGGGCGCTGGAGGCGGCGCGGGCGGCGCGGGCGGCGCGGGCGGCGCGGGCGGCGCGGCCGGCACGATCGGCTCCGGCATGGTGGTCTGGTACAGATTCGACGAGACCAGCGGAACCACCGCCTCCGATTCGTCGGGCAACGCGCGCAACGGCACGGTCACGCTCGCCGGCACCGGCACGTCGACGTTCTCTACGACCCATCAGGTCGGGACGCGCGCCATCGACCTGAATGGTACCAGCAACGCCAACGGCGCGTACGTCGTCGTCCCCGCCAGCCTGAACGCGATGGGCGCGACCACCGCCGTCACCATCGCGTGCTGGGTCAACGTGACGACCGCCCGGAACTGGCAGCGGATCTGGGACTTCAACAACACCAGCAACACCGGCTACATGTTCCTGACGACGGCGGAGCAGACCAACATGAGGGTGCGTTTCGCGATCACCCAGACGAACAACGCCGGCGAACAGATGATCACTTCGGCCGCCGTGCTCGCGACCGGCTGGCACCACATCGCCATCGTGCTCGACGTCGGCGCCACGTACACGGGGACGATGTACATCGATGGCCTGGTCGCTGGAACGAACGCCGCGATGACCCTGCGGCCGTCGAGCATCGGGAACACCCTGAACAACTTCATCGGCAAGTCGGCGTTCACGGCGGATCCGTACTTCGACGGGCTGGTCGACGACTTCCGCATCTACAACCGCGCGCTCACGCCCGCCGAGATCACGGCGCTGAACGCGTTCCGCTGATCGTTTACAGCTGCGCGTGCGGCTACTGCTGCACGTGCAGGTACGTGCCGTGCTTGTTGGTCGTGAAGACGTCGACCTTGCCGTCGCCGGTCACGTCGCGCGCGGCGAAGTTGCAGCCGACGCCGCTGTCGCTGTGGATGACGTGCTGGACGAAGCTCGCCGCGCCGCCCGCGCCGCGCTGGAGCTCGAACCACGAGATCACGGCGGGATCGGTGGTCCCGGGATCGGCGTTGTTGGCCGGGTGCGCGTAGTAGCGCTTGCCGGTGATCACGTCGGGCAGCCCGTCGCCGTTGACGTCCGCCACCTGGGTCGCGTGGAGCTGGCTGAAGTTGCCGGCGCCGGCGGCGGTCGGGAGGATCTGGCGGGCGGTGAAGGTGATCGCTGCCCCGGTCCCCGCGCGTTCGTACCAGGCGAGGCCGTACCCGTGGGCGGACAGCGCGCTGACCACGTCCGCGTTTCCGTCGCCATTGACGTCGTAGGCGTACATCTGTGAGCCGCCCCAGTTGCTGGCGCGCCCGGTCGTGCTCCCCATCCAGAACTCGAACGCGCGGCGGGTCCAGGTGCCGGCCGCGCTCTGTTGCCACCAGCCGGTGCGCTCCATGACGTCGGGCAGGCCGTCGCCGTCGATGTCGCCGGCGCCGAGGCCGTGGACCCAGGCGGTGCTGAACGAGCCGCCGATCGCCGTGAACGTCCAGTCCGCCGTCGGGTCGGCGCCGGGGCGCGCGTAGCCGATCTGGCCGCTGGAGCAGGCGCCGCTCGTGGAGTTGGTCGGGCACCGGATGAACAGCAGCTCCTTCTTCGCGTCGCCCGCGACGTTCACCCATCCGGGCGATTCGTTCGCGACGAGGCCGACGGCGAAGATCGCGTAGCGGGTCCAGGGTTGGCCGAGCGCGGTCGACCCCGGATTCTGGTACCAATGCGCATTCGGGCTGCCGGTGGCGTTCGCGCCGCCCGCGTCGCCGATAGCGATCACGTCGGGCCGCCCGTCCCCGTTGACGTCGTCGACGAACGTCAGGAAGAACTTCGAGTACTCGTTCATCGTGAACGTGGGCGGGTTGGCGATGACCGTGCCGCCGAGCGCGAAGCTCGGGCCCGCGTACCAGTTCGGCCCGGCCACGAGATCGAGCACGCCGTCGCCATTGATGTCGCCGACGTCGGCGCCCTCGGCGAAGTGCTGCGTCGACAGCGTGCGGGTGGTGAAGGTGACGGTGGTCGTCGTGGCGCCGCCGGTGCCTGCGCTGCCGGTCGTGCCGCCGCGTCCAGCGCTGCCGGTCGTTCCGCCCGCACCGCCCCGTCCGGCGGCGCCCGCGGTGCCGCCCGCGCCGGTCGTGCCGGCGCCACCCGCCGCGCCGCCCGTGCCGCCGCGCCCCGCGCTGCCCGTCGTGCCGCCGGCTCCGGTCGTGCCCGCCGCGCCGGTCGTGCCCGCGGTGCCGGTCGTGCCGGCGCTGCCGGTGGTACCCGCGGCGCCTGTCGTACCGCCGGCGCCGGTCGTTCCCGCGGCGCCCGTGGTGCCCGCGGCGCCGGTCGTGCCCGCCGCGCCGGTCGTACCGGCGGCGCCGGGGCCGCCCGACGTGCCACCCGTGCCGCCGCTCCCTCCATCCGAGCAGCCCAGCCACCCGAACGTGGCCACGAGCAGGCCCACGCCTGAAACACCCAGCCCGGACGATGACCGCATCGCGCGCATGGTAACCCCCGTCTGAAAGTGACCAAATGCGCGCCCGCGGCTCAAGAAACGCAGGTGCGCTCAGACGGCTTGCCCTCACGCCGACCCTCTCTCCACCTTGCGCAAGCGGGAGAGGGAGGAAGATCATCCTGGCCGCGGCCAGGGGATAGCGGGGGCGGCGGGCAGCGCGCGGCCGGCGTCGGCGAGCAGCTTCCGGCAGCGCGCGCAGAAGTCGTATTCGCGATCGCAGGTGGCGACGCGGCTCTCGGCGTCCTCCATCAGGCAGCCGCGGTTCGGGCAGTGCTCGAGGCCCAGCGTGTGTCCGGTCTCGTGGACGGCGACCTTGGCCAGCCGCTCGCGCGCGTGCGCGGCGCCGCGCGACTTCATCGCGCAGCGGAAACGGGAGATGACGCTGGACGCGCCGTCGATCCGCCCCAACCCCAGCACGCCCCAGTCGAACACCTTCCCCTTTGTCGTCGAGATGTCGGTCCCGGTCAGGCCCAGGATGCGCGTCCCGTCGTCGGGGAGCCGCCCGTCGAGAAAATCGAGCAGCTTGTCGGCGCGATGGCGCCGGCGCGCCGGGTACCACGCGTTCGCCGGCAGGTCCGCGCGCGGCAGCACCTTGACCGACAGGCCGATCAGCGATTCCAGCGCCGTCTTCACCATCGTGACGTCTTCGCCCGGCAGGTCGTCGCCCAGCGGCTGCAGGTAGAGAAACCGGCGGGCGATCATGGTTCTGGCGCGCGCGCGCCGTCCCGCGAGCGCGATGAGCGCGCCCGGCGCCAGCCCGAGCAGCAGCGTCCGCCGTGTCGGGCCGCGCCCCGGCGACATGCGGCAGTCGCTCCGCGACAATTGTTTTTTCAGGTAGCCGCACTCTCGTGCTCCGCACGAGAGCGGCTAGTGCATCGTCGCGCCGATGATCACGAACAGCGCGCCCAGCCCCAGCGTCAGGCAGATGAGCACGAGCGGCGTCACCTTGATCTCGATCG
>Ga0111539_10010990_pt1 | contig 11397 bp, 9 predicted proteins | sample RhiMethybrSRZTD1_FD_79667 | JGI IMG/M metagenome (GOLD analysis project Ga0111539, IMG submission 79667) | Populus rhizosphere microbial communities from Tennessee, USA - Rhizosphere MetaG P. TD hybrid SRZTD1 (version 2) (version 2) | ecosystem: Host-associated > Plants > Roots > Rhizosphere >...
ATTTGTTTCACAGGATGGCCTCGCCGCAACAGTCACCGCCATGTTGTCGACGATCCAAAGCGGTCTTTTCGAAAAGGCCCGTGACTTCCGGGAGAAGAACAGCAGGGAAGTGGACGACTACCAGAGTTTCAACAGCCAGTTCGACGCCGGCGGTTTCCTCTGGTCCCACTGGTGCGGTTCGGATGCCTGTGAAGAACGGGTCAAGAATGAAACGAAGGGCACGATTCGCTGCATCCCTTCGAACCAGAAGAAGGAACCGGGGAAATGCGTTGTTTGCGGTGAAGCATCCGAAGGCCGAGTGATTTTTGCGCGAGCTTACTGATGCCTTCGCTTCCCGCAGAAGACCGCGCCACCTGGATCCGCCACTCCTTCCAGCTCGCGCTCGTCACTGCAGGGTTCCACATCCTTCAATTCCTGGCGTCGGCCGTGTTGTGGAGCGTAAACGGCTCTGCGTCTCTCGCCGTGTTCGGCATGGATGCGATTGTCAGCGCGTTCGCGGCACTTTTTCTGGCCGCACGGATTTATCGCTCCTTTGAAACCCTTGGAGAAAACTGGCGCTCAAGAGGTGTAGCCATGGGTTACCTGACAGCAGCAGCAGTCGCCCTGGTTCTGTCGGTCATGCAATTCTGGGCGAAGCGCTGGTCTGAAGGATCCGTGCTGGGAGTCCTTCTTGCCGCAGTTTCCATGTTGGTGATTCCTATAGTGGGATCGTATATGAAGACGCTTGCAGTAGAATTGCGCAGTCAACCACTGAGAGCTGCTGCGATCTTTACATTCGGGAATTCCTATCTTTCGATGGTCCTGCTGGTGGCATTACTGGTCCACTCGGGCATGGGATTCCACTGGGGGGACGCCCTGGGCGGACTGGTCATGGTTCCGTTCCTCGCGCAAAAAGGACTGCAGATCCTCATCGATGAAGGAAACCAGGAATATGTCGAGGACTAAGCTGTGGGTTTCGGGCTTCGCTATAGTCGCCCTGCTCCTGCTGTTCATCCTCACAGCGTTTGCGAAACAACTCATCATATCGGACGGCTCGACCGAACTCCTTGTCATCGACCACGTCACGATCTTTGATGGCACCGGCTCCGTAGTTCTGAAGAACGGCGTCATTGTTGTGGAAGGCGACCGTATCCGCTCCATCGGCCGGCGCGGAAATATCCGGGGAGGAAAGGGCGTCACCATTCTGGACGCCAGCGGGAAGTTCGCCATCCCTGGACTCATCGACGCGCATGTCCATTTCGACCAATCCGCAGACATATTCGCCCGGCCGGATGCGGTGGATCTTCGCGGCATTCGGTCGTATGAAGACGAAATCGAATGGACCCGGAATAGAATGCCGGACACCCTGATGCGATATCTGCGCGCCGGGGTCACCGGCGTCGTGGACATGGGCGGCCCCATGTGGACTCTCGCTCTCCGCGATTCCGAGAATTCCTCGACATCTTCTCCATGGATCGCGGCTGCCGGGCCACTGCTTTCGACCGTCGCCGAACCGGAACTCGACAGCGCCGATCCCGCGATTCTTTTGATGGAAACCCCCGATCAGGTTCAGCGACTTGTTCGCCGTATCGCGGAACGCAAGCCGGATCTCATCAAGGTTCTCTTCATCCGCAATCGTTCACAAGAACTGGACCGGCAGGCCGGACTCGTCGAAGTCGCCATAGCGGAAAGTCATCGACACGGAATTCGGGTGGCCGTACACGCCACAGAACTCGAAACTGCAAAGGCAGCCCTCGAAGAGGGCGCCGACATCCTCGTGCACAGCGTTGACGACCGCCGGATTGACTCCGAGTTCCTTGCAATGTTGAAAGCGCGGAATGTCATCTACATTCCGACTCTGCTCGTCACCGAACGCTACGATCAGGTCTTTAGCAATACGGTGAACCTGACAGACATTGAGCGGCGTCTCGGTGATCCCGATGTCATTCGGACCTGGGGCGAACTCTCCACCATCCCTCGGGAAAAAATCCCAGGCGGGATTCCTGGAGCGGTCCTGCTCATGAGCCGTCCGATGGAATTCCTGAATCTGCAGATTCTGATGTCGGCCGACATGCGTATTGCCGTCGGCACGGATGCCGGCAATATCGGCACTCCCCATGGCCCCGCGATCCACCGTGAAATGGAGTTGATGGTAGCGGCGGGAATGCGCCCCTATGACGTTCTTCTCGCGGCGACACGTGTTGCGGCCGAGGTCGCCGGCCGTCAGAAAGAAGTCGGCACGTTGCAGACGGGAAAACTCGCCGATATTGTGCTGTTGAACGCTGATCCTGTGCGGGATATCCGGAATACACAGAAGATTTTTAAGGTTATGAAAGCCGGGCAGTGGGTGGACTTGGGCCCGGCCCCGGCGAGTCCTTCCAAATAGGCTATTGGCGGCCGTAATCTCTCAGAAAAGTTTCTTGCGCTCGCGCTTCACTTCCGGCATAGTTACCGTTGTGAAAGTTGAAAATGATAGTCGTTTTCATCTTGAGGGTCATCTCAAGGGCCATCTCCAGATCGTCGAGCCCACCGCCCGGACACTGACTTCCATTCCCCTGAACAAAGAAGTCCGTATCGGTCGCCTTGATGGACCGAAACAGGATTGCGCTCGTTTGCTCGATCTGGGTTTCACTCCGGGCGAACCGATTGTCGTGACGCAGCACGTGCCTCTCGGTGACCCCCTGATCGTCCGTTTACGAGGCGCCTTGCTCGCCCTGCGAAAGCGCGAAGCCGACTGGATTCTCGTGGAATGAGCACCCAAACCGCGGGGGATCTCGCGGTCGATCCCAAAGATCAAGTCGTCTGCCTCGTCGGTATGCCCAACTCGGGCAAGACCACCCTCATGAACGCCCTCACCGGCGGCAATTTCAAAACAGCCAATTACGCAGGCGTTACCGTGTCGGTGCTTCGCGGCCGCACCCGGCCGGAATTTGGTACGCCTCGAAATGTCGTCGACCTGCCGGGAGTTCACAGCAGCGTCGAGCCCTCTCCCGAAGAGGAACTGGCCGTAGCCGTCATCGAGGGGCGTCATTCCAAGGTCCAACCTGACGCTTTTATTCTCGTCGTTGACGCCACCCAACTCGAGCGTCACTTGAAGTTTGGCGGCCTGGTGGGAAGACGAGGCAAGCCCACCGTTGTTGCCTTGACGATGGTCGATCTTCTCGACCGAACCGGACAGTCGCTCAGCGTCCTGAAGCTGGCCAATGCCCTTGGGATCCCCGTGGTTCCCGTCGATCCACGCACCGGAGCGGGCGTGAAGGAAGTTCTGGCGGCGCTCGATGGATTGAAGGGAATGCTGTGGGTCGGCAATGCCCTGGCGGAAATGCCGCCCGAACCCGTCGCCGGGTACAAATATGTCACGGAACTTCTTCGACGCAGTGGCGCGGTTTCGCGAACCGCGCGCCCGGATTCTTTAACCTCGCGCATCGACCGGTTCGTTCTGCATCGCTACTTCGGGTTTCCGGTTTTCTTTCTGGTTCTGATTTCGTTGTTTGCCGCGATCTTCTGGCTGGCGCAACCATTCATGGACGTCATTGACGCGGGCTTTGCGGCCGCCGCGGCGGGAACCAAGGCGATCGCTCCGGAATCCGTCATCATGCAATTCCTGGGGGATGGCGTGATCGCCGGAGTTGGCGCGGTTGCAGTGTTCTTCCCGCAGATCATGATTTTGTTTTTCCTGATGACGTTGCTGGAAGACTCTGGATACCTTGCTCGCGGTGCTGCTCTGGTGGATCGTCCTCTCTCTTTTCTGGGCTTGCACGGCCGGTCGTTCGTTCCGATGCTTTCCGGATATGCCTGTGCGATTCCAGCTGTTTTTGCCGCGCGTGCCATTCCCGCCCGGCGCGAGCGGATGCTGACGATCTGGATTCTTCCGCTCATGAGTTGCAGCGCGCGTCTTCCTGTCTACGCGCTGCTGCTGGCAGCACTACTCCCCGCGGCGGCATGGCAGGCCGGGCTGGGCCTGGCTGCGATTTATGTAGCCAGCCTGTTGATCGCGTCGATCATCGCGGGGATTACGGCGCGTATCTTCATGAAGCACGGCAAACCGTCGTTGCTCGCGATGGAATTGCCGGCCTACCGCATTCCGCGGTGGTGGCCGATCCTGCGCATGACCTGGGCGCGAGGTTCGTCATATCTGCAGCGTGCCGGTATTCCGATCCTCATTGTCTCGGCCGTCTTGTGGATGGTGTCGAACTTCGGTCATGTTCCCGGGCGATTCATCTCGCCCACCCCCATGGAAGACTCTTTCGCTTCGACATTGGGTCAAAAGATGGAGCCGGTGCTGCGTCCCATGGGTGTCGACTGGCGTGTGGGCGTTGGCCTGATTTCCGCATTCGCGGCGCGCGAAGTCTTTGTCAGTTCAATGGCGATCGTTTTCCACGCCGATAGCAGCGATGAGCAAACCCAGCAGGAACATCTGCTGAAGGAGATGAGTTCCGCTGTCTTCCCCGACACAGGAGCCCGCATCTTCACACCCGCGAGCATTCTCGGGCTCGTGGTGTTTTTCTTTTTCTCCCTGCAATGCTTCTCAACCGTTGCGGTGGTGAAGAAGGAAATGGGTTCGTGGAAACTTGCCGGTTTGCAATTGCTCTTTTACACCGGTCTGGGCTACCTTCTCGCCGTTCTCAGCGTTCAAACTCTCCGCGCTTTCGGCGTAGCCTGAAGCGCTGATCGCATATCTACCCAATCTGGAGGTCTCAATGAACCGATACCCTGTATCCCTGTTGTTGCTCGTCCTTTTGATTGCTTTTGCTGGTTGCGCCCAGCAGGAACCCGCGGCGCCGGCCGCTGAACCCCCGGACACACGGGCGCAGGACGAAATGGCCGTCCGCGATGCCGCGAAGCTATGGGCCGCAGCAGCACAGGCAAAGGATCCGGAAAAGTTTGTGTCGTTTTATGACGAGGACGCCGTATTGATGCTGCACAGCGCTCCACTGGCCTCGGGAAAAGCGGCAATCCGAGAGAACATTACCGCGTTCATGAAGGATCCCGCCTTCGCGTTGTCGTTCGAAACAACGAGCGTGGAAGTGGCGAAGTCCGGCGATCTGGCGTACGAGCTGGGTACGTACACCGCGACGTCAACAGATCCGAAGACCAAAAAGCCCATCACCGCAAAGGGTCACGGAGTTGTTGTGTGGAAGAAGCAGGGCGATGGGAGCTGGAAGGCTCATGTCGATGTGCCGGTAGAAGGCCCACCGGAAGCCGCGGCTCCTGCAGGTCAGAAGTAACTTCTAAAAGCGCGATGAACGTTGGAGATGTGTGGCGCAGGTGAAGAGGACTTTGCCGCATCCAAGTTAGCGTTGTTAGAAATCGGTTCGGCGCGCGTACAGGCAAGTGAAGGTCAACACTACCAGCAGGAAGGCGAGGCTGCTCAATACAGGGCCGTAGACATTTATTTTGATGCGGCGTTGGGAAAGGTCTTCGTTGCCGGGGCCGGCAGTAGCGACCGTTTCCTGTTCGGTAAGCAGGTACGACACCACGTTGCCGAGTTCGCCGGGTTTGGGAAAGACCGTGTAGATCGGGACGATGGCGTAATGATAGGCGCGCTCCAGCGGTGTCATAGCGGGAGCGCGGCGGTTTTCGAGCTGGAAGGGATCCAGTTGGTACGACGTCACGCGGTTGACGCGATCGGTGACCAGTAGCCGGTCGGTACCACTGAAAGCTGCCGCTGAAATATCTCCTTGTCCGCTGAACGAAACGTCGGCCGGCTTGCCGGCGCGCGAATCGAACATCCACAGCTCGTTATTGTGGAACAGCACGATGAACCATCTTCCGTTCGGAGACGCGCCGGTAAATCTTGGTGCGGTTTCTCCAGCCGGGGAAAATTCCTGTTGCACTTTCAGCGTCGTCGCGTCGAGGAGCAGCACGCGGCCATCCGCCAGTCCGGCCAGCAGCGTGGGCCCGCCGAATGCCAGAACCGCTCCCTCAGCGCCGGTGATTTCCGCTTCCCGCTTCCTGGAGTAGTTCCCGTCGGCATTCCGTTCGAGGACGGTGACGGTGTTCTGGCTACGAGTCGCGATCTCCCCTGTGGCGACGTTCAGGGCGAAAGCGACCGGAGTTTGCAGTCGAAGCGGCGGATTGGGCCCGGCGGGAACGAACGTTTCTCCCGCTTCACTACGCGACAAACGAAACACGCCCTGTGTACCGGCGGCAAAGATCTCTCCCTGACCGTTCACGAAAAGTTCCGTCGTGCCGGATGGTGGGGGGGCAGGTCCCCTGCGGCGCGTCCAGTCGTCGGTACGGCCGCCGGTCCACAACGTTGGAGTCCGGTTGAGGCCTCCGCCACCTCGCGGGCCGTTCGCGGTCTCCACAGCCATCAGCCGATCCCCTTGTGAGTCGTAGATCGGGCTCGTCATCTGTTGCGGCGAAAAGAAGGGACCACCGCGGGCGACGGCAGGGCCCTCGGCTTTAAAGGTCTCTTCCCACTTCTCTCCGGTATTGCGCCATTGTTGCACCTGGCCCTGCTCCGTCACTCCGAACAGGATTTCGCCGGCGGAAACCAACTTGACGAGGCGGCTGGAATTGAGCCATGCCTGTTCCATGACGTTCTTGGTGGTTCCCACCACAAAACAGGCGGCCCAGAACAAAATGGTGACGACGATGGAAACAACAGCATTGCGCCACAGGACGCCGGCGAGGGACGACACGGCGTAGTAGATCGCAAACAGAAACAGGAACACGGGAATGCACAAGAGTAGCCGTCCACTCCACAGGCCGAAACGAAGGCCTACGATCAGCCACAACCCCACGATGAAATAAGCCGCGTTAAGCAGGATGAACGCGCAGCCGCCAGCGAATTTCGTCAGAAACAAGAGCGAGCGGGAGATCGGCTTACTGAGCAACAGATCGATGGCGCCAGCCTCGAACGTGTGCGGAATGATCGGCGCGGTTACGAGAATCGCCGCGAGCACTCCCAGCGTCCCCACGAAGAAGTTCATGATGGCGGCCAGGATCCCCTTGATGACCGGCGTGGCTTCCGTTCGGGAGAGCGGGGACTCGGTAACGTGCCAGGTGAGGTACGAGATCGAGAGTTCCGCCCTGGCGCTCGCAATCTCTGCGGGAAATGCCATTTCGAGGAGCAGCCGGTTCCGCCGCGCCACCTCGTCGTTGGTCAAGCTGTCGGCATTCCGTTGAGTCAGCGTCCTCGTCTCTTCGTTCAGATCGATGCCGCGCCAGGAAGGCTGATCGTAGAAGGCGCGATCGGGCAAGAGTTTGTTCAACTCATCGAGCACGTCGGAGGCGAGTCGGCGGGACGGATTCCCGGCCTCCTGTCCTTCCCGATTCGAGAGCCGCGTTTTGAGGTCGTCGCCAAAGCGGCTCCAGATCTGCTTGCCGGGCGATGGGGCCTCGGCCTTTCCCTGCATCTCGATTTTCGAGACCAGGCCGGAGAGATCGAGAATGCTGTTCTGCCGGAGTTGCGTCGCCGGCTTTTCCGAAAGCCCGATCGGCGCCACCGCCGCCAGCACGAGCGTTGTGAGCGCCAGCAAAATCCACAATACCCGCGAGGCGAGCGCCTCGCGGAATGAGTCTTTCAATACGGCCAGGTAGGCTCTCATTTCGGTTGCGCCACGATATCGAGAAACGCTTCCTCCAGGGTGTCGCGCCGGCGGACAAGTTCCTCGATACTGATGCCACCCGTACGCAATACGTCGATGCTCTGGTCGACTGCAAACTGGTCGGGAATCTGCAACACAACGTGGAAACGGTTGTCGCCCAGGGGCTTCATTGAGACGATCTGCCGGAGGCCGAGCGCCTCGCGAATGGCGGCTTCACTACCCGCGACCGTCAATTCGATTTCGGTCTGCTGCCGGCGGGTGATTTCCTCCACCCGCCCTTCGCGGCGCACTTCGCCCTTCACGAGAATCGCGACACGGTCGCAGACCAGCTCGATTTCCTGGAGCAGGTGGCTGTTGATGAAAATCGTCTTCCCGTCCGCCTTCAGACGCTGCAGCGTCCCGCGCATCTCGCTTCTGCCAACGGGATCGACGCCGTCTGTCGGTTCGTCGAGGATCAACAATTCCGGATCGTGCATCAACGCTTGCGCGAGCCCCAGCCTTTGAAGCATCCCTTTGGAGAACTTCTTGACGGGACTCCGCCCCCAATCGCCCAGGCCCACCAGTTCGAGAAGCTCAGGCCGGCGGCTTCGGATCTCGTTTCCGGACATCCCGCTCAGACTGCCGTAGTATTCCAACGCCGAATTCGCAGTGTGATGCCGCGGAATTCTATGGTTTTCGGGGAGGTACCCGACGCTGCGCCGTCCGTGGCGATCTCCCGCCGGATGCCCCAGAAGGGCCGCCGTGCCGCCAGTCTTGCGCACGATCCCGAGCAACACCTTGATGAGGGTCGTCTTGCCTGCGCCGTTCGGGCCCAGCAGGCCGAAGATGGTCCCGCGTTCGACGCGAAACGAGACCCCTTTCAACGCCTCAATGCGACGCCGGCCGAGAAAACCGTCGCGGTACGTTTTCTGCAGCGCCTGTATGTCGATCACAGAATCGGTGTTGCCGGTCTCAAAGGGCATGCTGTGGGGTCCTGTAGTATGTATGAGGGTTAACACACCTAAATGGTTCGTACACACTAACGCCCGCCGGGTCCCGAGAGCAATCCCGACTTCAAACGACCTCTACTTTTCACTGGGACCAGAGTTCGAGAATCCCGCGAGCCTTGAGCGGGACTGTGGAGCGATCTGTGTCAGGCGAAGGCTATGTCGTCGCGTGGATTTTGGGTGGTTTCCGAGAGGCAATGTATTTTCGTGCTTCTTCAATTGAAGAAAATACTTTGTCGCTTTTACGCGAGTTGCACCACTGACAGCACAATACGAATTCTGTTTTGTGGTCTTTCAATAGCTGGCTTTTGGGAATGAAGTGATCTCGTGTTGGCCGGCTTCGGTGGTGGTCCCACTTGATGGTTCGTAAGCAGTAGGTGCAAGTGTAGGAGTCGCCGAATTGAATACTTTTCGCAAGCGACTTCATTGGGGCAGGACGCAACTTTCTCCGTGACGTCCGAACGTATCATCCACGTGTCCCGACTTCAAGCCCACCGTCAGATAGTCCCAGCAAACTCCCACGTTCGGCGTGAGTCGGCGCAATATCTGATGACCTGTCCTCAGATGGCCCTCTACGGGTGTTCCCGGTAAAAGTAATATTCGGTGGTGTAGGGCACACTTGCGAGTTCCCCTGGAGTAGTGCCGGGCGCGGTCGGAGCAATGCCACCGGACGTGTTCAAACGCTGGATGTAGGTCACATCACCGAAAGGACCTGGGCCTTCACTGGATACTGCGCGGAGTCGTAGCCACTGAATGTCGTCTGGATTCGGGGTGCAGCGGTCCTCGACCAATCCAATGACTTTGCTTCCGCTCAAGCTTTCCCACGTGGGCCCGGCGTAGTGAGTACCGATGATACCGGTAATTCCGGGGTTGGCCGACAACACCGCCCGTGGTTCCACGAAGCTCCAACTCGTGCCGTTCCAGCGGTAGATCTGCACCCCCGCGGCGTAGACGTGGTAGAAAACCTTGTTTCCGGGTAGTACTTGCAGGTTTTGGCAATTGCCCAGATCCGGCGTCAGGCCACGACTGCCCTGACCTGCAGTTGCTCGGGCGAAGAGCGCAACGGTGAGTATCGATAATGCAACGCTGGTTGCGCACAAACGAAACGCTGGCGTTGATCTTGTTCTTGAACTGCCTTTCATCGGACCTCCTTGTTCTACTACCAACCAGTTTTAATCGCACTTTATCGCGGAGATAGTCCTGGTTCACGGAGTTTTGTTGTATGGAAGAAACAGGCGATGGGTGCCGGAAGGGCTCATATGGATGTGCCGGCGAAGGCTTGGTGGAAGCCGCGGCTCTTGGCAGTTTAGAAGTAGCTTCTAAAAGCCGTACATGTGCTCAGGCTTGTTGATGATGGCATCCTGCCAGTCGAGCATGGATGCCGCAGCCTGACGATCGTCCGCCTGGCCGTCTGTTACCATCTCGTCGAGAACTGCGAGCTGCTGGGCGGTGAGTAATCCCTGATCGAGAGCCTGGCGCCAGCTTGTGATTTTGCCTGGTGTGTTTTCCATGATGAGTCCGTATTATGCGCTCAATGCGCGGCTTTGATTTTCTTATTATCTTAATGGAAATCCCGTGACGGCGGGGCGGCGTGAAGAATTTCGATTTCTTCCACCCGCGCGGCCTTCACATGAATAACATTGTCGACGTTCTGCAGCGGGCCTTCAAAGAGAAGAAATTTCCCCTGAATGATCGTCGCGCGATAGCGGTCGAGCACATCGGGCGTAACGATAATATTGGCAATACCGGTTTCATCCTCCAGGCTGAGGAAAACGAAGCCTTTCGCTGTTCCCGGGCGCTGCCGTGCAATCACGCAACCCGCGACGCGAACCTTGCGCCCGTTGGGAAGACGCGAAAGGTCGATGGCCCGGACCACTCCGCGCGGTTGAAGCTCTTCCCGGCAATAAGCCATCGGATGCGGGCCGAGTGTCATACCTGTACCCCCGAAGTCGGCGACGAGACGTTCCTCGGCGGTCATCCTGTCGAGTGGAGAAGATTCTTCCTCGGGCTCGAGTTTCTCCAGCAATGGACCGGTGCGTTGTGCGGCGCGCTCCACCTGCCAGAGGGCATCGCGCCGATGGCGATGGTTCGATGGGTCGAGAAAGTTCAATGCGCCAATCTCGGCAAGCTGGACAAGATCGCTTTTCTGCAGTTCGGGAACTCGAAGGATCAGATCGTCGATGGAAGTGAAGGGATGCTCGGCGCGCGCCCGCACGATGGCGCGGCCCGTGGACTCGCGCAGACCGCGAACATAGCGGAGACCGATGCGCAGGGCGAGGGCATTTGAGGAGTGGCTGCGCGGATAAAAGGAAGCTGCGAAGCTACCTTGTAACGCGCAGCCGGGGTGGTGTTGGTCAAACGAAGGTATTTCTTGACCAGACCACCCCGTCCGCTCCATCAAAGGTGGCTTCGCGGTTTCTTTCTTGATGTCGTGGACACCCCTCCTCGGCTGAGGAGGGGAGTTTTGGCCCTCCGTCTCCTCCAGCGTGCACTCCCAATCCGACTTCGCCACATCGATCGGCCGCGTTTTCAGCCCGTGGCGCTGCGCGTCTTTGACTAACGTTGCAGGACTGTAGAATCCCATCGGCTGATTGTTCAGCATCGCTGCCGTGAACGCCGCCAGGTAGTGACATTTGAGATATGCGCTCGCATACGCGATCAACGCGAAACTCGCGGCATGCGACTCGGGGAACCCATAAAGCGCGAACGATGTGATTGATTGAATAATCTCATCCTGAACGTTGCCCAGGATTCCATTCAACGTCATGCCTCTGCGCAGCTTCGTTTCGATCTCCGCCATGCGGCGTTCCGATCGCTTGAACCCGAAGGCGCGCCGCAATTCCTCGGCTTCTCCTCCCGAGAAGCCTGCAGCAATC
>Ga0111539_10010993_pt1 | contig 11394 bp, 11 predicted proteins | sample RhiMethybrSRZTD1_FD_79667 | JGI IMG/M metagenome (GOLD analysis project Ga0111539, IMG submission 79667) | Populus rhizosphere microbial communities from Tennessee, USA - Rhizosphere MetaG P. TD hybrid SRZTD1 (version 2) (version 2) | ecosystem: Host-associated > Plants > Roots > Rhizosphere >...
CGGCTACAGCTACCCGATGCGCGGACAGACGCCGAACCTCGATGAGCACACCGACAACCTGATGTTGGCGATCGCGCTGGCCAGCATCTTCGTCTACATGGTGCTCGCCGCCCAGTTCGAGAGCTTCGTGCAGCCCCTCATCATCATGACGGTGCTGCCGCTGTCGGTCCCGTTCGCGCTGTTCACGATCCTGGCGACCGGGCGGACCTTGAACCTGTGGAGCGCGCTCGGGATTCTGCTCCTGTTCGGGATCGTGAAGAAGAACTCGATTCTGCAGGTGGATTACACCAACGTCCTGCGGGCCCGAGGCGTGCCGCGTGAGGAGGCGATCGTGGAGGCGTGCCGCACGCGGCTTCGCCCGATTCTCATGACGACGCTCGCGATCATCTTCGGGCTGCTCCCCACGGCGCTCGGCATCGGCATCGGCGGCGCCCAGCGCTCGGCCATCGCCGTCACGATCATTGGCGCGCAGTCACTCTGTCTATTCCTGACACTGCTGCTCGTGCCAGCCGCCTACGTCAAGCTCGATGCGCTGGAGCAGTCGTTCGCCAACCAGCGTCTCAGGGCGTGGCTCGCGAAGATGCGCGCACTTGGACTGGGGCGCCGAACGAGCACGGAAGGGGCGTCGAATTGAGCGTGCCTATCACCTCACGCGCCGAGCCTTATACGCCTTCCAAAATTCCTTCCTGTACTTCTTCACGGCCTCCCTGTACGTGTCTGCAGACACGTACGTCTCGTCAGACGTTCGTGGCATGGGCGCTCCTGGCTGCCACGACTTCGCGCCAATGGCGCGCGCGATACTCTCTACCGGTGGCCCAGGAGCCTTGAGGGCAATAGCCTTCTGCGTTGGCGCGAAGCCATCAGGCACCACGCGAACGTACTCGGCCTGACTAAGGCGTGCCAACGCGAGCTCGAGTTCGTCACGGCTGACGATTGCCTTGTTCAGACCATCGGCGACTCCAACAACGCGCCACAATGGCACCGCCGCAGACCCGTCGCTGGCATACACCACTGCCGCAAGGATCCACGCGTCGTACCACTCGAAGTCAGCGGTTTCGTGTGCCATGTGTGGCCGCCGCTGCGAAAGCGCGCGCGCCAGAACGCGCGCCGACGCCACAGGGAGCCGTGACTATAATCTACGCGGGCGTTGCCTCCGGACCGCTCCTTCCTTCATGACCCTGGCTCCTGGAACACGACTTGGCCCCTATGTCATCGACATCCCTGTCGGTGCCGGCGGAATGGGCGAGGTGTATCGCGCCCGCGACGAGCGTCTCGAGCGCGACGTCGCGATCAAAGTGCTCCCGGCCGGTGTGGCTGGCGATCCGGGGCGGCGCGCACGGTTCGAGCGCGAAGCCCGGGCCGTCGCGGCGCTGTCGCACCCCAATATCCTCGCGATCCACGACATCGGCGTAGGCAAGTCGTTTCTCTATGCCGTGACCGAGCTGCTCGACGGAGAAACGCTGCGCGACCGGCTTACGCACGGCCCTCTACCCGTGCGGAAGGCTGTCGACATCGCCATCCAGATCGCGCGAGGACTGTCGGCCGCGCATGACAAGGGCCTCGTCCATCGTGACCTGAAGCCCGAGAACGTCTTCCTGCTCAAGGATGGTCAGGTCAAGATTCTGGACTTCGGCCTGGCCCGGCAGTCGGCCGAGCCAGGCCCTGAAACCTCCGCGACGAGAACCGTCGCGGCCCTGACCGACGCCGGCACGGTGATGGGCACGGTCGGCTACATGGCGCCCGAGCAGGTGCGCGGAGCCGCCGTCGACGCGCGGACGGATCTCTTCGCATTCGGCGCCGTGCTCTACGAGATTCTGTCGGGACAGCGAGCCTTCCGGCGCGATACCGCGGCCGAGACGATGACGGCGATTCTGCGGGAAGATCCACCGGAGCTATCCGCCACACGCACGGAGCTCTCGCCTGCTCTCGAGCGTATTGTGCGGCACTGCCTCGAAAAGGATCCGGCGCAGCGCTTTCAGACCGCGCGCGACGTCGCCTTCGCGCTGGAGGCATTCTCAGGCACATCTGTCAGCGGAGTCGCAGTCGCCGCGGCGCCGCCGGCTCGACGCTCGTGGGTGAACACCGCAGCAATGGCGGCTTTCGCGATAGCCGGGGCGGCCGCCGGCTATTTTCTGAACGCAAACCGTCAATCCGCGCCGGCTTCCGAGATCACCTTCGACACGCGCACATGGGACGCGCAGTGGATCACCAACGCCCGATTCGGTCCGGATGGCCAGACGATCATCTATGCGGCCGCGGCCATGGGCAACGTGCCGGATCTGTTCGTGATTCGGCAGGGCACCTCGATCCCCCAGCCACTCGGGCAGCCCCGCACGCACTTGCTCTCGGTGTCGAAGACCGGCGAGCTCGCCGTGCTCACCAATGCGACCTTGATCAACCATCGTCTCTTTGCCGGCACGCTGACGCGCATGACGATGGACGGAGCGGCGCGGCCGCTGATGGAGCAGGTGCGGGAAGCCGACTGGTCGCCGGACGGGGCCGAGCTGGCCATCATCCATGACCTTGGCACCACGGATCGGCTCGAATACCCGATCGGCAAGACGTTGTACGAAGTGGGCGTCGGCTACCTGAGTGATCCACGGGTGTCGCCGGATGGATCGCGAGTCGCCTTCCTAGAGCATCCAGCCCGCTACGACGATCGCGGGTGGCTGAAGGTCGTAGACCGTGATGGGATGGTCCGGACGCTGGCTGGTGAATTCTGGGGCGCCGAGGGTGTGGCGTGGTCGCCCGACGGCGCGACGTTGTTCTTCTCGTCCGCCGGGCCTGCCTCCTCCGGTTACTATCCACAGGCCGTCGACGTCACCGGCCAGCCACATCTGCGCCCGGCCTTTCCCAGCATCATTTCAGCGGAGATGATGGACATCGCCTCCGACGGGCGCATGCTCGTGGATCTCGGTGAGACCCGTCTCAGTATGCGGGCGCTCCTGCCGGGAGAAACCGTCGAACGCGAATTTCCCTGGCTCGACCTGCCGCTCGCCGTCGATATGTCAGATGACGGCAAGTGGCTGCTCTTCAGCGACCAGGGGCAGAGCGCTGGCCTCAATTACGCTGTGGCGCTGAGGAAGACCGATGGGACCCCGGCGGTGCGGCTTGGTGAAGGCCTCGCGATTGCCCTATCGCCCGATGGCAAGTGGGTGATCGGAAACGTTCCCAGTCCTGCCCCTGGGAGATTCGTGCTCTACCCGACAGGCGCTGGTCAGCCGAAGCCACTAGATATCGCACCCGTCACTGCGCCCCATGACATCGACTGGCTGGACAACGAACGGGTCTTTCTGTGCGGCAGCGAACCGGACCAGCCGCCGCGGTGCTACACGAAGGCCGTCTCCGGCGGACCACCTCAGGCTGTCACTGCCGCAGGCATCACGAGAGGGTGGACCCCACGCGACGGTCGAACCATCCTGGTCGCGGACAAGGAAGCGCATTGGCAGCTCGTCGATCTGGAAACCAAGCAGACGCGCTCGATCCCTCGAGGTCAGACAGACGACCGGGTCCTCGGCTGGTCGAAGGACAGGAAGTCCGTCTTCGTCCGTTCATCGACGACCGTGCCGCTGCCGATCGAGCGGATCGATCTGACGACGGGCGCCCGAACGCACCTTCGCGATCTCATGCCTCCGGATCGAGCCGGCGTCATAACGGTGGTCCCCAGCCGCATCGTCGACGACGGCCGGGCTTACTCCTATTCATACTGGCGCCAGATCACGAGGGCCGTCATCGTGCACGGCGTGGCCATGGGAAAGTGATCACACAGCGACACGGCGCCGATATCGCACAATGAGCGAGTGGCCGGTCGCGACTTGTTGCCTGCCGAGCTGCATTCGCCGCAGCTGAAGCGTCTCCGGAATGTTCAACGTTTGGGCACGGAGCGGAGTGGGCATGCGTCGGTCGAGCACGTCAGGCACCAGTTGTACGTGGGGCAGGACCTGGAGACGAACGGCCGCGCGCTGCTCAAGGTGACGACTCGACCGGGGATCGTCTACGAGCAGAACCTGGTGAACGAAGCCGGGGTACTCTCCGCAATCAACAGGGAACTGCCAACCTCGCGGGACTTCCCGCAGCTCCTCGAGCACGGACGCGTGCGGGATGGACGGATGTTCGTCCTGATGTCGTTCTTCGATGAATGGCCGCTGGCGACGACCATCGGCGCGGAACGGAGGCCCGATCGGCTCGTGGGCCATCTCAGGACATCGCTCGCGGTGGGTGCAGCGCTCGCTGGACTACACCGGATCGGTATCGTTCATGTGGACCTGAATCCGATGAACGTCCTCTATCGCTTGGACAGGGGCATCCCAGTCATCCGCATCGTCGATTTCGAGTCGGCGTACGAGATCGCCCGCCATGGGAACGGAGAGTCCTACAGCCCGCCAACGACGTCGGGGTTCTCGGCCCCCGAGGTATCCGACCACGCGCCCGACGGCCGCGCCGACGTGTTCTCCTTGGGAGCTGTCCTGTACACGATGATCGCGGGGTATGAGTGGACCTGGGGCAAGGAAGTGTCATCGAGCATCGCCGCCGATCGCGAGATGGACAGCGACCTGCGGAACATTCTTCTCACGGCGGTGGACCGAACTCCCGCCCGACGTCATCAATCCATCGAGATCATGTGCGCCGCGATCGACGCCCACCTGGAATCGATCTGGTCGGCGCGTCCTCGTCGCGGTTGAGCCTGTGAGACTTATCGATGGGCTGGTAAGCCGTACGCTGACCGTAAGGAGTCTCATCTGAAGAGCTAGTAAATCCACGGCAGAGACCTCTAATAGCCTGCGCATCTCGCTGGCACGTTTCCTGATACGCCTCGCGGCCCAGGAGGAAGTGATGAGCGATGACACTCTTCTGACGAGGCGCGAATTCACCGTGGAAAGCGCTCTGGCGATGCTTGCCGGCGTCACCATCACGATCACCGGCTGTGGCGATGACGATGACAACCCGACCACCAATCCGACCCCACCGGCAACCGACAAGACCGCGACGGTCAGCACAGACGCCGGTCATTCCCATACTGCAGTGGTCACGGCGGCTCAGCTCACGGCTGGAAATGCGATTGCAGTGACCCTCACTGGGGCCGCCACACACACACACACGGTAGACCTCTCTCAAGCCGAGCTCACACAAATCAGGGGGGGGACCCGCGTGCAGAAGACGTCGACGATCGACAACGCGCACAGCCACACGGTGACGTTTAATTAGCTCGAGATGCGGCCCGAGAGCGGGGCTCGGGATGCCCACGCGAGAGCGTGCGCGTGCGCGCTACTTGTATCATTCTCACCCTCAGGAGGAACATCGATGACTCGTTCTTCTCTCCTGCTCTTTCTCGCCCTCATCGCCCTCTCTTGTGACAGCGACACTCCGACAGCACCGTCCGCTCCGACTGCCAGCTTCTTCGTGACGAGCACCACAAGCGTCACGGGCAATCTCGGAGGTCTCACCGGGGCGGACTCGCGATGTCAATCGCTGGCACAGGCCGTGGGTCTTGGCAATCGTACGTGGCGAGCCTACCTCAGCGTGGAGCGCGATCCGGCCAACGGCAACCAACCGACACACGCGAAGGATCGCATTGGCTCGGGGCCCTGGTACAACATCAATCGAGTGCTCCTCGCCAATAACGGGACAGAGTTGCACAACCGCACGGGCGATGCGGCGCTCTTTCTGGACGAGCGCGGGCAGCGTATCAACGGCCAGTGGGCCGGTTCGCCCGCGCCGGTCCAGCACGATATCCTCACGGGATCCAACGCCGACGGGACACTCGCTGTCGGCCTCACGTGCGCGGACTGGACGTCAGATTCACCGAACGTCGCGGCGCAGGTTGGCCACTCCGACGGGATGGGCCCCAACCAGAGCACCGCCGGAGCCTTGTCGTCGTGGAACTCGGCGCACGCGAATCAGAACTGTGCGGACACGGCGCCGCGTGGGGGTGCAGGTCGCCTGTACTGCTTCGCTCGATAAGCCTCCACTCTCATGTAGCGTGTTCTTGTCTGTGATCCCAGACGTCGAACGCAGCGCTAAGATTACGTGCCGCGAGGTCGCACAGTCTCCATTCGCTATCGCAGATGTGGATGCCGAGCTCACTCAGCTCGGGGTCATCCGCATCATCACCGGTTTGCTGTGCCTGGCCCGAATGGCGCCGCAAGTCTGGGCCCTGCCTTACTACTTCGGCGGTGAGGGCGGCGCTTGGAACCTGGCCCCACACATGGTTGGCGGCATTCAGGTGCTCGTCCTCGCCGGCTTGGTCGCTGCGGGCGTGCTGACGCCTGTCAGCACCGTCGCCCTGCTCGTCCTCACGCGGCGGTTCGAAAGCGAGATCGGGTCCGCAAGCCTGTCGACTGATCTTCTGTGCCTGCTGCTGGCGATGCTCATCGTCACGTCAGCGGGCGCACGGCTGTCCGTGGACACCGTGCTGCTGCGGCAACGGGGACCGATTGGCGCGCTCATCCGCCTGGTCTACCGAGTGATCGGTGTGCCGTCCGCGACAGGATTGCAAACCGTTTTCCTACTGTTCTTCATCGCGTTGGGACTGATCAACCTCGGTGGTGCCGTCCACCACTGGTCAGATGACGCATGGAGAGAGGGGCAGGTCATGGAGGTGATCTTCAGTAGCACCTTCCTGTCGCGTGTCTCGCCGGCGTGGCGGTCCTTCGAGACTTACTGGCCAGAGGCCGCCGCCTGGATCTCCTGGTTCATGACGATGACGCAGCTCGTCATGCAGACGAGCATGCTGGCGCTCGTCTGGTGGCGGCCAACGGCACGGTTGGTCGTGCTCTGGGGATGCGCGTTCCTCCTTGGGAGCATCGTCGCGCTTCAACTCCATTACCTGGGTGCGTTCGAGCTTCTGATTTGGATCGCGCTCTTCCACCGACCGCGTTTCAGGGTGGCCCAGACGTCGAATTCCATGGCACGGCCGCGCCGGGCCGAGGGCCTCATCGTGCGCGCCGCATCGGCGTTCCTGATGGTGTTCGCGCTCCACGAGGCGTGGGCCCTGGCCGGGATACGACCATATCCGTTTCCGCGGCTGCGTGAGTCCATCGCGATCATCGGTGTGCACTCACCACGCGTCTTCAACCGAAACGACCAGTCCCTCGGGAACTCCTGGAGCGTCGTGTATTTCGGCAACCGTGAGGAGCTGCTGCCGTATCACGGCCCGTCCGGCGAGCGAATGGCCTGGACACTCTGGAATGACTTGCTCCTCTACCGCAACAGCATCCGCTGGCGTGGCGAGTTCAACACGGAGACCGTCCTCGACCCCAACGGTCGTCTCGTCTCACGCCTCTTGGATCTGACTCTCTTCGATCATCGTCGACGCGGCATCGATACAAGCGTGTATGTTGCCGACTACTACACCTCTCAAGCGTCGGACGTCGACCTACCTCCAGCGGAGCGGTTCCAGTCCCACTACGTCGGCAGTACCTGGTTTCAGTGCTCGGGCAGGGATCTCAAGGCGCGCTGCGACGCGGTGACGGCTGACACGCGGTCCGCGAATTAGTGCTCCGTCCATGTCGACGCCGGTCGAGTAGGATCGTCGGCACACCACTCGACGCGAGGCTTCATGAATTCGACACTGACGACGACGGCGTTCACAATCGAGGGCTATCGCATCGTCCACAACAAGGGCGTCGTGCGCGGCATCATCGTTCGGTCGCGATCCATCTTCGGGACGATCGGGGGGTCGCTGCAGACGCTGGTCGGCGGCAACATCACGCTCTTCACCGATCTCTGCGAGCGCACGCGAGCCGACGCGTTCGCCCAGATGATCGCTCATGCCGAGCAGCTCGGAGCCAATGCCGTCATCGGAATTCGCTACGACGCCACTGAGATCCTCAATGGAGTGACCGAGGTGCTCTGTTATGGAACGGCCGTTGTCATCGAACGGACAGACCCTGCTCTAGGAGATTGAGAGCGGCTCCAGAATGCGCCCGTTGCTGTCGCCGAACTTCTCGAGGTGCACGCCGCTGGGGCCTCTAACTTGGGCATTGAGAGTCGAGAAGCCCTCGAGGTCGCGATATATAGCCCGGATGGCCACATTCCCCGCTCGAGCCACAGTCACGTAGCCGGTGGTGTCGACAGTGGCGATCGTGCTATCGCTCGTCGACCACGTCGAAAAACCCGTCACGTCCCGTCCCTGCTGCTCAGCGTATGACGTCCAATACTCCGCTCTGCATCTGTATCCCGGGCCATAGTCCTCAAAACAGTTCACGAGCAGGAGCGGGAACGGCGGCGTCACAGGTGGGGTAGTGCTCGGGTTGCTCGGACCAACCGGATTCGGACTGGAGCCTTTGTCTCCGCACGACATCGTCATGGCAGCGACACTGGCCATCAGGGAAAGCAGCAGTACCCGTCGCATCACGTTCGTCCCTCTGCCGATGGTTGAGCAAGTCGAATGCCTCACGATCCGGCGCGTGAACGCGAGTGTGACGCGAATGTCAGAGCGGAGTCGCCGAAGATGTCCAGTACCAGCCAGATGAATGTGCCGGGATCGACAGAAAGGCATCAAGCCAGGTCCGGGCTAAAGTCGGACACCACATCGGCACTAGCTGCCGCCACTTATCACCATACCGACGTGGACGCGCAACTGAGTCACGAGCGAATCGGCCGCGGTGATGCGGCGATAGTCTGCGCCCGCCCTGATCCCGATCGTGCGGCTGATCCAGAAATCGGCGCCGCCTCCAGGCTGAAGCGCGAAGTCAGTTCTCGAGTGAGTCTGATCCAATATCCCCACGGTCCCTCGAACACCACCGAAGAGCACCTGGCCAAAGAGCGTGACCCTGTCGATGGGGCGCACCGAGACATGGGGGCCGGCCATGAACGACAGACTTCGGTATTTCAACGTGGTGCCGAGGACGGGAAGAGTCTTGGTCGTGCCGCCGGCCTCCGCGGTGATCCCGAACGACGACACGATGTGTCCGGTCGCAGATGCCACCCACCCGATCAGGGTCTCGTCGATGTCATTGTCTCTGACCAACGAATAGCCGCCAGCCACGGCGAGCCGGCGCGAATCCTGCGCTGACGCGCTGTGAGGGATGAACAGGCATGTCGCAGAGACCGCCCCGATCCACACCAGTGCTCGCATCGACCCTCCTGGAAGACAGCTCACCGATTGCCTCCGTCGACGATGTGAAGCTCACCGACCAGAGATGAGGACGCGCCGGTGCACTGCTGCACGAATGTCATGTGAAGGCGATCGATTTGTCCAAGACTGCCGTACTTCAACGACCGCACGACGAATCGACCCGTCAGCGGACCGCACCCGCGACCGGTGCCGGAGAAGCTTAGAGTCGGCGTCGTAGCAATCGCAGGGGACCATTGGACGACAGGATCGTAGGTCGCTGGCAAGAGCGCCTGACCCGATGGCGCTGTCGCGTGCAACGTCCACCACTCCGATCGATCGAGGCTATCAACGTTGACCTGCAGATGTCCGAAGGCGAGGTCGACGAAGGCGCGAATCCTGGCGTTCTCGGGCGTGTAGCGACGGGAGAGGCCTCCACCGACCCAGTCGCCGGCCTCGCTGTTGAACGTCAGGTACGTGGTGTCACCATCGGTGGGCGACAACGGCATTCGATCGCAGCCGACGATGAGCAGAACACTCGCCAGGCTGAGGCTGCAAAGGGTCGCGTGAACGGCTCCGAATCGCATTCTCATTGGCGTGTTTGCAGCCTCCAAAGGATTCCTGCCGGCATGTACTGACAGGAGCCGATGAACTGACCCGACAGAAACACCAACGGTTGAATGTCATCGACGAACGAGAAGATGGGCGCGCGCCCTTGGCACTGAGGCCCTGTCAACGCGGGGAAGGTGCCGTCGAACGACATGGAACCGCTGAAGGCTCCGAGCGCGATCTTTCCCTCGATCGAGCCGCTCCAATTCCAACCTGGAATAGCCCACGTTCCAGTCACGGCCGAACCCGACTGCACGAAACTGACTTGAAAACGACCGAACGAGGTTGTTTCGAAGATCCCAGACCAGGTGCCGGAAATATCTGGTATCGATCCTCCACCGGAAGCAGCGTCGACGATTCGCACTTCACCGCTGAGCCCTGCCGTGGATCCCGGGCAGCGCTGCTCGAATGTCGCGTCGAGTTCCGAGAGCATGTTCGGCCCGCCATACGTCACCCGACGAACGGTGAATCGCCCCACGGGAGGGCAGCCCAGTCCGTTTCCGTAAAACGAAAGGTAAGGACCAGTGCGGAAGTAGGGCGACACCGACTCGTTCACCGAATAGGAGCCAGGGGTGAGTGGCGTACCCGGCGCAGCCGCGAGATCCAGGTGCCACCGAATGCCCGACTGCTCTCGAACGTCGACGAACACCTGGGCTCGATCGGCGCTGGTGGTCGCTGCGAAGCTGGCGTTGTCGGGCGCGAAGCGACGCGTCTGGCCACGGCCGATCTCTTCGCCAGGTTGCGAGACGAACGAGACCAGCACTCCTCCCGCCGGAGCGCTTGGCGACGTTATGTTCGATCCGCCGCATGCCGTCGACGCGGCCATCGCGAGAGTCGCGGAGCAGACGAGTCCAACCCGAAGTCGAGCACCAGATGGCATCCTGGCGACCGAAGCCAGTACTGTGCCAGTGCGGACGCTCGTGTGCGCATGCTGACTTCGTTGTGCCTTGACTCGCAGGCCGGGTGGAACGCGAAGATCGTTTGTGGAAAGACCGAACTCGCCTTGCGCGAGTGCGCGTCCGCTTAGTCACAATTGCACGGAACCGCTGAGAGTCCGACTGAAGCCGGCCACCCCTCCGTGCTCTCCGTGCCTAAGTGGTTCGTGATCGGGACGGCGCGCCGGACCGCCCGCGCTCGCCCTCATGGACGTTCACGTCTAAGAGACTGAGAGCGGCTCCAGAATTCGCCCGTTGCTGTCGCCGAACTTCTCGAAGTGCACGCCACCGCCGTCCAGGATCGTCAACAGCAGGTTGGCCATCGGCGTGTCGCGTTTGTACTGGAGATGGCGTCCCATCTTGAAGGTGCCACCGAGGCTGCCGGCCAGCAGCGTCGGCAGATCCGAGTGGCGGTGCATGTTGCCGTCGCCCATGCCGCCGCCGTAGAGCAGCAGTGACTGGTCGAGGACCGAGCCGTCGCCCTCCTTCATCGACTGCAGCTTCTCGAGGAAGTAGGCGAAGAGCTGAGACTGATACAGATCGATGCGTGCCTTCTTCGCAATCAGCTGCGGGTCGTTGCGATGGTGCGACACGCCGTGATGCTGCTCGGGCACGCCGATGCTCGGGAACGTCATCGTGCTCAGCTCGCGCGACATGATCATGCTGAACACGCGCGTGATGTCGGCCTGGAACGCCAACGCCTGCAGGTCGAACATCAGCTTGGTGTGCGCGTCGAACGAGGACGGAACGTCGGTGGGGCGCTCGGGCAGCTCGATGTCCACCGGCTGGGACTCC
>Ga0111539_10010994_pt1 | contig 11394 bp, 8 predicted proteins | sample RhiMethybrSRZTD1_FD_79667 | JGI IMG/M metagenome (GOLD analysis project Ga0111539, IMG submission 79667) | Populus rhizosphere microbial communities from Tennessee, USA - Rhizosphere MetaG P. TD hybrid SRZTD1 (version 2) (version 2) | ecosystem: Host-associated > Plants > Roots > Rhizosphere >...
ATGCGCTCGCGCCTGCGGGGCGAAGGCGGCCGTGACCAGGGCAGTGCAGACGAGCAGTGAAGCGTGGTGGCGCATGCGAAACCTCCTAAGAGGTGCCGGTGTTACGGTTTCGGTTCGCGCCGCGACGGTTGCGGTAGAGTTCCCACCGAAGCGGTGCCGCGCGAACCGAAACCGTAACACCGGCACCCCGCTGATTAGTCTAGCCCCTAGCGGCCGAAGAACTCCACGAGCCGAACAAGCGCGAGCGTGTCGTGGCGGCAGTAATTCAGCAAGGCGCCGCGCAACGCGTCGCGGCGGGCCGCGGGGGTGTTGGCGTCGATCGCCTCGAGATAGGCGGTCTGCGCGGCCAGCCCGTCGCGCACGGCGCCGAGCTTCTCGTAGCTCAAGTCGGGCGCGACGGTCGGTAGCACGGCCTTGATCGACCACGAGCCGTGCATCGCTGGATGGTAATAGCCGCGGCGCGTGACGGGATGCAGATCGACGATGCGCTCGGCGAGCGCCCGAAGGCCTGGGGCGAGATCGTCGTAGCGCGCCGCGAGGTCGTGCAGCACACGCCGCTCGTATGGCGTGTAGACGATAATCGGCCCTCTCGTGCCGAGCGTCGCGAGCAGACGCTCCGCGAGGCGCCGCATTGGCGGTTCGCCGTCGAGCTCGAGGAATTCGGCGTGCTCGATCGCGCCGCTGCCCTTCTCGATGTGGCACGACCATTGAAACGGCAACGCCTCGAACGGCCGCGTGCCGGCGAAGATCGGCACGGCCGGGCCGATCGTCTCGAAGTCTAGGTAGTAGCGCGGGAACGGCAACGCGATGACGGCCTCGCGCAGCTCCGGGCCGACGTGCGGCGCTTCGAGTCGCGACTGCTGCCAGATGCGCCGCTGCACGTCGCTGTCGAGCTTCGCTTCGGGAACGTCGCGTAGGTCGCCGTACCCGGCATTCATCAGCTCGTAGAGCTTCTCTTTGCTGCCGCCGAGATCGAGCACGGGGTACTTGCCGGCCGGCGGTGCACAGTGACCGTAGAAGTCGCAGCCGTGCGGCGCACCGCATTGCGTGCCGACGGCGATTGCGGGCTCGTCGAGCTCGGCGAGCGTGCGCCTCGCCGCGAGCACGAGCTCGCCGATGTCCTCGAGGCGCTCCTGCACGCGTTCGGTCACGTCCGTCTCGACCAGCAGCCCTTCGTAGCGCCCGTCGCCGGCGTAGACGAATTCCGGATTCAACGTCGCGACGGCGACCTGCCGAACGTTCAAGCCGTTGCGCGCAAGCGCCCACGCTTGGATCGCGCAGTCGTCGATGTGGTGGTCTTTGACGCGCGCCGACGACTTGACCTCGACGATCTTCGGTTGGGGCTCGCTGCGGTCCAACACGTCGACTCGCACGCTGACGCCGTCGTGGTCGAAGGTGGCCTCGAAAATCGGCTCGCGGCCGCCGCGCTCGACGAGCGCGCGCGTCGACTCGATGGCCGCGCGCAGCCCACGATCGAAGCTGACGACGTGGCCCGCGCCGCGTCCATAGAGCTGGCGGGCGATCTCACCGACGGTGTTGCCGGTCGCGAGCACGGCCGTCTTTTCGGCGGAGGGCTCGGGCAAGAGCTCGGGGCTATAGGTCTCGAGCCACAGCTTGCGCGGGCATTGGACTAGCGACAGGAGCTTGGTTTTCGAGAGGGCGATCGGCGCGCGCATGGCGGCGCAGCATGCCCGCCGCGGCGCTATGGCACAACAGTCCAACACCGCGCGGCAGCGGCGCTGCTAAGATCGCGGCCCATGCGAAATCTAATCAAGGCCGCGCGCCCCGGCGTAGCCGTCGCGCTCCTCCTGTGGCAGGCCGTTGCGTTCGGTCAAACAGCCACCGACTTCATCCGCACGCACGTAGAAGAGCTGCGCGTCGGCGGCCGGCTCGAAATGCTGGGGGAGCAGATCGCGTCGCGGACCGTGCTGCCGCACGTCTACGAGAACCGCAAATTCGCGCCCGCTTGGGAGTCGCTGCGCCAGGTTGACGATCTGCTGAAGATGATCGACGAGAGTTACCTCGAAGGTCTCGATCCCAGCGACTACCACGCGGCGGCGTTGCACGCGTTCCGCGGTACGGTCACGGACCTCGCTGCCTCGGCACCGGCCGATCGCGCCGCGTTCGACGTCCTGCTGACCGACAGCATCATCCGCCTCGGCTATCACTTGCGATTCGGCAAAGTCGATCCGAATGCGCTCGATCCGAACTGGAATCAGAGCCGCACGCTGGGGCCAGGCGAGGACGCCGCCGTCACGATTCAGAAGGCGATCGATTCGCCGTCGCTGCGCGAGTTCGCGGCGAAAGTGATTCCGCGCGTGTTTCTCTATGAGCGCTTCAAGGCTGCGCTCGCCGAGTATCGCGCGATCGAGGCGAAGGGCGGGTGGCCGAGCGTGCCGGCGGGTGCGACGCTGCGGCCCGGTGCCACGGACGAGCGCGTTCCGGCGCTCGCCGCCCGGCTCGCCGTCACAGGCGACCTTCCCGCGTCGAGCGCGCCAGCGGGAACGCTGTACGACGAAACGCTCGTCGCCGCAGTCCATCGGTTTCAGACACGACACGGGCTCGCGGCCGACGGTGTCATCGGCGGCGGCACGTTGGCAGCTCTCAACGTGCCGGTCAGCGGGCGAATCGATCAGCTGCGCGTGAGCCTCGAGCGCGCTCGCCAGGTTTTCTACGACCCCGAAAGCGAGTTCCTGGTCGTCAACATCGCAGGTTTTCAGCTCTACATCGTCCGCCGCGGCGAGATCGTCTTTCGCACGCGGGTGCAGGTCGGCAAGCCTTATCGACAGACGCCGATTTTTCGCGCCGAGATGACCTATCTCGTGGTGAATCCCACCTGGACCGTTCCGCCGACGATCTTCCGCCAGGATATCTTGCCGGCCGTGCGCCGCGACCCCGCCTATCTCGCGTCGCGCCACATCGACGCGCTCGATTCACGCGGTGCGATTGTCGATCCGGCCAACGTGGATTGGTCGAGCCGCAATCCGCCTTACCGGCTCGTGCAGCGGCCGGGCGCCGACAACGCGCTCGGTCGCATCAAGTTCATGTTCCCGAACGAGCACTCGGTGTATTTGCACGACACGCCGAGCCGAGATCTGTTCGACCGCGACAGCCGCGCGTTCAGCTCGGGCTGCATCCGCGTCGAGAACCCGTTCGAGCTCGCGGGACAACTGCTCGGCAACGCGCGAGCGCGCGAGCGGCTCGATACCCTCGTCGCGGGCGGTAAGACCCAAACCGTTTTTCTCGACAAGCCGATGACGGTCATGCTGCTGTACTGGACGGCTGAGGTCGACGCGGCGGGCAAAGTCTCGTTCTTTCCCGACGTGTATCAGCGCGATGCGGCCGTCATTGCGGCGCTCGCGGAGCCGTTCCGCGCGCCCTCGACGCTATAGCTAACTTGGCAGCGCAGGGCAGGACCGGCTGGTAGGATCGCCGGGCTGGCGGTGCACGTCTCGATAACTGGCGCGATAACAAGAAGGGGGAAGGCAATGAGCGGGGGAATCAAGGTACGTTGGTTGATCGGACTCGCGGCGTTTGCCGCGTGCGGCACGGGCTCGGCTCAGCCGCCTGCCGCCCCAGCATTCAATCTGCCGAAAGCGGATGCGCCGCTGATGCTGCGCGCCGGGCGGCAGCAACTGCGCGTCTCGCTCGTCGCCGATGGCCTCACCGGTCCCTGGGACCTCGTGTTCATTCCGGGCACCTCGGACCTGCTCGTCACCGAGAGCAACGGCAAGTTGCGCATGATCCAGAACGGCAAGGTGTTGCCGGATCCCGTTTGGACGCCGCCGTCGCCGACCGGCAACGACATCCTGCACGGCGTCGTCGTGCACCCCGACTTCGCCAGGAACAAGCTCGTCTATGTCACGTACTTGAAGGGCGACGATCAGCGCCAGACGCTCGGCATGTCGCGCGGCCGCTTGGACGGCACGAAGCTCGTCGACGTGAAGGAGATCTTCGTCGCGGACGCGTGGGAGAACGCGCGCCCGGCGTTCACGGGCCGCATGGAGTTCGGTCCCGACAAGACTCTGTACGTCAGCGTCGGCGACCGCGACCGCCTCTGTTGCGGCCCGCAAGACGACAACAGCATCCGAATCCGCGCGCAGAGCCTCGACAACGACGTCGGCAAGATTTTGCGCTTGAAGGACGACGGCACGATCCCCGCCGACAATCCGTTCGTCGGCCGCGCGGGCGCTAGACCTGAGATCTTCACGTACGGCCATCGCAACAGCTATGGCTTGCGCTTCCATCCCGTCACCGGCGAGCTCTGGCAAATGGAGATCGGACCGCAGGGCGGCGATGAGGTGAACATCTTGAAGCCCGGCGCCAACTACGGCTGGCCGCTGGTTTCGCTCGGCCGCAACTACTCCGGCACGCTCGTCTCGGATCAGGCTTTTCACCGCGACGGCATGGAGGATCCCGTGATCTTCTGGACGCCGCAAATCAGCCCGGCCGCCATGGCGTTCTACACGGGCGACAAGTTTCCGCAGTGGCAGAACAGCCTGATCATCGGCGCTCTGAGCGGCCAGCACGTCGAGCGCATGCCGTTCAACGACAAAGGTCAGCCGCTGCGCCGCGAAGAGTTCTTGAGCGAGCTCGGCGTGCGGTTCCGCGACGTCGAGATCGGCGCCGACGGCTACATCTACTTCTCGACCGAAGTTCGCTACGGCAGCGGCCAGCCCGACGGCGCGGTGATCCGCCTCGAGCCCGCCGGCGACCCGCAGCCGGCGCCGACCCGCAACCGAAGTAATTGACGCACCCGTTGTCGTGCCGTCTCGATTGGATCCGTCCATCGAGACGGTCGTCGTGCGTGATCCGCTCGCGGAGCGAGCTTCTTTAGAGGCGCTCTGCTTGACGCCGACGCAGCGGCTGCAAAATACTTGCGGTCAGCGCGCAGCAGAGCGCGTCCGGTCCGCGGCAAGGGCAACGCCCATCTGACTCGCAAGTAGCTTCTTCGTGTGCGACCTCTTTTCAGCCTGGCAAGCGGACGGCAGGCAACGCGAAAGGAGGTTTCCATGTCCGCGCCATCTGCTCTTGCTGACAAGCGGCTTCCGCTGCGCCTCAATCTCGAGAACCAACGCAAGCGAGCGCGTTCGCTGTTGAACGCGGCGCGCGCCGAGGACGCGCACGCGCTGCGCCGTCTCGCGTCGCTTCAGCGAAAGGCCGGCCGCACTTCTGCGGCCGAACGGCCGCGCTGGTCGTTGCATCACGCGCAGCTCGTGATCGCGCACGAGCTGGGATTCACGAGCTGGGCGAAGCTCAAAGCGCACATCGAGGCTGACAACGCTGCGCTGAAAGGCGCCCTCGTGGGTGCCGCGCATCGCGCGCTCGAGGCGGAGGTCGACGAGCCGCTGTTCGTTGATCCCTTGGCGCGCGCGCTCGCGGGCAAGAAAGGTTTCGCGTTGCACAAGGAGCTGTGCTCTACGACTTGGCCGCCGTACGCGGCCGGCCCCGCTCCCGAGCAGTCGATCCTGACTCGCTACTTCGACGACGCTCTGCAAGCGGCCGTGAGAGACCTCTCTCTCACGCAAGTCGTGCTGTTTAGCGCCGGAATGGACGCTCGAGCGTTTCGCCTGCGCTGGCCTGCGAAGCTCGTTCTCTTCGAGGTCGATGACGCCGCGGTGTTCGATCTCAAGGAACCCGTGTTGCGCCGCCGCCGCGCAAAGCCCGCCTGCGACCGGCGTATCGTCCGCGCGAACCTCGCGAACGCCTGGACTTCGAAGCTGCTCGCGGCGGGATTCGATCCGTGTCGTCCTGCGGCCTTCATGATTCCGTGGCTCGCTCATTTCGATGCAACGACGGTCGAGCGCGTCTTTCGCGAGCTCGGCGAGGTCGCGTGCGCCGGCAGCTGGCTCGGTACGGATTTCGTCGGTCTCGACACGATCGAGTCGCCGTTCATGAAGCCGCTCTTGGATAAACTCGCGGCGCTCGGCTATCCCGATTGGAAGTTCGGGGTTCGCGATCCCGAGAGCTTTCTCGCGAACCGCGGCTGGGACGCAGAGTGCGTCGTCCTTGGCGCTCCGGAAGCGAGCTACGGCCGATGGCGTTACGGCTATATCCCTCGTACCGTTCCGGATCGAGCGATACCGCGGCACTATCTCGCCGTCGCACGCAGAGTCCCGAGCAAGAGGAACGCGCAATGAGCGGCACGAAGCTAGACGAAGATCTCGATGGCGTGTTCGCGTGCGTCGACGAGCGCGTGCCCGGTGTGTTGGCCCTCGGCGGCTCCGAGGGTGGCGTGCCGATGTATCTCATGCGCTTGCTCGCCGCGGAGCGTTGCGCGTGTCTCGCGCTCGCGTATCACGGCACGCCGAAGACGCAGCCGAACCTGATCGAAGTGCCGCTCGAGCGAATCGAGCGAGCGCTGCGCTGGCTTCGCGACCACCCGAGAGTCGCGCCGCGCGATGGGCGTGTCGCGATCGTCGGTGCGTCGAAGGGGGCCGAGCTCGCGCTCGTTCTCGCCACCCTGTTTCCGGATCTCGTCGGGGCTGTCGTCGCCTATACGCCGAGCAGCGTCGTCTGGGCTGGCATCGATTTCGTCGCTGGGCCCGACGCGCCGCCGCGCTCGAGCTGGAGCCGGGCGGGCAAGCCGCTCGAGTTCGTTCGGCTTCCGCCGGGCGTCGCGCCAGCGCAATCCGAGCGCGGTTTGAGCTTGACGCCGATCCACGAGGCCGGCCTCGATGCCGTCGCTCCCGACGATGCGGCCATCATTCCGATCGAGCGTGCAACGGGCCCCGTGCTTCTGATCTCCGGCAGGGACGATCGAATGTGGCCCGCGAGCCGCATGTCGAGAATGCTCGTCGAGAGGGCGCGACGCTTCGGCCGCGAGCACCTCGTGCGGCATCTCGACTTTCCTGAAGCGGGACACGCCTTGTTTGCGGTCGATGCCGCCACCGAGCTGAAGCAGCCGATTCCGTTCGATCTCGGCGGTAGCGATTTGGCGCAAGCGAGTGCGCATGAGGTCGCTTGGCCGCAGGTGCGTCGCGTCCTTCTGGAGTAGAAGCCGAGCCGCGAAACTGCGATACCCCCATGATCTGGCGCGGCGCAGGGCCACCCGCTAGAGTCATGACAACCAAGGGGGACCATCATGAAGCGCATCACTCTCGCGGCGGCCGTCGCGCTGCTAATCGTCACCGCAAATTCCGCGCTCGCGGCGAAGATCGCCGTCATCGGCACCGGCAACGTCGGCTCGGCGCTCGGGCCTGAGTTCGCGGCGCTCGGCCACACGATCGTCTATGGCTCGCGGACGCCGACCGAGAAGGATGTCCAAGATCTCGTCGCGAAGACGGGGCACGGCGCAACGGCGACGACACAGCCGGAAGCCGTGAAGGGCGCGGACATCGTCGTGCTGGCCGTGCCGGGCAATCTCGCCGTCGACATCACGAAGAGCCTCGGCAACCTCTCCGGCAAGATCATTCTCGACCCGACGAACGTGGTGAGCCGCAATACGTCGGATGGCTACGCGAATCATGGCGTGCCGGGCGGCAGCAACGCTGAGCTGATCCAAGCCGCGGCGCCGGGCGCGAAGGTCGTCAAAGCGTTCAACACGCTGAACTGGACGAAGATGGTCGACCCGCAGAGCTCGGGCGGCCCGGTCTCGATTCCGATCGTCGGCGACGATCAGGCCGCACGCGCAACCGTCGCCGAGCTCGTCAAAGGTATGGGCCTCGAGCCCGTCGATCTCGGCCCGCTGCGCTTCGCGAACACGCTCGAGGAAATGCTCGTGATCTGGGCGAACGCGCGCAGCCACGGTGCGGCGTACAACTACTATCTGCGGCCGGAGCCGGCGAGCGCGCCGGCGCGTTAGTTAGCTGCCGTCGCCTCGCGCGCGCCGAACTGCTCGAGCAGCGCGATGACCTCGGGGGCGTTGCGCTGCTTCGCGAAGAACAGCGCGTTGTTGGTCGAGTCCTTGTGCACGGCGTGCACGTCGGCGCCTTTCTCGAGCATGAGGCGAATCAGCTCGAGGCGCTTCGGAATGTCCGATAGCGGCGCGTTCGTGCGCGTCCGCGAATAGCCCGCGAGCAGCATCAACGGTGTCGTGCCGTCCTCGGTCACGACCGTAGCGCTCGCCCCGTGCTCGAGAAGGGTCGCGACGACGGCGAAGTCGGCAGCGGCCGCCGCGCGGTCGAGGGCTGTTGCGCCGGGCGGTACCTCGATGTCGCCGGCGACTGTGCGCTCCGGAAGGCGAGGCCTTGCAGCGCCCTCGGGAAGCACGCCCTCTGGGAGCCCTTTCGTGTACGGCGAGTCGGGGTTCGCGCCGCGCGTAAGAAGTGCGTTGACGACATCGAGCGCGGTGACGTCGCCGTCCTTCTCGGGCGGATTCGGCCGCTGCGCGTAGAAGCCCAAGTTGCGCGTGTCGACGGCGAGATACAGCGAGCCGTCGTCGATGCCGACGCCGCGCTCGATTAGCGACTTCGCCAGTATGTAGTGGCCGTTCAAGATCGCGAGCTGCAGCGGCGTGAGCTGATACATCGGCTCGGCGGCATTCGCGTCGGCGCCGGCGGCAAGCAGCTTCTCGACGGCTTCGGCAGAGCCTTCGCGCGCCGCGAACTGCAGCGCCGTCAGGCCGCCCAAGTCGCGCGTCTTCGGCACGTTCCCTTCGGAGTAGCTGATCTTGACCCAGTCGTGCTTCGTCGAGGCGCGGTCGACTTCGGCGCCCGCGTCGAGCAGCAGCTGCACGATGTCGGCGTGATTCTCGATCGCGGCCCACATCAGCGCGGTCTGGCCGTGCCAGTTCTCGGTGGCGTCGGGTTTGCCGCCGTGCGCGAGCAGCGTCTTGACGCTCTCGGTGTCGCCGGCGCGCGCGGCCGTCATGAGCACGGTCTCGCCTTCGCCGAACGCGGCGTTCGCGTCGCCGCCGGCATCGAGCAACGCCGTGAGCATCGCAGCGTTGCCGACGGTCGCGGCCTCGTGCAACGGCGTCACGCCGAAGCGGTTCGCGGCATTCGGATCGGCGCCCTCGGCGAGCAGCCGTTTGACGGCATCGAGATCGTTGCGATAGGCCGCCCAATGCAGCGCGGACGCCGAAGTATCGGCAGAGTGCTGTTGCGCGAGCAGCGCGGTGGGTGCCGCGCCGAGCAGCGCGGTGAGCGCGACGGCGAGTGCGGCTCGTTTCACGCGACGGCCCTCGTTACGCCAGCGAGACGTTGCCGTTGCTCGCGCACATGTCCTTACCGTAGCTCTCGGTCTCGATGCCGTAGAGTTGCAGCACGCTGACCATGAGGTTCGCGAACGGCACCATCTTGTCGAACTTCGGAATTGCCGGGTTCGCGCGCTCTTTGGCGAGCTGACCGGGCTGGATGTGGTGGCCGCCTTTGAGGCGTCCGCCGGCGTTGCCAGCGAGCAGCACGGGTAGGTTCAAGTGGTTGTGCACGTTGCCGTCGCTCATGCCGCTGCCGTAGACGAACAGCGAATTCTCGAGCAGGTTGCTGTCGCCGTCGGGCGTGTCCTTCAGGCGCTGGAGGAACTTGGCGAAGAGGCTCACGTTGTACGTGTCGATCTTCGCCTTCTTCTCCATCTGTTTTGCATCGTAGTTGTTGTGCGAGACCGGATGGTGGCCGTCGGAGATGCCGATCTGCGGATACGACAGTCCCGAAAGCTCGCGGCCCATCATGAACGACGTCACGCGCGTGAGGTCGCCTTGGAACGCGAGCGCCTGGAGCTCGAACATCAGATTGACGTGCTCCTCGAACGACTCGGGAATGCCGCTCGGCGTCGGCGGCGCTTCGAGCCGGCGCTCCGAACGCTGGTCCTCGGCCTGCACGATGCGCCGTTCGACCTCGCGAACGTTCGCGAGATACTCATCGAGCCGCGCGCGATCGCGGGTGCCCAACTTTCCTTCGAGGCCACGCACGTCGGAGGCGACGGCGTCGAGAATGCTCGTGCTCTGCTCGAGCCGCGCGCGGCGAGCCTCGGCCGTCGTGCCGTCGCCGCCGAACATGCGCTCGAAGACGACGCGCGGGTTCAGCTCCATCGGCAGCGGCTGCGTCGGCGTGCGCCAGGAGATCGTGTCCATGTAGGTGCAGAGGAAGTCCGCGGCGCAGGTGCCGAAGATGTTCGAGCTGTCCTCGATCGCGAGCTCCATCGACGGGAACGTCGTGCCCTGGCCGATCTTCTGTGCGATGACTTGATCGATCGACGTGTTGAGCTCGACCAAGTTGCCGCGAGGCGCATGTGCGCAGGCGGAGAAGAAGCCTGGGCACGCCGAGTGCGCGTTCGCGCCTTCGGAGTAGAGGCCCGTGATGACGTTGAAGTGCGAGCGGAGGCTTTCGAGCGGCTTCAAGATGATCGGCAGCTCGAAGTCGGTGCCGACTTTCTTCGGTACCCAGACGTCCATGATGGCGCCATGCGGAATGTAGATCGTGCCGAAGCGCAGTGTCGGCGCGGCCGCCGTCTGTGCGAGCGCCGTGCGTGCGGGCACCATCGCGTCGAGCAGCGGCAATGCCACCGCGGCGCCAACGCCCTTCAGAACCGAACGGCGCGACAAGTGCTTCTTCGAGATGAACATAAGCGTCTCTCCGGCGGGGGACAGATTTATAAATCTGTCCCCTCAATCTAGCGCAACGGTCTCGCCCTGTCTTTCGCTTGCAATCCGCATTTGGAACGTGTCGCTCGTCACGATTCCGAGCACGAGCGAGGAAAACTTGTAGTCGTTGTCGGCTGCGCGGCGAACGATCGCGCGAGCCGTAGGCATGTCGGCCGCCGTGAGCTGGCGCCCCAGGGCATACGTCATGAGCTTCTCGGTAGCCGTGCGAACGAACCGTTCGGGCCGGCTCAAGATCGCATTGCGCAAGTCGACGGGTCCGTTAACGGGGCCGAAATCGCGCAGCACGTGGATCGGGCTGCCGTAGTCGGTCACGGCCTCGCCGTTGTCTTCGTCGCGCCAGCGGCCGATGCCGTCGTAGCGCTCGAGCACGAGGCCGATCGGGTCCATGAGCTGGTGGCAGCTCGCGCAAACGGGGTCGGCGCGGTGGCGCTCCATGCGTGCTCGCATCGAGAGCTTCTCGGCCGTGTTCTCGGGCAGCGTCGGCACGTTCGGCGGCGGCGAGGGCGCCGGCGTGCCGAGAATGTTGGTCAGCACGTAGTTGCCGCGGCTCACGGGCGAGGTCCGGTTCGGATACGACGACAGCGTCAGCACGCTCGCCTGCCCGAGCAGCCCGTAGCGGCGCTCGTCGGTCAGTGCGACGCGGCGGAACTGATCGCCGTAGAGGTTCGGGATGCCGTAGTGCTTCGCCAGCCGTTCGTTCATGTACGTGTAGTTGGCGGAGAGCAGCTCTGTCAGCGGCCGGTCCTCGCGAACGATCGTCTCGAACAGCAGCTCGGTCTCGCGGATCGCGCTCTGGCGCAAGTTGTCGTCGAAGTCCGGGAACACGTACATGTCCGGCGCCGACGCGCGCA
>Ga0111539_10010996_pt1 | contig 11393 bp, 10 predicted proteins | sample RhiMethybrSRZTD1_FD_79667 | JGI IMG/M metagenome (GOLD analysis project Ga0111539, IMG submission 79667) | Populus rhizosphere microbial communities from Tennessee, USA - Rhizosphere MetaG P. TD hybrid SRZTD1 (version 2) (version 2) | ecosystem: Host-associated > Plants > Roots > Rhizosphere >...
GGCTTCGAGCAGATTGTGGGTCAGCAGGGTTCCATTAAGAAAGTCGATGGAGGGCTCTTCAGCGGCTTTGGCAATATCCGAATTGGAGGCAAGGTGAAATACAGTGTCGTGATCACCAACTGCGGAGAGCAGGAGTTCCTGATTTTTCGCGTCACCTTCAATGATCCGAAGTCTGTCGTCCAGGCCCTCGAGGTGCCAGCGCCGGCCCGATGAAAAATCGTCGAATACCGTAACTTGCGCGGACTTGGTTTCGAGAAGCCGCCGGACCAGATGCGCTCCGATGAATCCGCCGCCTCCAGTTACGAAATAGCGAGCAGGTCGTGCCTCAATCATGAGTCGTCGAAGATAAGCGTTCGAATCCGGCGCCGCAAGAGTCTTGTTCCGGGGACTGAACTCTTGATTCGCTGATCGTCCTGAAGAGGACCACCAAAAACGCCAACAATCCGACAACCATCGTCATGATGTAGAAGCGGACGAGGATCCGTAAGGTCCTGTCAGCGGGAAGTTGCCAATAGCGCAGCATCACAGACTGCGGTTCGGCGTACTTTCGAAGATCGTCGATACTCTTTTCAGCCGGAACCCAGGGAGGTCGGGTCCACGCCCATAGAGGTGACGGAGTAAAGGGGACCGGCTGGCCTCCGCCCTTCCACCAGACTCCGAACAATCGCGCGGCAAGCGGAACTTCGTTCCATACCGGGTCCGATGTGATCGCTTCCATCGTGTTTTGACCGGCCATCTCCATCAATCCCGGCCGCGTGCCGTAATAGAAGAAAGCGCCCAGAAAGGCGATGGCGACCCCCATGGATGTCAGGACAAGCAGGGGAATGTCGCGCCGCAGGCTGAAGCGGGGCCACGCGGCTCCAATGCACAACGTTAAAGGGGCCACCAACAGGTGCAGGTAACGGGGTCCCCAGACCTCATCGCTGTGATAGCGCAGAAGGGATAGATATCCGATCGTACACAACAGAAGAAGCATCGCGAAGACAACCAGGTCGCGATGGGTGCGGAATGCTTTGGGCACAGCATAAATCGTCAGCAGCAGCACCGGAGCATGCACAATGAATCCTTTTACCGGCGATCCGAGCAGTTCGATTGCGCTGACGAACGGCCGGAACGGCAAATCCACGAAATAGCTCCGGAGACTGTTGTAACCTCCTCCGATAGGCCCCCAATACAGATCCCAGCTAAGGGCGGCCGCTCCCCAGACGGCGCCGATCACGGCCGTCACGACCAGCGCGGATTTCCATCGGGTTTTCCATTCTCCCTGAAACTGCGCATAGATCAGCCACGCGATCGCCGGCCACATGGTAATGCCGGTGACTTTCATGCTCATGGCAAGCCCGCAAACTACGGCGAACAGCAAAAGGCGCTTTCGACTTTCAATTCGGCCGTTCGCCAGGCCCAGGTAACCCGCCAGCAGAACGAAGAAGGACTGTTTCGGTTCGAGACCGATATAAGCGTACGCCCACAGCATCGATCCGAAGGCCGCCGTGAACGTCAGCAGCAGACTCATGCCGGGAGAGCAGATCTTCCGAAGCCATACAAAGAGGATGGTCATCAGTCCTGCTGTTAGCAGAACTGCCTGGAACGACATGATGAAATCCGGACTTATGATTTCCTTTCCAATCCGGATAAATGGAAGGTCTAACAATACCGGCAGAGGACCATGGCGCGACCACGCCATGACAGGCATCGGCCGGTCTTTCAGCCATGCGGTCATGGCGCTCAGCATCGTTAGCCCGGACTTGACTTCTTCGTCGACGTATCCCCGAGCGCCCACCGTTGCCGGGGATAGACACAGGTAGCAACCTGTCAACGCCAGAAACAGGAGCGCTGTAGTCGTCCACGACGGTGTTAAACGAATTGGGAAAGAACTCATGGAGTTTCTCAGCACAGAGACCAAAACGGGTAGAATAGGCGAATCGATCACCATGCGCAACGGAAACAACACGGGGATAAGGGCTTGCCCGCGGGCTCTCAGAGCGCGGAGGCCTACCTTTTACTCGCCCTGAGACCAATCAGAAGATTGCAATCAACGACTGGCAGAATTCCAAGCGGGAAGAATTTTTTCACTTCTACATGGAATTGCCGGTGAACCTCCGTCAGAACTTCCTTGGCGGTATTCACATGATCGCTGCTGATGATCGGCTTGAAATCGCACTTGAACTTCTTTTTGAAGACTCGCTCAGAAGAAAATTTTCTTCCTGCCGAATAGATGAGCGCGCCTTCGCACGGGATAACGATGTCCAGGTGTCCAGCGGGTTGAAGTAGCCGGTTGATCTCGGCAAGGGCGCGTGGAAGGTCCGGGAGATGTTCGAGTACATGCACGGCGATGATCCGATCGAAGGATCCATCAGGAAGGGGAACCCCCTGTTGAATGTCGGCGCACACCGCATGACCGGGTTCCAGGTGTGCCGAAAGCTCATTGCAAAAATCCTGCCGGCGTTCGACTACGAAGTACTTGTCGCCGGGCTGAAGATAATTCCTGATGAAGTTCCCTTTGCCCGGTCCGATCTCCAGAATTCTCTGCCCCGGTGGAGACGCGTCCTTTAGACTCGCAAAAAAATCCGCATTGAACTTTTCCACAAACGAATACCGGGTCATGCCTTCACTAAGCCAATAGCTTTCCCATTCATTCTTGATTCGCAGTTGTTCGGGAGTCAGTGGCTTCAATCGTTTGGGCCAGACGGTGCTCATCGTGTTTTCTCTCGCGGCGTAAGATTTCGATTGCGGGCCATGAGTCTACTTTCGGCTAAACAGAACGTACTGGGCGCCGATTGGAATACTGCGAGCCAGCGACTCCAGCGGCCTGAGGAATCCCAGTAACGCGGGAAAGATGAACAGGTGCTCTGTTGAAATCAGATCAAAGCCGTTCCGGGTCACGATCTTTCTGCCACTGATCGCGGGGATGGGCTCCGCGTCCTTGTCGATCTCGGCGTGCGACATGTTGTACCGCATCAGCGGATTCCACGGATTGTTTTCCCAGAGCGCGAAGTAACCGTCCGGTCGAAGGCAATCGCGAACGTATTTCGCCGCGACATCCCGTTCACTTCCATGGAGGTGATGAAATACGCCATTGCAGTAGACGAGATCCAGGTTCTGCTTCGGGGAATGGTGGTCCAGATATTCAAACGTCACACGATCGGAAGCGTATTTGGATGCGGCAAGCTCCAGTGAATTTCTGGAGACATCGACTCCAATGATCTCCGTACTGGCGCCGAATTCCTCTTGCAGGAACGGAATCGCGCCGCCGACCCCGCAGCCAAAATCCATGATTCGCTTCGGACGGATGCCTTGCGCTTTCAATTTCCGGCTGGTCCATTGGATTCTGCAGCGGGCGTAGAATTCCAGTGATTCGCCCGTGATTTTCATCCATGGCAGGATGCTTTGGCGGTACGACGGAGCAATGGTGTCAAATTGATTGTTTTCCATCGAGCGCAGACTCCAGACATTTGCCCAAACCAAAGTCGACCGCTGGTGAATCCCAAAAGTAACAGTCAATCATCGGGGGAGCCAACATAAAAGCTCGCCAGGCGGCTTTCGGAACCGCGAGAAACTCGAACCCCGGGGGCCCCTAGTTTAGAACGCCTCACCTATCAAAGTAGGTGATCGACCGACGCTCGATACTCCAGATCGGACCGCCAGGAGCTTCAACGATCTTCTCTGTCCAGTTGAGTTTTGAATCGTATTCGTAGCGCAGGTTCGTCTCTGAGCGATGGGTACTCGTTGTTCCCTGCAACGGCGCAAAAACTCCCGTTTCCGCCAGGTTGTATTCGGTCGTGGAAACCTCAGAAATCGCCGAAATCATATCCCCTTGATCGTTGTAGGCGAAGGTGGTCTTGTCATAGTCAGGCCCGTTCGATGACGTCTCGATTCTCCGGTTCTGTGAGTCATAGCGGTGCCTTCGTCCAAAACAATGGCGCAGCGCTTCCTTCTGTTCCTCATTCATATTTCCCATCAGTTCAAACGGAAGGTTCTGCTGAGTGCAAAATTCTTCAACAACGTTGCTTGCCTCGTCGAATCGGAGTTGGACGCGGGTCACCAGGTCGCCAGTGTCGTCATTGAAGAGATGTTCGGTCGGCCGACCGCGATCATCATACCTGGAGGTTAGGCTCGTCGCTCCAGGCGCTCCATAAGCCGCATCAGTTCCGTCCACTCCGAAACAAGTTGAACCCTTAGCCAAATCAGGATCGAAGTATACGGTCTTGCTCTTACTCTCGCCCGGTCCATACAAGTAGGCCTCAAAGAGGCGCTTGTTGCCATCTTTGTTGATCGTATAAACGCGTGAGATCCTTCCTGCAGAGTCGTATTCCGAAAGCTTCGTTGCTGTAACGATTCCGCCTTGCTCCGTACGAATCCTCAGTAGTTGGTTATGCTCGTTGTATTCATAAGAGTTCGACCACTCCAGTGGGTGATGTGCGTTCGTATAGAGCTGGCGCATGAGAAAGCCATTGGGTCGAAACTCCAGGAGCGTTATATCGGTCCTCTCCTCTGGCTCACACTTGTCGGGTCCGCAGGAACTCAAGAACGAGGACCGTCGAATTTCGCAGGACTTCGCAGGGCCCTTCAAGGAAAAGCGATCTCGATCGGTCATGATTAGAAGTCTGCCAGCCCAGGAACCGCGGTGCAAATTCTGTTCAGGTCACAGAGCAGGGAACAGGCGGCAATGACTTTTGTTACTTCGCCGACTGTACGAGAAGAACTTCAGCGGTGATCCTGGATCCCGCCGCAACCTTAACAGTTGATCCCTGAACTTCATACTTTGCGACGAAGCTGGGAGTCTGAGATGCGCCGGATGGAATATTGTCCCACGCGAGAAGTTTGTAGTCGTTCGGGCGAACGCCGCTAATAGCGAACTGACCGAGAGCGTCCGAAGTTACTGTCTTGAACAGTTCGGTGTTTTGACGGTGTTCCAGACTGGGTACCAGTGCAACTGTCGCAAATGGAACTACCTTCTTGTCGCTTGTGTAGACCGTTCCCTGAACAGTTCCGCCGTTGGTAGAGAGAAGGATTTCCAGGGGCTCGGGTGTCTTGTCGCCAATCAAGATACCGGAATCATAGACGCTCGTGGTGTTCTGCCGGATATCTGCGACATAGGCGTTTGACGGCAACCCGAGAACATAGACTCTGTAATTGCCTTCGGCCACCGCAGGCACGGTAAATGATCCATCGGCTTTCGGTGTCTGCACTTTGTTTGCGACGCCCAGATATTGAGGAATCTTAGCGGTACTGCCAGCGGGTTGAAGGGCGATTCTCACGGTAGCAAACGTCGAGGGAAGGGAACCGCCGCCTGTGGTGACCACGCCGTTGACATCCACGCTGGCGTGGACGCCGATTGTCAGTCCCTCCACATCACGATTCGAGATGTCGAGAGGCGTACGGCCCCACGCAAAGACACCACCGCCGCCCGGTCCCGCAGAACCGCGGGGATCCATGATTCTTGCGTATAAGTCGTAGCTGCCGGGTAAAATCCCTGAAACTTCAAATTTGCCCGTCGATCCGTTCAACCCGACTGTGCCGACAGCTCGGGCCGTCGCGTCATCCGGAATCGAAGAGTCACGTCGCAAAAGCATGAGCGTCGCGGCTGGTGCAGCAACAACCCCACGTCCATTTGGTTCGCGGGCTGGTAATGTGCTGATCACCTGTCCTGAGACTTTCAGCGGCGCAACGGCTTGAATCTCGATATCAATACCACTCAGTTCGTCGCCGATCCTGACGGATACAGGAATGGACTTTGTGACGTCTGCTGCATTCGGATAGAACGATTTGACGTATACCTCCTGCGGGTTTGTTGTTGGTCCCCCTGCGCCCTGTCGAGGCGTTGCCGCGACGAAATACTCACCTGGCTTGAGCCAAAACAGCCGGTATTCGCCACGATCATCGGTGGTTTTTGCAGCGACCGGCTGCAATATCGGCTGGTTGGTCTGGTAGCTGATTGTGAACACCTGAACGTTCACGTTCGACTGGGGGCGTCCGGCGGCGTCCCGGACACGCCCGCTGATCAGGGCTCCGGGAACCATAGAGATCGTGATATCGGACATGGATTGCGCCCCGACGTTCACCGCGACAGACGCCATCTCGGACGGTGGACGCACGCCCGTGGAGACTTCGAAAAAACCGTCGCGCTTCGCGATTACCCAGTATTGTCCATTGGGCACATCGGCAATGGAAAAGCGTCCAGAACTGTCGGTGGTTGTGCGGCGCGGAAAGCCTGCAGACATTTCTCTTGCAGCTTGCCATTCGTCCATCAGCCTTATGACTTCCGGCTGACCTCGCGATTTAAGCTGATTGAGCGCAAGCTGGAACTCTTGTGGTCTCAACGGAACTAACTGGATCAGGTTCGCCGTCAAATCAGCCTGCGACATACCTTGCGCCGCAAGAGAATTGACAGCGGAAAGGAAAGCAGCAGAGGGAGGCGCGACGTTGAGCGTGACCTCAGCATCACTCAGAGGGTCTGTCGTCCCGGCTCGGATCACCAGTCCGCTAACGCTCTGTTTATTCTGCACCCCCGGGGAAAGGACCTGAGTGAATAACAACATCAAAGACAATGAAATTGCGCTCATCGTTGCCCTTCTCTTAATGCTTCGCGAGTATCCCTGCTGCATCTGGATCCGCAGGTTTCCCAGCGCATGAAGAAAATCATCACGAACCCTACCGGAAAGCCGCCCAAAAGAGCGTCTGCAGAAAGTAGGAGTGCCGGAAAGGTAATCTCCAAAATCGCTTGTGACAACAGGACGCCTAATGCAGCCCATTCGTAATCCGACAGGGGCGGAGGGAGAAATTCGAAATGGTTGGCCCGATAGGCCCCGCGTAGAATTAGCACGCTGATCGCGACAAATACCGGAATGCAAGCGGCGAGCCAGACATATTCTCCACTCCCCCAGATAACAGCCCAAAACCAAAGCATGATCACAACAGCTGCGTCGAGCGGCGGATTGCAGGTTCGGCGCACCCGGCTGACCAGGACGAAGGGTAGTGTTCGGAGTGCATCGATCAGATACTGTCTCGGCGACACATAGCGTTCGCTAAGATCACCCAATACGTGCTCCCTCGATGCCGGTGGCATCAGCAGTTGCACGACCCTTTCGATCACCTTTGGCGGACGGGCTTCCACTTTCCGGTCCATACTCCGGCCCCCCATGCGTTCTCCATCACTTCGCAGATGCGCCGTGCCGCAAGCGCCGATTCGTGCAGTGCCCGTTCTCCACGCTTCTCAAGCCTGAAATACCGCTTGGAACGCCCTCCGCGTTCCGGAGTCGGATCCGAAAGCCACGAGGAAACCAGGCCCTTGTCTTCAAGTCTGTCGAGCGTCGCATACACCGCGCCGAGTGCGACGCTCTTCGATGCCGATAGCGCCTCGACTGATTCGTGAATCGTGACGCCGTATGCTTCATCTCCGCATTGAAGGATTGCAGCCAACACGAGCTGTTCAAATTGTCCGATGGTTGGTTGATCTGCCATTTGTCATACATGGTAGATCAAATGCGAATGGATGTGGTCAAGAAAATTCCTGGACCACACCACCCCGTCTCCACGAATTAATGAGGCTTCGCGGACTTTTTCTTGATCGTGCAGCCACCCTCCTCCGGCTGAGGTCCTGCTGAGGAGGGGAGCCGATTGCTGCAATTTAGGTCAATTTTCTACAATACGGCGCCGCCCTGCTGCGCAACAATCTCCGCCAGGAGGAAACGTGAACGCTGAAGACTTCCGACGCATTGCCTTGGGAATGAAAGACACCGTGGAAAGCGCGCATATGAATCATCCGGACTTTCGGGTTCGCGGCAAGATCTTTGCCACGCTGAAGCACGACTTGTTGTCGGGAATGGTGGCGTTGACTCCCGATCAGCAGGAAGAGTTCATCCGGGAAAGTCCTCGCACCTTTTCGCCTGAAAGCGGAGCCTGGGGACGCGCGGGATGCACAAAGGTTCATCTGGCCTCTGCAGACGAAGAAGTGGTGGGTAAAGCCCTGACACTGGCACGAAAGAATGCCGTGGATAAGCTCCAGACGAAACAATCCGGCAACAAGAAGCGGCGCGTTTCGTCGTAGATCCCGATGCAATTCTCTAGAGATTCAAGCGCTGCCTCACTTCCCGCACGCGATTGCGGGCAACCTGCAACTCCGTGCGCTTGGCGTCTTTCAGGCGCGCGACCAGCCCTCCACCGATCCAGGAATTAACTTCGTCGACGAAGATTGACGCAGCAGGTTTCAACGATAGAAATCGTTGGTGCTGCTTTATCGTTGGCCTTTTGTCGGCAAGGTTGTGGGTTGATTGCGACCCGCACTGTCGGTGCGGGTGACGACGTACAACCGGAGGTTGTACACCGGGCTCTTGATAATAGGGGAATTCGGCAGTGCATAATTACCATTCACCGCATACTCCAGATTCCACCAGATCTTCGGTGGCGCAATAGGTCCGAGCGACAGTTCCCGGAGTGTTTTCGCTAAGACCGTCCGAGCAACTTCATTGTCTGCCCCAATCGTCGCGATGGTGTCAAAGATGGATGCGTTTCCCGGAACCCCGCCGATCTCGAATTCTCCACGAGTCTCTTTAGAGATAGCACTCGCAAGGAGGGCGAGCGTGGCTCCCAGCGTCCGCTTCTCCGTAGGAAAGGAGATGCGCGCGTCGAGCGGTGATAATGTCGATACCCATTGCCCCTGCGCATCACGAATGCTCGTGGGAATAACGCTATAGCCATCGTCACCGAATCGAACGACCTTGAACATCCCAGGATTGCCGCGCCGCGCATGATCGTCGAGCGCGTCTTGCAGGAGCTCGCCGACAGCGAGAAGCTCGTCCTGCCCGTATGACAGCGTTGCCTGGACATTCACCGATCCCAACGCGGCAGCCCGCAAACGGGGATTGATTCTGGCGAGAACCTCTGGTGCCGAATTCCGGAGTTCGGGAGCGTTGGCAAGCGGCATCAGGTCGACGGCCGCAAGCCATGCGGGCTCCTCGTAGGCGATCGCGACGCCAAACTGCCGCGAGATCTCCCGCGCCATTTTCGCCAGCGGATTCGATTGTTGCTCGATATTGACCGACACACTCCGCGGACCGCGCGCATCACTCGCGGCTGCCGCGGCGAGCCTCCCCTGGGGACCGCTCCCCCTGGGTACTTGCCCGTAGCCGGACGAAACCAGCGCCAACAATGTCATTGCAGCGAGACCTGTTTTTCGCAACATGTTCTGCCTCCCGTTGAACCGAAGGTTCGGGGGGGCTTTGATTCTATGCCCGATTTGGCAGCCAATAGCGACTTTCGCCATCAGGCCGGATTCGAGGCGCCTTCACTCTCCCGCAAGCTGAACGATCACGTCGCGATTTCGAGGACGCGTATCGAAATCGATTATCACTACTTGCTGCCAGGTTCCCAGCAGGAGCTTGCCCTTCAGGAACGGAATGGTGAGAGACGGCTTGAGCAACGCCGCGCGAACGTGGCTGGAGCCGTTGTCATCGCCCCACGTATCGTGATGGTGATAGTCCGGACCTTCAGGAATGATCTTTTGAAAAAACTCGTTCAGATCCTTCACGAGCCCGGGTTCAAATTCCACCGTTGTGACTCCAGCCGTGGAGCCGGCGACAAAAACAGTCGCGTGCCCTTCCTGCAGTCCGCTACTCTTCAACGCTTCACTGACCGTGGACGTGACGTCCTTCACATCGCAGTGGCCGCGTGTTTGCAGAGCGAATTGAATGGTCCGAATCATTGGGTGTTCCGCCAACGAAGAAGTCTACACGACGGCTTGGCAGGAATATCGCTTGACCCTGACCTTAGGTCACAGATGAACATGTCGCGGAGGGGCTGCTTGAGCAGGTTTTATCAAATCCACGAATTCGCTCAACTCGCCGGAGTCACGGTCAAAGCGCTGCGTCACTACGATCGGCTGGGTCTGTTGAAGCCAAAGCGCACTACGGACGTGTGGGCAGACCGCAAAAACTGGACCGCGACGTTACGCTGGCTCGAGGAGGCTCTTTCGACGGTAACCGGCGAGCGATTCGATACTGCTGCGGACGTTATCGACAAGATTGTCGCTTCAACCACCACTTAATTTCGAGTCCTGAGGATCGGATAAGCTTTCGCGTCTTTCAGCGCATCGTCGAGAAAATTCCAGTTGAGGAGTCCGTCGTTCGAGCGAGGTTCGATCAGATAGAACGCCAGCCGGGACAGCGGCTGGTTCATAGGAACGCGATAAAAGCCTGGCGTTATCGTTTGTTCGACAGGTTGATATGCTCCCGTCATCGTGCGCGCCTGATGGCCTTCGAAGGTTTGCTGCGCAACCTGAGTGGTCTCAATCCGGAATTCTTCGAGGCGAAGCGTAGTGGGCTGATCTATTTGCTCGAGTCGAATGCCATGATTCCGCAGCCGCTCCACGACAGCGGTGAGAGCGGGCGGAATGTAATAGGCCGAGGGAACGCGTTCAGACTCGGTGGAATCAAAGGTTGTCTCGAGCCACATTTGTTCCGGCCTGCGAACATCCAAACGCCTCAGCATCCTTTGGCCGCTGACGGGGTTGATCTCTTCAGCGATGTCTCCCATCAGAACCTCAGCTTTCACGTCGGATCTCTTCACTCGAGAACGCAGCGATAGGCGCCGGCCTATGAGGGAGCGCGCGTCGGCGTCCTGAGCAGCCTTGCGTATGCGCCCGGCGTTCGTGTGCGCGAAGTTCAGGATTTCTTCCACGAATCGGCTCGCTGTCTGGATGCGTTCCTGAAATGTGAGGTAGGAGTACGTTTCGCTGAGAATGCCGAAACGGTTGCGGAGGCCCCAATAGTTATGCGTATATCGCGGCAGGTCCTCCACAGTTGTCCAAACCCGCTCCGGTTGTTGGCCCTGGACGTCGCCATAGGAGTGCAGCGCCCAGCCGTCTTTTTGCTGGATAGCTTTCGTGACGGCCGGCATCCATTCGTCGCGTGCAATTCTTGTGATGCTCGCTTCTACGGCGGGATTGTTCGGTATCTCCCACGTGAGGTGGTAAGCGTGATACGACCCATTGGTCGTATGAAGGTCGATCATGACGTGGGGATCGTAGTCGTTCAGCAGCTTCGCCATCGATCGCGCTTCCGGCGTGTCCAGTTTCATGTTGTCGCGATTCAGATTCAGCCCTTGCGCGTTGGCGCGAATTCCCGCGCCGGCAACAGGTCCGTTCTGAGGTCCACGATTGTTCGGAGCGACACGTTCATTGCCATCGGCGTTATAAATGGGAGCAATGAGCAAAACCATGGAGTTCAGCCATTCCGCGTGTTTTCCGGAAGCGATCTCTCTTATCAATACCAGAGAGGCTTCCTTCCCTTCGACTTCGCCCGCGTGGATATTGGCCTGAATGTAAACGCGCAGCTTTCCGGATGCACGAACCGTACGAGCCGTGGCATCGCCGATCCTGCCGACAACAGCGAGCGGCA
>Ga0111539_10011000_pt1 | contig 11390 bp, 10 predicted proteins | sample RhiMethybrSRZTD1_FD_79667 | JGI IMG/M metagenome (GOLD analysis project Ga0111539, IMG submission 79667) | Populus rhizosphere microbial communities from Tennessee, USA - Rhizosphere MetaG P. TD hybrid SRZTD1 (version 2) (version 2) | ecosystem: Host-associated > Plants > Roots > Rhizosphere >...
AAGATCACGATGTTCGGGCGCGAGCGCCAGCATGAACAGGCATGGGGCCGCACACCCAACAGCACCGGCACTGGCGCGATTCACGTCAAGACCTTCCACTGCAAACTGACCGAGGATGCGCTTCAGTACATGGATCAGACCATCAACGAATGGCTCGATTCGCATCCGCAATACGAGGTCAAGTTCGTCTCCAGCAGCATCGGCACGATGACCGGCAAGTTGAAGGAACCCGCCCTGATCTGCCAGGTTTGGGTGTGACCTGACGCCAGGCGATCGGATACGATTGTTGATCGATCTTGACGGCTCTCGCGCCCGAGCTCGCGGCCCGGGCGAATTGAAGCCGCGTTCGTCCATCCAGCGAAAGAGGAGAATCGATCACCATGCGCACGATTGCACATTCGCTCGTCGGCATACTGGCAGCAACGTCCTCGGCTTCGGCGGGAACGCTGTATGCCATCGACAGCAGCCGCGCCATCTCGACCATCGACATGACGACCGGGGCCAAGACGCCGGTGTCCACAGCCAGTGTGGCAGCCGGTACAACTGCCGGTCTTGCTCGCAATCACGTAACCGGAGTCATCTACCTGACCTCGACAGGCAACGATTCGCTGTTCACTCTTGACTTGGCGTCCGGCACAGCGACGCTTGTCGGTGCCTACGGCGATGCCGCGATCGTCATGCACGGCCTGGAATGGGATTCCAGCACCAGCACGCTGTATGGCGTGTCATCTCACAACAACGGCCTGTACACCATCAACACGTCCACCGGCGTGGCCACGCTTGTCGGAACCAGCGCGCTGACCTCGTTCACGAACCTTGGCTACAACTCCGACACCGACGTGATGTACGCCACCAACTCGGCCACGCCCGAGCGGCTGTTCACCATGGACCGCGCCACTGGAGCAGTGACGGAAATCGGCCTTATCGCGCCGTCCACCAATCCCAATGGTTTGGCCTACAACCCAGACAACGACACCCTCTATCTCGTGGACAACACTACCGACGTCCTTTACACGCTCAACCTGACTACAGGCGCCCCGACGACGATTGGATCCACCGGCACGGGCAATCTGCTGGGGCTGGTTTACGTGCCCGATCCGCCGTCCTGCGAAGGCAACACGAATGGCGATGGCAACGTCGACGTCAACGACCTGCTGGCGGTGATCACCACTTGGGGCCCGTGTGTCGGTTGCCCGCCTGTGACCTGCCCGGGGGACATCGCGCCATTCCCCGGCGGCGACTGCCAGATCGATGTCAACGACCTGCTGTCGGTGATCACGCACTGGGGCGCGTGCCCGTAGTCCATTGCCCGAGAACGTCCGACATGGCGAACCGCCGCGCGTCACGCGCGGCGGTTTTTCCTTGGAATCGACATCAAGTTGACGATAGCGGCGAGGATGGCCGGTAGACCCATGTGCGGAGATGCAGGCTTTGTGCATTCGAGGTCGATCTGGTCCACGGCGCACCGCGGCCATGTGATGCGGTATCTGTTAGGGATGCGCGAGCACCAGGTGATGCCGGTGAATCGAGCGCCTTGTGCGTGATGTGCCGCCAGCCGCGTGGCAATGGAGTGAATTCCCCGGGCGCGGTTTGGGTGGATGCCGTCCATGAAGGAGCGGCCCCAAAAAGGAGGCGTTCATGGACTTTCTCACGACTTCGAAGATGCTGGTTTGGACCAAGTTGGCGGTTATCGCGTGGCTGATCTCAGGCACCCCGGCATTCGCCGCGGAGCGGCACGTGCCGACTCAGTACGCCACGATCCAGGCCGCCATCAACGCCTCGGTCAACGGCGACGAGGTGGTCGTCGCCGACGGCGTGTACACCGGCGCCTCCAACAAGAACCTGAACTTCAACGGCAGGTTGATCACGCTGCGCTCGGCCGGCGGCAACCCCGCGGCGTGCACGATCAACTGCCAGAACAGCGGGCGCGCGTTCACCTTCGATCACAACGAGACCAGCGCGGCTGTCGTGAGCGGATTGACCATCGTCGATTCACAACCCGCCGCGATCAACGTCTCGTCAGGCGCTCCCACCATCATCAGGTGCGTCTTCTCATCGAACGGTGGCATGAGCGGCCTGGGAGGCGCGATCGCGATCAGCGGGACACCAGGCGGCGCTGTGCAGATCCGAGACTGTTCCTTCGTCGCCAACACGGCCGAGCGCGGCGGCGGTGTGATGGTGAACGGTGGCTCCGTCGTCATCAGCAACTCCGGCTTCTTCGGCAACCGGGCAGAAACCACGTTAGGACTGGGCGGAGCCATCTATGCCTATCCCGACAGCCGCTTGCAAGTCGTCAACAGCGTCTTCAGCGGCAACTTCGCGGGAGGATACGGAGGCGCCATTCGTGCCAACGGCTGCCAATTGCACCTGGTCAACAGCACGCTTTACGGCAACACCTCGCCCCAAGACGGAGGCGGCATTCGGGCCGCAAACGCCACGATGCAAGTCACCAACTGCATCCTCTGGGCAAATGCGCCGCAGCAGGTTTATGACGACGGCGGCGGCTCGACAGCGATCACGTACTCCGATGTCCAAGACGGCTTCGCGGGCACGGGCAACGTCAACGTCAATCCCAACTTCGCCGATCCCAACGGCCCCGACAACATCCTCGGCACCGCCGATGACGATTTGCGCGTCGGCCTCGGCTCGCCCGTCATCGACAGCGGCAACAACGTGCCATTTCATTACCAGAGCGCCGCGGCGCAATGGCTCCATCTTCGGCTGGCCCCCAAGACCTACGCCTTTGACCAGTTCAAGCCGGGCATCGCCGGCGGCACCGGCTGCACGACGAACGGAGATTGGCAGCCCACGTTGCCGCTCGACGGCGGAACCGTCGAACTCACCGCCAACGGCAGCACCGGTATCTTCTACTGCCCGATCACCGACGGCTCCACCACTCCCGCCGTCAGCGACGGCGCGTTGTCCGCGCCGATAGCCACGCTCCGCATTGATTTCGTCCCGCCGGTCACCGCGTTCTACACCTACTACGGTTCGCTGGCCGTCGGCGATACCGCGACCATGAAACTCTTCCGCAACGACGTGCAGATTGCCCAGTACACCTCCGGCGCCAGCGCCGACAGCGTCGACGCCATAGGCCACGGCTTCAGTTCGCTCGTGCCGATCGACCGCGTCGACATCACCACCACCGACACCAACACCGTCGTCGGCGCGTTCGTCGGTCTGGCCTCGGGCGACACATCGCTGGGCACCGTCAACATTCCCGGTTACGCCGGGCCGACAGGCGCGACCGTGCAGAAGGATTTCGGCGTGGTGTTCGGCGGCGCGGACCTGCCGGGCGATCTCGACGGCCACCTGCGCGTCGTCGATGGCGCCGGCAGCGACGCCGCGGTTGTGGACATGGGCGCCTACGAGTTCAATCCATGTCCCGCCGATGCCAACGGCGACGGCGCGGTGAACGTCAACGATCTGCTGACGGTGATCTCCGCCTGGGGCGCGACGACCCCCAACCCGGCCGACATCACCGGCGATGGCATCGTCAACGTTAACGATCTGCTGGCGGTGATCACCCACTGGGGCGCGTGCCCGTAAGTCGCGCCTGAGGCGGCTTGTCGATCCGCGTTGGTGTTGGCTCAGATGCGTGGATACAGCGCGACCTTCTGCACCTTTGTGCCGGGCTTGAGGCCGCCCCATTTCGCGGCCTCGGCCAGCGGCAGAAAGCCCCCGCCCCCGCCCGAGGCAGAAGGAACAGAAACCGCGCACCAAAACTCCTGCATCTTCGTGATGAGGATCGGTTCGAGCAGCAGGCTGGCGATGCGCACGCTTTCGGCGCATTGATAGAGGATCGTCGCCAGTTCATCCTTGCGAGCCGGGTCCTTCGCCACCTTGAACGGCTCGGTGGCGTTGATGAAGGCATCGACCTTTCGCAACAGGCCGATGGCCTCGGCGGCGGCGGTCGAGAGATCGAAGGAGTCCATCGCCGCGGTGCAGCGCGCGACGGCTTCGGCGGCGGACTTTGGGAGGTCAATCCCGGCGCGGGCTGACCCCTCGGCGGAGCCGGGGGCTAATGGAATCACGCCGTCGAAGTACTTGCCGATCATTGCTGTGACGCGGCTGGCGCAGTTGCCCACCGTGTTCACCAGGTCAGCGTGATACATCTCGTGGAAGTGCTGCGCGGAGAAATTGGCATCCGTTGCGCCCAGCGGGCCCTGCGTGATCATGTACCAGCGCCAGGCGTCGAGGCCGTAGGTACTCACGTACCGGTTGATGGCGGCGAGGTCGATGAAGTTGCCCAGGCTCTTGGACATCTTCTGCCCCTCGCTGATCCAGAACGAATGCGCGTAGACGCAGCGCGGCAGCGGCAGGTCAAGCGCCATCAGGATCGCCGGCCAGATCACGGCGTGGAACCACAGGATCTCCTTGCCGATGACGTGATACGTCGCGGGCCAGAAGTGCTGTAGTTGTTCGCGCAGAGGATTGCCGGGGGGCTCGCCCAGGCCCAGAGCCGTGATGTAGTTGAACAGTGCATCGATCCACACATAGATCACGTGTTTCGGATCGTTGGGCATGGGAATGCCCCACGTGAAGTTCGTGCGGCTGATGGGCACATCCTGCAGGCCATCGCGCAGACGGCCCAGCACTTCATTGCGGCGCGCTTCGGGCAGAACGAACTTGGGATTCGCTGCGAAGTGCGCTTCGAGCGGCTTCTGGAACCTGCTCAGGCGGAAGTAGAAGTTGTTCTCCTTGGCGCGCGTGAGCGGCTTCTTCGAGACGGGCGAGACATAACCGAGTTCCTTGGCCTTGGTCTCGGTGTGGTACTCCTCCTGGCCCTCGTCGTACCAGCATTCGAACTAGCCGAGGTAGATCTCGCCGCGTTTCACCAGTTGCGCGACGAACGCCTGCCCCTGCCGCTCGTGCTCGGGATCGGTGGTGCGGATGAAGTGATCGTTGGTGATGGCGAAATCGGCGAGGGCGTTGCGGAATTCCGCGGAGTTCTCGTCCGCAAGGGCCTTGGGAGTAATGCCGCGGGCCTGGGCCGCCTTTTCGACCTTCACGCCGTGCTCGTCGGTGCCCGAGAGGAAAAACATCTCGCGCCCACTCAGCCGAGCGAAGCGGGCATACACATCGCATACCGTGCTCGTGTACAGGTGACCAATGTGCGGCCGGTCGTTCACGTAGAAGATCGGCGTGGTGATGCAGCGCGTGGTGTCGGTGGCAGCCGGCATGAGGGGGCGATTGTAGGGTCAGTTCCCTGCCATGCTGCCCGGCCAACGCGGATGTGGTCGCGCTCGACTTTCCGCACAATCTGCTGGAAGATGCCGTAACTCAGCCGGGAGCCGCCTTGAAACGCGCCGAGTTCGATCAACTCGCCCTCGAGCACCTTGACGCCGTGTACCGGATGGCGCTGCAGCTGGCCCGCCGGCCCGAGGAGGCCTCGGACATGGTGCAGGAAACCTATCTCAAGGCTCTGCGCGTCGCGGAACGCTTCGAGGAAACCGGCGGCGGCATGCGGGCGTGGCTGTTCAAGATCCTGCACAACGTCTTCTACACGCGCGTGGGCAAGGCCAAGCGCGAGACCGGCCTGAGCGACGGGCAGGCCTCGGTCGAGGCCAGGGGCCCGGCCCCCGACGAGCCCGAACCGGCATGGAATCTTGCCGACCTTGACTGGGACCACGTCGATGAGCGGCTCAAGCGTTCCATCGACGCCCTGAAGCCCGAATATCGGTCGGTGCTCCTGCTCTGGGGCGTCGAGGGCTTGAAGTACCGCGAGATCGCCGAGATACAGGACATTCCCATCGGCACCGTCATGAGCCGCTTGCACCGCGCCCGTGGCATTCTGGCCGACGAACTGGCTGAAATGGCCGAAGAAAGACGCCTTCCAAGCGGTTAGCGTTCACGGGTCGATATCGTGCAGTCTCGTCCTATTCTTGCCTAGTTCCATGCCTGAACGTCCCAACCTACAACCCGATGCTCGCCTGCTGCGACTGGTCGTCGATGACGAGTTGTCGGCAGGGGAAAGGGAGCGCGCCAGCACCCTTCTCCAAGGCGTTGGCGCGGAGGCGAATGTCGCGCGGCAGATGGTCCAGGATGAGCGGCGGATGCAGGAGGCGGTCGGGCGGGTCATGGCCTCGGACAGCGCACCGTCAGCCCTCAGAGCAAGCATCACGCAGATGCTTGCGACGACGGGTGCGGCGGGGCTCGAGGCATCCGGCATCGAGTCGGAGGTCGCCGGTCGCATCGCACGCGGCGGAGTCGCGACGTCATCGCGGCGCCACGCGACATTGGCGCGGCTCTTCGCTGCCCCACATCGGGCGAATCTCGCCGCCGTCGCCGCGGTGCTGGCCTTGATCCTGGGCGCGGTGCTTTTCGGCATCTACGGCCGGACGATCGACGATGTCCCGCCACCGCGCACGATCGACGTTGTCGCCAACGTCGCCCAGTATGTCGATGGCGAGCACACCCAGTGCACAGCCAGCATCGAACACATCAGGCAGGAATCGACGTGGCTGACTCGGCGTGAGGCCGAATTGGGTATGTCCAACCTTCTGGGCGCACCCGTGCAGGCGTTCGACCTGTCATCGCTTGGCTATGAGTTCGTCGGTGCGGGCGGCTCGCACGTTCCGGTGGAAACGCAGCCTTCGGGTCACCTGATCTATCGCAAGACCATCAACGGCCGGCCCGGTCCGATGGTGAGCGTCTTCATGGCCCCGGTGCGCGGCTGCTGCAGAAGCATCTGTGCGAGCATGCAGCCGGGTGAATGGCAGGTCGCCAAGGCTTCCTGCAAGCGTCGCGTGCTGTATTCAACCGACGGGCGCGTCGTGTATTTCCTGGTGTGCTGCGATGAGCGCGACCAGAGCAAGGTCGCTGAGACGATCTCGCTGGCACAAGCGGCCAATCGCCGATAACCCCGCCCGATTTCCAGCCGTCGTGCGGCAATTCCGGCCGGGAATCGAACCCGGGCCGAGCCCCGATCTACAATCCTCGAGTGGGCCTGCATCGGAGAAACGTCATGACGCTTCGCCTTTCCTCGACGCTTGTGGTCGCGGCATATGCTGCGACATTCCTCGTTGCCGCGAGCGCGGCGCACGCGCAAGACGCGCTGGGCAACGGCGATGCGCTCGATCGCAACTCTCAGGTCGGCAGCGGCGGCCGCAATTCGCAGCGGCCGTCCAATCCGTACGCCGGCCGCAACTCCGTGGTCACGGGTGAAGTCATCGGCGGGCGCGAATTCCGCGGCCGCGTCGGCTACACAGCGCCGGGCGACTTCCGAGGCAACCTCGGCTCCAACACCCTGTATCGCTTCCAGGCCGACAGCGCCTGGTCCGGCCCGATCGGATTCGCGACGGGAACCGCCACCTACGACCAACTGCGCTTCGGCCAGGGCCTAGGGGTTCTGGAACTGGCTCGCTCCGGCTCCGGCTCCACCGCCGCCACGGTGCAGCAGGCGCCCGGCCCGGTTCAGTTCTCGGAATTCGCTGCATCGCGCCTGCGATACGACAACGAGATCCTCACGGCGACATCGTCGTCGCGCTTGATCGGCGGGGCACAGTCGACGACGCTCGGAACTGCAACGCTGGCGGATGGTCGAATGCTCGCGCTGTCGGCCTCGGGCGTGCGCGGCCTGACGACGGATCAATTCAATCAGCGCTGGAGCGACCTCGGTCTGAGCGCCTACGACCAGGCCCGCGCACGCGAAGAGGCGGCAGCCGCAGCCGGTGCGCCAGCGAAGACCGAGGACAAGACCAAGCCGACTGCCAAGGACGACGGCAGCCGCGTAGGCGTCGCATTCGAGACGCGGTTTGACAGCGGCCGCACCGATGCGTCCGCCACCGGCGAAGCCCGTGTCGACGCCACGCAGCAGCCCGACTACGCGCGCGTGCTTCAGAACATTGCCGATCGCTACGCCAACGTCGGCGGCCGCGATGTCAAGATCGATCCCGGCGTCCTCAAAACGCTGACCGAGCAGTATCAGTCGCTTCGGAATCAACTCGCCGGCGAGGACGGACTGAGCGCTGGGCCCAGGCAGACGACCGATCCGACCGCCGGTCGGTCGATGCCCGTGCAGCCGCCCAGTCCGCAGGCGCCGACAGCCTCGTCGACGCCCGGCAGGCCGGAATCGTACAACCCGGCCGATCCGCGCAATCAGCGCGATCCGCGGAATCGTCTGAACCAGCCCGACGAAACGACGGGCGAAGGCGACAAGCCGCAACCGAAGGAAGGCGAGAAGGAGGCCCCCGACCCTTCGCAACTTGGCGCGGCGCTGCGGCACGGCGAGAAGATCGAGCGCTTCTCAAGCGCCGAGCAGGGCCGGTTCAACGAATTGATGATGGCCGCCGAGCAGCAACTGAAGGATGGCGACTACATGCTTGCTGAGCAGCGCTTCCAGCGCGCCCTGCGGTTCTCGCCGGGCCATCCGCTGGCCATGGCGGGAGCGGCCAACGCGCAGATCGGCGCGGGGTTGTATCTCCCGGCCGGCTACACGCTTCGCGCGCTGTTCACGCAGCATCCGGAGATGATCGACGCAACCTATGCCGAGGGACTCGTTCCGCCGCGCGAGCGGCTGGACGCCGCGGTTGCTGCCATGCGGGCGCGCCTCGATTCGCCCGCCGATCGCTCGGCCAGCGCGCTGCTGCTGGCTTACCTCGGCCGCCAGATCGGCGATCGGACGCTGATGGAGCAAGGCATCAAGGCCATGCAGGCGGCATCGGCTGACGATCCGCTGCCCAAGCTCCTGCAGACGGTCTGGCTGGAGGGCGGCGAAGTGCCCAAGCCGGAGAAGTAGGCCCGGCCGACCCGTTCCACTGGTTCGATTCAGGGGTCACGCGGTGATGTCGACGCGCGGCTGCTGTGTCACTCCATCCATCGGCGTCTGAACCAGGCACGCCTGCTGCTGGTTGGCGGCGCTTTGCACATCCACAAGGTCGGCAATTCGGCGATCTTCACGTCGCTCACGTGGCTGCTGCTTGCGATTCTGGTTCGCGATGGGTCGCGTCCGGAGCGCCTGCAAGGCTGAAGATTCCAAGGCTGATCTGACCGTGCTCATGAGGTGGATATCGTCCAAGCCGCTCTCGGCGCTGCATGCGTTGCGATTGCTACTCGTTTCAACACGAGCGGTGGATAACTTTCAGAACATTTTGAAAGATCGATGGATTGAGGCTATGCTTGGTCGACGCCTCTTTCGATCGATGCTTCCATGTCCTCCGACTCCGTGTCATCTCATGACGAGCGCTTGAAATCTGCCCGTGAGCGCTTCGTGGCGCTGTGGGGCCAGATGGCCTCCAACTGGGGCATCCCGCGTTCCATGGCCGAGGTGCACGCGCTGCTGCTGATCGCCGGCGAGCCCATGAACACCGACGACCTGATGGCGGCCCTGCACATCAGCCGGGGTTCGGCGTCCATGACGCTCAAGGCCCTGCAGGAGTGGGGCGTGGTCAGCCGCGTTCACATCCGCGGCGATCGCAAGGAGTACTTCCAGGCCGAGCAGGACGTCTGGAAGCTGTTCCGCACGATTCTGCGCGAGCGCAAGAAGCGCGAGATCGATCCGCTGCTGGAGGCGCTGCGCGAATGCCGCGAACTGACCGGCAAGCCGCCGGCCGGGGCGGCCCGCAAGATCGGCGCTGTCCGCGCCATCGAGGAGCACAACCGGCGGCTCGATTCCATGCTCGAATTCATCACCATGATCGATGCGCTCAGTGAGCGCCTCATCGCCAGCGGCAAGGGATTGGAGATCGCCGCCAAGATCCTCTCGAAGGCCTCGTAGGCGGTCGAACATGACCCGCAATGACAACCCTCGCGAACAACCCGATGACACGGCACGTGACTCACGCGGATTCCGCGTCGGTCATCGGTCAGCGCCTGGTCGTCGCTTGGCCATGCACGCGCCGCACCAAGGGAGTGGCGCGTGATCGCCTCCTGGAGCGCGCGTCGTGCATCGTGGCGGTGCGCACCCTTGATCCCCAGCGCGCATCCATCGAGTGCTGGACCGAATCCGAAGGGAGGCGGCAGCGAACGGTGCTGCACTCGACGATCTGGCCATGCGCGAGGGAATCGCGGGGCCACCTGCTGCACGTGGACATCGCTGCCGGCGACGGCTCGCGGCTGCTGACCCTGACCATCGACGAGTCCAGCCAGCGCGTGCTCTTCGCGCAGTCGACACTCCTGCGCGATGCAGGTTTCTGCGGCGCGACGTACGGGCCGCCGGCGCTTCGCATCACAAGCGAGGCACGCGTCGCACAATCCGCTTGACGGGGTCGGGACTACGGTTTTCCTGGTGAGGCCGGCCTAACGGCTGGCCTCAGCGGTCGGCTTGACCGACTCGGTGACGGTCCACGTCATCGGCGTCACGGTGCAGTCGATGTGCACCACGAAGAAGCCGCCGCGATGCTCGCGCACCAGCGGCCACATGAATTTGGCATCGGTCTCGGGAATCGGCAGTTCGTGCATGCGCTCGACGTCAACCCACTCCAGTTTGCCTTCCTCGAAATCCATCGTGTGCACTTCAGCGCGCCCGATCGGGCGCAATACCTCGAACAGGAAGATCAGCCAGTGCGTCTGGCCTTCGTAGGCGCGCTCCGAGACGATTCCGGTCATGCGCACCTGGTCGGTCGACAGCCGCAGGCCCGCCTCCTCCCAGATCTCGCGCACGGCGCATTCGTGGGGCCCTTCGCCCTGCGTCACCTCGAGCTTGCCGCCGATGGGCGAGTACATGCCCGAATTGGGCTGCTTCCGACGATGCAGCATGAGCACGTGGCCGTCGGCGTCGTACAGGTAGCACAGAACGGCAATCTTGTAGGGCAACGTCATGCGTGTTCGAGTCTATCCGATGCGCCCCGGATCGATGATCTATCGCCGCGCCATCGCCAGCATGCCAGCGCTGACAAGCAACTTCTCGATCACCTCGCGCGCCGCCTTCGATGGCGGGCACATCGGCAGGCGCAGCGTCCCCGAATCGCGGGCGAGCAGGGCCATGGCCGTCTTGACGGGAATGGGATTCGTGTCGATCGACAGCAGTCCGCGGCTCAGCGGCAGCAGATCGAAATGCAGTCGCCGCGCCTCGTCGAACTTGCCCGCGTTGAACGCCGAGCACAGGGCGCTGATCTTCTTCGGTTCGATGTTCGACACGACCGACACGACTCCTATTCCCCCGACGGATGCGAACGGCAGTGTCAGCGAATCATCGCCCGACAGCAGCGCGAGTTTCTCGCCGCGGCCTGTTCGACTCACGATCTCGCTGGCGGAATCAAGCGAGCCCGTCGCCTCCTTGATCGCCTGGATATTGGGGTGCCTCGCGAGGCGTTCGACCGTCTCCGGCGAAAGCGCGACGCCAGTTCTCCCCGGGATGTTGTAAAGGCAGATCGGCAGGTCGCAGGAATTAGCGATCGCCATGAAATGCTGATAGAGACCTTCCTGCGATGGCTTGTTGTAGTACGGGG
>Ga0111539_10011001_pt1 | contig 11390 bp, 9 predicted proteins | sample RhiMethybrSRZTD1_FD_79667 | JGI IMG/M metagenome (GOLD analysis project Ga0111539, IMG submission 79667) | Populus rhizosphere microbial communities from Tennessee, USA - Rhizosphere MetaG P. TD hybrid SRZTD1 (version 2) (version 2) | ecosystem: Host-associated > Plants > Roots > Rhizosphere >...
GAAGTCGCTGACGTTGTGCTCGCCCAGGCGCATCGTGACATCACCACGGCTCACAAGGTCCTGGATCTGCCCTACGGACTCAGCAAGCCTCTCGGCCGGCTCCTTGTCGGTGACGAGCACGGTGGCCCCCTGCCCTGCGAGCCAGCGCGTCACGCCAACCCCCCCGCCGAAGCGGCCCAGTCCCATTACCGTGACGCGCAGACCTTCCAACGATCGAGGCATGGCCCGCAGTGTAGCGACGGGGAGTGGATCTCCTGGAATCGTGCGAGGTTCGCACGATCCGTTGCTTGTGTCCACATACTCTTGCGTTATCATACTTCTTGGGGACGGTCGGCGCGACTCAGCCAGCCTCGCGGCGCCCACATCTTGTCATCTCCGCAGCCCACAGGCTGCCACGCTCGGAAACCTCGAATCTCGAAGGAGAACGCATGAACGCACTGAAACCGCTCGCAGTTGTGGGTCTCTTGGGCAGCGCGATGGTACTGACTACATCTGCCGACGCCGCCGGTGCTGACATCAATCACTCCGGCTTGGCTGGTGCGATCGGCAAGTACGGCCCCGTGAACGGCATCCACGCGTACGTGCTTGGCAGTAACACCTGTAACATCGGTGATTCGTCGTTGAGCTGGATCAACCGCGGAACGCCGGCACTGGCGATGAACGCCTACCGCCTGTCCAATGGCCGCCTCGTGCAGATCGGCGTGGGTAATGCCAAGACGGCCTGCTGCGTGGGCAACAGCCCCAATCCACTCTGCGGAACCACCTGCAGCTCCAGCGGCTTCGGGCTTCGTCCGGGATGCATGGATACGTACAGCGCCGGATTCAACGCGGGCCAGGGACGACTGGCGCCGCGATCGTTCATCAATCCGCAAACCGGCGTCGTGTCCACGGCCTACACGAACACCACCGGCGATGCGATCTACCGCCGGCTGCAGGTCGCGCAGACCGACATGGAGCCCGCCACCTATCCGGGCGCGCTGTATTTCGTTGAGGGGCATTACGTCTGCACCGAAGACCGCCAAGCCGGCAACGATCTGAACAACGCCTCGTATGGCCGCGTTACGCTCGACGCCGCATTCGCCATGACGTCTGCTGGCGGGTTCAACATCGGTCGCCCGGCCATCTACGCGTGGCAGGATCATGGTGGCGGGCCGGGCGTGCCTGACCCGAACGTGATCATCCAGAACGTCGATGTTCCCGGCGAAGGCCGATTCATCGTCGCTTCCAAGATCGCTCAGGTTCCGCCTGGCTCGGGCAATTGGCATTACGAATACGCCATTCACAATCTCAACTCTGATCGTGCCGCGAGTTCCTTCCGCGTGCCGCTGCCCGCCGGCGCGAATGTGACCAACATCGGCTTCCACGACGTGTGGTACCACGATGACGACGCGATCTACAACGGAGCGGACTGGGTACAGCCCGTCAGCACGTTCGAGCTCCGCTGGTCGGCGCCGCAGGCCTACACGCAGAACGTCAACGCCAACGCCATCCGCTGGGGGACGATGTACAACTTCTGGTTCGATTGCGATCGTGCCCCCGTGGCGGGCAAGGCCGAGATCGATCTGTTCAAGCCGATCGAGCCGGTCGGGGCATGCAAACCGCAGACCGTTGCGTTCAGCGTGGGTGTTCCCAGCGCTGGCTGCGACGCGGACATTTCGCGCAACGGCATCGTCGATGTCAACGATCTGCTGAACGTGATCGCTGCATGGGGCCCCTGCCCATGCTCGGTGAACTGCCCATCGAACGTCGACGCCAGCGGCGGCAATACCTCAGTGGATGTCAACGACCTGTTCAAAGTCATCACCACGTGGGGCGGCTGCCCGTAATCCTCAGCACTCGCTCGGAACTGAATCGAAAGGAGAAATCATGAAGCTCGCGCAGTTACTCACGGTCGTGGGTCTGCTGGGCCTTTCGACCGCACTTGTCACGACCAGCGCGCAAGGCGCCGGCGGGGACGTCCTGCTCTCCGGGATCAACAACGGCGTCGCCACCTTTGGACCTGTCGGCGGTGTGTATGCCTACATCATCGGCAGCAACACCTGCAATATCGGCGATCAGAACATCGCGTGGAGCAGCGGCGGCACGCCGGCCCTGGCGATGAACGCTTACCGCCTGCACAACGGCCGGCTCGAGCAAATCGGCGTCGGCATGATGAAGACCGCCTGTTGCGCGTTTCAGGGCAGCGGATGCGGTATCCCGTGCATTCCGTCGTCAGGGCTCGGCGGCGGTTGCCAGGACACCTATGACGCCGGCTGGAACTCGCTGCAGTCGGCGCTCAAGCCGCGCAAAAACGTCAACGCCTACACAGGCGCGTTCTTCGGAACGACCGGCGTCTCCGGCACGGCAGTCACCGGCCGTACGCAGGTGCAGCAGGCTGACATGAGCACGGCCACCTATCCGGGAGCGCTCTTCTTTCTCGAAGGGCAATACCTCTGCACGGAAGATGCCCTCAACGGCAACTGGGTCAACAACGCTTCGTACACGCGCGTCACGATGAACGCCTCGTTCATGGCGTCACCCGCTGGCGGCGTGGAGGCAGGCAAGCCCGCAATCAACGCGTGGCGCGATCATGGCCTTGGCATCGGCGTCGTCGATCCGAGCGTGATTCTTCAGAACGTCGATGTTCCCGGCGAAGGCCGATTCATCGTCGCCTCCAAGATCACTGAGGTTCCACCTGGCTCGGGCAATTGGCATTACGAATACGCGATTCGCAACTTCAACTCCGATCGCTGCGCCAGTTCGTTCCGCGTGCCGTTGCCGACGGGCGCCAGTGTTTCGAACACCGGCTTCCACGATGTCTGGTATCACGGCGACGACGCTGTCTTCGACGGCATGGACTGGCCAGTGGCGAACAGCGGCTATGAGTTGCGCTGGTCGACAACCCAGACCCATGCGCAGAACGTCAACGCCAACGCCATTCGCTGGAGCACGATGTACAACTTCTGGTTCGACTGCAATCGCCCGCCCGTCGCCGGCCAGGCCGAAATCGACCTGTTCAAGCCCGCCGTGGGATGTCAGTCGGTCAAGGTTGCATTCAACATCAATGTTCCCGGCGTTGCGTGCGCCGCGGATATCGTGCGCAATGGAATCGTGGATGGGAACGACCTCCTGAGCGTCATCAGCACCTGGGGCGGCTGTACATGTTCGATGAACTGCCCGGCGAACGTCGACACCTCCGGCGGCAACACGTCTGTTGATGTCAACGATCTGCTGAAGGTCATTACCACCTGGGGCGGCTGCCCGTAACCGCGTACGCGATCCGAATGATCAGTTTCCGACCCGGCGCGAGCCGGGTCGTTTCATGATTCGCAGTGATTCAGATCGCCTTGCGAAAGCGATGCGACATGGCGATCGCGGCGAGGCGGCTGGACATCTCGCGCGTCAGTTTGCGGAACTTCAACCCGATTTCGTAGTGAAAGTTGCCGGCCGGCCGGCTCCACACGACGTCGGCTGTGAGGTCCCCGCGGCGCGTGTAGTCCGCGAGCACCACGTCGATGCGGCCCTCGAGCAGTTGCCGGCAGCGCACACGCAGGCCGATGGTTGAGAGGTCGATGATCTCGCCGATGCTGCATGTCAGGGCATGCTGTCGGTGGCGCGGCGCCGCACGCTTGCCGGCAGTGCGCTCGCGTCGGAATCCGGAGGATGGAGCGATGGCGTCCATGCCAGAACGATGCGCCATCCGCCGCGTCTTGGCTCATGTCAAGCCTCGCCAGGCCACAGACAGCGCGCGGCTGCACCGGCTGCTGAGAGCCGGCAAGGTGTAGAGGTGATCTGACCGTCCGATATCGACCGGGAAGAGCCGGTCGACGTTGTCGCTCTCAGGATGGCTGCAGGAGGTACCATCTCCAGTTCTGCGCGCCTCGAAGCGCGGCCACAACAACCTGCGTTCCGGAAGAGGCAACCCCATGCGCAAGACATCGACGGCCGCCAATGGCAAGGACATGAAGACCAAGGATTACGAGAAGGAGCTGCGCAAACTGCAGGCCGAGTTGTGCAAACTCCAGGAATGGGTCAAGCACAAGGGGCTTCGCGTGGTCATCGTGTTCGAAGGCCGCGACGCCGCCGGCAAGGGCGGAACGATCAAGGCCCTGACCGAGCGCGTCAGCCCGCGCGTCTTTCGCCTGGTCGCCCTGCCCGCGCCATCGGATCGCGAGAAGTCACAGGTGTACTTTCAGCGCTACATGCAGCACTTTCCAGCGGCGGGCGAAGTCGTAATCTTCGATCGCAGTTGGTACAACCGCGCCGGCGTCGAGTACGTCATGGGCTTCTGCACCAAGCAGCAGCATCGAAACTTCCTCAAGCGCTGCCCCATCGTCGAGAACTACATCGTGGACAGCGGCATCCAGTTGATCAAGATCTGGCTCGAGGTTGGCGACAAGGAGCAGAGGCAGCGCTTCGAGGCCCGCATGCGCGATCCGTTGCGCCAATGGAAACTGAGTCCGATGGACCTGCCGTCGCGCAGCAAGTGGTTTGAGTATTCGCGCGCTCGCGACATGATGCTCGACGCCACCGACACCAAAGCCGCGCCCTGGTACATCCTGCGTTCCGACGACAAGAAGCGCGCTCGACTCAACGGTCTTCGCCACATCCTGGATCAGATTCCGTACAAGAAGGTGCCGCGTGAGAAAGTCAAACTTCCCAAGCGCTCGATGAAGCACGCCTACGACGATCAGGCCTCGATCAAGCACAGGAAGTTCGTGGCGAACAAGTACTGACTCCGCTACGCGATGAGGTGGAGTGCCGCGACGACCATGCAACGCCTGCGGTGCCCCTCGCATGCAGTTTTGACCAATTGCGTGACAGACTCGTGGCCTTAGGCTAGTCTAATGGTCCCGCCCCCGACTGTCGGTCCCCGGATTTCCCTCCGCGTCCTCGCTCACAGGCGCCGACACCATGTTCCTCAGTTCCCTGGCTCTGGTGCTCCTGATCACCGCGATCATCTTCGTGGTGTATGTGGTCATCCGGATCCACGACATTCCTTATCGCGTGGCCAAGAAGCGCGATCACCCGAACCTGCGCACAATCCACAGCGCCTGTCGGATCGGTCTGTTCACGCTGACCCCCTTGCTGCTCACGACGCCTGCTCACGCCTCGATCTTCGAAGGCGAGACGCTCGACCTGATTGCCAACATTCTCTCATGGGTGGTGCTCGTGATCGCTCCCGCCGTTGGCATCGTGGTCTTCTGGCTGCTGCACATCCTGCCGGAGAAGATTGCCGAACGAAAGCATCACCCGCAGACGGGGGCCATTCAGACGCTGTGTCTGCTGTCGCTGTTCTTCGGCGGCATTCTCTGGCCGCTCGCCTGGTTGTGGGCGTACAGCAAGCCAGTGCTTTACAAGATGGCGTACGGTACCGACAAGGTGGTTCACGGCGAGGAGGACGCCGCCCACGCGACGACCCCGCACGCCGACGACAAGCCAGACGTGAAGGCGGAGGAACTCGAACGCCTTCGCAGTCGCATCGCCGAACTCGAAAGCAAACTGGCCGAGAAGCGAGCAGCCGCGGCGACGGCGCGAGGGGGGGCGGCCTGAACCATGGAGATCCTGCTGCTGGGCATCTATTCGTTCTTCGTTTGGCTGCTCTTCTTCAAGTTGAAATGGCTGCCGTGGAACATCGTCAGCCAGGTCATCGTCATCACGCTCCCCATCTTCGCGCTCACCGCGCTCATTCTCCTTCTGAACATCGTCGCGCCCTCCTCACACGATGTGCGCGTGATCAACTATGTCGTGCCCGTGGTGCCGCGCGTCACCGGCCGCGTCACCGAGGTGCCCATCGAACCCAATCGCCCCATCAAGAAGGGCGATGTGCTGTTCAAGATCGATCCCGCGCCGTTTCAATATGACGTCGATTCACTCACCGCCAGGCTCGCGGTCGACCATGCCAAGCTCACCAGCGACGAAGCCAAGCTCGCAGCCGACAAGGGTCGGCTGTCTGCTGAGAAGGCCAGCGTCGCCAACGCTGAAGCCGGCCTGGTCACGGCCGAAGCCGGCGCCCGCGAACTCCAAGAGAGCCTCGCCGAAACCGCAGGCAAGATTTCGACCATTGAGGCCCGGCTCGAACTCGCCAAGAAGCGTCTCGAACAGCACCGCGAACTGACCGACAGCGGCGCAGGCGATCGGTTCGCCTTCGAACAGGCCGAAACAGACGTGCTCGAAATCCAGGGCGAACTGGCGTCGGCAATCGCGTCGGAGGGCGAGATCAAGCAGCAATTATCCGCCGTCGTCAACGGCGAACTTTCATCCGTCGCCAGTGCCCGCGCCATGTTGGCCGGGGCCAAGGCGCAGGTGGAGATCGCCGAGGCGCAGGTGCTCGCATCCGAAGCGCAACTGGGCATGTCAAGGGCTCAGATCGACCTCACCCAGGCCGAACTCAACGATGCGAAATGGAGCCTCGATCAGTGCGTCTACTACGCCCCGGCCGACGGCACAGTGGTGTCGCTGGCCCTTCGCCCAGGCGCGGTGGCGAGCATCATGGTGACGCAGCCGGTGATGACCTTTGTCGAGGATGAACAGTGGATTCTCGCCATCTATCACCAGAACGAAGTCCGCAAGGTCGAGCCCGGCAACGAGGCTGAGATCGCGCTCAAGACCTACCCCGGCCGCATTATCAAGTGCACCGTGGATTCGGTCATGTGGGCCACGGCCCAGGGGCAGTTGCCCATCGGCGGGGCCAGCATGTCGACAGCCGGAGGCGTGGCGCCGATTCCGCCGGATTGCCTGGCGGTGCGGCTGCTGGTGTCCGAGGAAGACAAGGACCTCTTCCTCGCCTCCGGGGCGCACGGCATGGGCGCGATCTACACCGACAGCGGCCACATGATCCACATTCTGCGCAAGGTCATCATCCGTGTCGGCACCAAACTCGACTGGCTGATTCCGAAACTGCATTGAAGCGATCATGCATTCAAGAAATGCCATCATCGCCAGTCTGATCGCTGCTGCGCTCTCGACTGGTTGCAAGACCGATTCGCCGCCCACGGCAGCCGATATTCGCCAGCAGGCTGGCACGCTTGCGACGATGGATTTGACCACGCCATGGCGAGCTGGACCTCCGACATCAGCATCTCTAGGGCCCATCGCCGACAACTGGCTGGCCACCTTCGACGATGCGCAGCTCAGCGCGCTGGTGGCTGAGGCCATGGCCAACAATCCCGACCTGCGCGTCACCGCGACGCGCGTGGAGATCGCGGCCCAGTACGTCGAATTGGCCCGGGCCCAGATGCGGCCTGCGGTGAACCTGTTCGGCACGGGCGGCCTGAACATGGGCGGCGGCGACGTCAGTTCCGCGCTGCAGGGCCTCTCGCTCGGCGTGTCGTGGGAGCCGGACCTGTGGGCCCGCATGCGCTATGGCCGTAACGCGGCACAGTCCACGTTTGCCTCGGCCCAGGCAGATTTCGAATTCGGCCGGCAGTCGCTGGCGGCCACGATCGCCAAGGGTTGGTTCACCGCTAGCGAGACCGCGCTGCAGTTGCGGATTGCCGAAGGCATGCTCGAGTCGGCGCAGGAACTGATGACGCTCGCGGAGACGCGCCGCAGAGTCGGCCCCGGCCGCGAGGACGATGTGGTGCTGGCGCGCGCCAACCTCGGCACGTTCCAGGACGAAACAAAGCAGCTGCAACTCGCACACGAGCAGGCGCTGCGGGCGCTGGAATTGCTGGTGGGGCGCTATCCCGCGGCTGAACTCGCAACGCGCAGCGATCTGGTCGCGTTGCCCGGGCCGATTCCCACGGGACTGCCGATCGAGATGCTCGAGCGGCGGCCGGACATGATCGCGGCCGAGCGGCGCGTGGCGGCGGCGTTCAATCGCGTGGGCGAAGCCAAGGCGGCGCGCCTGCCGCGGATCATCCTGAACGCCAATCTCGCGGTCATCTCCAGCGACGTCGTGGAACTAAAGGATGATTTCAAGAATCCGACCGCCGGCATCGGCGCGAAGATCATCGCGCCGATCTACGACGGCGGCGCGCTTAAGACCCAGGTGGTGATCCGCACGCTGGAACAGAAGGAAGCCATCGCGGAGTACGCCCGCATCGCGCTGCAGGCCCTGGGCGATGTGGAAAACGCGCTCGCGGCAAGTCAGTCGCTGGCTGAGCGGGAGAGCATGCTGCGGCAGGTGCTGACGGACCACGAGCGGGTGCTGGAACTGTCGAAGACGAACTACCGCATCGGCAGCGGCGACATGCGAGCTGTGCAGCAGCAGCAGGTGGAGGTGAACTCGGCGCAGTTGGCGCTGCTGCGCGTGCAGAGCGAGCAACTGGCCCAGCGGGTGAACCTTCACCTGGCCTTGGGTGGCAGTTTCGAGACGGCACCAGGCTCCGCGACCCCCGCTCCTCCGGACACGCAACCAGCCTCGCAACCAGCAACCCAGCCCGCCGTCATCATGAAACCCTCATGAATCAACTGCTCAGCGACATCCGCCGCAATCCCCTGCTCTGGCTGCTGGCCTTCGTGCCGGTGCTGTTCGTGGTTGAGCGGGCCAGGCCGGAGGCGCACAGCGCACTGTTCATCCTCTCGGTGCTGAGCATCGTGCCCCTGGCGGCATTGCTGAGTCATGCAACCGAATCCGTTGCAGCGAAGACCGGCGACGCTGTCGGCGGCCTGCTCAACGCGACGCTCGGCAACCTTACGGAGCTGGTCATCTCGCTGACGGCCCTGCGGGCAGGCCAATACATGCTGGTGAAGGCGTCGATTGCCGGCGCGATCGTCACGAATGTCCTGTTCATGCTCGGCATGTCGTTTCTCCTGGGCGGCCTGAAGCATCACGTTCAGGAATACAACCGGGTCAACGCACGCCTTCAGGCAGGCCTGTTGTTTCTGGCCACGATCGCGCTGCTGGTGCCGTCGGCCGTCGCCAGCGCCGACTCGGCCGCCAATGCGGCTTTCAGTCAGACGCTGAGTTTGGGGCTTGCGCTGCTGTTGATCGTGGCGTATGCGATGGGCATGCTGTTCTCGCTCAAGACCCACCGCGAGGTCTTCGCCAGCGCCGAGCATGGCGAGGAGGAGCACGAGTCCACGTGGCCGGTGAGTCTCGCGCTGATTGTGCTGGCTGGCGTCACTGTGTTGGTGGCGCTCGTCAGCGAGATCTTCGTCGAATCGGTCCAACATGCCGCGGAGACGTTCGGCATGACGCCTGCGTTCGTCGGCTTCATCGTCGTCGCGCTTGTCGGCGGCGCGGCGGAGATGACGTCAGCGTTCTCCGGCGCGCGCAAGAACCGGCTGGATCTGAGCGTGGGCATCGCTTTGGGCAGCGCGGCACAGATCGCGCTGTTTGTCGCGCCTTTGCTGGTGTTGTTGAGTTACGGCATCGGCCCGCACCCTATGAACCTGCAGTTCTGGCCGGGCGCGGTGGTGATGATGCTCGTTGCCACGATCACCGCAGCTCTGGTTACCAACAGTGGGAAATCGGCGTGGTTCGTGGGTGTGCTGGTGCTGATGGTGTACCTGGTGTTTGCGATGACCCTGTACCTCATGCCGCCGCGCGGCTCATGAACAGCGGCGGCGATTCACGCACGAAAGTCCACTGGACCAGCAGAAGGCGGCACGATGTCATCGAATGCAATCATGACCAAGCAGGAGCCGCCGACATTTCTTGCTCGAATCGCACCGGGGCTGGCGCGACTGCGCGGCTACCAGCGTGCCTGGCTGGGGGCGGATGCCATCGCGGGCATCACGCTCGCGGCGTATCTCATGCCCGCAGGTCTTGCGGACGCTTCTCTGGCCAATCTTCCACCAGAGGCCGGCCTGTACGCGTGCCTGTTCTCCGGCCTGGTGTTCTGGCTGTTCTGCAGTTCGCGGCACACAGCCATCACGGTGACCTCGGCCATTTCGCTGCTGGTGGGTGCATCGCTGAGCGATCTCGCGGGCGGCGATATATCGCGATTCGGGGCCCTCGCGGCGTGCACGGCTCTGCTGGTCGGCGGCCTTGCGTTTATCGCGTGGCTGGTGAAGGCCGGCGTCATCGCGAACTTCATCTCCGAGAGCGTCCTCATCGGCTTCAAGTGCGGAGTCGCGCTGTTCATCGCCAGCACGCAACTTCCCAAACTCTGCGGTTTCAAGGGATCGCACGGCGATTTCTGGGAGCGTTCACATCACTTCCTCTCCCATCTGCGCGAGACGAATATGCCATCGCTGCTGCTGGGCCTCGCTGCCTTCGCCCTGCTGCTGCTGGGCAAGATCTACCTCAAGAACAAGCCCGTCGCGCTGTTCGTCGTCATCGCTGGCATTGTCGCGGCCTCGCTGATCGACCTTGCCGGCATGGGGGTGAAGATGCTCGGTGAGGTGCCGCAGGGGCTGCCGTCGCTCGGTCTGCCGGCCGTGGCGGTTTCCGACCTGAACACGCTGCTTCCACTGGCGCTGGCGTGCTTCCTGCTGGCCACGGTTGAGACCGCGGCCATCGGCCGCATGTTCGCGAGCAAGCACGGCTATCGCTTCGACGCCAACCAGGAGCTGCTCGGAATCGCCGCCGCCAACGCCATGGCCGGACTGGGCCGCGGTTTTCCTGTCAGTGGCGGCATGTCGCAATCGCTGGTGAACGAGAGCGGCGGTGCGCGCACTCCGCTCTCGGGACTCATCGCGTCGCTCCTGATCGTGGTGGTGGTCGTGTTCCTTTCAAAGGCACTTCAGAATCTCCCGCAACCCGTGCTTGCGGCGATCGTGCTTATGGCCATCACGGGCCTGTTCAAGGTCTCGGCCCTCAAGCATCTCTGGCGGGCGGATCGCGCCGAGTTTGTGGTGGCCATGGCCGCGCTCCTGGGTGTCCTTGGTTCTGGCCTGCTGCGCGGCGTGCTCATCGGCGCGGTCATTTCGCTCGTGCAACTTCTCCGCCGCGCCTCGCGGCCGCACGTGGCGTTCCTCGGCCTCATTCCGGGCACGCGGCGATTCTCCGACATGGCGCGCCACCCGGACAACGAGCCGGTCAACGGGGCGCTGCTGGTTCGAGTCGAGGCGAACCTGCTGTATTTCAATGCCGACTACGTGCGCGAGACCATCACGAAGCGCGTCGCCGAGACAGGTGCCGGCGTCCGCCTGGTGGTGTGCGATCTCTCCACCTCGCCGTATGTGGATCTTGCTGCGGCCCAGATGCTGGCCGGGCTGCATGCCGACCTTGCAGCCGCTGGCATCGGCCTGCAGATCGTTGAGGCCCGTGCCTCGGTGCGTGATCGGCTGCGCGATGAAGGAATTGAAGAGAAGGTCGGACGAATCGACCGCTTCAAATCGCTCGCCGATGCTGTCGATGACTTCACCGGCGCACGAACGAATCAGGCGTGACCCAAATGGATCCCCCACCCACTGCCCAAGTCGCATCTCGCCGTTGGCTCGATCCGATGGATCGCATTTCGGAGGGGTTGTTCGGCCTGATCATGGTGCTGACGTTCACGTGCGCGATGAGCGCAGCC
>Ga0111539_10011003_pt1 | contig 11389 bp, 9 predicted proteins | sample RhiMethybrSRZTD1_FD_79667 | JGI IMG/M metagenome (GOLD analysis project Ga0111539, IMG submission 79667) | Populus rhizosphere microbial communities from Tennessee, USA - Rhizosphere MetaG P. TD hybrid SRZTD1 (version 2) (version 2) | ecosystem: Host-associated > Plants > Roots > Rhizosphere >...
ATCGACCGCCAACGATCCCAGTCAGCCTGGGTAAGCGCCTTTTTCTGGGCCAGAGCCGGGGTTGAAATGACGAGGGTGGCGAGCAGGCCGAGTATCCGGTTCAATCGCATGGTGAGTTCCTTGGAGACGATTGCTGATTGAGTCTACGGGTGGTCCCCTTCGGACGTTAGATCAGGGATCAGGTCTGCGTATCCGCTGACATCCGTGTCCGAAAGCCGTTAGATCCGTGTTCGCCTTATCCATGAAATCCACAACATGATCCAGCTGAATCCGACGTTACTAGAAGGGCATGGCGTCCGGCTCGAACCGCTCACGCCGGATCACGCCGGCGGGCTGCGTGATGCGGTGCAGGACGGCCGGCTGTGGGAGCTCTGGTTCACGGCGGTCCCGGAACCTGACAAGGTCGAGGCGTATATCGCGACGGCGCTCGATGGGCAGAAGGCGGGGCACATGCATCCGTGGGCGGTGCGGGAACTCGGCAGTGGCCGCGTCATCGGGTCCACGCGATATCACGACATCGTCGCGCCGATCGATCGCGTCGAGATCGGCTACACCTGGTACGCAAAGAGCTGGCAACGCACGCACGTGAACACCGCCTGCAAGCTGCTGCTCTTCCAGCACGCGTTTGAAACCGTGGGTTGCGTTGTCGTGGGCCTCAGGACCGACAACTTCAACTTTGCGTCGCAGCGCGCGATCGAGCGGTTAGGCGCGAAGAAGGACGGCGTGATCCGGCATCACCAGGCGCGGCGGGACGGAAGCGCGAGAGACTCCGTTATGTACAGCGTGCTGGCCTCCGAGTGGAGTGACGTGAAACGCCACCTTCTGTTGCGATTGGCGAGGCACGAATTATGAACGGTTATCGGAGATCGGATGTCAGATGTCGGAGATTCTGCGAGGCGATTACCACTGAATTGCAGTGGCGATCGGCAGTTGCAGGTAATCCGACATCCGACATCCGACCTCCAGTCACACGTGCTTAACTTTCCACTTACCACGCCTGAAGATCGCCGCACTCCCGAGCGCGAGCGCGCAATACGCTCCCACGATGGCCACGAACCCGCCACGGTAGCCGAGGCTCGTTCCTGTCGAGAGCAGCCAGGCCAGCGGGATCTCGAGCAGCCAGAAGACGATGACGTTGATCCAGGTCGGCGTCCACGTGTCGCCCGCGCCATTGAACGACTGCGTGATCACCATTCCGAATGCATACAGCGGGAAGCCGATGCCGATGATCCTGAGCGCCAGCGTGGCCACGTGCGCCACGTCCGGCTCACGCGTGAACGCCGCCACGATCCATGGCGCCAGCAGGACGAACACGATGCCTAACGCCCCAAGGAAGCCGAGGTTGTAGCGCGACGCGGTCCACACCGAACGCTCCGCGCGATCGGGATCCTTCGCCCCCAGCGACTGGCCCACCATGGTCGCCGCCGCGTTGCTCAAGCCGAACGCGGGCAGGAGCGCGAAGATCACGATGCGGATGGCAATGCCGAATCCCGCGACCACCACGCTGCCGAACGTCGCCAGGATGCGGATCAGGCCGATCCATGCCGTAGTGCTGAGCATGATCTGGAACGTTCCCACCGCGCACAGGCGCGCGAGGCGCCCCATCGCGCCCACCCGCACGCGGAGGTGGTGACGATGCACGCCAATGTGTCCCGAGCCGCGCCAGAGCCGCGACGCCGCGAACAGCATGCCGGCGCTTCGACCGATGGTCGTCGCGACCGCGGCGCCTGCCACGCCCATCTCGGGGAACGGTCCCACGCCGAAGATGAACAACGGGCCGAGCACGATATTGAGCGCGTTCGCGAACCAGAGCACCCTCATGGCCACAGCGGCATCACCCGCGCCACGAAACGCCGCGTTGATCACGAACAGCATGAACACGCTCGCGCTGCCACCCAGCATGATGCGCGCGAACGAGGTTCCGGTCGCGAGCACGTCGGGACCCGCTCCCATGATGCGCAGCAGGTCGGGCGCAAGCACCGCGCCTAACGCCCCCAGCGACAGCGATACGAGGAGCCCGAGGGCGATGGCCTGGACCGCCGCGTTGGCCGCGCCGTCAGGATCCTTCTCGCCGATACGACGCGCGACGGTCGCCGTGGTGCCGATCGCGAGTCCCCACGAGAGCGTATAGACGATCGCCATCATGGACTCGGTCAGCGCCACGGTCGCGACCGCGCTCGCGCCGAGCTTCGCCACCCAGAAGACGTCGACGATGGCGAAGATCGATTCCATCACCATCTCGAGCACCATCGGGACGGCGAGCAGGAAGATCGCGCGCCCGATGGGCCCCCTGGTGTAGTCGTGCCGTGTGCCGCGCGCGGCTTCCTTCAGGTCCGCCCATAATCGCGCGAGCCTGGTGCCGGCGGGCACGTACACGGTCTCTCCGCCCGGTCCATTCGCGGGAACTGGCGTTGGCGTCCGGTTGCCGGTCGGAGGCGACTCCGCCACCGGCGGCACAGTGGACGACTGGTTCTCGTTTTTCCTCGTCTCGGTCACGGAAGTCATGGGAAAATTTCCAGCGGAAAAAGAATTCGCCCCGCCTGCTCTCATCGGCGCAGGCGGGGCGAAGTCACTTCCGCGGAATGCGGATTGATCTATGCTCTCGTGCCTGCTCCGGGATGACCCGTATCGACCGTCATTCGCGGGCTGACCGCGGCGACGGTATCCCAGTCCCGGGTAACCGGGACGGCGGGTCGGATGGTGGTGGAGTAGGCGATCTTCACAGGCGTGTCCTGAAATGGGTCACCGCGGATGTTAGGCGCGGGGGAGGAGCAGCTTAAACGCGCCTGGCCGAACGGTCAAGTGTGAATTGGAAAGAACGAATGGATTTCGTCCCTGAATCATCGGCCCTGCGCAGCCCGTACTTTCCTGTCCAAGCGGATCAGTCCGCGTTATTGTATCGCGTGCCACGACAGGGTGGCCATTCGAATCAGGAGCAGACAATGAAGAAACTCTTGGCCCTCGTGGCGCTGGCGTTCCTCGCCGCGCCAGCCGCAGCGCAGGATGCGCCGAAGGTCCCGACCGTCAACATCGCGGGCAACTGGGACTTCAGTTTCACGTCGCCGCAGGGCGCGGCCACGTGGCGCATCAAGTTCGAGCAGTCCGGCGACACGCTTCGCGGCTCGGCCAATACCGATTTCGGCGCGCTTGACGTGACCAACGGCTGGATCACCGGGAATGAGCTGTCGTTCACGCTCAACCTGAACTTCAACGGCCAGTCGATCTCGGTGAACTTTGCGGGCACGGTGAAGGGCGACACGGCCCAGGGGAACATCGACGTCCCCGGCGCGGGCATTCCGGCGTTTCCGTTCACGGCCGTGAAAGCGACCGGCGCCTCGGCGAGCCTAACGTCTCTGCTGGTCGCCGATCGACCCCGACTCGTCGCGCGCTAACCGAAGCGCCGCAACGAACGCTCCTTCGCCTTCTGCGCCTCGACCTCGCGATCGCGAGGCGGGGCGTGGATGACGAGTGAATCCACCAGCCGCCGCGCCACCTCCGTCACTTCTTCGACAGCGCGGTTGAAGGTCTCCTCGTTCGCCTTCGACGGACGAGTCGTCCCGCTCAGCTTCCGCACGAACTGCAGCGCCGAGGCGCGGACTTCATCGTCCGTCGCGGGAGGTTCGAAGTTCGCCAGGGTTTTGATGTTTCGGCACACTCGTCAATCCTCCTTCAAGAACACTGACAGGATGGCCGAAGTGCGATGGCGGATGGGCGACAACGGCCACGAGTTCCGTACCGATCGCCATGCAGTTGTCCCACATCGCCCCTCGCCCATCGACCTTTTAATCCCCGATTCCGTATAATCTCGCGGCATTCCCACCGAGGATCATGGCCTTCTCCGCCGGCGAAATCGGCAACGCGCCGATGCTCTCCTTCATCTTCGACATGCTGCTGATGAGGTGCGGATAGTCACTCCCGGCCAGCAGCTGGCCCGGCCCCGCAAACTCGAGCGCGAGGCGCAACGCCTTCGTGTCGAAGTTCACCGTATCGTAGTAAAACGACTTCAGGTAGTCGCTCGGCAACTGGTCGATGTTCACGCGGCACTCGGGATACGCCTCGAATCCACGATCGAACCGCTCCGCCAGGTACGGAACGGCGCCGCCCAGATGCCCGAGGATCCACCTGATTCTCGGAAACCGCCGCGGAATGCCAGCGAACACGAGGCCGGCCGCGGCGAGCGTCGTGTCGAACATGAAACCGACCAGCGGCATGAGCCAGTAGTCCTCCATCGCTTCCACGCCGGGCGGAAAGTTCGGGTGAATGTGCACGACAGCGCCGAGCTCATTCGCGCGTTCCCAGAGCGGCCAATAGCGCTCGTCTCGTAAGGCAACGCCGTTCACGCTCGCATAGACCATCACGCCGGCGAAACCCATCGACATGACGCGATCGAGCTCCTTCACCGACGCCGCGGGATCATTCAACGGCAGCGTTCCGAGCGACGTGAAGTGTCTCGGGCGGTCCTGCTTGATCCTTGCGAGTGCATCGTTGACCAGGCTCGCCAGGTACGCAGACTGCTTCGGCTCCTCCATCGTGGTGCCGGGCCCGGTCAGCGTGATCACTTGCATGTCGATGCCAGCGCTTTCGATCACACCCTCGCGATACGCGATGTCCCGGTGACCCGGGACGACGAAGTTCTTGTCGCCCGGTGAGCACAACACGGGGTTGCCCTCGGCATCTTCCTCGACCGTGTACTTGCTCGGCCCCTTCTTGATGGCCGCGATGAATTCCGGCGGATAGTAATGGTTATGGACGTCGATGATCACGAGTTGGCGGATTGCGGATGGCGGATGGCGACACCCTTTGCACTCAGGAGTCGCCGCTTCCGTCAGGTGCGAGGTCGCTTGACCCAAAGGAAGTAGACCGGTAATCCCACTAATACGAGCCCGAGGCCGATTACGCTGTCCCTCGGGTTCGATACCAGAGTATTTGTGACAATCGCCAAAGAAGAAACGACGAAGATCACCGGCGCGAGCGGGTACAGCGGTATCGAGTATTGCCGGTGCACGCCAGGGCGCTTCCGCAGCACCATCAGGCCGATCGCCATGAGCGCAAAGAAGATCCACTCGGTGTAGACCACCCGCGTGAACAGTGCGCGAAATGTCCCGGTCGCTACCAAAAGCGACGCCCATATGGCCTGAAGGACGATCGCCCGGTGGGGAGTGCCATAAACGGGATGCAGTTCTGCGAACCACTTGAACAGCAGGCCATCCTGCGCCATCGCGTAGTACACGCGCGGGCCGGCCAGCACGATTCCCGCCAATGCACCGAACGAGGAGAACAACACGATCATCGAGATCGCCCCGGCGCCGCCGGAGCCTAACAACGTGTCAGCAAGGTCCGCGGCCACCCGCGTCGACGACGCGACTTTGTCGAGCGGCATCACGTACAGGTAGACCGCGGTCATCGCCATATACGTCACGGTGACGACGAGGGTGCCGATGAGCAGCGCCCGCGGGATGGTCTTCGCCGGCTCCACGGTCTCCTCGGAGCTGTACGTCACCATGTGCCAGCCCCCGTACGAGAACAGGCCCGCCACCATCGCCAGCAGGAACCCGCGGAGCGTGTTTTCCGCTCCGGAGGCGCCAACGAAGTGTTCCGGTACGCGGCCACCAAGCGCGAAGCCCAGTCCGACGATGGCCACGATGGCGAACATCTTCCCAGCTGTGAACAGCGTTTGCAGCCGGGCGCCCTGTCGCACGCCAGCGTAGTTCACCGCCGACAGCAGGATGATGACGCCGATCGCAACGACCTTCGCCGCGAGGGGGCTCAGCGCGACGAAGGCTCCTGTGTATCGGGCGAACACTGTCGCGATAAAGGCAATGATGCCCGAGTGCATCGTCAGCAGCATCGCCCAGCCCCACAGGAAGCCTAACGCGGGGTGAAATGCCTCCGACAGGTAGACGTACACGCCGCCGGTTCGCGTGAACGTCGATGCAAGCTCGGCGCAGACCAGGGAACCGATGAGCGTGAGCAGGCCAGCCAGGAACCAGACCAGGAGCACGCCACCCACCGAGTGCACCTGGCTCGTGACTTCCGACGGCTGCACGAAGATGGACGCGCCGATGATCGTACCAACGACCATCGCGGTCGCGTGGGGCAGGCGGATGGCGCGCCGAAGTCCGCCCGCCTCTTCAGCCACTGCGCTTGCGCCCGAGACGACAGACTTCGGACTTCAGACTCCAGAGCAGGTTTGAGCCGGTAGCTGGCAACTGAAAGACCGCACTACTGAATTCTGAAGTCTGAATGAAGTCCGTCATTGCGCGACCTTCAGGAGCGCTCGCAATGGAAGCTCATTCGGCTTGAAGTTCTCCTTGCCGATTTCGACTTCCGCCGGTTTCGGCTCACCGTCGATCTGCAGCATGAAGCGAATCACGACCGCGGTGCCCGTGACCTTGAAGTCGACGCCGTCCACGCTGTCGTCGGTTCGCGTCATCCACTGCAACGTGCGCTCATCTTCCTGCTCGATCTTGTCGAGCGTCTTCTCCTCGACGACCGCTGAGCGGCCAGGTCGCACGCCGCGCACCCGGCCGGCCGGTCCCCGCACGACGCGAGCCGGCGCGCCGGGGCGAATCACCTTGCGCTCCTCATCCACGTCGATGCGCTTGAACGACGCGATGTCGCCTCCTTCGATCACCACACGACCGGTAAAGCGGTGTTCGGAGCCGAACGTCGTCCAGCGCAGCTTCCACGTGTCGCCGTCGCGCCAGATGAAGTAGCCGAGCGCCTTGCCCTCCTTGAAGGTCGGGCGACCATCGAAGCGCGTGGCCGGCGTCTGTCCCGATACCAACGCGGGAACGCCGAGCAGCAGCAGTGTCGTGATCAGTACTGCGATAACATGGCGTCGCATTGAGCCTCCCTTCGATCGTGGGGGGGGGAATCAGCCGCGTGAAGATGCGGCAGAACGGACGAGGCCGCGAGGCCCCGCGACGCCAAAGCTGCCGTGATGCCTGGACCGGTCAGCGACTGAGATTGACGGTCACGCCGCTGAAGATTCGACCGTCCAGCTGGACGTTGCGAACGATGCTCGTTTCGCGTTGACCGGCCGCGGGCCAGGTCACTTCGACGTCGACGGGATCGAGGGAGGGCACGCCGATCGTCAGCACGATATCGTTCTGCGCGTTGTAGCCGGATCCTGTGTCCACCAGTCGCGTGGCAATGACCCGCCTCGTTCCGGCGGCGTACACGCGCACCTCGGCACCAGCTCTCGTCGTGCGGCCGTTCCTGTCACGAACGCTCACCTTGATCGATCGAGTGGCCGGAGCGGATTGATTGAGGAGCACCAGGTGCATGCCGTCGGGCCGCTGGCCAGTGAGTGACAGGTCCTCGTCGCCGTCGCCATCAACATCGGCCCACTGGACACCATGGTCCGCCTGCAGTGCGGCGAGGCTGTCCGGAGTCACCTCGACAAACGAGTGCCCGGTGTTGCGGTACAGCGCATCGCGATAGCTGATACCGCCGGTGACGGTACCGTTCACATACAGGTCGATGCGGCCGTCGTGATCGAAGTCGGAGAACGCGCAGGCGTCGTACCGCGCGTCGGTGTCGATTCCCCATGCCTTCGAGACGTCCTCGAAACGCCCCGCACCCCGATAGAGCATCAGGCCATTCGGGCCGTAGTTCGCGGCGAAGAGGTCGAGATGTCCGTCACCGTCGACATCGGCCGCGCACGGGCGCACGGTGCCGTTGGTCGGTTCGTTAGGTGTCCGGCCACCCCACGCCACGCCGGCCGTGGTCGCGACGTCTGTAAAGCGCCCCGCGTCATTTCGAAACAAGCCGTTCGCGTCGCCGTCCTGGTTGGCGACGTAGAGGTCGAGGTCCCCGTCCTCCTCGTAGTCGAACCAGACCGCGCCGACGCTACGCCGTGTGTCGGCCAGGCCGACGGAGGCAGCCACGTCGGTGAAGCGGCCGCGGTCGTTGCGATACAGCGCGTTAGGCCGATCGCGCAGCGCGACGAACAGGTCGAGGTCGTTGTCGGCATCGATATCGATCCACGAGAACTGCCGCACGGCGGCCGAATCCCGCAGGAGCCCGGCGGCAGCGGTGACGTCGGTGAACCGGCCACCATCGTTGCGATACAGCTTGAGCACGGAAGCCGGCCCAGGTGCGAAGCCGAGCATCAGGTCGGGATCGCCGTCGCCGTCGTAGTCGGCCCAGGCGGCGGAACGCGTGGCTCGCGCGTCGGCGACGCCGGCCACCGCCCCGACATCGACCAGGGAATCGCGATCGTTGCGGTAGAGACGATTGGGCGCCCCATTGAATCCGACGTAGAAATCCGCGTCGCCGTCGCCGTCGAAATCCGCGAAGGCATTCGTCAGCGTGGTTCCGGTCTTGAGCTCGTTGTCCGGCATTTTCGTGAACCGCGGGCCCACCGCCTTCTGCACCACACCGCCCTTCATGACGAAGACGGGGCGCTGGAGGGCGGCGATGTCCTGGAGCGGGTCACCGTCTACGGCGACCAGGTCGGCCTCGAGGCCCGCTGCAATCGCCCCGATCCGGTCCGGCATGCCTAACGCCGTCGCGGCCAGCGAGGTGATCGACGCGATCGCGTCGGCAGGCGGTTGCCCGGCAACCTGGACGCGGTAGACCACCTCGCGGGCGTTCTGGCCGTGGGCGCCGGCGGTGGCGTCGGTGCCGGCGAGGATCCGCAGTCCTCTCGTCGCCATGGCGCGCTTGAACATCGCGAGCTTCACGGGAATGCCTTCTTCCATGAACTTGAAACCGGCCTCGTCGTAGTTCCCGATGCCGAGGTAACGGGGCTTGTTTTCGATGTAGTTCTGCGTGACGAGGCCGATGTTCGGCTCGAAGAACGTCCCGCGCTGGGCCATGAGGCGCAGCTCGGCATCGGTGACCTGGCTGCCGTGGGTGATGGCGAAGCATCCGGCGTTCGTCGCGTCGCGCACGGCGGACGCGGCGTGCGCATGGACCCAGATCCGCCTGTTCAGCTTGCGCGCTTCGTCGCAGGCCGCCGTGATCTGCGCCGTGGAGAGGGTCTGTCCGCCGCCTTCGCGGATGCTCTTCGAGGCGAAGATCTTGATGAGGTCCGCACCCCGGGCGACCTGCTGCCGGACCCACTCCCGGATCTGGTCCGGCGTTCGGCTCGTATCGCTGAGCGAGCCTAACGATGTGATGATCCGTGGTCCCTTGAAGTCGCCCCGTTCGATGCCGGCGCGGATGCCGCTGTCGGCGGGCGAGCCGATGCTCTGGACCGTCGTGTACCCGGCCATGAGCGTGACGTACGCGTTCTGCGCATTGGCGTAGGCGCGTTGCGCCGGCGTCTCCCCCTGTGTCGTCGCCCGTCCCTCGGGTCCGAAGTGCGCGTCGATGTGGACGTGCGTATCGATGAACCCGGGGAGAATCGTGTATGCCCTGAGGTCGTGCGTGATCGTGAGGCCCGCACTGCTCGCGGGCACGATGCGCTCGATGCGATTCCCGCGAACCACGACCGCGACATCTCGTTGGATCCCGCCGCGACCATCGATGAGCATTCCGGCGCGGATGACGACCGGCTCCTGCGCGCCGGCCAGACGGGCAGCGAGTTGCAACGCGACCAGCGTGAAGAGAGCGCGCAGTTTGATCAAAACGTTTCGTTCCTTCCCTGAAGCCTGAAGTCTGAAGTCTGCCGTCCAGCCGGTAGTCAGTTCCATTTGAGCCCACGCAGCTGGTCCAGGTTCACATTCCCGCCTGAGAGCACGACGGCGACGCGCGATCCGGGCGGCAACATCACCATGTTGTGCAGCAGGGCGCCCACCGGCGCGGCGGCCGCGCCTTCCACGACCAGCTTGCAGCGTTCCATCACCCAGATCATCGCGTCAAAGATGTCGCGGTCCGGCAGTGCGACGATCTCGTCGACGAACCGTTGCACGACGGAGAAGTTGAGCTCACCCACGCGCTTCACCCGCAGGCCGTCGATGATCGTCCGGCAGTCGATCGTCTCGAGGCGTCCGGCCTGGATGCTCTTCTGCATTGCCGGACCGTCCGACGACTCGACGCCGATCACCTTGATGTTCGCGTTGGCGGACTTGGCGGCCATCGATACGCCCGAGATGAGCCCACCACCGCCGATGGGCACGATGATGGCGTCGACCTCGGGCCAGTCCTGGACGATTTCCAGGCCTAACGTACCCTGCCCGGCGATGAGCTCCGCGTCGTCGAACGGATGAACGTAGGTGAGCCCCTGTGTCCGCACGAGTTCCTTCGCCTTCTCGTTGGCCTCATCCCAGATCGTTCCGTGCAGCACGACCTCGGCGCCGTACCCTTTCGTGGCCGCGACTTTCGCCGGCGTCGCGTTCTCCGCCATGCAGACCACCGCGCGGATGCCGTGCAGCTTTGCCGCGAGCGCCACACCCTGCGCGTGATTCCCGGCCGATGAACAGACCACGCCGCGCCGTTTCTGCTCCTCGGGCATGAGCGCGAACTTGTTGAGCGGCCCGCGGATCTTGTACGAACCCACGCGCTGGAACATCTCGGCCTTGAGCCGGATGTCGAATCCCGTGCGCTCGCTGAGCTGGCGCGACGTCAGCAGTGGCGTGCGCTTGATGTTGTCGGCGATGCGGGCGCGGGCGGCTTCGAAATCGGCAACGGTCAGAGTCAGCATTCGTTGGTCCAGTTAACGAACTGGATGTGAGATGTGGGATGTGGGAGAAACCCGATGAACAGCGATATCCGCGGTCATCCGGTTCCACTCACATCCCACCTCGCACATCCGCTACATGATCGGGCCGAGGATTCGATCCAACTCGGCTTTGATTGCATCGAGCTCCTTTCGCAGCACCGCATAACGATCCTTCGCGTCCTTCCCGATCTTCTGGTCGGCGCCGCTCGTCATTGACGCGAGGTACGTGATGTGCGCCTGGAGCCCGGGTTTTCCGTATCGCACCGGTTCGGTCTCCACCTTGGCCGAAACGGCTTCGACCTTCGCCAGCGTGTCCGCTCCTGCACCGGTGGCGTTCCTCAACCGGCTCGTGGCGGACTGGATCCGCTGGCGCACGCGACCGACATCGGCGACCATGTCGCGCATCTTCAGGTTGTGGTCGAACTGCTCCTTCAGGTCCGCCACCGTCATCCCCTCGGCGGCCAGCCGCGGGTCGATCAGGACGTTGAACGGCACCGTCAGCGTCGTGCTGCCCGTCGTCAGGCGCGCCGAGTAGCGTCCCGGGGGCGCCGTGAGCGTTGACGAGTGACGCAGGTCCCAGACGAAGCGGTTCATGCCGGCCGTCTTGGTGACCCGGCTCGGAGGCGGTCCACCGCGACCGCGCCCTCCCCCACCGCCGGCGTCCGGATCATCCGGTGCCGCCGCGCCGGCGCCCCCACCGCGACCGCCACGGCCGCCGCGCCCCGCGCCGCCCGCCGGCGTGTCGCTGCTATAGCTGTTCACCGGCGCGCCCGCCGC
>Ga0111539_10011006_pt1 | contig 11388 bp, 13 predicted proteins | sample RhiMethybrSRZTD1_FD_79667 | JGI IMG/M metagenome (GOLD analysis project Ga0111539, IMG submission 79667) | Populus rhizosphere microbial communities from Tennessee, USA - Rhizosphere MetaG P. TD hybrid SRZTD1 (version 2) (version 2) | ecosystem: Host-associated > Plants > Roots > Rhizosphere >...
CCATCTTTCAGAATCACAATTTCTTCGCAGCATTCCTCAACGTCGCGCAACAGATGCGACGACAAAACTATGTTGGCCTGCCCGCTGTCGCGAATCTCGCGAATCATTTTGATCATTCGCTGGCGCGCCGGCGGATCAAGTCCATTTGTGGGCTCGTCCAGAAAGATCAATTTCGGTCCATGCACAATCGCCTGGGCCAGCTTCGCGAGCTGCTTCATGCCCAGCGAAAACGTGTCGACATTTCGATAACGCGCCTCGCCCAGGCCCACGAAGAAAAGTGCTTCGTGCGCGCGCTCCAAAGCCGCGCCGGGCGGCAAGCCGGAAAGCTCAGCCATGAAGCGGACGAAGTGAATGCACGACATCTTTGAGATAAAAGAATCGCGCTCAGGCATGTAGCCGATCAGTCGCTTGATTTGATTTGCGCCGCCGCGAATGTCGCTGCCGAAAATTTTCGCCGTACCGGCTGAGGGTGCATGAAAGCCAAGCAGCGTGTGAATCAGAGTGGTCTTGCCGGCGCCATTGGGGCCCAGGAGGCCAATCGAGCGCCCGCGCAATTCGCCGTTAAGCGCCTTGAGGATTGGCCGGCCGCCGAAAGTAACCGATAGATTGTCGAGAGTAATGACACCGGGGCTATTCAGTTGATAATCGGTAGCTGCTGCGGTTGGTGTCATTCTTTTTTGCGAGATTTCCGAAACGTCTGAAAGCGGCCGGACCGTTTAGAATCAGGAAAAAGCTGCCCCAGAAAAATCCGACCGATGTTCTTACGATAACATTGTCCCACGAGTTCAGAAATAAGATCGAGAGGCCCAGGGCGATCAAGGTAAGGCCATTTGTCAGAAGCCGTCGATCAGCGGATGAATCAAGAGACACGAATATTTTTCCAGGCATGGTCAGGCCTCCGGGAAGGTGTTGGTACTCAGGCTTCAGCCGGGTTTTTCCAACCTGCGAAGCGACTTGAGTCACGGAGACATTTAATGCCTTCGTGACTCGGCGTAGTGCCCTAATTCTGTAGGGGCGTCCCTCCGTGGGCGCCCCTCTTTAGTTTGATTACCGGGGCGCCCACGGAGGGACGCCCCTACAATTTTTCAATCGATCCTAGTTCTTCTTCTTCATTCCCTGTTCGAGAATGTGATGCAGTTCGAAGGCGTTGGGCATACCGAGCAGCGTTGCCGGACTTAATCCGAACGGTCCGCCCTCGGTGTTTGCCGCGACTTCAATGCGGTCGCCGAAAGCATAAGCATAGGCCAGCGTTGGCTGCATATTGGCGGCCATCGCGGCAATCGCTTTCTGCCGCTCATCCGTCGCGCTGCTCGCGATGCCGTTAGCAAACGGCTGCACCAGCGGAGCCAGGTTGTGATAGACCAGCGCCGAGAAATTCACGTTACCGTCCGCCGGCAGGCCCGCCATGAATTGGGGCGAGTGCGTCAGCGTCGAACCTGAATCGTGATATCGCAGGGCCTGATCAACCAGGGCGCGCGTCGGACAGGCAATCAGGTAGCCATTAGCGAAGACATAGTTCACCTGGACTCCGCCAAAATCCATGGAACGCAACGCATAGAAGGTGCGACCGCCGGATTCGGACTTCTGCCACTCCAACCCCTTCTTCCCTTCCTTCGCGGTTTCCTTATTCACTTCGTCAACCACGCGTTCAAACGTTTGCTGTAAACGGGTTGGATCATTGACCTGAAACACCAGCTTCCATGAAGGCACCGGCAGGATAGGCCCATCAATCGCGAACGCGTACTCGCCACCGAGAGGCGCGGCGATGTCGTTGCGCAGATTCAAACCATGATTGGTTTCCAGCTCGGTCAAGTGCTTGTTGAGATCCGGAGACACCCCGTTCAGGACACGCAGCAAGTCATCGACAACTGCCGTCGGATTCTTGATCACGAACCCGGCAACCAGATTCGCATCCGGCGAGATGTACTCCAGCGAACCCATGGGCGCCGGCTGTGCTAACCATGAAGTGACTCCGCTGTCGGCCGGCGTGTAAGCGAGCACTGCGCGGGTATGAGTCTTGCCATCGGTGTCTTTCTGATCGAGGACAAAGGACTTCATATTGAACACGCCGAGTTGGCTCAGTGCGGTTTCGCGCTGGTCACCGACTGCGAGCCGGCGAACTCCGCGCGTGTGCGCGATAATCTTCTCCAAATCGGCGGCCAGAACGATCCCGGCGCCCTCGCCATAAACCTGAGCAATGCGCGAATAAAACGGCGACGCCGAAAATGTGCTGCCGCCCCTGGCGATCGTCTGCAGCTGTTCGAGTTTCGGCGAAGCCACCAGAAGGTCTCCGGAAATCCAAACATACAGCTGCTTTTCGCCGGCGGTTGAATTGGCCTGCGCGTTTTGCGGATCATCGACCCACTGAATCTGCGGCGCCTTGCCCGAGGTGTTGAGCTTCTGTACTTCGGCGTCGAAGAAGGCGCGGAAGCCGCCCGGGTTCTTGAGTTGGGCCAGGACAATCGGCTCGCTCGGGTGGCCCTGGTCATTCATGCCCGCTCCCACAGCAATTTCCTCACCCAGTTGATCACCGAAGTCCTTGATAGCGGTGATGGCCTGGTTCATGCCGTGTCCGCGCTGCCCCTGCTGACTGGCGAACCAATCCTTCAACGCCGGATTCTCTTGAATACGCTCCTGGATGATGCGGTTTGAATCCACGATCGAGTTGGCCAGATTTGGCAGCGCCGCATACAGGACGGTGTTTCCGGGCATCATGTCGAGCAAACGCGTCGAGTTGCGGACTCCCGGCCTGGGCACCGCATTCAACTCTTTGCGCAGCGCGGCCAGACCTTCCAGCACCTGCGCGTAACGCGCAGCGTTGCGGCTCCACTTCACTTCGTCTTTGACCGGGATTGTTTCAATCGCAGCGTTGGTGGTGGCCTGATCGCCTGCGCGCAGCACCTTGTCGGTGCCGTTACGATCCAGGTGCACTTCGCCTTCAATAACGCTGACGCGCGAGCCCTTGGTTCCGGCATTGACGGCGAAAGTAGTCCCGGTAACCGAGACTAATGAATCGTTGGTCTCGACAAAGAAATCGCCGCGGTCCTGACCGCCGAAGAATCTCCGGATCTCTTTGACCAGCTTGCCCACCACCGTTCGGCGTTTCGCGTGCTTGCTCGCTTCGATGATTACGCTGCCGCCATCCAAATGAAGAGTTGTGCCACTGAAGCTCCGTCTAATGGAAACCTCAGAGCGATCCTTCATCTCGATGGTCGAGCCGTCTTCGAGGCGGACAATCGCGTGACCATCCTTGGCGGTACGAATGACGTCACCGCGTCCAATCTTTTCGCCAACATTCAAAGCTCGCGTTTTCGCATCGGCAACCAAATAGAGCGGACCGTCGGCGGCCTGCACGGTCGCTTCAATCGATCCCGTGTAACGCTGGATCAGAGGCAGAGTGATCAATCCCAAACCAACCAATAGCGCCGCGGCGATGCCCCAACGCAGGACCACCGGACGCAAACTGTAAGTGCCGGTTTTGCGCTGCGACTTACGACGCACGGGGAAAACCGTCTCCACCTGGCCTTCGCGAGCGTTCTTCAAAGCTCGGCGGCAGGGGATGCATTCGTGAGTGTGATCGACCAGCAGCAGCGAGCGTGCTTCCGAAAGCTCGCCGGCCAGGTAGGCCGGGATCAACGATTGAAAATCCGGGCAGCCTTCAATGTGATCGGCTGCGACGGCTGGCGACGCGGCAGCGGCCGCTATCGTTGTGGATTCTGACAGGCGCGCCCATACGCGCGCGCTGGCATCATTGACCACCTGATCGTCAACCTGCTCGGAATGAATTCCGCTCGTTACCTGATCCAGAATGTTGTCGAGTTCTTTGTTTTTCATGACCTTCTCCAATGATTGCTTGTTTACAAGGCGACTATTTCGGCTAAACAGATCCTAATCCTTTTGATGCAAATATCTGCCAATCTCTTTTCTTAGACGCGTTCGCGCCCGGTGCAACGTCACGCCCACAACCAACGGCGAAGTGTTCATGATCTTCGCGATGTCGGCGTTTCCGTGACCTTCGAAGTAACGTAGCGCAAACATCTGCCCGGCGGTCGCGCCAAGTTTGGCGACGGCCTCGCGGATGAGTTGTCTGAGCTCACGATCTTCCTGATGGCTGGCGGGATTGTCCTGGGAGACAAACGTCGCAATGCTCGCCCGCTCTTCCACATCGTCGAAAGCGACCGCTCGCGAACGCTTGCGGCTGCGCAGAAGATCGAGCGAGGCGTTGACGGCAGCGCGCGAAAAATACGCTTCGGCATTGTCGGCAGCTTCGGCCGCTTCCTGACCTCGCGCAACCCGCAGAAAAACTGTCTGTAGCACGTCCTCGGCATCAGCCGCACAGCCGGTCACGCGATAGGCAGTTCGAAAAACCCGGTCCTGATGGCGCCGAAACAGGCTCTCAAGACCGTCAGCATTCGACACTCTCGCGCCGGTTTGCGGGGCACTCGCCGGCCAGGGCCGCTTGGGCGAATCTTGCTGTGATTCGGCGCCCTCGGCGAATGAATCCACGGTTTTAAGCGGTTTTACAGCTGCCAGCACGGCTTCCTCCTTAAAATCCTCTCCGCTCATAAAACGCCCCACGCCGGAGATTATTAACATTGAGGGGAGGAAACTTGAAAGGTTTTCTGCGGGGCAACCCCTGAGATCTGAGATCTCAGATTTGAAATTTGCGCTCCGAGGATGCTCAGTTTTCCACTCGGCGCAATAGAGACAGCGCCAGCAAGGCGACTGCCAGCTCGAGCGCCAGAAAGAACAGCATGAAATTGTTTATGGTCCCCTCGGCGACGAATCCCACCAGCCGCCCTATAGCAAACCCGCCGACCGTCAGCGCCAGCGCCCAAAGGCCGGGCCGGATCCATTCACGCCGAACTACGCAGAGAATGAGGAAAATCCCAAGGCCCGACTCCAGTCCGCCATAAGTCGCGCGCACATCCGTTCTGGCCATGGCTGTAGGCAAGGAAATTTCGAGTACGTCACCATATCGCTTCGGGAACAGGAGGAAACCTGCTCCCACGACGACGAAGATGAGGGCGGACACGAAGGTTAGGGCTCTGGCCAGCTTCATTGTTAGTCAGTCAACTATCTTTACTTCGCGAACCAGACGCTTCTCATCGAGGTGAACCTGCAAGCCGTAACGGTAAGAGGCCTTAAAAGCCCAACCCAAATCGATTTTATATTGAAGCGCACTCGGGTAAGTGAAGTCAGGCTGGCCGAGCACTGCCTTCGCTTCCTCAACGGATTTTCCCAACAGTATGCTGCGGTCAACCAGATCCTGAGACATGCGGCCACGCGCTCGCGCATCGCTTTTCAACCACACCGCAGAATCAAACCGGCGGTTATTACCACAGGCGGTAGTCAGAAAAATTGAGACCAGAAGCAAAAGCGAGATCAATCTGACTCTGATCAACACCTGCTTTCCCAGATGATCCATCATCTTGCCTCCCAGGCTGTTTTTAGAGGCGTTTTACTTCTTTACTGAGCACTGAGCGGTTAAGCCTGAAGAGGTTCCCTCACGAGTCAACTAATAAACCGTTGAAACGGTTTTTGATCTTTCAGGCCCTGGGTCACCGGGCTGAAGCCCGGTGTGAATAAGACTTGCCGCTGTCACACCCTTGTGGCACCACTGGAGCCTGCAGCATCGCAACTCATTGGGACTTGAGTTTTCGATATTCCCTGGCGGCGCTCACCAGCAAACCAGTCGTGTTCGTCACCCAATCAACCCGCGATTTCTTCCAGGTCTCCCAACCGTTGGGAAGTCGCTTGTCAACAAACATAGTCTTCAGATCATCGACCTCGACAGTTGGCTCACCGTGGATTTTCTTTGCACCCGGTTTGTTGGCGACAAAAGCGAAAAGCAATCCGAACTCGCCCGCCGAACCGACCAGATTGTTTTCGCCGCCAATCTTCGTGAGTTTCTCTTCCACATTTCGATGGGTGGTGCCGCCCTCTTTCTTAGATCCGAAAAGCTTACTTGCCAAAGCTGAGCCGGCCGTCTCGACCAGATTCACCACGTCTCCCGCCAAAAGCTCGGCCGTGTTCAAGTCGGCTACTTTCGACTTTGGATCACGCAAAAGATTTTCGGCGATGAAGCGGCCGATATCTGAGCGCTTGATGACGCCATCTTGCGCGTGAATCAACAAGCGATCGAAATCCGGCCGACTGAAACGTCCTGAGTTGAGAGCTTCCGGATCTCCCTGGAGCATGCCGCTGTGACCCGGATGCGAACCCTGCGATCCCGGTAACTCCAGGGAAAAAAGATTGGCCGGCACTGGGGCGTTTAGCTTTCCATCGGCTCCACGCATGAAGGCATGATTTCCCTCGGCGAAGAAGGCGAGCAAGTCTCCCAGATCACCACCACCGCTGTTGCCGAGGGACCGGATGTCGTCGACGCTGGCGAGTGGGTTGTTAGCTTCGTTTCGCACCGCGAGGTCACCCTGAGCGACGAGGCTGCCGACAAATGGGCAGGTTACTTTTTTCTCAACCACCGCAGCCTTTTCGCTGTCGGTTAACGCAACTATTTGATTCGGATTGTCAGCCATGGAAGTCCTCCAAAGGATTCAATAGACATGATTAACAGGATTGACAAGATTAAGAGCAAGAAACGATTCGCTCTTCTCTAATTCTGTAAATCATGTAAATCCTGTCAATTGCTCTGCTCCTCCGCAAGCTAACAGCTTGCATTACAAAAACCCGCCCAAGCCCCCCGCCCAAAACCAAAAGTCACGAACGACTTTTCCTTGAGCATGGTTCGAACGCGCGCTTTGGCTCAACACTTTCAACCTTGCCATCACGGATCGGCAAAAGCTCCTTACCCGTCCAAAGAAAATAACTGGGTGCAAACTCTTCCGGCGAAGGATCGCCATACTCTTGACGAACCACTTCGGGGTCATTGACTAGCACCAGCATACTGCCGGCTTCAGTTTTAATCGATTTGTGCTGCCCGCCGCCGGCAACCCCGACATAAAAAGGAGAGACATAAGCACGGCCGTTGTTGAGATCAACAATGCCAATGCGCGCACAACTAGTCCCGCACCCCCAGTAATCAATGGCGTAGTGTCCGGCGAACCTGACACCCTGCCTGGCAGTCTGCCGCAGCATCGCACCAAAGCAGGAGGTATCAGGCGTGCTGTAAACCTTGACCTTGACCGGGGATTTGGTTCGCGTGACCCGTACAGGATAATCAGAGAACTTCGGCGCCGGTTGCTGAGCAAGACCAGCTGACCACGCGCAAAAAAGAATAAGAATTGCTGACAGTATGCTAATCATTTGAATTCGATTGATTGTAGGGGCGTCCCTCCGTGGGCGCCCGCTTTATTGCCTACTCGAGAAACAGCGGGCGCCCGCGGAGGGACGCCCCTACAAATTAGACTACAACCCGAGCCATCTTTTCCTTGACTCACTCGCTAAGTTGATGCATGCTCCAAACCTCTCCTGAACAAACAACTTCCGATCAGCCATTTTTGAGAGGGGGGCATCAGCGTTATGAGAAAGTTCACCATCTCCGCCTTACTCTTCCCGGTCCTGTTTGGTTTGACCGTGCCCGTCGGGTCGCAAACTCGGCCACGCCGCGTAAACCAGCTTACGGAGACTTCCGTGGCGTCGAACCCAGAGGTTCGCACTGCCGTGGCGTCGAACTCAGAGGTTCGCCCTCAGGAACGGCCACGCGCCACGACCGAACGAACCCCGCAAGTGCGCGAGGGCGTGCGCCGGGAAAGCCGCTGGCCTGCGCTCCTGCTAAGTACCGGGCTGGCAATCGGCGCCAGCCGCATTGGGCACCACGGCAGCAGTTGCAGCCCGTCCCGCGGGGCGATTCTGGGCGGGTTATTTCGTTAGGTTCGGACCGCTAAGACCCGCGCGTGTTTGCTCCCTGGACGATACGGTCTTTCGCGGACAGCCAGTCGACCCCAAAGGCTACTAAACTCTCGATCACCCGGCTTCGCCGCGTGCGAAGAAAGTCTCGCCCTCGTTTGTTTACGGACCAACGATCATCACGTTGAATTGTCCGCTGGCGGCAACCTCGACGTCTCCGCCGGCTATGATCCAACGATCCGGCGGGCAAGTTCCGAAACCTGCGGCGCCCGTGTAAGTCAGATACCAGTTTGAATTCCCATTGGTATTTGACCCATCGCCCTTTATACCGACAATCGCTGTAACAAAGACTATCGCGTTCGGGTCACCGTTTATCGTGGCGTTATTAATGTAAGTGAAATGGTTAGGGTTGACTACGGGCCCGCACGTGTTCCCGACTGTGCGCGCATGCCTGAAGGTGGTTATGTTGGCGCCCGGCCCCGGAGGTCCCGGAGATCCTGTTGGTCCCGGAGATCCTGCGGGCCCTGGAGATCCTGCGGGTCCGGGAGGCCCCGGCGGTCCTGAAGTGTTCCAACTGATGGCGGTTTCGTGGTTGCGACAATCGCTCGGGGAACCAACGAGACGAAGATTACCGTTCGTGTCGTTATAGCAAGCTTGAATCGTGCCGGGCGGCGGCGCCGCGAAGACAGTTGCGAAGGCAACTAATCCCACAGCGAACAAGCACGAGACCAGACTGGTTACTGCCAGCGGATTCTTGAATCTTTTCATTTGCAGACCCCTTTCGGTCATTCGCAAGTTGACTGAAGGCAATGCGAGAAACTCGCATCGATGGAAAGTGATGCGGCGGATTCTAGCAGAAATAGCTGTGAACTCAATTTTTTGCCGAGCTCGAAAATGGTCAAGCCTGGCCCGGCACGAGAACCGTCTGCGGACTTTCGATCAGGCCAAACAGTCGCTAGTCCGCAAAACCTGCACTTAAGCGTCATTCGCTACTTTGGTTGACGGTTGGGTCGCGCTGTTTTGCGAACGTCCGAGTTAACCAACTCGGCGATTCGGTTCCTTCTCAGCAGCCTGAGGCGTGGTGGTCAACGAGTAACAATCTTCGATCAATTGGATAGCTGGATATGTCCGCCCATGGCTCTGCCACGCCGATGCGCGGCAAGTCTTTGACTTGCCGAAAGTGCTCTTCGGAGTTTGCGGTCTATGACAGCTGGTCGAAGACCCTTAGGAAAGATGGGGACGCCGCCGGCAAGTCTGAGACTTGCCGCGCATCGGGGTGGCGGAGCCATAGGCATATAGCTTCATTCGGATTCAGATCAGTTGAAGCCGACGACGACCTGGCGATCAACAGCGGAGTGAATCTCAAGCTTGATTACCAATGAACCAGCTTTGCCATCAACTGAGTGATGACCAGATGGACGACAACCAGCAAAGCGACAACAAACCAATAGGCGCAGCCCTCACGCCATAAAATAACTCTTTGACCGTAGCGCCCGCGAGACTCTTCGTTTTTGATTCGGAATAAAGCTATCCGCGCTCCGATCCATCGATTCGTTCGTCGGAGGTTTCCCCATGGAGCGCGCATTCGGCCAGCGCGCGGGCCCTCTCGACCGTAATGCCGGTTCGTTGATCGATCGCCAATGGATGGTCAGTGGGCTCCAATTCAATGAGGGGACGAGTTCCTACCGGGCGGGTGTGAACATTTATCTTTAGATTCAATGTGTCCGGATAGCCCGGCAATACGGTAGTAAGCCAACCGAAATACGGCGGTTCCTTATCACGAGTCGGAGACTCCCACATTTCACTCATACGCCGGAAATTGTCGACGCTGAGCGAGACCCAAACGCCCCACACAAAAGGGTCCGCACCGTCAATGATGGGAATTTCCAGGCATCCGCGAACAAAATAGTATTCGCCATCAATCACACATTGATCGGAAGAGAGTTCGACGCGACCCTCGAGCTCGGAAGGTTCAATCTCGTAATACCAGTAAGGAGCATCTGCGCCGAAGGACATTGGGAGTCCTTTATGCCATTCGTCGCAAGTCCCACATTTGAAGCCATCCATAGAAGTGAATCCGTTACTCTCCCAGCGTCACGACCTGACCGACACGAAGCTCGCCCGCCCGGACCACCGTGCCGTAGACACCGGCATAGTTCTCGTTCAAACGAACCACAGTCTTCATCACTCGAGCATCTGACTCGGCTGTGTCCGGATCAAGATTGACCATGACGCATCGCTCGTCTTTCAGAGTAACCCTGACGGCGGCGGCGCTGTCCCCTTCACCAAACATCAAGGTCCGGCCCACCCAAATGTCTTCCGCAAACGGCTCAACACTATCTGTTTCGATCACAAGGTTTGGTCGAAATCTGCGGATGTCGAGATCGCGGCCGCATTCGCGCTCGATGCCAGTCACTGTGATGAGGCTGATGACCGAGACCGAGGCTTCGTCGAAGATCCCCTGTTTGAGATTCATCAACTCAACCTCGCTGCCATACCGGTTCGAAACGTCCTCTCGTAATTCGTGGCTGCGAAGTTCGTACTCTTTCCCGTCCGGCGTGCGCACGTGCGTCGGTAGTGGCTCGGCACTCTTGCGGTCGCACCCGAACGGTTGATAGCGGAGCAGCTGCGGCAGTTTGCTCGCGGTCAACCAGGGGAATCCACTCTTGTCATTGAGTCGCCGAAAGGCCAGCCTGCGATCGCCGTCGATGCCATGCCAACCCAGCCTCGCCGCATCCAGTAATTCACCGGCCATTGACTTAACCGGGTAACGAAAGATGGCGTTAATTCGTCCTACTTGCCTTTGGCTCATAGCAGGTCCGTATTGGATTCAATGTACGCAACGTCGTATCAAACTAATTGCGAAACAGGTTCGCGCGAGCGTAGAAGTCAGTACCATCCGCGTAAGCGGATAGGATAAAGAGGTTTCTTGAGAAAGCCAACGGAGCCTCCTGATCCCATTTGCTAACGCAAATGGTTCTGACTCCCGTCGCTCTCGCGGGCCACGATTCTGTCAGACGCTTCCCACATTCAAAACATACTTCGCCAAATCACCGAGACGTTGCAAAGTCCCCGGAAGCATGCGCCCGGAATGCCCGGAATGATCGCTCGGCGATGCTTGAGCGTCTCGGCGTACAAAGTGAGCCTGGATCGAACGCCGCGGTCTGGCCGAATGGTTTGCACCGTGGCTATGCCAAACGGACGCATTGAAGATGATCATCGATCCTGCCGGACCACACGCGAGGACTTGCTCGTCGTGGTCGTCTTCTGGATTGTTCATTACTTCGCCCGGTTCTCGCGACTGCAAATGAGACCCCGGCACGAATCGCGTCGCGCCATTCTCTTCCGTGAAGGCATCAACCATGAAGATGCAGCCAACCAGCGGCCATCCATTCGCGCGATGCTTGACGTCCACATGAAGCCGTTCAGACTGTGCGCCGGGATTGAGTGTCCTGGCGCGCATGCCGCTGAGTTTGAAAGGAGCGCCGATGATCTGATAACAAGCCGCCAACAGCGGCCGGTAAATATAGATCCCGTCAAACTCCGGCCCTCGATTGACGAAATCATTGACACGTGTCGAAG
>Ga0111539_10011007_pt1 | contig 11387 bp, 6 predicted proteins | sample RhiMethybrSRZTD1_FD_79667 | JGI IMG/M metagenome (GOLD analysis project Ga0111539, IMG submission 79667) | Populus rhizosphere microbial communities from Tennessee, USA - Rhizosphere MetaG P. TD hybrid SRZTD1 (version 2) (version 2) | ecosystem: Host-associated > Plants > Roots > Rhizosphere >...
AACGATGTCTCGGTGGGCGCCGCGGCAGGAGGAAGAGACGACGCTTCGATCGATGGAGGGGCCGGCTCGGGTCAGGGCGGCTCGGGACAGGGCGGCTCTGGGCAGGGCGGCTCAGGCCCGGGCGGCGCGGGGCCCGCGGGCGCGGCGGGCACCGGCGGATCGGGCGGCGAGCCCGACGGCTCCGCGGATCGCATAGGCAACACGGACACCACGACTGTCGATACGGCTTCCGACGCCGACCCCGGCGACGATGGCGAAACCGATGGAGGCGTTTGTCAGGACGATCGGCTGCCGCCCGATTCTCCGGATGCCGCGGGATGCGCGCATCCCTCCACGCGCTGCAAACCGCAAGGGGGCCCCGCGTCGTGCGCAACCGGCGTTTGCGTTTACGAAATGTGCAATCATGCCAATCAGGGCAAGGCGTGCAAGATGTCCGATGGGTCGACCGGCACGTGCTGCGGGGCGACTTGCGGCAAGATCGACTTTACGACGGATGCGAAGAACTGCGGCGGGTGCGGCCAAATATGCCCATCGGGCAACTGCACGAACAGCGCGTGCGCCGACGATTGCCGCCCCGGGTGCATGACGAACGGCGTCAGTTGCGGCGCCGGCAAGGTGTGCATGCGCCCGCAGAATGACGCGAACGCCGGCGCGTGCATGACGGCATCTTGCGCTGGTCTCGCCGACGGCGCGCCGTGCGCGCACGGCGTGGGAGGCATTTGTTGTGGCGGCGCGTGCGTGGATCCCAAACGGGATGCCCAGCATTGCAGCGGGTGCGGTATTCGTTGCTGCGCTGGAACGGTTTGCAAGGGGGCCATCTGCGGCAGCGCACCGGCCGAGCCGGTCCTCGTCGCTGTCAACCCGATCGGCGCCACCGCGGCCGTCGGAGATTTCGTCGAAATGTGGGCATTGCGCATCGATCCCATCGTCGGATCGTCGGACGCCACCGATGAGGCGCAATGGTCGAGCGACAACCCCGACGTCGCCACGGTCGGTGCTTCGGTGAACGCCCGTGCGATCGTGACTGCGATCGCCCCTGGGACTGCGCACATCACGGCACAGGTCCGCGGGCACAGCTCGACCGCGACCATCACGGTTTCGGCGGCCACGCTGCAATCGATCGTCGTCGCGCCGTCGAACGCATCTTTCCCCGTGGGCTTTTTGCGCCTTCGCGCGCTCGGCCAATACAGCGACGGAACGACGCAAGACATCACCGAGCTCGTCGATTGGTCCGCGGGCGATGGCGGGGTTTCGGGCGTCGGAGGGGGCGAAGCGCACCTCGAAACCCCGGGCCAGGCGCTGGTGACCGTATCGCTCTGCACGCGCAGCGCGACGGTCCAGGGGTCGACCAACGTGACCGTGACTCCCCTCACCGTCTCGTCCGTCGCCGTCTCGGCGACGAAGACCAGCATCAAGCGCGGCGAACGAACGACGCTAAGCGCCGTGGCCACCTACAGCGACGGATCGAGCGGCGATTTTACCGCGGCGTGCGAAAGCTGGTGGCCCGACAACCCCGACGTCGCGATCCCCGCGTACCAAGGCGCAGCGCCGAACGACGTCGTAGGGATCGCGCCCGGCACGACGACCATCGAATGCGTGCGCGACAACGGTGTACGCGGGATGACGACGATTACGGTGACGCCTTAGAGCGCGGGCATCAGCCCAGCGTCTCGACGATCTTCGCGGCCACCTCGGCCGACTTCCAGTATCGGATATGCGACGAGATGGGATCGGGCAGCCCGATGTCGACCTTGACGTCATGCAGATTGCGTCCGGCATTGCCGGCGTTGGTCGCGAAGAGCTGCTCGAGCGGGTAGGCAATCACATCTTCCTTGTCCCAAAAGTTCTGCCAGGGCCGCCCCGCCGGGATCGGATTCTTGATCTCGCTGAACGGCGGGCCGCCACGACGCCTATCTTCATCTCTCTTCCAGAGCGACCCCTTGCGGAGCATGAAAAGGCCGATAGGCGATCCCATCGTATAAAGACCGGCAAAGCGCTCTTGCAGGCCGGCGATGTTCGCCGCCGGATCCTGCACCGGATCGAACAGCGTGTTTTCGATGAACAAGTGGTAGAGGAAGTCGAAAGCAATCACCGAGCCGAGCGAGTGGGCAATGATCGAGTAACGCCCGCCGCGCGCGAGATCGTTCTTCATCTTGGCCCAAACCGTGGTGCGGATGTTGTTGGGGCTCTCGTCGACGTAGGCGACGACGTCGCCAAGAAAAAAAGTGAAGAACGTCCGGCCGAAGGCAAGCGGATGGATCGCCGCGCCGGGCAAACTTCGCTGGGCCATCATCGGTGCGAAGGCACGGTCGAAGACTGTCGACTTGGCTTCCTCGGTGACTGCGTGCCAGTCGACGAAGCACTTTGCGTAGCGACGCTCGAAGTCCCCCTCGCTCCTGTCGTCGCGGCGGTCGTAGCTCTCCCGGATCTTCGCCCAAAGGCCCTCGAAGCCCTCGGTAGGATGCGTGTCGCCCATTCCATGAAGGAAAATCAGCGTGTGCTTCTCGTCCATGTGGCCTCCCTCGACACTGCCTTGTCGGCGTGAGCGGCCCAATCTACCTCATCGAGCGCTTGCGCAAGCGCTCGATGTCGGCGCCGAGAGTCAGCGCTTTCACCCCGGGCCAATTCGCCGCGTGGTCAAGCCGGGTACTGCTTGCGGAGGGTCGCGATCGCGCCCTCTTTGACGGCGCCTTTGAGGCCGAAGCAATCGCCGAGAAGCGTGCCGATCTCGCCGTCGCTTCCGCCCGTCACCGCGGTGCGCAATCCCATCGCTTTGCCCATGAACGCCGGATCGTCGGTCATGGACTTTTGGAAATGCGCGACGGCCGCAGCAGCTGCCGTTTTGTCGAGCGAGAGTAGCTGCTCGAGCACCTCGGCGGCGCGCCCGGAATCGCCCCCCATAACGGCGCCTGCAAAATCGCGAAAGGTGAGTTGTGCCATACGCCCGTATAGCGTCCGCAGCGCGCGAACGCGAGAGGATCGATGGTCCGTGCTACAAGCGCTTCATGAGTTTCGGAAAAAATCCGCACGTCGCGAAGGCTGAGGCTGAAGAGCAAAAAGCACAGAACGCAAAGGATCAGCGCGCCTGCGAGCTCGCGTGGCGCGAAGGGGCGCGCCTCTGGGACCGCGCCGCCGAGCGCGAGACGGACGAGAAGCGCCGCCGCCTGTACGAAGAGCGAGCCGTAGCAGCGCGAGCCAACGCCGACGAGGCGCGCAAGAGCGATCCCGAGCCGGTGGAGAGCCTCGCCGCAAAGATCAAGGCGCCGTCGACGTTGAACTAGAGCGCGACCACCCATTTCCAGGCAACCGCGTCGTGCATCAGCGAGCCTCGTGCCAGCGAGCTGCTCGGCTAGCATCAGCCGCGCCGATATCCAGCCTCGTCATGCTTGTACCGCGACCGGCGCGATCCGACGTGCCAGCCCAAGTACCGTCGAGTGCCCCTCCCCCGAGAAACCGGTGCCCAGGGACGGAATCGAACCGCCGACACGGGGATTTTCAATCCCCTGCTCTACCGACTGAGCTACCTGGGCAGCCTGCGGGGTCACCGCAAGTGGGCGCGCAGACTGCCGTCCAAGCAGGAGAAAGTCAATCGCTCAGTTGAGCTCGGGCTTGGTCTCGGACCCCTCGGGCGCCTTGGCCGCGGCCCGCTGCGTCGGCTCGTCGTCGTCGTTCGGCTCGGCGGGGGTGAGTTTGAACGTCAATTTGCCGTCGGCGGCGTCGACTTCGACGCTGCCGCCGTTTTCGAGCTTGCCGAACAAAAGCTCGTCGCCGAGGGGGCGCTTGACCTCGTCGTCGACGAGGCGGTCCAAGGGTCGCGCGCCGAAGTCGGGGTCGTACCCCTTCTTGGCGAGGTATTCGACGGCGCCGTCCAAGAGGCGGATGGTGACGTGGCGCTCGGCGAGCTGCGCTTCGAGCTCTTTGATGAACTTGCCGACGATGCTCTTCATCACGGCGGGGTCGAGCGGCGCGAACTGGACGCGCCCATCGAGGCGATTGCGGAACTCGGGGCTGAAGAGGTTCTTATAGGCCTTGTCGTCCTCTCCAACCTTGCCGCGCTCCCCGAAGCCGAGCCTCGTCGCGGCGAGATCGCGCGCGCCGACGTTGCTGGTCATGATCAAAATGACGTGCCGAAAATCGGCGGGCTTGCCGTTGTTGTCCGTCAAGGTGCCGTGGTCCATCACCTGCAGCAGCACGTTGAAGACGTCGGGGTGCGCCTTTTCGATTTCGTCGAGGAGGAGCACGGCGTGCGGGGTCTTGGACACGGCGTCGGTGAGAAGGCCGCCGCGATCGAACCCGACGTACCCGGGGGGTGCGCCGATGAGACGCGAGACGGTGTGACGCTCGCCGTACTCGCTCATGTCGAAGCGCATGAACTCGATGCCGAGGGCCTTGGCGAGCTGCTTGGCGAGCTCGGTCTTGCCGACGCCGGTGGGACCGGTGAAAAGGAACGACCCGATGGGCTTGGTCGGCGAGCGGAGGCCCGCACGTGAGAGCTTGATGGCGCTCGAGATCTCCTTGATAGCGCGCTGCTGGCCGAAGACGGCGGCGCCAAGCGTCGCCTCGAGATCGCGCAGCTGCATCTTGTCCGACGAGGACACCTGACGCGGCGGGATTTGCGCCATCTTGGCCACGATGATCTCGATGTCGGCGACGTCGATCTTGGCCCCCTTGCCTTTGGTCAGCTTGGCGGCGGCGCCAGCCTCGTCGACCAGATCGATCGCCTTGTCGGGCAGCTTTTTGTCGCGCAGGTAGCGATCGGCGAGCGTCGCGGCGGCCTCGATGGCCTCGGGGGTGAAGGTGACACCGTGGAACTCCTCGTAGCGCGAGAGCAGGCCCTTCAAGATGAGCGCGGTCTCCGCGACGCTCGGCTCGCCCACCTCGATCTTCTGAAAGCGACGCGCCAGCGCGCGGTCGCGCTCCATGTGCGAGCGGTACTCTTGGAACGTCGTCGCGCCGATGCACCGGATCTTGCCCGACGAGAGCGCCGGTTTGAGCAGGTTCGACGCGTCGAGCGTGCCCCCTGAAGCCGATCCCGCGCCCATCACCGTATGCAGCTCGTCGATGAAGAGGATGCTGCCCTCGCGCTTTTCGAGGGCGTTGACGACGGCTTTGAAGCGTTCCTCGAAATCGCCGCGGAACTTGGTGCCGGCGAGGAGCGAGCCCATGTCGAGCGCGAAGATGCGCGCCGAGTGGAGCGCCTCGGGGACTTTCTTCTCGTGGATGCGGAGGGCAATGCCTTCCACGATGGCGGTCTTGCCGACGCCGGCGTCGCCGATGAAGAGCGGGTTGTTCTTGCGGCGGCGCGCGAGGATCTGAACCGCGCGCTCGACCTCGTTGTCGCGGCCGATGAGCGGATCGATGTAACCCTCGGCCGCCTTTTGGCCGAGATCGACGCAGAAGGCGCCGAGCGGGTCTTTAGGTGCGCCCTCCCCCTCTTCCTCCTCGCCGCCGATCGAGCTGCGGCGTCCCCCTTCGCCCTGCTCGCCGGCCTTTTCGCCGGCCTTGCTGACGCCGTGGGAGATGTAATTGACGACGTCGAAGCGAGTGACCCCCGCCTCTTGGAGCGTGTGGGCGGCGACGGAGTCGGCCTCGGCGAAGATTGCCACGAGGATGTTGCGCCCCTTGACCTCGTCTTTTCCGGCCGATCGGACGTGGATGGCGGCGCGCTGAACGACGCGCTGAAATCCGACCGTCGGGCTCGGCGCGACGTCGACGGCCTCGCTGACGTGCGGGACCTCGTGGTCCAAAAAATGGTCGAGCTTTCTCCGTATGGCGTCGACGTCTCCGCCCGAATGCCGAATCACGCGGGCGCAGTCGTTGTCGAAGAGCAACGCGAAAAGCAGGTGCTCGATGCTCATGAACTCGTGACGCCGTCGCTCTGCTTCGCTAGCGGCGAGCCCGAACGCAATCTCGACTTCGGGGCTGACTCTCATCGGCACGCTCTCACTCCGGCTCGGCTGTCACTTTGAGCGGCATCATGTGCTTCTTGGCGTACTCGCAAACCTGCAGGGCTTTGGTCTCCGCAATGTCTCGCGTGAAAACTCCGGCCACGCCGAAGCCTTTGTGATGCACGCTCAGCATGATGTGCGTGGCCTCGGTCACTGAAAGCCTAAAAAACTTCATTAGAACGTGAACGACGAAATCCTTCGTTGTGTAATCATCGTTGTGAAAGACCACCATGTACCGGGGCGCCTTCTTAAGCCTAGGGACCGTTGCCAGGTCCCCCTGTCGCTCGGGAGTCTTTTGGGGGTCCGCCATGGATCGGCGCGTCAAGAGTAGCAAGGCAAGCGACGGAAACCAGCCCCGCGGAGCGTGCCAGATCGCCGAATTGGTCAATGGGATCAGGGCTCGACGGGCTCTTTGGCAGCCGTCGGGGGGCACGCGACGGGTGGGGATGCGACAGGCTACGTCCTCGGGCGGGTCCCCGATAGGCATTCCCCCCAAAGACAAAAAGCCGACCTCGGGCAAAGAAAGTTTGCAGATACCAAGGCGGCGCTACACTCGCGCCCCATGACCGAGTCCCTACCCCCCATTGCGCCCGGCACGTTACTGGCCGGTCGTTACGAGGTACGGCGGGAGCTCGGGCGGGGCGGTATGGGGATCGTGTATCTCTGCCGCGATACTTGCGGCGACGAGCCTGTCGCTCTCAAGCGCCTGCACCGAAGCGACGCCGATATCGACCCTGAAGAACGTTGGTGGTTTCAACAAGAAGCCCGCTGCATGGCGTCGCTCGACCATCCGGCGATCGTGAAGGCGCGGGACTTCGGCATTTTGTCGGACTCGTCCCCGTTCTTGGTCATGAGCGTGGCCCCCGGGCGCTCGCTCCTGTCGTGGCTCGAGACGCGCGCCATCCCGTGGCCATGGCCGTACACGGTCCTTCACTCGATGGTCGACCAGATCCTCGCGGGGCTGGCGCACGCGCACGCGCGCGGCGTCATCCACGGTGATCTCAAGCCCACCAACCTCATGCTCGACTTCAACGGGTCGAGCAGCTTGCCGAACGTCTACATTCTCGACCTGGGTTTGGCGTCGCTCGTGCGTGATCCCGTCGACAGCCGCCTCCACCGCCAAAAAGGCGCGCCGCGACTCGTGCGCGCCGGAGCGGGGACACCGGGGTGGATGGCACCGGAGCAGATCCGCCGCGCGGCGCCGCACTACGGGCCGCCGACGGACCTCTACGCGATCGGCAGCATCCTCTATCACCTCTTGTCGGGGCGCGAGCCCTACTCGGGGACGATCGACGAGATCCTCGAAGGGCACAAGAACCACCCGCTCCCCGACTTCGTCCCGCCGGCCAACGCACCCGCCGAGACCAAGGCGTTCGTGCGGACGCTCATGGCCAAGCGCCCCTGGCAACGCTTCGAGTACGCCGGCGACGCGCGCCGCGCGTGGGCGCGTCTTGCGCCGCGGGTCGCGACGGAGACCTGGCACTTCAAGTTCGACCCGCAACCCGACGCGCCGCTCGAGGAAATCACCTCCATCGAAGAGGTGCGCGCGCGCGACACCGAGCCGGCCACGACGCCCCTCGGCGGCGGTGATGGGACGGCCGTCGAAGAGGCGTCCGTGTCGGCGACCGCGGTGGGGCTCCTCGGTCTTCGGCCGAGCCCCCTCGTGGCGCGCAACGAAGAGCGCGCGGATCTCGAAACCGTCGTCGAAGACATGTCCGACCCCGAGTTCAAGGGGCACAAGCTCATCCTCCTCTATGGCGAAGCCGGCGTTGGCAAGAGCCGGCTCGCCGAGTGGCTCTGCGAGCAGGTGCACGAGCGGGCCCTCATGGTCCCGCTGCGCGCGCGCTACCGGCGCATCCCCGCGCCGCTCGACGGCATCGTGGGCGCCGTCAACTCGCACTTCGGCTTGGAAGGCGCGGATCGCAACCTCGTCGAAAAGACGCTGCTCAACTGCTGGGAGATCGGCGATAATGACGACGAGGGCAAAACGCTCGTCGCAGCCGCCGCCGAGTGGCTCCGCCCGACGCCGCCCGGAGAAACCGTGCCCCTCGGTCCGACGGGCAAACGCTTTTTCTTCGACTCCCCCGCCGTGCGCTACCAGACGATGCTGCGCATCCTCGAGCGCGTCGGGAAGAGCCGCCCCATCCTCTTGTGGCTCGATGACCTGCACCTCGGCTCCATGCGCACCTTCGAAGCGCTCTCCAAGCTGCAGGACTTGCCGGATTTGCGCGTGCTGCTCCTCGCCACGGCGCGCAGCGAAGCGGTCGCCGTCGATCCCGAGGCGCTCGCCCGCCTCGAAACGCTGCGCCATCTCTACGGCGGCAAAGTGGTGGAGCTTCGGCCGCTCAGTCCCCCCGACACCGAGCAGCTGCTCTTGTCGTCGCTCCCCCTCGAGCCGGCCGCCGTCGAGCGCGCCACCACGCGCAGCCGCGGCAATCCGCTCTTCGCGCTCCAGCTTTTGCACGCCTGGGCGCTCAACGACCATCTTCGCATGCTCGACGGCGTCTACTATGTGCCGTCGGAGTTTCTCGGCGAGCAACCGGGATCCACGGCAGAGCTTTGGGACGAGCGCATCCAAGCGATCCCCCCCGACTTGCGTCACGCCGCGCACGCCGCGTCCGCGCTCGGCGGCGACATTCCCGTCGTGTGCCTGCGCGCGCTGCTCGAGTCGCTTGGTTTTCCGGTCGGCTCCGCGATCGAAGCCATCCACCGGGCGCAGATTCTCATTCCTGCGGGACCTGGGCACCTCCGGTGGCCGCACGCGCTTTTGCACGAGCACCTCTTGTCGACGCAGCTCGATCGCCCCGACGCCAAGCGCGTTTTCCGCAGCGCGGCCGATGCCCTCGCGCTGCACCCGGCCGCCGGTACGCGCCGCGTGGTCAGCCATCGGATCACGAACCTGCTCCGCGCGGGCGACGAAGCCGCGGTCGCCGAGCACGTGCTCGAGTTCGTCGAGAGCAACTGGCGCCGCGTGCGCGACGTCGGAGCGACGCTCAACGACTTGAGCCGCTTGGAAGGGCTCGTTTCCGGGCCCGCCAAGGCCGCGTACGCGAGGTGGAGCGCCGAAGCGTTGCGCCACGTCGGCCGGTTCGCCGAAGCGCGCGATCTCGCCGAAACCGCGCGCCGCACCTTCGCGGCCATGGGGGACATGCGCAACGAAGCGCACTGCCTCCGGCTTCTCGGTCACATCCTGGCGGCCCAATCCATCGCCGTCGGGCGCGACCACGTCGTCGAAGCGCTTCGCAAGTTCGATCTGCTCGCCGACGAAGCAGGCATCGCAGAATGCGAGCTCGTCATCGGCGAAATCGACCACCACCAGGGAGATCACGGCTCGGCGAGCACCTGGCTCGAGCGTGCCGCGCGTCACTACGGCGACCTGCCCGATCCGCTCATTGGACATGGTCGGTGCTTGCTGCTCCTCGGTGTCACCTACATCGCCCAGGGGCGTCTCTCTCGCGCCCGCAACCTGCTCGACCAGGCAGCCACCGAGCTCGAGAGGGTCGGCTACCGGCTCGGCCTCGCCGAGTGCGAGATCGCGCTCGGCCACCTCGCCCATCGCAGCGACTCGATGAGCCTCGCCGAGACGCGCGCCGAGCGGGCGCTCGGCATGATGAAAGAGCTCAAGAATCCGCGCGGCGAAGCGGCGTGCGAACGCCTTCTGGCGCTCATCGCGCTCGACACGTCGGACCTCCGGCGCTCGCGCGACCACGCGCTGGCAGCCTCATCGCTCTACGCCGAGATGGGCGAGCCGCGCGGTCACGTCGAGGCTTCACTCGTTTTGGCCCAGGTCGCCCTTGCCGCCAACAAGCCGATCGCGGCCGACTTGATCCGCGCCTGCGAAAGCGTGGGGCTCGCCGAGGCCGAGACGCGGCAGCACCTGCTCCTCTCCAAGAGCTGGCTCGCCTTCACCGAAGGGCGTCGCGAAGAAGCCGCGAGCGATCTCGAAGCCGCGCGACAGTGCTTCCGCGACCCGCGCTGCTCAGGCGATCACACGCGTCAGCTCTTGGCGCGTCTATCCGAGCTCCGCTGGGCCACGCACGAGCGCAAGCTCATCGACGAATGGCGCGCCGAGCTCGGTTCGCGCAAGCGCGAAACGCCCGGCAAAGAGCGCAAAGCGGTCGACCAGCAGGACGTCTGAACGACGCCCCGCTGGCCTCTCACGTCACCAACGAACCTACGTCTAGCTGACCTGGGCGTCGTTCGCGGGCGCGGACGGCGCGGCCGGTTCTTCGAAGCACGCGCGGATTTCAGCTGCACCCAGCGTGTCGCGCGCGAGCAGCGCCGCGACGAGGCGGTCGATGCTGGCGCGACGGTCGGACACGATGTCGCACGCGCGGCGCAGCTGGCGGCGCACGAGGCGGCTCGCCGCCCGCTCGATGCGGTCGAGGGTTTGCGGACTGCGGTGCGTTGGATCGTCACCCGGGTGGACGGGCCCGAGGGAGCTCATCCCCATCTCCCCCACCATGCGGCGGGCCAAGCCGACCGCGCGCTCGATATCATCGGAAGCGCCGGCCGTCATGGTGCCGAGGATGACCTGCTCCGCGGCGCGACCGCCGAGCAGCATGGCCATGCGGTCCTCGAGGTCTTCGCGCCGGAACATCAGGCGATCGCGCTCGGGGATGGCTTGCGTCACGCCGAGGGCGCGGCCGCGCGGCAGGATCGACACCTTGTGAATGGGGTCGCCGTTCTGGCACGCGAGCCCCACGGCGACGTGACCTGCCTCGTGGACGGCGGTCGCGTAGCGCTCGTCTTCCTCCATGATCAGCGTGCGTCGCTCGTCGCCCATGGTGACGCGGTCGCGCGCGCGCTCGATGTGCGACTCGCTGACGGCGTCGGCGCCCTCGCGCGTCGCGAGGATGGCCGCCTCGTTGAGCAAGCGGGCGAGATCGGCGCCGGTGTAGCCGGCCGTGGTGCGGGCGATGCTCGAAAGCCCGACGCTCGGCGAGAGCGTGATCTTGCGCGCGTGGATGGCCAGGATCTGCTCGCGGCCGCGCGCATCGGGGTGCGAAACGGAGATCTGTCGATCGAAGCGGCCGGGGCGGAGCAGCGCGGTGTCGAGCACGTCGGGGCGGTTGGTCGACGCCAAGACGACGATGCCCACGTTCTGATCGAAGCCGTCCATCTCGATGAGCAGCTGGTTCAGCATCTGGTCGGCATCGGCCGACGCGGAATCGTCCGAGCGACCGCGGCGCTTGCCGAGCGCGTCGATCTCGTCGATGAAGACGACGCACGGCGCAACCTTGCGCGCCTCGGCGAACAGCGTGCGCACGCGCGCCGCGCCGACGCCGGCGAACATCTCTTGGAAGCTCGAACCCCCAGCGGAGAGGAACGGGACGCGCGCTTCGTTGGCCGCGGCGCGCGCGAGGAGCGTTTTCCCTGTGCCAGGCGGCCCCGAAAGCAGGATGCCGCGCGGAGCGCGCCCGCCGAGCCGTCCGAATT
>Ga0111539_10011009_pt1 | contig 11385 bp, 8 predicted proteins | sample RhiMethybrSRZTD1_FD_79667 | JGI IMG/M metagenome (GOLD analysis project Ga0111539, IMG submission 79667) | Populus rhizosphere microbial communities from Tennessee, USA - Rhizosphere MetaG P. TD hybrid SRZTD1 (version 2) (version 2) | ecosystem: Host-associated > Plants > Roots > Rhizosphere >...
AAATCAACAGTTTTAAAATTTATCCCAGTGTTTAGACACCAAAAATCCTGTATCATTCGTATCAATCAACCTTTTCTGACAATATTTTCCCCTTCTGCTACACTATCATCGACAAAAAGACCAATAACACCATAAAACAAAGGATTTATCGATGAAAGCTATTTTAATAGCTCGTGTCAGCACGGAAGAACAAAAAGAGGCTGGCAATTCTTTACCTGCCCAGATCAGCCGCCTCGAGCAATATTGCCGCAATAAAGGTTTTAGCATACTGCGAACCTGCAGCTTTGATGAAAGCGCTTATACCAATAGTCGTTCTGAATTTGATGCAATTATCGATTATGCTCTCAATCAAAAAGAAAAAGTTGTTATTTGTTGCGATAAAGTAGACCGGTTATCACGCAATACCTTTGATAAACGTATTTCAACCCTTTATGAAAAAGCACTCCGTGATCAACTTGAGCTGCATTTTATTTCTGACGGGCAAATCATCAATAGCAACATTTCTGCTGTTGAAAAGTTCCAATTTGGTATCAGTCTTGGATTGGCCAAATATTATTCCGATGCAATCAGTGATAACGTCAAACGCGCTATTGAACAAAAATTACGCAAAGGTGAATGGCCTGCAAAAGCACCGTATGGTTATAAAAATATTTCATTAAGTGGTGATAAAACAGCAATCGTTGTTGATGAATTTGCATCACAAGTAGTACGCAAAGCTTTTGAACTCTACGCAACGGGTGCATTTTCCTTTTCGACATTATGCAAGAAAATTAATGCTGATTATGGCGTTGCATGGGCCATCAGTAACGTTGATAAAATCTTAAACTACACATTCTATTACGGCATCATGTCCATCAACGGCAAAACGTATCCACATAATTATCCACCCATCATTAGCAAATCACTGTTTCAAGAAGTTCAAGACATCAGAAAAAAAAATGGCAAAAATCTTCAACATTATAAAGGCAAAAACGATATTTTATATCGCGGCTTAATCCGTTGCGGCGATTGCAATCTTGCAATAACCCATGAACGGCAAAAAGGTCACGTTTATTACCATTGCACGCAAGCAAAAGGAAAGCATGGCGCAACATGGTTCCGTGAAGAAAAAATAACCGAAACATTAAGCGCAGTATTTACCAGCTTGCAGATGCCAAAAAACATTCTTCAAGACACTATCGATATTCTCAGTGAAGTACACAAAAATAAAGTTGAATTCCATAAACAAGAAAATGAAAAACTCCTCAAAGAACAAAATACACTTGCCGTGATGATGGATAATCTTTACATGGATAAACTGAAAGGGAGTATTACTGACGCTTACTATGACAAATTCTTCACATCACTTAAAGAGAAAGCAACCGATGTTGCCATCCGTTTAGAGCAATTACAAGAAGCAGAAACTAATTATTATATTACCGCGCAGATGCTGCTAAAGCTTGCAGACAGAGCTTATGATATTTTCATAAGTTCAGAAGTTGAGCAAAAACGGCTTTTGATCAAAACCGTATTATCGAACTTAAGGATAATTGGTGAAAAGGTGCATTGGGAGCTGGTTTCGCCATTCGATTTGATCGCCTTTTCAGACGATCGTATGCTATGGCATCCCCAAGGGGATTTGAACCCCTGTTTTCGCCGTGAAAGGGCGATGTCCTAGACCAGGCTAGACGATAGGGACATAAATTTCAAAAGTACTTTTTTTAAAAGGGTCCCCAGCTAAAGCTATGCTTAAGCTGGGGTAGAAAGTTTGGTGAGGCGCGTTGGACTCGAACCAACGACCCACAGCTTAAAAGGCTGTTGCTCTACCGACTGAGCTAGCGCCCCATTAATTTTTGCAATCAAATTTCAATTAATTCACTATTAGAAGGTATATTTATAAACCGTTTTTGTCAAGCAAAACAAACATTTTGATTAAATTAGCTATTTAAAAAAGCAACAACTTAATACTAGTACAGTAAATTAATATACCAACAATATCCATGATTGTTGCTAAAAATGGCCCTGCAGAAAAAGCTGGATCAATATTAAAACGTTTTAATATAAACGGCATTGCACTACCCAGCGTCACCGAAACAAGAACAATTATTGCAAGCGTAAAACTAACCACAATACTTTGCCACACTACACCGCTGGTTAAATAGACGCGCACAAATGCTGTTGCTCCAAGAATAATAGCTAAAAAAGATGCCATTAAAAATTCACGGCGCAAAAAGTATTTCATGGTACTTTGATCAAATTCTCCTGATGCCATACCGCAAATTGCAACCGCTGATGTCTGATTACTCGTATTGCCACCAACACTCGTGAGCATTGGAACAAAAAATAATAACATTTCCGTCAATGTTGCTTCATACATACCCATGATCATTGTTGAAACGGAACCTACCAATAATAATATAACTAAAATATAACTCCGCTCCCACAAAGTCTGAAAAAATGGTGTTTCAAAATAAGGACGCGTTAATGGCATCATTGCCGCCATCTTTTGCACATCTTCTGATGCTTCTTCTACCAAAACATCCACCAATGTATCACTGGCTATTACGCCAAGGAAAATATCATCACTTCCCACAACAGGTACTGTTGTTACACCATAGTGCACCATTTTTTTTGCAATTGTTTCTCTATCTTCAGCAGCCTGCGCAATAAGTTCATTTTTATGCATAAAAGAAGATATACGATCATTTGGTTTATTAAAAACTAAATCTTCCAAATAAACAAGTCCAACAAGCCGATGATCTTTATTCACCACAAATATTTGTTGATGCACGTCTCTACTTGGCCGTAACCGTTGCATTAAAGAAATACTTTTTTCAACAGTAAAATCTTCTATAAGCGTTATCACATCAGTATGCATAATACCAGCCGCTGATTCTGGTTCAAATTTAAGCATCTTAATTACTTTTTCTCGCACACGCTTATGTAATGAATCAAGATATTTTTTAAGCTCTTCATCCGAAAAAATATCAAATAAATCAGTAAGTTCATCAGTAGAAAGTGTCTGAAACGCTTCAACCTGCCCTTGCTCATCCAAAACAGAAAGCACATACACTTTCTGCTTGTCCTGCAGCTCATGAAACAGATCAAGCTGAACTGTGTGGGGAAGAGCCTTATACAAAGCTTTTACACGATCTTTACTTAAATTTTTAAAAAGATAGGCTATATCAACAGGATGAATTTTTAATAATTCATGCCATAACTTCTTGCCCAGAGGACTTTCCTGTGAAATCACCTCTTCAATATTATCCTGAATGCTATAGAGTAAATCTTTTACATCCATGACTCTTCTCCTAACGCCGCAACGGGATTATTGCCAACAAGACGACCACCAAACCTTTACAGTCTAAACGCTGTTTTAAACAGATGCAACTACAATTGCCATTTGACTTTAAGACTATTATAGATAACACTTAAAATAAAGATTTAATTCGCTATTTTTTATAAATAGTAACAAAAAATAGAGTAACCCAATGATTAAGCACGGTCAAATCGAACCAAATGCCCTATTTACCTTTGTGGTGCCAGAAAATAGCCCAAGCGATCGAATAGATCGTTATATAACAACCTTATTCACCAGTTATTCCCGCAGCTATTTTCAACGTATTATTGATGAAGGCGGCGTAACCATCAATGGAACCGTCACTAAAAAGCCGGGTGCTTCTATTCATCCCTGTGATACTATCGCTGTTCAGTTTCCCCCAGAACGCACTGTTGAGACAACCACTTTACATCACCATACATTAGACGTCTCAATCATAGCAACTACTGAACATTTCATGATTATTCACAAACCTGCAAATCTTTTGGTCCATGCCCCTTCAAAAATGAGTACTGCCATCACAGTAGCAGATTGGATATTGCATAACCACCGTGAACTTTCAAATGTCGGCGCCGTTGACCGCCCAGGCATCATCCACCGCCTTGATAAAGAAACGTCAGGATTACTGGTTATTACCCGCACCAATTATGGACATACTGTACTCGGCGCTCTTTTCAGAAACAGAAATATTAATAAAACGTACAAAGCTGTTGTTGCAGGACACCCTCAGAAAGAAGGTACTATCACGCTTGCAATCGGTCGTGATCCCGTCAACCGTATAAAAATGGCAACATTCAATGAAAATCTCATTGATCGCACAGGAAAAATTGGTTGCACCAAAGCCCGTCATGCCACAACAAATTACAAAGTTCTTGAATACTTTGATGATGCTTCACTTATTGAAGTCAAACCAACCACCGGCCGCACGCATCAAATTCGTGTTCATATGGCAGCACTTGGTCATCCCATCATTGGCGATCAACTCTATGGAAAAAAATCACCATTCATTAATCGTCAAGCGCTCCACGCTGAACAATTAGCATTTACTTTTGATAATATACCCCACTCATTTACCAATGAAATTCCTGATGATTTTCAACAACTTATCAATAATCTACGTACCTCAAAAAATATATAACTTTTCATCACTTTTTGGACTTGCATTTTTTTTTAATCCGCTGTAGCATTGAGGACGAGCTAAGAAGGAATTGTAGTAGTGAAGCCCCTTCTTAAATTTTTTTTATTCAAAATTATATGATTTATGTTCAACGCTATCACAATATAATTTAAGACGTCCAAATTCCTCACCGTGTTCATTAACTGTCTGCTTCTCTCGTAAAACATTTATATTTTCAATATTATACTTATGCGCAGCATTAGTTAGATTTGCTGAACCTGTTACTACTACTTTACCATCCACAATAGTACATTTATGATGCATGCACGGCTCACATAAACCATTTTTTTGACATCGTGGGTCATGTGCTGGATTATAACGCCACACGGGAACATTATTTTCAACAAGACACTGCACCTTGCTATGTTTGTACTTCATATTCTCTGCATCAACAATAACACATACCTCTACTTTTTCCTTGTGCTTTGCTATTATAAGATTAGCAATACGTTGATCAGTCAATGAAAACACTTCAATATATAAACTTCTTTGCGCTTCCGCCATTATATGCAATAAAATATCAGAAATATCATGCACTGAACTAAAAAATGATTGCGTCATACGATTTTTATCAATAAGATTTGCACCACCACGTGTAACTTTCTGTTTTTTTTGAGCAGTATGCTGCGATTGGCGACGTTTCTTTTCTTTTTTCTCAATAATTGGTTCTATAACTGGACTATTACTTTTTTCTTTGTACCCGATAATAAAATGTGTTGTGCCAAAATCACGCGGAGTATTAAGACAAAGCTGCGTATTTTTTTTATGTTCAATCTTTTTTGATAGGCGAATATTACAATACATACCAAAAAAATTACACGAAACACATAATACCAGCCATAATAATTGTCTCATAACGCTATCCTTTTTATTATAATGCACTTAAACCATATCATAATAAAAATCCGCTCATGCTGAAAATAAAAATACTTTTTCATCATGAACGGGATGGATAACCTCTGGAAACTACTGCTTTGATTGCGCTAATATATTCTCCCGCGCTAAACATTCTTCTTTCTGTTGAGCTTCTCGCTGTTTTTTCAACTCATCAATAACATGTCTATTTTCATCTTTAATAGCACGAATTAACTCTTTACAATTAACCCCATCACTCAATTCACACATCATCTGAGATATAAACAAAAATTGTTTTACTCCTTTAATATCAGCACCTTGCGTAAGAACAAGCTGCATATCACCCCGTATTTTTTTATCTAAGTAAGCATTGACTTTCTCTATCATTATATTGTCAGTCATAGTGTTAGTGTCAAAAGAATAAATACGTGCCTCAGTTAAAAGATCTTGCAATTCATTATTCTTCAAATAATTAAACCACGCACGTCTCGACTTCTTTTCTTTATTAATTACTGCAGCGCGTACATGCATAAATATCTCATCAACGGCCTTATAACTCTCATGTTCTATTTCTTGCATACGCTTAACATAATCAAACTCTATCTCTTGCGTTGATGCATTAATACATGCCACTACACATAAACAACTTACCATTTTCAACATAATCTTCATGCATTCTCCTTAAATTTTCATTAAGCAGAATCACCATGCACAAAAAAGAAAATGTTTTGCAAGACTATGACACAAATAAATTACATCAAAATTTCCAGCGCATTTCAGCTTCGCCACCAATATCACGCCGTTCATCACGAATTGCACGTAGGGTGATATCATCAGACAAAAGAAATTCTAATTCAAACTTGGTATCTTCAGTTAAACTGAAGTTCTTTTGAATTACCGCTCTCCAACGATCATCAATAGTAATTTCCAACGCACCTCGTAGTCCACCCCTACCAGTCTGATCAGTAAAACTTGGTACCAAATTGATATTAAATGTCCGCAGTAATGGCTTAAAATACTTATCCAAAAATGTTGATTGATTATTGCTAAAAATAAGATTTTTTAAATTTTGAACAATTAATGCTGGCATCAAACTATTTAATGAATTTTCTTCCGAACCAACAAGCAATAATCCTACTATTTGCTCTTCTGATAATGGTGGTGTTGAATCAAGAATAATGTGATGATTTGATACAGTCCCTTCCACCTGCAAAGAAACATCATATTTTTTTATTTTATTACGCGCAACAAGCTCAATGGTTGGATCAAACAATTGTTCAGGAGAAAATGTAATGGTACCGCGCGTAATATAAAGCGGCTTATAGGGAAAATTGAGCATTCCTGAATGTAATACAATAGATCCAATCGCTGATGGATCATGCATATCTTTTTGCACACGCACGTTAACTTTTGCATTTGTTTGCAAAAATGCTGTATCCACACGAATAGGAGATTTTGTTTCAATCGTAACATCACATTTAATAGGCACATCCGGTAAAGAAAAAGCAGAATGCGTATATGACAATAATTGCTTTTGAATAATGCCTGAAAAAAGATTCTCTTTTAATTGTGCTTTATCAATAACAATCCGCCCACTTACCAAAGCACTAGAATTCATATTTTTTGAGAACAACAAATTACCAGAAACTATCGCAAAAAGATCTTTTTTTATATTAAGCAAACAACGATCGAGCAACAATGGTGCATGCGCAAATACAAGCGTACCGTTTGTATCAAAATATGTTGTTGCACGTAAACAACTTACCGTACCGGTATGTAATGAAAGATTAATATTTTCAAAAATACATGAATTATGAGCAACATCATACTCACAATGCGCATTAAATCCGTCAATAAAATTATATGTTTGCGGAAGACGAATTGTTGCATCATCAAGTGCAATATCCGCAACAACACCCAATGGCGATAATGCTGCTGTTACCGCAAGAGAGCCCTCTCCCTGAAGATCATAATTAAAAACATTATTAATCAATGATCGCACAAAAGGAAACGAAACTTCTCCTCTCATTTGATGATGATTATCAGCCGACTGCTGCAACATAAGAAGTGATTTTTTATCTTTATCTTTATACGAACAATGCTGTATTTTTAATTCTGGAAATCGCTGTAATGCAATATCTAATTCATTATCATCAATCAGAGCGTGCACGGTACAATTTCCTTTATTATATGAAAAATCGCCCGATGTTGCATGACTTCCATCACTTAATATATTTTTTGCAATAGCACTATACGTGCCACATACAACATCCTGATCTATAGCCATATGCGCTGAAAAATTATTATATTTAATCCGCCAATACGGCAATGCTTTTGCTGATAAATCCGTTACATTAGTAAGAGCAAGTTCACCACTTCCCGTTTCTTCATGCCAATAACCACTCCCTTTGCACTCTTCATTACGGCGCATCAATCCGAGTTTTGCTCTCCAATCATACCCATGACGTGCAAAAACAATTTTCCCTGTATCACACACATGATGACGGTTAATCATAACATCTTCAACAACCACCTGCCCATCAATACGCCGTGATTCATCTCTACTTATTTTTGCTGCACAGTGTACCGTACCATTAATCATTTGATCTACCGCAGAATTTCTCATGCATTGTGCTGTATATGATAAAGGAAATCGCGCATTAAAGCGTACTTCATGCTCAGTAATGATGATAGGATCAATCATTAAAGAATTATGCGCATTACGTACTGAGAATCTCCCATGGTCAGATTTCCATTGGCCAGAAAGATAACATCCACCACAATCGCCCATATGGGATAATAAAAATGTTCCTGCAACATTAAACTGCGCATCGAGCATATCACCGCTATAACCTGTTGTTAATGAAATATCGGTAGCAATTTTTTCAATATATTTATTTTTTTCATACATAATATGTCCATCACCAACAGACATTGCCGTTTTAAGCTGTCGTCCTATGCGTAATGATGAACTATTAAAAAAAACTGACAGCGTAGCATGTCTCTCATGATCATCAACAAACAAATGAGCATTTTTAAAAATAATAGATTTTAATTCCGTAGGAAAAGGTAAAAAAGATTTTTGCAGCATGGCCATACAATGAGGTTCAATGGCAAGATGCATTCCTTGGACACGTGATGAGCACTCAAAACCATCAATAACTATGTGTTGATCCATTGTTCCTTTAAATAATAATTGCAGCCAGGAACAATTAACTTCACATTTTTTACAACGCCAACTCCATGAATCATCATGCATCGAATTCATTTCAACATCACATAACACAACCGATGGTGAAAAAAAACTTAATGATTGTATGGTACATGAAAAATTACCATCCAAATAATCGTTCGCAATCTTTTGGCATAGCACAATAATTTTTTTATGCGTCCATGGATCATATTGCGCGAAAAAAAGTGTTCCAAGAAAACCAATTAAAACTGCTAAACTAATTTTTTTTAACATGGGCTAGAGCATCTTCCACACACCATCATACCGATAAAAGCGCAGATAAGAAACCTGCGATACTGCATTACTCAGTGCGTACATATACTGTTTACTTTTATCAACAAAATACGCTGTACCAGAAGAAATAATGCCAGTCGGATAAAAATGTATCAATGAGCCAGGAAATGTTATTGCTTTTGCAATACGATGCGTTGGATTACCAGGAGGACCCATGACTCCTGGTAACAAACCAAAAGAAACTCGTTGTGATAATTTTTCATGAATATTATCACAATGATATTCATTATTTTTTATATCACACGTCAATATCTGCTCACTATTGGTCGCAATCGCATGGTACTGCAAAAATGAACATACATTAGCAAGTTTATCTACTTCAATACGTGCAATAGCAGAATCTAAAAATGAAAATTGGATCATTCCCAATGTTGCGATCACTGCAAATAAACAAAGAACAACCATCGCTTCTATCAATGTAAAACCATTTTTTTTACATATCATTATTATAATTTAGCGTTTTTATCTAATTCTTTTTTCTTTTCATCCAAAGCTTTTTGCAACTCCATAGTATTATTTCCAGAAGATCCTCTACCAAATGATTGCTGGTTATTAGATGCATCTTGTTTTGGTAAAGTTTCTTGCTTATTATTTCCCGAAGAGCCTCGTCCAAGTGGACGTTGATTAATTGATGCGTTTACGTATTGTCTTTGTAAAGTTTGTTCCTTATTACCTTCAGATGTATTCGCTAGAGTTCCAGAAGCCAATTGCGATCTCAGTTCTTTCATATATACATTCAGTGATTCTTTTGAACCAAGCCTTGGCCCTTTCGGCTTATTTGTAGGACCTTCTGAAGCTATTACCAACGAACCAACATTAATACTCATCACCAACAACAAACATTTTTTTTTCAATGAATTCATTTTGTACCTTTGTATCATACTATAATTATTTTTCTTCTGTTGCTTCTTGTTCCATGGTTGCCACCGCAAGAACTTCTTCAATCGTTGTTAATCCATCTTTAATTTTTCTTAATCCATCTTTAATTAATGGCACCATCCCATCTTTAAGCGCTTGTTCACGAATAATCCCCGTTTCAGAACGCTCCATAGTCAATTTTGCAATAGCTGGCGTCATTTCCATTATCTCAAAGATAGCAACACGTCCACGATATCCTGTTTGGTTACATTCATCACAACCAACGGGTTCATAAAATTTAATTGATTGTGCTTCTTGCGCAGAAAGTCCTATACGTTCAAGAAGCTCCACATTAGGCTTATATTCCTTTTTACAGTGTGGACATAATTTACGTACTAACCGTTGAGCCACCACCATTACCACTGATGATGCAATTAAAAATGGCTCAATGCCCATATCAATTAAACGCGTGATTGATGCAGGAGCGCTATTGGTATGCAACGTACTTAATACCAAGTGACCCGTAAGCGCTGCTTGAACAGCAATTTGCGCTGTTTCTTGGTCGCGCGTTTCACCAATCATCACAATATCAGGATCTTGACGCAAAATTGATCGCAACGCTGCAGCAAACGTAAGACCTACTTTTTCACGCACACCAACTTGTCCAACTCCTGCCATTTGATATTCAATCGGATCTTCTACCGTAACAATATTTACTTCAGGACGATTTAATTTGGTTAAAATAGAATACAATGTACTTGTTTTACCTGAACCAGTTGGCCCTGTCACATAAATAATACCATTGGGACGACTAATATTTGCTTCAAGAACTTTTAAATCACGCTCACTAAATCCAATATCCTGTAAACCAGTAAATGTTCGTGATTTATCAAGTAAACGCATTACAACACGCTCACCAAAAGCAACCGGTAATACTGATACACGAATATCATATGGTTTATCACCAACTTTAATCGCAATTCTTCCGTCTTGTGGAACTCTTTTTTCTGCAATATCCAAATGCGCCATAATTTTAATACGCGATATCAATGCACCCTGAATACGTTTTGGTGGACTCATAACATTATACATAACACCATCAATACGATACCGCACACGAATTTCTTTCTCAAAAGGTTCAATATGAATATCCGATGCATGACGCTTAACTGCCTGAAAAAAAATATTATTCACCAATTTAATTATTGGCGCTTCGGTTGCCATGCCAAGAATATCTTTTTCTTCAATTTCTTCAAATGCAACTTCTTTTGGTGCTTCCTCTTCCTCTTCAAGCTCTTTCATCATGCGCTCAGTACCTTCAAGAGGATAATAACGATTGATACTGTTGGTAATCACCGGCAGTGGAGCAACAGCATACTGCGTACCGCCACCAAGAAGCATATTTAATTCATCAAGTGGTTGAAAGTCAAAAGGATTGGCCGTTAAAATAAAAATTGAACCATCCACCATAATAGGCATAACTTCATTATCACGTAAAAATTTAAGCGGCACTCGTGCCAAAAGATCAAGATCTGCTGTTTTATCAGTCACGGTATCAATATAGGCAAGAGAAGAATATTTTGCATATGCTTGCGCTATAGATTCTGCAGTAGTATATTTTTTATCAATCGCACATGCTTCAACAGTTAC
>Ga0111539_10011012_pt1 | contig 11385 bp, 11 predicted proteins | sample RhiMethybrSRZTD1_FD_79667 | JGI IMG/M metagenome (GOLD analysis project Ga0111539, IMG submission 79667) | Populus rhizosphere microbial communities from Tennessee, USA - Rhizosphere MetaG P. TD hybrid SRZTD1 (version 2) (version 2) | ecosystem: Host-associated > Plants > Roots > Rhizosphere >...
CTTATTGGCGGCAGCTTTGCTGGAGCCTTGGCGAATGATCGGCTCCATCTTGCACCCCTCGGAGTATCCTTGACTGGCCGTAGATGGATACGCCCCACCCCAGCCCGGTCGGGCGGCCGGGTCGGGCGGCGTAGCGTGCTTCACTTCACCGCCCCCGCGGGAACAGGAAACCCGGGTCGGACGGCCCCAGCTTGTGCAAAAGGGATCACCGGTTGATGGTTAGGTCGTGGCTGAACGCATCACAATGAGCACGTCGCACGAGGATTGTTCAAGAACATGTCGGGATACACTTCCGAGCAGCAGTTCCTCAAGACCGGATTTTCCATGCTTTCCCAAGACGATTAGGTCTGGCTTGCTCGAATCCGCATGCTCGCATATCACGTGGCCAGGATAGCCAAAAGCAACCTTTCGGGAAATTGAACGGTCCCCCGCAATGTCCTCAACAAAACGATTTAAATCGAGGCGAGCTTTTTCTTCCGCTTCGATATGGTAGACATGGAGGAGTGTGTCATTAATGTTTGCCGATCGCATTTCCTCCTCCAGTATGACGTCAAATACGTGCAAAAAGTCGATCGTTGCATCAGGCGCAATCTTCAATGCCATCTGCGCCGCACTCTTCGCATTTTCAGAAAAATCAACTGGAACAAGCACTCGACTATAATGAAGTGCTGGTTTTTTCTTTATCACCAACAAAGGCGTTTTAATCGTCCGCGCCAATTTGTCGGCGGTGTTGCCGAGAAAGAGAGAAGTTAAAAAATGGCCTCCGTGCTCTCCAATTACCGTTAAATTCGCAGACAATTCATCTGCTCTCGCCACGATCTCTTTCTCAGGGTGGCCAAACCTAACCGTTCTGGTACAGTGGATACCATAATTATCCGTCAAATGCGCCGAAATCAGTGCTAGCTCACGCATGGCTCTATCGACCAGAATTGTCTCGGCTGCCGCGGGGGTGGTCCTAAGAACAAGCGCAAGCGTGTCCGGCAATCCTGCTTCTTTCACAGTGACCAAATCAACTACGTTAGAGTTGAGAACCACTCCCAGCATAGCGGCCCGCTCACTGGCCCAGCGGGAGAATTCGGAAAAATCCATTGCTACAAGAATACTTTTAATATCCATAGCTCATCCGCAGATGTAGACAACGACTCCGATATATGTCGCAGGAACAGTGGAACTCCTGCTCTTCTCATCAATAAACACTTACTGATTACTGCATGGTGTTCGGAGTGGTTCAAGCTAGACTTATTTCTCCAACCGAATTGGTGGGGGCGCGCGCCGTCTGTTTTATTAAGGTTGATTGCCACTGTGGCAATCGTTTCACTCAGCATTCAGAACGGCTAGAATGGAAACGATACCTATAAATCCATGCTACTTTAAGTCGCCCGCTGTTTCGCTAGCTTTTCGGATTCGGCTTGGATTTCTGCAACACGTTGCTCGATTCTGGTTCTGGTTTCCGGACTTGCCGTTCCAGCCTGCTTTTGGAGAGCCTTGATCTTCGCGTTCGCTTGCTGCTTCAGCGTTTCCACCTTGGCCTTTTCACGTTCCAGGGCGGATTTCAATTTGGCCTCGCCAATCTTGATCTTGGCTTCCAGCCGGGCCTTGTGCTCGTCCTCGGCTTGTGCGTACTCTGCCTTCAGCTGGGAAAGCTCGGCACCGCGAGCCTGAATTTCATTCTCAATCAGATCACGTTCTACATCCAGACGCCACTGGCGAACTACGGTTCCGCCTAGTGCTTCCATCTTCAGGTCAAGCCCTAAGGTCCAAAACTCGTCAACCTCTGCGACCAGTGCGCTCTTTCCGGGCGTTAAATTCCGTGATACTTCTTCAACAAACTCCATGCCCACCCCGTAATTGAAAGCGTCGACGGAGTAACCCAAAAAAGCGCCGGCAGCCGCGCCGGCGGCAAGTCCCACTGGCCCTCCCAACAGACCGATCAGGCTACCCACGACTGTACCTACCGCCGTCCCAAGAGGCGCTTCGTTCCCCTGGTCTTTCATCGAGACCTTGCCGTCTGTTCCCTTATGGATGAGAGCCACCCCATGGATCATAAGCCTGCCTTCATCCTGAAGTTCCTTGAGCGCTTTTTTGCCCTCGTCTGCCTGGGTCTCCGTCGGAAAGATAACGACAATAAAGTTACTCATGAATGTCTCCTGTCTGCCTCACGCCCAGCGGAATCAGTTTAAGAAACCTTGACATGCAAGTTGCCCTCAGTCATCAGTGCATTGGTGCGCGAACTGCTTGGTTGCAGCCAGATTTCTTATTGAAAAGCGAGGAAGGCAGGCTTCAGCTCATGCGGTTGATCCACTAAGGGCTTCCTGCAATCTTTTCTCCTGCTCCGTGGAGAGTGACGTGTGCAGTACCTTGCCTTTCACACCTGAAAGTTCAGCCAAAACCTTCTCCGGCTGTGCCTTCCGTACGAGAATAAAAAGCGCGGACGAGTCGGTGGGAATCGTCTCAGCGAGCGACTTGATGAAATCATCATTGATGCCGTAATCACTCAAGGACCCAGCGAGAGCGCCGGCACTAATCCCGACAACGCTGCCCGTGACGATTCCTAAAAGTGGATTCAAGAGTAGCAGTCCGATGAAGGCGCCAAATAGACTTCCAGGAATGAAACCGGCATTTGCCCCGGCCGCGACAAGATTCACACTTTGCTTGAGGTGAACCTTGCCTGTCTCGTCACGCACCACGACCACTGCATCCTCAACATCGATCAAATATTCCTTTTTCAATTTGCTAAGCCTTAACAGGACACGATCGGCTTCTTCGGCATCTTTAAATCCCACTACGACGAGTTCAGACATTTTTTTCTCCTCCAAGGAAATCATTCATTTATTCGAAAGCAACAATTGCCTGCGGAATGGCTTTAGAAGCCAAGGTAATTCCGTTTGCGACGTTCCAAGCCTTTCATAATCCGTTGGTCTCACATCTGTTCGATGCCGCACCCCTCGCCCGACCATTTGCGGTTCGCCTTGGCGAAAACGGCAGCGGCGAATTCGTTTCCAGACAATCCAGGGAAATCGAGTAGAGCAGCCGCCGTTGTGGTCTCGATTACTTCCCAGTCCTACAACCGGTCCCGGTTTTGCAGCCTTGAGAATGCCGACAAATGAAGCCTCTTGGGCTCCAGCTGATGAAGTCCCACTACAGAAGCGCAACCACGAGCGCCCGTGTCTTGAAGCGAACATCTTCCGCAAATCCAGTTTTCTTCATCGTCAGCCTCCACCTTATCCTGGCGCTCAGTGTGGCTTCGCCCCTTAGCTTTACAAGCGGACGTAGTATTCGTTCTGCGACACCCGGAGTCGCGGTGCAGGTAAATCCCCCTTGGAACCGATAGACATTCTGAAGCCTTTAGCAAGGCGTGAACGAAAAGTAATCAGTAGCAAGCCTTATCCGGAACGTTCAAGATCGAGGGTGTGAAGCAGATTTACGCATATTGCTCCTCCAAAAATCGTTCTGGAAAAGGGTTTTGCCTGGTGCTTCCATGAAGGCGTCAAACCATCAAGAACAGGAAAGCGGCATCTATCAAATATAGACAACAGGAGGGCAGATTACAAAAGGACCGAGAGATAGGTTTTGTTACATGGATATGAATTTTAGGATACCGTCCCCGATCGGGTACGGGTCCTTCACTTCACCACCTCAAACTTCTTCTTGCTAGCGGGGCTATCACTGCTATTATTTTATCTATACAGTGGCGACCAAGACTTTATAAACGTGGAAACAAGACTCAATGCCCATTTGGGTGCATGACAGGTCCCCTGCCATTAACTTCATGAGGTAGTGGAGTCCGATTCTTAAAAAGGGGAAATGGCGATGAATTTGAGCAAAATAATTGTTGCCTCAATCTGCAGCTTTTCCCTGATGGGTAGCGCAATCGCTAATGAAAAGGACACCGAAAGCGTGGGAGCCGCTACAGCTGAGACGGGACTGATCATATATGGATGGCGCGCCTCAAAACTCAAGGGCGCAGATGTTTATAACGATGCGAATGAAAAGATTGGGGATATCGATGATTTTATCATTGCCAAAGACGGAACCCTGACTTTCGCTATCGTGAATGTCGGCGGCTTTCTTGGATATGGCGACTACAAGGTTGCTGTTCTTTTGCAAAGATTCTCCAAGATTGTCCCAACACCGGTTCTCCCAGGTGCCACGAGGGAAAAGCTGCGCAAATTGCCCCGATTTGACTACCAAATGATTTTGGAGAAATAAGAACCGGCGCGACCATTCCTAACACTATGCGATATCAGTAAGTGTTTATTGGTGGGGAGAAAGAGCAGGAGTTTGAATTCTTCCTGCAGCATGAAGTGGAATGCCAAGTCAGCTCATTTATCGTTGCTGGAGGTCATGACAACGGCGTCATATCCTGGCGTTGCAAAGCCAGCCTGACGCCTTCATCGGCTTCCATCCGTGCACGGTGTTTTTTCAGATTCGGATAATTGTCTATGGTTAGCGGTGTCTGTTCAATCCATCGCGTCAGCACGTAGAGATAAGCATCCGCAAAACTCCGGACTTTCAGATACCATTCACCGGAGGCTGCCAGATTCCTTTCCAAGCGCTCGTAGTGCGCTGCCAGCTTTTCATACGTTTTGGCTTTGATTTCTTTTTGGGCTGACTCACTGTCTGCGAACGTTTGTGCTGCAAAGTGCGGACCATAGGTTGCGTGAACCTCCGAAGTCATGTAACTCAGCGCTTCGGCTTCCTTGCGTCCCAGCTTCTGATCACGCGCATAGCCCTCTTTGCCGTATTCCGCCCCGAGATATGCCAGAATCGCCGCAGCTTCAGTTAATACGTCCCCATCGGCAAATTGCAGGGCAGGGACCTTACCTCTCGGATTGATGGACAGATAGTCTTCTTTTTTGTGATCCCCACGTTTCAAGGTTTGAATCGTCACAGGCGCGTTCAACCATGCGACCGCTATGTTCGGTGCCAGCGCACAAGTGCCCGGCATTGTATAAAGAATAGGGTTGCTCACAACGTGCTCCTAAAGTTCATTGATAAAAGCCGACGCTGCAAGTACTCGGCATTCGGCGCATTAACACAGACGAGAGCATGCAACGGCTTCAAGTCCTTGGTCGCCTCACGGAAAGACGACCGCAACTATCACGGTAAAGAAAACATGTTTGTTAACGAGTAGCGTTAACATGTAATTGCTTATCCTCTCGCCTAATAAAATTCTAGCTAGCGACCGCCCCTATTGTGACAACAGCAAAGATTACTGTTCCCCACTATGAGTTCAATTACCCGGTACTCGCTAGCCTTTGGGATTGGACTTATGGGGCTTTCCACTCTGTCAATTGCAACAGGAATTCATGATCTTCATTGTAGAGAGGATGAGGTAATTGTGTATTGCCTCAAGCTATGAAATGCGACACACATCCAAGCACCACTCTTTATAGATTTACCGTAAAGGGCTTATCACTCTCGAGTTCTGACCGAGCAGAATATTTTTATAACACTGTACGTCAGGGAGAACCGGGACGGTTTGTATCAGGGCATAAAACGTTTCTGCTCGAGGGATCGGCTGGATTGATCAAATCATACAACACCGCATCGATCTGCCTTTTTCCGGTGCCCGCATCTAGGACCGCTCTCACCGCCAACAGAACGACGTGATCTGACTTTAGTCGACGGTTACGGCGCAGCTCTTCTAACCGGTCAACGGACGCTCCCCGATGCTCAAACCCTCGATCGTTCAAGGGTTTTCCTAAGGGAAACGCTTAGTAAAAAACCAGAGTTTCCCCAATATTTTCCTCACGTTCACTGCGGTAGGATGACATCACTTTTACTCCGTTTGGGTGCCGCCATGAAAACAAAACTGGTAAATGCCTTCGCAGCGTTGTCCATTGGTATCTTGTTCTCAACAAGCTCATCCGTCTTTGCCACGCAGCCGATTGACACTCCAGAAATCCGCGCTGCCGCACAGAATGCCGCCACCTCTAGCGAGCATGAATTCGTTGCAAAATACTATGAGCGTGCCGCTGCCCAGCTGCAGGCAAAGATGAAGGAGCAGAAAGAGTTGCTGGAGCAATATGAAAACAAGAGTTATCTGTATGGCCGGCAAGCTCAGGATCTCCAATCCCACACCGCGGCGCTGATCCGTGATTATGAGAAAAGCGTGGAAGCAAGCACCAAGGAAGCAGCCCTGCATCGGCAAATGGCTGCCCAGCTGAATCAAAATCACGCAGCCAATACGCAGTTGCCTAACCCTGCAGCGGGGTTGTAATAATCCGGCAAGGACGCCCCGGGGGCGTCCAACCTCAGAGAGAGTCAACAGGCTCTCCTGGGGTGTAATACGGAGCGATGCGTGTATTCGCCCCCATGCTTCCAGTTTACTCTCGTCTCGCACAAAAAATGGAGTCAAAAAGACTCCATTCCCCCGTTTCCTATTGCTGTTCCGTTCGCTGCGCTTGAAAGAAGGATGAGCGGGAAGCGACGACTAAACCGGTTCTTCTCTTAAAAGAGAGTTGGGGGCGCACTCAATTACCTAGAAATAAAACAAGAAGGGGAGGAAGTTTTTCTCTTTCTCTTCCTGTTTCTATTGCTGTCCTTCGCCCTGTCACCGACATTTGTCGCAGACCTAAGTACGAACCGCCGAGAGATGATCCAGCTTTGCCCGCACATCCTCTTCGGGTTTTTAACAGAGCGAACATTTCGACTGAGAGCAATAAAATAACCTTCTCGTAAATAGACAGAAGTTGTGAAAGTTTTTGTAGTTATATTATTGATTATTTCTGGGCTAGTAGGCTGTGCGGCGAGCGGCTCATCCAGCTGGTCAAGACAAAATGGAGACTGTGCTTTAGCAGGAAGGGCCTTCATGTACTCCTGCATCACTCGTAGATAGTTTGAGGAAGTTTGCAACGCGTCACTAAAATCTTTTTCGCTAGGCAAGTAGCGCAAGAAGAGCGATCCGGTTAAGGGCCTAGACGACATGCACTTATAACAGGACTAGGCGACGATGGGATGAGGAGTCTTAACGAAGCGGCGAAACTGCGCGCCTGAAATATTTTCTCGCACCCTTTTTTATTCAAGGATCGGTTTGCAAAGCTAATGAGAATTATCTCGGGCTATCCTCGCCGGATCCCCAATCTTCTTCGCCGAATTTGAGTGTTTACCTCCGATTATCGGGAGAAATACTTTTAGCCACAGCCGAGCTATGCAGATTTTTGTCCAGTAGCTCTAGCTCAGCTTTAGAGCTGGGAGTTGTTTATATGCTACTGTCAGTTAGAGTTAGCTCCAGCCCTATCTCACCATATTACAGTAGCTACCGCTTATACAAATCGCTAGCAGCTCCTCAAAAACACCAAGGAGAATTATCATGAAGATCGTCCCGGGCTTCAAAGTCCACGGCTTTATTCTCGCTGCAGCATTTTTTGCCGGTCTGGGTTTCGGCAGCAGCGCCTCCGCCCAGGTACCTTCATACCTCGTCGACCTCAACAGCAAGACAGTAACCGCGCTTGGTACGTTGGGCGGTAGCGTCACTCATGCCAACGGCATCAATAATGCGGGTCAGGTGGTGGGTGAGGCTCACACGGCAGAAGGTTTTACCCACGCCTTCATCACCGGCCCTGATGGGAAGGGTATGAGAGACCTCGGCACGTTGGGCGGTACTGACAGCTATGCTCGCGGCATCAACAACGCTGGTCAGGTGGTCGGTGTTTCTCACACGGCTGAAGGCACTAACCGTGCTTTCATCACCGGCCCCAACGGGATGGGTATGAGCGATCTCGGCGGTCTACCCGGCGACCACAGCGAGGCTGTGGGCATCAACGATGCTGGGCAGGTCGTGGGTATGGTTACCCCCGCTGAAGGTGCTTCCTATGCTTTCATCACCGGCCCCAACGGGGTGGGTATGAGGGACCTTGGCACTTTAGGCGGGGAGTGGGACTGGGGTCGGGGCGCGGGCCAGGCAATCAATCAGGCCGGGCAGGTGGCCGGCACCTCTTACACGGCTGGAGGCGATCAACGCGCTTTCATTACCGACCCCGACGGGCGGGATATGAGAGACCTTGGCACTTTGGGCGGTTTCAGCTCTGCTCAGGGCATCAACGACGCGGGTCAGGTCGTGGGTATCTTCGGCAAGACTGAAGGGAATAGCTGGAATGAGCATGCTTTCATAACGGGCGCCAACGGGGTGGGTATGAGAGACCTTGGCACTTTAGGCGGACCTCGCAGCCTCGCTGCTGGAATCAACGACGTCGGGCAAGTGGTGGGTATGTCTGACGCGTTTCCTGGCTCTCCCCGGGCTTTCATTACGGGCCAAGATGGCACGGGCATGATGGACCTCAATTCGCTGGTCGATCTGCCCCCCGGGGTGGGTCTGGTCGGAGCCACCGCGATCAATGACGCAGGCCAGCTGACCGCTCTCGGGTGGATCGCCCCCATCCCCGAGCCTGAGATTTCTGCGCTCCTTCTTGCAGGTCTTGCCTTGATCGGATTCATGGCGCGGCGAAAGAAGATGGCTCAACGTGTATAGAGTCTACAAGGACAGGAAGTCGGTACTAAGGGGCGGAGAGAATGCTTAGTTGCGCGTACAAGCGGGGACTGGTTGGCTATCGAGCATATTAGCTGCTCAGCTGGGGCTCCGCCACATTGCTGCCAGAGGAGGACCCCCCGGTCCGAACGCAAATTCCTCAATTACCTGAAATCCATGCTTCCGGTAGAAGGGAATATTCCGGGGGCTGGATGCTTCAAGGTAGGCGGGCATGTGCTCGCGATCGCACCGCTCAAGCATGGTGCAAAGCAGAGCAGATCCCAGCCCTTGTAACTGGTGGTCGGGATGCACGCCGAGCAAGTAGAGATAATAATGTGGCACAGTTGGGTGGTGTGATTTCATCGAGTCGAATCCACGACTAAGACGCATGAAGCGGTCGAGGCCACAAACTCGTATATAAAGTGGAATGAGCCACCACTCTTGCCAAAACGTGAGTTGCCATTGGTCATGACGGGCCCAGAGAGCGGCACCCTGCCCATCATTTGCGACAAAGGTCAGATCGTACGGTTGAAATAAATCCAATGCTCGCTTGAAAGCCACCTGCAGGGCCCACCAACGGCGTGCATCTGCGCGAATGCAGAAGCTCGTAACGGGATCTTTATCAAATGCTGCCGCAAGGGTGAGCGTGACTGTCGGATGGTCCGAGCCCCGAGCTCGTCGGATCACGGCTTCAAATGGAAGGCTGAGCACTGCAGTTGGCCAGATTTCATGTTCTGTCCCAAAGTTGACTTGCTATGGGTCCGACACTTGACGTCAATAGTGAGGTTAGAAGTGTGACCGAGATAGATTTTAAGTATCACGATCAGGCAGTCCTACGCCTGTAGAGCGCTCAAGCCAGAATATCAAGCTACACCAGCGGAATCTGCGCTGGATACCTAGCGCCTCTTCGCGGGTAATTATCGGATGAAGCCCACCGACCACACTTCAACTAACTGGTCCGCTTTCTTCCGGGATGGGCATATTTGATTCCAGACGGTCCAACGGTTCACGGGCTGTTTCATTTGCTGGACGCGTTGTGCAAAGCTTTTCCAGCACGTCTTTTTGCAGCGCTATTGCAGAATCGAAATCATTGCACTCATCCTGCGCTGCGGCAAGCGTTTGAAGGTAACTTCGTTGGATCCAATCGCTCCCCAGCACATTATTGTCCCGGGCGAGGTCGAGTACCAAGATGCGCGCGTCCTTCAGTGCGGCAGTGCCATTCCTGTACCCCGGATCCCCTATATCCCATATCGGGACACGCAGCGTGCAGACTGGCGCGGGTCGTAGCGCGTCGGAATGCCCAGGTTCCAGGGAGATGGCAGGATCATAGTGCTTTTCGCCTACTGTTTCATCACGCACCGCCACCAACCCATATGGTAATAGGCTCGCGGATCATTGGGCAAATATCGATACGCTCTTCGAAGTTGGAAACAGACATTGCCGTTTTATAGTCATAGCCGGATAGCCGCTCTTCGACCGCTGGGGCTCCAAGGGTCGGAGGTCATGGCAGCGTCCTCTGTCCACAAAGAATGCGATCGCGTGAACCTCTTGGCTCCTTCCGTGTACGGATCGTACGAATAATACTTTGGCGAGCCTTGGCTCCCGAACATGCAACCATGCCACCCCCGCTGAAGTGGCTATCCAAAAAGCGGCTTTCCAAACGTTTTTGCCGGATCGTTGCTGTCACGCATTGGCAGAGCGAATGAATTCGCGTGTTGGCGGTCCTCTTAGAAAGGCAGGCAGATGGGGTCGTCTCGACAGGCCCAATTCTTCATTCGGGTGATGAATAGTTACTTTGACCGAATCCTTACGCATCAGCTTGGGCTCCCCGAAGGTCTGCTAATTGACGGGCTCGGCTCGAAGTTACGATTTCCGAACATCTAGGTCAAAAAAATATCAAGAAATTGTGAATTTTTTGCGAACTAAATTTATCCATGATCGTCCTAGTGGTATACCACACCGGTACGGAACACCTCTTAGTTACTTTCGTTAGAGCAACCACAGGAGAACTTGAGAATGAGTAAATATGTTACGTATTTGCGGACCCTCGAAGGCAACATCGAGCGGTTGCCAAACGCAATCACCACGCAACTCGGTAATTCGCTGCAACCGTACAATTATGAAGAAACCCTCGTGGGCTGGCCGGAGTCAACGGTGTATTGGGCGAACGACAGAGGGCCCGCAGTTGGTCTGGCACCGCTGAATGCAACTTCGATCAGATGATCAGGTGGGCTTCGTATCGGGATGACGCATTCCGTTTTTCTGGCAATTATTACTGCGAGCCTCCAAATAACCTACCTTCCGACTGGGCGGGACGAGGATTGGATGGCGCTCATGTATAAAACAATTGCGGTCAGACTAGACCCGTCCCTATTGTCCTAAGCTAATGGCACCCGGCTCGACGGCTGCCATTAGCTAATGTTAGACGTCTACTAAAAAAAGACATGTCCTCCAGCGGTAGAAAGGTCTTTATTGGTCAATCCGAACCAGAGGATGTGGTTATCACGTCAGGTCCTGGAGTTCCAAAAATAAGGTTCATGATATATCCTCCCTTATGAAATAAAGCGTCAGCGTTCAATCCGCAGGAAGCAAACGCTAACAACATTGGGCTAGCGATCTGTGACCAAATTCACTGCGCCATTCAGGTTTTTAGAGGATAGCTCTTCAAATAGGATTCGAACTTACATTAGTACCTATAAGATTAGGATTGCAACTGAGGAAAGATCGGTAAGGTTTAAAGAAGGCAATTTTTTTTAACCCGTCATCTGACCTCCCAAGTCCGCGACGATTAGCTGATACGGCTCTGTTCGGTAAGTCCTCCCCAAGCCAGGGAAACACAAGCGTTATCGGATAGGCCAATCTACGACTTCCACCTGGGACGGTTCAGGCGCTCGTTAAGTGGGTTTATCTAGGCA
>Ga0111539_10011013_pt1 | contig 11383 bp, 6 predicted proteins | sample RhiMethybrSRZTD1_FD_79667 | JGI IMG/M metagenome (GOLD analysis project Ga0111539, IMG submission 79667) | Populus rhizosphere microbial communities from Tennessee, USA - Rhizosphere MetaG P. TD hybrid SRZTD1 (version 2) (version 2) | ecosystem: Host-associated > Plants > Roots > Rhizosphere >...
CCGCGTCTGGGGTGGCCCCCACGCGGAGGTGCAGGCCATCGAGTCGGCGCGCGCCAGCGGGGTGCCGCCGGAGCGCTGGGACACGCTCGTGGTGACGCTCGAGCCCTGCTCGAGCCAGGGCAAGACGCCGCCCTGCGTCGACGCGATCCTGCGCGAGCGCTTCCGGCGCGTCGTGGTGGGCGCCCTGGACCCGGATCCGCGGCACCGCGGACGGGCGCTGGAGGAGCTGCGCGTACGCGGCCTCGAGGTCACGCTCCTGCGCGGAGCGGCGCCGCTGGAGCGCATCGCTCCGCACTTCCTCGAGTGGACGCGTCCCGACCGGCTGCGGCGCTCCCTGCCGTGGGTGATCGCCAAGTGGGCGCAGACGCGCACCGGACAGCTGACGCCGCCCGAAGGGCACCGCGACGGTCACTGGATCTCCGGGCTGGCCGCGCGCCGCGATGTCCTGCTCCTGCGCGGGCGCGTCGACGCGATCCTCACGGGCGTCGGCACCGTGCTCGCCGACGATCCGCGCTTCACGGTGCGTCCGCCCGGCGACCCTTCGCGGCCGCCGCTGCGCGTCGTGCTCGACTCGGAGCTGCGCACGCCGGTCACGGCGCGACTGTTCCAGCCGCCCGGCCCCGACGAGGCGGCGGGCGCGGTGCGCCTCGTCGCCCGAGCGGGGTTCGATCCGGCACGCTACCGCGCGCTCTCCGCGGCCGGCGCGCGCATCGACGCGCTGCATCCGGGCGACGCCGGTCACTCGTCGCTGCGCGAGGCGCTCGCGCTCCTCTGGGACCAGGGCGTGCGCCGCGTGCTGCTGGAAGCCGGTCCCACGCTGCTGACCGCGGCGTTCGAGCAGGAGTTCGTCGACCAGATCCGGGTCTACACCGGCGCGATCAACGGCGGGCGCGGTCCTTCGCTCGCCGGACGCCTCGCCCCGGAGCGCCTCGTACAGGTCGAACACTCCGAGGTCGGCGAGGACGCGCGCCTCGACGCCTTCCTGCGCCGCGCGTAGCGCCGCGCGGCTGGCCCGCGCCCCGCGCGGCCGCTACAAGAGGAGGATGAAGCGTCTCGCTCGGCTCGCGCTCGCGGGCCTCCTCGGTGCGGTGGCGACGACGGCGTGCGGGCTCGAGCACCGGCTGCGGCCAGAGCCGCCCCCGCTCGGCGCGACGCGCGCCCTGGCGCAGGCGCGCACGCTGCAGCGCGAGCGGTCGGACGGCTGGCGACCGCGCGCGCTCGCCGCCGCGCGCTCGGCGGTTGCACTCGCGCCCGACTGGATCGCGCCGCGCCGGCTGCTCGACGACCTCGAGCGCGAGCGCCTCGCCGGGGCCGAGGCGCTCGGCCAGCGGCTCGAGGAGCTCGCGGCCGCGCCCGGCGATCCCGCCCTGCTCTACCTCGTCGGTCGTCTCGAGGGTAGCGCGGGGCTCGCGCGCCACGAGGCCGCTTGCGCGCGCGCACCCGAGCTCTCGTGGCCGCACCACGGCGTCGCCTGGAGCCTGTTCCTCGACGGCAAGCCGCGGCGCGCGCTCCATGAAGGCCAGCGCGCTCTCGAGTGCGCGCGCGGCTCGTACGAGCTGGGCACCTTCTCGATCGCAGAGGCGCGCTACTGGCTCGCGCTCGAGTCGCCGGACGAGGCCGTCGAGCTGCTCGAGGACACGCTGAGCGATCCGCGGCTCGAGGACCCCGAGCGCACGGAGTGCCGCGTCTGGCTCGCGCGGTCCGAGCTCGCGCTCGAGGAGCGCGTGGATCGCGAGCGCGGATTCTGGCGCGGCGTGGACCTCCTGCAGGACCCGCGGCTCACGCGCCAGGAGCGCGAGGACCTCGGGGCGGATCTCCTGGACGCCGTCGCTCGCATCGCGCATCCGGACGGACGCGCCGTGCTCGAGTCGGCGCTCGCACCCGGGCTGCCCGGGAGCGAGGGTCTGCGCGCGCGCCTGTGGCTGGAGCGCGGAGCGGGGGAGCTCGCGACCGCGCTGCTCGCGGACTCGGCGGACGAGGACGCCGCGGTGCGCGCGCTCGCGCGCTTCCAGGCCCTGCAGCGCGGCGATGCGCGCGCGGCGATCGAGCCGTGGCGCGCGGAGCTGCCGTTCTCCGTCGTCGCACCCGACGGTCTGCCGCGCGAGACCGCGCTGCGCGCGCTGTGTCTCGTCGCACAGGCCGAGCCGAGCCCGCAACAGGCCGCCGACTTCGGCGAGGCGCTGCTCCTCGCCGGCTGGTTCGGCGAGGCGCAGGCCTGGGCGTCGGCGCTCGCACGCAGCGACGCCGCGCGTGCCTTCGATCTCGATCGGCGCGCGAGCGCCGGCCGCGCGCTGCTCGCCGGCGTGCGCGGCGTGCTGCTGGCGGTGGACGCCGACGAGCCCGTGCTCGCGCCCGGCGCGGGCCGCGCGTCGAGGATCGGCTCGCTCGAGGAGTTGCTGGCGGTCCTGCAGCCGTACTTCGATCGCTACCACGCGGCGACGGACGGACGGTCGGCGCAGGACCTGGTGGGGTCGCCGCGCCTCGTCGAGGGCGCGCTCGCGACGGTCGTGCACCCCGGACCGCTGTTCTCGGCCGAGGACGAGCGCGCCGGGCGCGGCACGCGCGGCGAGCCCGTTCCCGGGCTGGCGGCGGAGCTCGCGCACATCGGGCGCTTCGGGCTCTTCGGCCAGGCGCCGGGCGGCGACGGACCCGACGGCGCGATCCTGCGGCTGCTCGGGACCGAGTGGCGCGCGGGCGCGCACCTCGGCGTTCCGTTCGAGGGGCTCGTCGCCTGGTGCGACGGTTCCGACCTCGAGAGCCGGCCCGGGCGGCGCGGCTCGCCGGTCAGCGGCGCGGCGCTCCACGAAGGCTACTGGATCGACGTTGCCGGCGTGCGGCGCGACCTGGAGCGCACGCAGCACCTCGAGCACGAGTACCTCGACGAGGCGCCGGACGAGCTCGCGGACCTGCTCGACGGCCGCGGGCCGCGGCTCGCGCCCGGCGCGGACGCGGACGAGCGCGCGCGCTGGACCGCGCCGCTCGGGGAGGGGGAGCGAGTGCTCCTCGCCGTGCTGCGCGAGCGCGCCGCCGCCGGTCGCGAGAGCGGGAAGCGGATCGAGCTCGGCGAGCTGCTCGCGCTCACCGCGACGCACGAGGAAGGCCACCTCACGGACCGCACGCGCTTCCTGCCGCTCACGCGGCACTGGCTGCGCGCGCTCGGGCTCCTCCTGCACGCGGGCCTGTCGCCGCGCGCGGTCGCGCGCGAGCTCGAGTACCGCGCGCAGCTCGTGGCGCTGTGCGACGCCGAGGATCCGCGGCTCGTGCTGGCCGAGACGCTGTCGGCGGCGGACGAGACCGACGGCCTCCTGCCGCACGGCGAGGCGTACCGCGGCTTGCTCGAGGACCTCCTCGCGATCGCGGCGCGGCGCGCCGACGAGTTTCCGGAGCTCGATCCCGAGCACGGGATCCTGCACCAGATGCACTTTCTCGGCGCCGAGCAGGTGCGCTCGCTCGCGCGCGAGCTCGCGCAGCGGAACGGCATGGTCGAGTGAGGCAGAGCGCGCGCTCTCAGCGGCCGCCCGCGAGGCCGCGGTAGCGCTCGAGCTCCGCGGCGATGCGCCGCGCGAGCCCGGGCGTCCGGCCCGACGAAGCGAGCGCGAGCGCGCGCTCGAGCACCTCGACGGCCCTGGCGGGCTCGCCCGCGGCGGCGTGGACGGCGGCGAGCGTCTCCAGGAACTCGGGCCGCTTGCCCTGGCTCGACTGCACGGCGCGCTCGGCGAGCTGGCGCGCCTCGGCGAGGTCGCTGCTCGTCGCGCCCGCTCGTTCGGACAGGAGCCGCGCGGCCGCGTCGCACGGCTCGGGCATGTCGGGCGCGAGCCGCATCGCCGAGCGGTATTCCTCCAGTGCCTGCGCTTCGCGTCCCAGGCTCGCGAGACACCGGCCGAGGTTGAAGTGCTCGGTCGGCGCTTCGGGCGGGAGCTCGACGGCCTTGCGGAAGTGCTCCAGCGCTTCCTCGCGCCGCCCGAGCGCCGAGAGCGACACGCCCAGGTTGCCGTGCGCGTCGGAGTGCTCCGGCTCCGCGGCCAGGAACGCCTCGTAGTGCGGCACGGCCTCCGCGTTCCGTCCCAGTTGCTGCAGGCAGTTGGCGAGGAAGTAGTGGTCGATGGCGTGCGGTGAGCCGGCCGCGAGCGCGGCCTCGTACTCGGCGCGCGCGCCCTCGTAGTCGTGCGTCTGGAAGAGCGCGTGGGCCAGGTTGCGGTGCGCGTTGGCCGTTCCGAGGAGCTCGACCGCGTGGCGATGGCACTCCACGGCGCCCGCGGCGTCGCCCGTGAGCAGGCGCGCGGTGCCGAGGTTCAGCCACGCGTGGCCGTCGCTCGCGTCGAGCTCCAGCGCGCGCTCGAGGACGGGCCGCGCGTCCTGCGGACGATCGGCCTCGAGCAGCTCCATCCCGAGGTTGGTGTGTGCGCGCCCGTTCGACGGCCGCAGGGCGACGACCGACTCCCACATGTGCACGGCCGAGCGGTAGTCCTCGTTGCGCCGCCACGTCGCGACGAGCGCGAGCGCGGCGAGCGCGAGACCGAGTCCCGTCGCGAGGCGCCGGCCGCCCGCCGTGGCTCCGAGCAGACGGCCGAGCGCGAGCACCGCGAGCAGGAGCACGGGCGCGAGCGCGAGGTACATGCGGTGCTCGAACGCCGGGTCCTTGATGGGCACGATGCTCGAGGTCGGCGCGAGGAGCGCGAAGAACCACAGGCCCGCGAGCCCGAGCGGGTGGTTGCGCGCGAGCGCCCACAGCGTCGCCGCGAGGAGCGCGCTGAGCGCGAGCGCCGGCGGGACGATCGCGCGCGTCGTGCTCGCGATCGGCCAGCCGTAGTCGAGGCACAGCGGATGCGGCCAGAAGGCGAGCCGCAGGTAGTGCAGCACGACGCCGGGCTGCGTGCGCGCGTACTCGAGCGGCCCGAAGTTGTGCAGCGTGAAGCCGGCGGACGCCGAGCCGAAGAGGTGCGGCGCGACGAGCGCGACGGAGAGCCCGAGGACGAGGAGGAAGGCCAGCGCGTGGAAGCCTCCGTGGCGGCGCAGCGCCTCGCGCAGCGAGCCGGAGACCAGCGTGCGGTCGACGAGCAGCGCGAGCAGCGGGGCGACGGCGACGAGCTCCTTGCTCGCCATTCCGAGTGCCAGCGACACGAGCGCGAGCGCCTTCCAGCGGCGTGGCCGCGCCGCGTCCGTCGAGCGCAGGAACGCCGCCAGGAAGGCGAGCGTGAAGAGTCCCGAGAGCGCCTCGGCGCGCTGGCTCACGTAGGCGACGGACTCGGTCTGCAGCGGGTGCACGGTCCACAGGAGCGCGGTGAGGAACGCGACCTGGCGCGCGAGGCCGGTGCGCTCGGGTCCGAGCGCGAGGACCAGCACGCGCACGGCGACGGAGAAGAGCAGGACCGCGGCGGCCGCGTGCACGAGCACGTTGAGCGCGTGGTAGCTCCACGGATCGCGCCCCGAGATGGCCTCGCACAGCGCCATCGACGCCCACACGAGCGGCCGGCTCCCCGCGCGCAGCGGAGCGAGCGCACCGAGGTCGTCGAACAGCTCGTGGTCGTCGAACAGGAACGGCGCCTGGACGACGCGTGCGTACGCCAGGAGCGTGGCCGCGACGAGTGCGAGCGGTGCCCAGCGAGCGAGCCGTGCGGGCGCTGCGCTCTCCACGGAGGCCGGCGGCGCGGCGCTCATGGCGCGCAACGGACTCCTGTCTCGGCCGTCAATTTCGGGCGCACCTCGAGCGCGCCGTGCATGCTCGATGGACGCCCCGTGCGCTGTCAAGCCGTGCGCTGTGCGCGGTGGTGGCGAGCACGCGCGCGAGCTAACCTTCCGCCCTGCGCATGGGGAGCACGCCCAGGATCGCGGCCGTCATCCCGAGCTACCGGGCGAGCCGGCACGTGCTGGGCGTGCTGGCGCGCATCGGACCGGAGTGCCAGGCGGTCTACGTGGTCGACGACGCGTGCCCCGAGGGCACCGGCGACCTCGTGCAGCGCGAGTGCAAGGACCCGCGCGTCGTCGTCCTGCGCCACCACGAGAACCAGGGCGTGGGCGGAGCCGTCATCACGGGCTATCGCGCCGCGCTCGAGGCTGGCGCGACGGTGCTCGTGAAGCTGGACGCCGACGGGCAGATGGACCCGGCCGGCATCCCGCACCTCGTGGCGCCGATCATCGCGGGCGAGGCCGACTACACCAAGGGCAACCGTTTCTTCCATCCCGAGGGCCTCGAGGCGATGCCGCTCGCGCGCAAGATCGGCAACGCGGCCGTGTCCTTCCTGAACAAGGTCTCGAGCGGCTACTGGGACGTCTTCGACCCGACCAACGGCTACACGGCGTTGCACGCGGCCGTGGCGCGGCACCTGCCGCTCGACAAGGTCGCGCGGCGCTGGTTCTTCGAGTCCGACCTCCTGTTCCGCCTCGGGACGCTGCGTGCGGTCGTGCTCGACGTGCCGATGCGCGCGATCTACGGCGACGAGCGGAGCAACATCGTCGCCTCGCGCGCCGTGCCCGAGTTCGCGTTCGGCCACCTGCGCAACACGCTGAAGCGCATCGGCTACTGCTACTTCCTGCGCAACTTCAACTTCGCGTCCCTGGAGCTCGTGCTCGGCCTCCTGTGCGTGACCGGCGGCACCGTGTTCGGGATCCGGAGCTGGATCGAGGGCAGCCGCCACGCCGTGCCGACGACGAGCGGAACGGTCATGCTGGCCGCGCTGCCCATCCTGCTGGGAGTGCAGCTCTTGCTCGGCTTCCTGAACCACGACCTCGAGAGCACGCCGCGTACGGTGCTGCACCGCCGGCTCGAGCTCCTCGGATAGACGCGGTGCCGAGCGAGCGCGTCACCGTCGCGATCCCGTTCCACTCGGGGATCGAGTACCTGAAGGAGGCGGTGGCCAGCGTGCTCGGGCAGACCGACCCGGACTGGCAGCTGCTCGTCGTCGACGACGGCGGGCGCGAGCAGGGCGTCGAGATCTGGGTGGCCTCGCTGCGCGACGCGCGCGTCACCTACCTGCGCAACCCGCGCAACCTGGGGATGGTGCGCTGCTGGAATCGCTGCCTGGAGGCGGCGGGCAACGATCTCGTGTGTCTGCTGCACGCGGACGATCGCTGGCTGCCCGAGTACCTGGCGCGCGTGAAGCGGCTCGCGGCCGATCATCCGGGAGCCGTCGCGCTGTTCACGGGAGCCGTCGTGATCGGCGCCGAGGGCCGTCCGCGGCGCTCGTTCCAGGACGACATCAAGCGCGTGTTCGTGCCGGACGCGAAGGGCGATCTCGTGCTGGACGGCGAGGCCGCGCTGCTCGCCGTGATGCGCGGCAACTTCCTCGTGTGCCCGAGCCTGTGCTGGCGCAAGCGCGTGCTCGGCGAGCGCCGCTTCGACCCTGCGTGGCACCAGGTGCAGGACCTCGAGCTCGTGTCGCGCCTCCTGCTCGCGGGCGAGACGCTGGCCGGCTCGATGGCACCGGCCTACGCGTACCGCCGCCACGACGCGAGCGCGACCGCGCGCCACACGGAGAGCCTGCTGCGCTTCGAGGAGGAGTTCGCGCTCTTCGACCGCGTGGCGGACGGCGCGCGTGAGCGCGGCTGGCGCGGCGCCGAGCGCACCGCGCGCAGCAAGGTCATCCTGCGCCTGCACCTTCTGTGGCGGGTGTGGATCGATCTCCTGCGCCTGCGCTGGGGAACGGCGGGGCGCTCGCTGCGCTTCCTGCTGGCTCCGCGGCCGCGGTCATGAAGGCGCGCGGCGCGAGTGCGAGGAACAGCGCGAGCAGCGCGAAGGCCGCGGCGTGGACCAGCAGCCGGTCGAGCGCCGTGTCCACGAACCAGGCCACGTCCTCCGGCAGGAGCGCGATCGCGCACACGCCGAACGTCGCCGCGCCGAGCGCGACGCCCCACGCGGCGCCGGCGCAACGCGCGGCCCGGTCGCGGGCGCGCAGCAGCAGGAACGGCACGACGAGCCAGGCGACGAGACCCGGGAGCAGGATCGAGCGCACGCCCGTGTAGCCCGGTCGCTGCACGAGCCCGGGGAGCTCGCGCAGCGCCGCCAGCGCGCGTCCGCCGAACGCCGCCGCCGCGCTCGCCGTGCTCCCGCCCTTGAGCAAGCTGTCGAGGCCGAGCGAGCGCGTCCACAGGAGGTGTGCGAGCGCCGGCAGGAAGGCGAACAGCAGCGGCCAGGCGCGCCGCGCACCGCGTCCCGGGTCCGCGCCGCGCGTCGCGAGCAGGATCGCGACCACGAGCGCGGCCAGCGGTCCGCCCTCGAGCTTGGTCGTCGCTGCGCAGGCGGCCGCGAGTGCCGCGAGCGCGACATGCCCCGACGACAGCGCCAGGAACTCGATCCAGAGGAGCAGCGTCAGGAACCCGTCGGCGTATCCACCGGCGAGCGAGCGGCCCGTGGCGACGATCAGCGCGAGCGGGAGGAGGAGCGCGCACCAGCGTCCGAGCCGGTCGCGGCCGAGGCCGTGCGCGAGCGCGATCGAGGCCAGCGACAGCACGGCGATCGCGAGGCTGGCCGAGCGCTCGTGGAATGTCGCGCCCGGCCCGGCGAAGAAGGCGAGCTGTGCGGGGAAGAAGAGCGGGTAGTCCGGGTGCGAGAAGGCGCTCGCTGCGTCGGTCGCATCGCGCGCGAGGAACGCGCCGTGCTCCCACAGGCGCCGCGCGTGATACAGCCAGATCGAACGGCCGTCCCACAGCGCGAGCGGCGTCGCGAGGAGCCACGCAGAGAGCAGGAGCGCCACGGCGCCGAGCACCACGCGCTCGGTCGGGCCCTCGCTCCCGCCGCGCGCGCTCCACGCACGCCGCTTCACGGCGCGAGCACAGACCAACGCGAACGCGACGAGTCCGGCGATCGTCAGCGCCGTGCACGAGACCGAGGTCTGGCTCCACGTGGTCGCGTTCCATGCGAGCGCGACGACGGCGGCACCGGTGAGCGCGTTCGCGCCGAGACGCGCCGCGGGCTCGAGGTCGCGCGTCATCCGTCCGCCGACGAGCGCACCGAAGCCGACCAGCGCGAGGAGCGCGAGCGCACCGCGTCCGAGCGCGCTCCAGGCGCTCTCCGCGGGCGCCGGAGCCGCGACGGTGGGCTCGGGACCGTCGCGCTCGCCCGTGAGGACGAGATCGAGGTGACCGAGGGCGCCGAGCACGCGCCACGGCTTCGTCTTGCCGCGCTCGTAGGGGACGATCGTCCAGTGGGCGCGGGCCACGACGGGACGCGGGTACAGCCCCTCGGTGAAGCGCTGGTGGAAGAAGTCCTCGTCCGCGAGCGACGGCGCCAGGGCCACGGGCTCTTCGGGCCCGAGCAGACCGTCGAGACGCGCGCGGACTCCGTCCATGTCGATGCCGCCGAATGCGGAGTGCGCGCGTTTCTCGGCATAGGCCGGTGGGCCGAACGCACGGCGCAGCTCGGTCGGGAACGGCGACGCCGCCACCAGGTACACGAGCAGGGCCAGCGCGAGGGCGGGCGCTCCGAGGGCGCGGAACCGTCCGGCCGAGTGCACGCGCGGAGCATAGCCGCCGGGCGGGCCGGAAGCCTGCGAACACGACGTCCTTGCCCGGCGCGGAGGCACCTTCGAGAATGCCGCCATGAGCTCGCGGGCGAGGGCCTTCTGGGACGAGCAGGCGCGCTGGAACGCGCTGGTCGCCATCCTCGACGGCCAGGAGATCCGCGACCCGGCGCGCGCGACCGCCGCATTCGAGGCCGAGGGCGAGAGCGCCGCCCGCCGGCTCGCGCCGTTCGTTCACCCGGGCTCGCGCGTGCTCGACTTCGGTTGCGGCATCGGTCGCGTCATGCGCCCGCTCGCCCGTCAGGTCCGCGAGGTGATCGGCGTCGACGTGTCGAACGAGATGCTCGAGCGCGCAGAGGAGTACCTGCGCGACGTGGCCAACCGGCGGCTCGTGCTCACCGACGGACGCTCGCTGCCGGGCGTCGCCGACGGCTCGGTCGACTTCCTCTACTCGATCCTGGTCTTCATCCACGTCGACCGGCGCTCGGCCTTCCGCACGTTCGGCGACATCGCGCGCGTGCTCGCGCCCGACGGCCGTGCGCTGCTCCAGTTCCACGACCTCGAGAGCGCGCCGGGGCTCGCCAAGTTCGAGGGCGTCGTCGACAAGGACTACCCGCTCGAGTTCTACACCGAGCGCGAGCTCGAGCTGCTGCTCGGGCGCCAGGGGCTCTCGATCCTCGAGACCGAGCGCTCGGAGGAGTACTTCTTCCTGCAGGTCGTGCGCGGTCCTGCCGAGCTCTGGATCGAGCACTGGCGCGCGGGCGTGAAGCTACGCCCGCGGGGAGCGAGCGGCCTCTTCCGCGCGGCGCGCGCGGCGCGCGGTGGACCGGCGGAGCTCGCGGCCGAGCTCGAGCTCACCGACGACGCGTGGCGCGGATTCCAGCTCGCGCTGAGTCTCGCGCCGCGCGGCGAGGGGACCGCGCGCGGTGCTCGTGCGAGCGCGACCTTCTTCCTGCGTGGTCCGGCGCGCCACGAGATCACCGTGCGCTGGGCGGACGGCAAGCCCACGTTCCTGCTCGACGGCCGGCCGCTCGAGGTCGCGGTCGGCGGCGACTTCCCGCCGCCCGGACCCGCGGAGCTCCTGATGGCCCTCGTTCCATCAGGACTGCGGCTCGACGAGGAGCTCTTCGGGCGTTTTCCGAGCACGACGCAGGCGCGTTCGGTCGAACTCACGGACTGAACGGCGCCCGGCGCCAACGTTTCGCGCGCCGCGGTTACAAGGAGGGCGATGGAGCCCTCCGCGGTACTGGCCGAGCGCCTCCTCGCGCAGCGCGAGTGGCTGCGCGAGCTGGCGCGCGGTCTCGTCGGCGAGAACGACGCCGACGACCTGGTGCAGGAGACGCTGGTCGCGGCGCTGGAGCACCCATCGAACGTCGCGACGCCGCGCGCGTGGCTCGCGGCGGTCGCGCACCGGCTCGCCAGCAACGTGCGCCGCGCCCGCGGCCGCCGGCGGCGACGCGAGTCGCGCGCGGCGCGCCCGGAGGCGTTGCCGACGACCGACGAGCTCGTCGAACGCGTCGACACGGAGCAGCGGCTCGTCCGCGAGCTGCTCGGCCTGCGCGAGCCACTGCGCACGACCCTGCTCCTGCGCTTCCACGAGGGTCTACGGGCGGAGGAGATCGCGCGTCGCACCGGTGTGCCGGCCGGAACGGTGCGCTGGCGCACGAAGCAGGGCCTGGACGAGCTGCGCGAGCGGCTCGCACCGGCGTACGGCGGCAGGGAGGGGCTGGCGCTCGCGCTCGTGCCGCTGGTGCGCGCGCCGGCAGGCGCCGGCGCGGTGACGGCAACGGTTGCGGGAGGTGTGCTCTTGGGAATCCAGGCGAAGCTCGTCGCCGCGGCAGCGGCGCTCGTGGTGCTTGCGGTCGGAGTGGGAGCGTGGCGCTGGACGCAGGCAGGGGAGAGCGCGGAAAAACCGGAGAGCGCGGCCG
>Ga0111539_10011014_pt1 | contig 11383 bp, 9 predicted proteins | sample RhiMethybrSRZTD1_FD_79667 | JGI IMG/M metagenome (GOLD analysis project Ga0111539, IMG submission 79667) | Populus rhizosphere microbial communities from Tennessee, USA - Rhizosphere MetaG P. TD hybrid SRZTD1 (version 2) (version 2) | ecosystem: Host-associated > Plants > Roots > Rhizosphere >...
CAGGGCGCCGGAATCGGCACCATCGACCTGCTGGTGGTGAACCTCTATCCGTTCCAGGCGACCGTCGCCGATCCCGAGTGCCGCTTCGAGGACGCGATCGAGAACATCGACATCGGCGGACCGGCGATGCTGCGCTCGGCGGCCAAGAACCACGCCGGGGTCGCGGTGTTGGTGGACCCCGCCGACTATGCGCGCGTGCTGGACGAGATCCGCTCCGGCGGCGAGGTGTCGGCGGCGACGCGCTTCGAGCTGGCGGCGAAGGTGTTCGCGCACACGGCCGCGTACGATGGCGCGATCGCCAACTATCTGACGTCGCTCGACGCCGAGCGGCGTCGGCACGAATATCCCGCGGTCCTGAACCTCCAGCTCAGGAAGATCGAGGACCTGCGCTACGGCGAGAACCCGCACCAGAGCGCCGCGTTTTATCGTGACGATCGCGCTACGCCAGGAGGCATTGCCGGCTACCGGCAGGTGCAGGGCAAGGAGCTCTCCTACAACAACATCGCGGATGCGGACGCTGCATGGGAATGCGTCAAGAGCTTCACCGACCCGGCCTGCGTGATCGTCAAGCACGCCAACCCCTGCGGCGCCGCCGTCGCCGAGACGCTCGCCGAAGCCTACGCGAAGGCGTTCAAGACCGACCCGGTGTCGGCCTTCGGCGGCATCCTGGCGTTCAACCGCGCGCTCGACGCGCAGACCGCCGAGGCGCTCGCCGCGCAGTTTGCCGAGGTCGTGATCGCGCCGCGCGTCGAGGCGGAAGCACAGAAGATCTTTTCCAGCAAGGGGAACCTCCGGGTGCTGGAGGTGCCGCTGGCCCACGGCGCGCAGGCGCACGACTACAAGCGCGTCGGCGGCGGGCTGCTCGTGCAGACGAGCGACTCGCGAGCGCTCGACCCCAAGGACTTCAAGCTCGTCACCCGCGCGGCACCGAGCGAGGCGCAGCGCTCCGACCTGATCTTCGCCTGGTGCGTCGCCAAGTACGTGAAGTCGAACGCCATCGTGTTCGGCCGCGACCGCATGACGCTCGGCGTGGGCGCGGGACAAATGAGCCGCGTCGACAGCGTGCGCATCGCCGCCATGAAGGCGGCGAGCGCCGGCCTCTCGCTCAAAGGCTCGGTGGTGGCGTCGGATGCATTCTTCCCGTTCCGCGACGGCCTGGACGCGCTCGCCGAAGCGGGCGCCGCCGCGGTGATCCAGCCGGGGGGCAGCGTGCGCGACGCCGATGTGATCGCAGCCGCCGACGAGCGCGGCATCGCCATGATCTTTACCGGCGTGCGGCACTTCCGCCACTGACATGAAGCTCCTCGTGATCGGATCGGGTGGACGCGAGCACGCCATCGCCTGGAAGCTCGCGCAGAGCCCGAAGGTGCAGAAGGTCTTCGTCGCTCCCGGCAACGGCGGCACGGCGCGCGAGAACGGGCTCGAGAACGTCGCGATCTCAGAGGTCGCCGACCTCGTTGCGTTCGCGAAAAGGGAAAGCGTTTACCTGACGGTGGTCGGGCCCGAGGCGGCGCTCGCCGCCGGCGCGGTGGACGCCTTTCGCGATGCCGGGCTGAAGATCTTCGGTCCGACGCGCGCGGCGGCGCAGCTCGAGTCCTCCAAGGACTTCGCCAAGGCGTTCATGGTGCGGCACAACATCCCCACTGCGCTGCACCGCACGTTCCAGAGCGCCGATCTCGCCAAGGCGTTCGTGGCCAAGCGCGGCGCGCCGATCGTGGTCAAGGCCGACGGGCTCGCCGCCGGAAAGGGGGTGGTCGTGGCGGCCAGCGTCGAGGAGGCGCAGGCGGCCATCGACCGCATGATGAACGAGAAGAGCCTCGGGGAAGCTGGCGCCCGGGTCGTGGTCGAGGAATTCCTGCAGGGCGAGGAAGCGAGCTTCATCGTCATGTGCGACGGCACGAGCGCGCTGCCGCTCGCCACCAGCCAGGACCATAAGCGCCTGCGCGACAACGACGAGGGTCCCAACACCGGCGGCATGGGCGCGTACTCGCCGGCCCCGATCGTCACGCCGAAGATCCACGCCCGCGTCATGCGCGAGATCATCCAGCCCGCGATCCAGGGCATGGCGCAGGACGGCGTGCCCTACAGCGGCTTCCTGTACGCCGGCCTGATGATCGACCGGGCGGGCAATCCCAAGGCCCTCGAGTTCAACTGCCGGCTCGGCGACCCGGAGACCCAGCCGATCGTGCTGCGGCTCAAGTCCGATTTGCTCGGGCTGCTCGAGCGTGCGCTCGCCGGCAACCTTTCGCAGGTCGAGGCCGAATGGGACCGCCGCGCCGCGCTAGGCGTCGTCATCGCCGCGCACGGCTATCCCGACGATCCGCGCAAGGGCGACCCCATCACGGGGATTCCGCCCGCCGCGGACGACTGCCGCGTGTTCCACGCCGGCACCCGCGCCGACGGCAAGGCGCTGGTGACGAGCGGCGGCCGGGTCCTGTGCGTCACCGCGCTCGGCGACTCGGTGAAGATGGCGCGCACGCGCGCGTACGAGGCCGTGGAGCGCATCCGCTTCGACGGCATGCAATACCGCAAGGACATCGGCCACCGCGCGATCAAGCGGAGTTAGGCTGGCGGTCATGCAAATCGAGGCCGTCTGCGACTACTTCGTCGCCCTGCAGAAGTCGATCGCGGGCGCGCTCGAAGCCGCCGACGGGCAGGTCTTCAGGACCGACGAATGGAAGCGCGCCGAGGGCGGGGGCGGAACCACCCGCGTAATCGAGAACGGCGGGCTGTTCGAGCGCGGCGGAGTGAACTTCTCCCGCGTGAAAGGCAGCCAGCTTCCGCCGTCGGCGACCGCGGCGCGGCCGCAGCTCGCCGGGCAGGCCTGGGAGGCGATGGGCGTATCGCTGGTGCTGCATCCGCTCAATCCCTACTGCCCGACGGTGCACCTGAACGTGCGCTTCTTCGCCGCAAAGGACACCTGGTGGTTCGGCGGCGGCATGGATCTCACGCCCTACTACGGCTTCGAGGAGGACGCGCGCCACTTCCACGGCCGCTGCCGGCAGGCGCTCGACCCGTTCGGCGAGGACTACTATCCGCGCTTCAAGGCCTGGTGCGACCGCTACTTTCATCTGAAGCACCGCGACGAGCCGCGCGGCATCGGCGGAATCTTCTTCGACGACTTTGCCGAGCGCGATTTCGATTTTTCCTTCCGCCTGGTGCGCTCCGTGGGCGACGCTTTCCTCACGGCGTATATCCCCATATTGGAAAGACGCCGAGCCATGCCCTATGGTGAGAGGGAAAGAAGCTTCCAGCTCTACCGGCGCGGACGCTACGTCGAGTTCAACCTGGTGTACGACCGCGGCACGCTGTTCGGCCTGCAGTCGGGCGGCCGCCCGGAGTCGATCCTCATGTCGATGCCGCCCCACGCCGCCTGGCGCTACGACTGGAAGCCCGCGCCCGGTTCCCCCGAGGACCGGCTCTACACCGACTTTCTCAGGCCGCGCGACTGGGCCTAATGTCCCCCGCCTGAGCGGACAATTATCACCGACCCGTTTCACACCCTCCGGTAGTCTGGCGGCAAATAACAAGGGAGGGTGGCATGCGCAACTTCACCGGACCAATCCTGCTCGGGCTCTTCTTGGTGAGCGGGTGCTCCCACACGGTGCTTGTCACCGTGCCGCCGCGGATGGAACTGAAAGGCTACGGCACCCTCGGCGTGATCGAGTTCAGCTCCAACTCCGGCCTCGGGAGCGCGCGTGCCACGCAGCAGCTGCAGGAGCAGATCCAGTCGGCGCAGCCGGGTACGCGCTTCATCGAGCTCGGCAGCCGCGAAACGGTGCTTGCCGCCGTGGGCCGCAATCAGCTCGATGCCGACGCCGCGAAGCGCATCGGCAAGAAGTACGGCGTCGGCGCGGTGTTCCTCGGCGAGATCGCCTATGCGGACCCCAAGACCGACGTCCGTGTGAACGACCTCGCCAAGCTGGATGCCGGCCTGCGCACGGAGGTGCGGGGCGACATTTCCGCCCGGCTGCTCGAGACCGCCAGCGGCGCGAGCGTCTGGAGCAATTCGGGCTGGGTGCGCCGGCAGATCGGCCGCCTCAACGTGTCCGAGAACGGCGTCAGCGGCTCGATGAGCAAGTCCGACCCGCGCGAGGAGATGGTGCCCGCGCTGGTGTACCAGCTCACCTACGACTTCCGGCCCACCACCGAGCGCCGGCCGGCGAAGTAGCCGCTCAGGAGATCTCGGCGGCCCGGCGGTAGTGCAGCTGGGCATCGCTCGGCTGGCCCAGGCGCTCGGCGAGCCGCGCGAGCTCGAGATATACCGAGCGGCTCTCCTCGAACGAGACGCTCGCCTCGAGGAAGCTGCGCGCCTTGCCCCAAAGCCCGGCCTGCGCGCACAGGCGGCCGAGCGCCGCGAGCAGCTGGGCGTCGCGTGCGTGCTCGAGGAGCCAGCTCTCCGCGCGCTCGATGCGCTCGCGCGCTTCGGCGGTTCTCGCGTCCTCTGCCATTTCACCCGGCAGCTCGGCGTAGAGCACTAGGAGCTGTGGCGACCATTCCGCCGCCAGCGCGCGCTCCAGGATCTCGCGCGCCATTGCCGCCTTGCCGAGCTCCGTGGCGTGGCGCGCCGCCGCCGCGGCGATGCGCGGATGGACACGGTCTTTCGCCTCGACGCCGCGCCAGCGGCGCTCGAACGCGCCGTCGTCGGCCGACGCGCGCCCGAGCAGCTCGATCGTGGCCTGCACCTTGTATTCCTCGGCGAGCGCCGGCGCGATGGCGTCGCGCTTGCCGAGCTGGGTGGCGAGACGCAGCACCTCGTCCCAGGCGCCGGCGCCGCGCTCGGCCCGCAGCAGCATGCGGGTGGTGGCGACCTGCTTCGGGCGCACGCTGTGGAGGTTGCGCAGCGCATCGCGCGCGGTGGCGAAGTCGCGCTCCTCGAGCGCGAGCTCTGCGCGCGTGGCTAGGGAAGCGCTGTGCATGCGCTCGCCCTGCGCGTCGGCGCGGTCGAGCCAGCGGTCGCGGCGCTGAAAGTCGCGCAGCTGGTGGGCCGAGCGCGCCGCAAGCAGCGCGGCGAGCGCGGGCGCCGATCCGCCCTCGAAGGCGACCGCGGCCTCCTTCTCCGCGCGCGCGTAGCGGCCCTCGTAATAGGCCTGGAGCGCGCTGGCGAGCGCGGCGTGCGCGCGCTCGCGGCGGCGACGCGCGCGGTAGCCGCGGACATACGCCGGAAGCGACAGTGCATGCCCGAGCAGCCGGGTCAGCGCGTACAGCAGGGCAAAGCCCGCTACCAGCGCGATGGCGAAGAACAGCATCGAGACTTCGACCCGGTAGGGCGGATAGATCAGGAGCACGTAGCCCGAATCGACCCTGCCGACGATCACCAGGGCCACGGCCGCCGCGAACACCACGAGCAGCCAGAACAGCGATCTCATTCCCGGCTACTCATCCCGCGCATCTCATCCCGGTTGTCGCTCCCGCCGCGACTTGTAGCCGCGTACCGCCTCGAGGCTCTCGGTGATGCTCGGCAGCTCGAAGCTGACTGTGGTCGAGGAAAGCTGCTTCAGCTGGTTGAGGGCGTCGGCCGTCTGCTTGGAGCGCGGATCGAAATAGCGCTGGATCCAGCGCTGCGCCGTGCGTAGATCCTCGCGGTATCCGGCCTCGTCGCGCGCGATGAGCGAGAGCCGCGCGTTCAGCAGGCGCAGGCGCAGGTTCTCGCGCACGAAGTAGGCCTGCGAGGGCGGCAGCAGCGGCGGCTCAGCGTTGCCGACCTGCCGGACCACGACCAGCTGACGCAGCTCGTTCCAGACCTCGGCGGAAAGCCGGGACCAGAACCCGCGCTCGTCCACAGCGGCAGCCTCCTTCGCCGGCGGATTGCTCTCGGCGCGCTCGTCGAAGGCGAGCGGCAGCGTGTCGACCTTCGCCGCAAGCTGGTCGATGCGCATGCTCATCCCCGCCAGGTCGAGGCTCGGCAGGGTTTTCAGCCGATCGATGTCGCGTGCCAGGGCGCGCCGGATCGGTACGAACTGCGGCCGGTCGGCCCGCGCGAGGCGCTGCTCGGCGAGCTGCAGGGCGAGCAGCGCCGCGCGCACGTTGCCGGCAAGCTGCAGCTGCTGAGAGGCAATGGCGAGCACCTGCTCGATCTCGGCGAGCTGCCATTCGTCACGGTTGCGCGAGAGTTCCTGGTAGAGCGACTCCAGCGCGAGCTGCTGGCTCTGCGACTCGGCCAGGCGCGTCTCGAGCTGGACGAGCCTGGCGCGGGTGTCGCGCTGCGCATCCTCCGACTGGCGCGCCACGCTGCGCGCCTCCCGCGCGTCGGCCTCGATGTCGCGCAGCCGGCGCGCCAGCTCCTGCTGGGTGGCGTCGATGCGCTGGCGCGCGTCGAGCCAGAACACCGTGGCGAGCGCCGCGGAAAGGAGGACGGCGCAGAGGAGCAGCCACGAGGTCCGCCGGCGCGACCGGGGATGCATCGGCGGCTGCTCTTCCGGCCGCTTGTTTTCCTGGCTGTCTTGCGGACTGTTACTCATAGCGCGGGAGCCGAAGTATGCCACCAGCGCATCGGCTGTTTCCTCGTCGCCGGGGCCTGCCACGATCGGCTCGGGGATGCCGACTTCGCGCGCGCGCTCCGCGACGCGGGCATGGTTGACGAAGATCGGCCTGGCCGCGAGCCGCGGGACGCCGAGCAGCGTGATGAGGTTGTCGAGGCTCGCGGACGACGACACGGTGACCGCATCGATCTCGCCCCGTTCCCACGCCGCGATCAGCGGCGCCATGTCGGCGTGCGGCAACATCCGCCGGTAGCACTCGAGATACTCGGTGCGCGCCCCGCGCGCGGCCAGGGTGTCGGCGAGAAGCTCACGACCGCCCTCGCCGCGCACGATCAGGATCCGCTTGCCGGCGACCTCATGGAGCTGCGGAAGCGCGAGCAGCGCCTCGCTGTCGGCGCCGCTTTCGGGCGCCAGGACATCGCGCGCTCCGAGCGCCTCCAGCGCGCGCCGGGTGCCGCTGCCGAGCGCCGCCACCGGGACGCCCGCGCGCTTGATACGCTCGAACGCGCACTCGGCGGCGGTCGGGCTCACGAACACCGCGAGATCGAATTCCTCCACCCGGGGCAGCGGCCGCTCGGGCAGCCGCTCGATCTCGATCGCGGGAAAGAGGAACGGCCGTCCGCCGGCCGCGGACACGAGCGAAGCGAGCCGCTCCGCCTGCCCCGACGGACGAGTGATGACGATGCCTCGGCCCTGGAGCGGCTTACGTTCCAAGCGCTGACAGGATTTCGACCGCGCCGTGGCGACGGAGCTCGGCAACGGCGTCGGCTGCGAGCGCGGCGGGATCGGTTCCGCGGCAGTCGGCACGCGCGATGCGTTGGCCATCGAGCGAAGCGACCAGAGCGCGAAGCCTGAGCCCCGCACCCGTCGCTTCGGCGTACGCCCCCAGCGGAACCGCGCAGCTTCCGCCGAGCGCCCGGCTGACGCCGCGCTCCGCCTGCACGCAGCACGCGGTCGACGGGTCGTTCAGGGGCCCGACCAGCGCGGCCAGCTCTTCGCGCCCGTCCAGGCATTCGATGCCGAGCGCGCCCTGCCCCGGGGCGGGGAGGCTGTCGTCCACGTCCAGGCGCGAGCGGATCCGCGCCGCGAGCCCCAGGCGCACCAGGCCCGCCACGGCCAGGATGATGGCGTCGTACTCGCCCCGATCGAGCTTGGCCAGGCGGGTCTCGACATTGCCGCGCAGCAGCTTCATCTCGAGGTGCGGATGGCGCTGCGCGACCTGGGCTGCGCGGCGCAGGCTCGACGTACCGACCACCAAACCCGATTTCATCTCACCGATGTTCTGGTGGTTGTTGGAGACAAAGGCGTCTCTCGGATCCTCGCGCGCCATGATGGCGGCAAGCACGAACCCCGGGGGCAGGTCGGCGGGGACATCCTTCATGGAATGCACCGCGAGATCGGCGCGCCGCTCGGCGAGCGCGTTCTCGAGCTCCTTCACGAACAGGCCCTTGCCGCCCGCCTGATCGAGGCGCTGGTCGAGGATCTCGTCGCCGCGCGTGGAGAGCGGCAGGAGCTCGACGGCGAGCCCGGCGTGCAGCGCTTCGAGGCGCTGCTGGACGTGCTCGGCCTGCCAAAGCGCGAGCCGGCTTCTCCTCGTGGCGATGACGACGCGCTTCATTTCTCGGCCACCAGCTCGCGCAGCGCCGGCCACTGGCGCCGGCTCACCGGCAGCTTCTCCTCGAGGCCGTCGAGCACCACGACCCAGTGCGGCTCGTCGTCCCCGTCGGCGCCACGCTCGAAGCCGCGGATCGCCGCGCGGGCCACCAGGCAGTTACGGTGGATGCGCACGAAGCTCGCCGCGAACTCGCGCTCGAGCGACACCAGCGGCTCCTCGATCAGATGCTCGCGGTTGCGCGTGCGCAGGGTCACGTATTTCTGCTCGGCGCGCAGGAAAATGATCTCGCGCACCGGCACCAGCACGATCCGATTGCGCTCCGAGACCGAGATGTACTCGCGAGCGTTCTGCGCGGCCTTGGCGAGCTGCTCGCGGTTGGGCACGCTCGCTTTCTTCAGCGCCGCGGCGAGGCGCTCGGCGCGCACCGGCTTCAGCAGGTAGTCGAGGGCATTCAGCTCGAACGCCTCTACCGCGTGCCGGTCGTGGGCGGTCACGAACACCACCGTCGGCGGCTCCGGCAGGGAGGCGAGATGGCGCGCCACCTCGAGTCCGGCCATGCCGGGCATCTGGATGTCGAGCAGGAGGAGCTCGGCGCCGCTGTCCGGCAGCCGCTCGAGCGTCTCGAGCCCGTTGCGCGCCTCGCCCACCACCGAGGTGGGAAGCTCCGCGGCGATGTCACCGAGCAGCTCCTTCAGGCGCTCGCGCGCCGGCTCCTCGTCGTCGGCGATGAAGACCTTGATCATGCTCCTTCCGATCGGTACGGCATCTCGATCTCGACCCGGTAGCGGCGCCCGTCGGCGCTCGTCTCGATGCGCGCCTCGGCGTCGAAGAAAAGCGCCAGCCGCTCACGGATGTTCTCGAGCGCCATCCGGTTGCCTACGCGGCGCTGCTGGTCGGCGACATACGGATTCTCGATGCGGGCAAGCACCCGGTCGCCGCGCCGCTCGATGCGCACCAGCACCTCGCCCACCGCGGTGCCCGGCTCGACGCCGTGGAACACCGCGTTCTCGAGCAGCGGCTGCAGCACCAGCGGCGGCAGCAGCGCGTCGGTCGGCGCGGCGTCGAGCTCCCAGGTGATGCGCAGCCGCTCGCCGAGGCGGAGCTGCTCGATGCCGGCGTAACGCTCGAGCAGCGAGATCTCGTCGGCGAGGCGCACGAACTGCCTCGGCTCCGACATCAGCGTGCGAAACACGTCGGCCAGGTCCTCGAGGGCGCGCTCGGCGCGCTTCGGGTCGCGCCGGATGAGCGAGAGCACGGCGTTCAGGCTGTTGAACAGGAAATGCGGCCGGATGCGGGCCTGAAGCGCCTGCAGGCGCGCCTCGACGAGCGCCGGCGAGTATGCCTTGGCGAGCAGCCTGAGGTAGCCGAGCAGCCCCGCGGCGACGAGCGCCGCGAGGGCGAGCGCCGCGCCGAGCGGCGGCGGGTCGGCCGGAAGCCGCACCACGAGCGTGTTGTAGAGCGCGACCAGCAAGACCACGATGCCGACGACCGCGGCGTATCCGGACCAGTATGGCAGGCGCGCGAGCAGCGGCGACAGCGACGCGAGCGCGAGCAGCGCGATCAGCAGCAGCGGCTCGAGGTAAGCAGCGGTGCTCATGAACTGCTCGAGCGCACCGCCGGGATGCGGCGTGGCAAAGAGCACGCCGGCTGCCGCGAGGGCGTTGACCGCCACAAGGACGCGCGCCATCACGCCCAGATTGCGGAAATCGGGCAGCAGGTCCGGATAGGCGGATTGCCCTATACTCGCCATAGTCGCGTAGGGGTATTCAACCGTATTCTGTGCCAAAAAAAGAAACCCGGTGGTCGGGTCGATTCAAGCAGCCGGTCGACGAGCAGGTCAAGCGCTTCACCGCATCGGTCGGCTTCGACCGGCGCCTCGCGAAGTATGACATCGAAGGCTCGCTCGCCCACGCCCGGATGCTTGCCGCCGCCGGCATCCTGCCGCGGCGCGACCTCGCGGCGATCGAGCGCGGCCTCGGCCGCGTGCGGCGGGAGATCGAGGCCGGCCAGTTCGAGTGGTCGCTCGACGCCGAGGACGTGCACCTCAATATCGAGCGCCGCCTGATCGCGCTCGCCGGCGACGCGGGCAAGCGGCTCCACACCGCGCGCTCGCGCAACGACCAGGTCGCAACCGACCTCCGGCTTTGGCTGCGGGACGAGATCGACCAGATCGTGAAGCGCATCGTCGCTCTCGAGCGCGCGCTGCTGGAGCAGGCGCGGCGCCACGCCGCCCTGATCATGCCGGGCTTCACCCACCTCCAAGTGGCGCAGCCGGTGACCTTCGGCCATCACCTGCTCGCCTACGTCGAGATGCTGGAGCGCGACCGCGAAAGGCTCGGCGAGGTCCGTTCTCGGGTGAACCGCCTGCCGCTCGGCGCGGCGGCCCTGGCGGGGACCAGCTTCGGCATCGACCGCAAGCGGGTCGCGCGGGCGCTCGGCTTCGAAGGGCTGGCGGAGAACTCGCTCGACGCGGTGTCGGACCGGGACTTCGCGATCGAGTTCTGCGCCGCCGCGGCGCTCGTCATGGTGCACCTCTCGCGCCTTTCCGAGGAGCTGGTGCTGTGGATGAACCCGCGCTTCGGCTTCGTGCGCCTGCCCGACCGCTACTGCACCGGCTCCTCGATCATGCCGCAGAAGAAGAACCCCGACGTGCCCGAGCTCGTCCGCGGCAAGAGCGCGCGCGTGATCGGCGCCACCGTCGCCCTGATGACGCTGATGAAGGGCCAGCCGCTCGCCTACAACAAGGACAACCAGGAAGACAAGGAGCCGCTCTTCGACGCCGTCGACACGGTGAAGGATTCGCTCTCGGTCTTCGCCGGCATGGTGGCCGGGATGCAGCCGGTGCCGCGCGCGATGCGGGCCGCGGTGCTCGAAGGCCACGCCACGGCGACCGATCTGGCCGACTACCTGGTGCGCAAGGGCGTGCCGTTCCGCGACGCCCACGAGGCCGTGGCGCGCGCGGTGCGCGAAGCCGAGCGTCTCGGGGTCGACCTCGCCGCCTTACCGCTTTCCAAACTAAAACAGTTTTCAAAACAGATCGAGGCTGATGCAAAACGCGTGCTGACGCCCGAAGGCTCGGTTGCCTCCCGCAACCACGTCGGCGGTACCGCGCCGCCGCAGGTGCGCGCCGCGATCGCCCGCGCCCGCAAGCGACTGCCGAGATAGACGACCCCAGGTGGAGCACGTCGCCAACTATCCGGTCATCCGCAAGCTCGGCGAGGGCGCCACCTCGGAAGTGTTCCTGTGCCAGGACCCGTTCCGCGGGCGCGAGGTCGCGGTCAAGCGC
>Ga0111539_10011017_pt1 | contig 11381 bp, 13 predicted proteins | sample RhiMethybrSRZTD1_FD_79667 | JGI IMG/M metagenome (GOLD analysis project Ga0111539, IMG submission 79667) | Populus rhizosphere microbial communities from Tennessee, USA - Rhizosphere MetaG P. TD hybrid SRZTD1 (version 2) (version 2) | ecosystem: Host-associated > Plants > Roots > Rhizosphere >...
GCCAAAGCGTCGTTTGAACGAACGATTGAAATAGGACAAATCACCAAAGCCCGCGTCATATGCGATCGCCCCGACTGAACTTTGCGCAAGCCGCGGCTCGGTCAACATGTGGTGGGCACGACTGAGACGCTGCGACAGCAGGAATTCCGAGAACGTCGTGCCTTCACTTTCAAAAAGCCGCTGCAGATTGCGCGGCGTGAGCCCTAGATGGGCTGCTACCAGGCCGACCGAGAGGTCGCGCCGGTGGCTGTTCTCGGCAATGTAAGATTTTGCCATCCGCAACCGTGCGGCCGGGATTGCGCGTCCCATCGCCACGCCGTCACGTGCGGCGCCAAGCGCGAGTGCAACGAGGTCGTGCAAATGATTGACTGCAGTTCGCCGGAACTCCGGTGTCGCCAATGCCATGTCGTTGAATAGCGGAGCTGCATAGCCCGCCAGCAGTTTGAGCGCGTCCGTATTATACGGAATGACCTGCATGACGACGTCACCGACATAAGTGACCATCGACGACAGGATCGATCGCGGAATACGAAACGAAAGCGCGCCGCCATACGAATGGCGATCGAACACTTTAACCTCGCTTGCACTCATCAGCAGGGCATCGCCCTCACGTAATGAAACATCCCGGCCACGGGCCGTGACCGTGGTTTTGCCTGTCTGATTGATAATAAAAACGAGATCGTCGTTGCCATCAGCCAGATATTCGCGCGTTCGGATGATGCGAACGGGCGAACTCGCTGTCGACATCACCCGCACCCCGGGCAAGTCGCGCGCCAAGATCGAGTATTCCAGCCTCGTGTCACCGATCGGCTCGATATCGAGCTTCATAAGCACACGGCAGCAATGATCACGCCACATCGCGACGCGATCCTTGTCCGGAAGGTCGTCGGTCGAAAGCCGGAACGTTGTCAGGCCCGCTTGATCCATCAACTTATCGCCCATCCATGCTGCCCCGCTTGGGTCAGCGCCTTACGGCGTCTCCAAACCGGGGACATTTCGACAAATTTGACGAATGGAAGAGGTATTTGCCGGCGGCCTTCGCCGAGAATGGCGCTCGAGCGCTGCCTACCAAGGCGGGCCCGTACGGTTCAGCCAAAACATTCGTGGCCCTGTCCTCTTTGGTCGCGAAACACCAGCAAAACAAACAAATACGTGTCCTCCGAACGGAGGAGGAGTCGGCAGATGGCGCTCGTCAGCCTGGTACCTAAAAGGAAAGGTAGGCACACCGCGCAAACCCACGGCATTCCCGCAGGCAAGGCACACTCTGAACGAAGCGGCATAGCGAACGTCTATTCTTGCTGTGTCCCCGCTGCTCCCTTTCATTATGACTTGCTGTCACCGGCAGGGCGGTTGTATACGCACGCAACCACAAGCGGTCTTGGCTTGCGGTGCAATCGACTTGGCTGAGAGTGCAGCATTCGTTATCCGGGCGTTTCCGCGACAGTTCTTCGCGGGGGGCAGGCAATGACTTTCTGGTCAACGGACACGATACCGGAACGCGAACGTTTTTCGTTCTGGCGCGAAATTATTTGCAACACGATCTTCAGCATTTCGCCTGAAGCGCCAAGCGAGCGCTTCTCCGCCCGCGTGCGCGTGCGCAGCTCGGGGCCGTTGCGCTTCGCAATGTGCCAATCCACCAGCTACGAGATCATCCGCACCCAGCGCGACGTCAACAGGGCGCCGGCGGACTACTACACCGTCTATTTGCAGCTGCAGGGCCGGACGTTCATCAACCAATGTGACGAATCCGCGTCGCTCGATTGCAGCGATATCGTTCTTTCCGATTGTCGCCGTCCCTACAGCGCCACGCTCTCGAACGACGGATTGCGCGCGGTGGCGGTTCTGCCGCGCCCGCTGGTCAACTCCCGTGCGCCCTGGCTGAGCCAGCGGGCACTCCACAAAATTCCTCAGAGCTCACAATATATCGACCTCGCACGGCGGCACATGATCCAGCTGCTGTCCGAAAAGATCGGCGACGCCGAGACCGATCTGCTGACGGACAATCTCTGCAATCTGCTCGCGCTCGCGAGCGCGCCCGACATTCCGCCGAGCCGCCTGCGGACCGAACTTCAGACCGCAGCCATTCTCACGTTCTGCCGGCAGAATTTGCATCGCCCGGAATTGTCCCCCCAGCTCGTGGCATCGCATTTTTCCGTATCGCTCAGAACAGTTCATAGCCGCTTTGAAAGGCTGGGAACGACGTTCGGGCGCTGGCTGCTCGAAACCCGGCTCGATGCCTGCTCGAAGGTGCTGAAAGGCCAGCGCCGTCATCATTACATTTCCGAGGTCGCCTACAATTGCGGCTTCAATGATCTGTCTCACTTCAACAAGGCGTTCCGTACCCGGTTTCAAATGGCGCCGACCGAGTGGCGCGACCAGTTCACGAAGACACAATGACACCCGTGATTGGTACAACCACGTGGTCAACCGACTCGATCGACGAGCGCGAACGATTTTCGTTCTGGCGCGAGACGGTCTGCCGGAATGTGTTCAATATCTCCGTGCAGGCCCCGCCGAAACGGTTCTCGGCCAGCATCACGGCACGCAGTCACGGTGCGCTTCGATTCGCCATTTGCGAATCCACCACTTACGACGTCAACCGGACTCAGAAGGACATCTCCAATGAGTCAGCCGATCACTATTTGATGTATCTGCAACTGCGCGGGCATACGCTCCTCACGCAGGGCAACGATGCAATTGAATTCGGCCACAACGACATCGTCATCGCGGACGGGCGGCAGCCGTATCACGCCGCCCTTTTCGATGACGGGCAGTGCCGCCGCCAGGCCATCGCCGTGCTGCCGAGGCCTTGCATCGAAGCGCGTGCGCCGTGGCTGCGCCGGCGCCCGTTTTTCAAGGTCGCGTCAAATTCGGTGTATGTCGACCTCACCCGCCGGCACTTGCTGCAGTTGACCGCCGACGACCTGACTGAGAGCGAAATGGCCCTGCTGACCGAGAATCTCTGCAATCTGCTGGCGCTGCTCGATCATGACGACACCCCGATCAGTCGCGTGCAGCCCGAGTTGCAGCTTGAGGCGCTGCTCGACTTCTGCCGGCGGAATCTGCATGACCCCGCGCTGTCCCCGGATTTTGTGGCGGCGCAGTTCGGCATCTCCACACGGACGCTGCATCTGCGCTTCGAGAAACTGGAGCAAACCTTTGGCCGTTGGCTGCTCGACGCCCGGCTCGATGCGTCCAGCAATGCGCTGCGCAACCCACGGCAGCATGCTTGCAGCATCTCGAAAATTGCCTACACCTGCGGATTCAACGACCTGTCGCATTTCAACAAGTCGTTTCGCACGCGTTTCGGCGTATCGCCGAGCGAATGGCGTGCTGGTTGTGCTTGATAGAGTGGGCCCTGCCGATAACCGACCGGCTGGTGACGCACTCATTCAGTCCAGATCGACATTGTGGCGAAAGCTGACCTCGGACAACGGCGTAAAGGCCGATCGGGCTGCAACCCCGGCAATCACGATCACGATCAGGGACATATAGAGTCCGACCATCTGATAGAAAATGCGTCTGATTTTCTTGCGGTCATTACTGTCGAGGCGACTATGGTAGGCTGAGCGCCGCATTTCGAACTCCTCGCGCGTTATCGATCAGAGTAACCGTCATTGGGACGAGAACGCATCTTGCCGTCAGGCAGATGAATTCACGCTGAATGCCGTTCGGTCCAATTGACAGAATTTGTCGGAAGAGTCCTCATCCAAACGGAGGACACCTCGTCGTCTTCCTTAAAATTTGTCAGAACATTTCCTCCAAAAGGTCGAGGCTTGCGTGATGGCACTGCTTGCTCGACACGCGGACACATTTCGCGATTTCAAAAGATCTGATCGAGTAGTGTCAGTCGACAAGCCCGCTGGAGTAACCGGCGACGAGCTTGACGAGATCGGCCTGCCGGCTGACGCCCGTCTTTTCGAAGAGGCGGCCGAGATGCGTTTTGACCGTCGTATCGGCGACCCCGAGATTTCCTGCAACCTGCCGCACGCCCCCGACATTGACGATCGCGCGGAGCACGCGAAGCTCGGTCGGCGTGAGCTTGTAGGTCTTGCCGATCACCTCTGACGAAGGCTCGGCTTCAAGCTCTGCCTTGCGCACAAAAAGGGCCGCAACTGCATTTGACGCAGCGCCGGCCCTTCGCTTTTCACCGGCGGCCAGAGGCAGGACGTGCGCAACGTAACGCTCACCGGCGCGGCCTTTCATTGGAAGAGCACTGCCCTTGCCGCCGGATTCCGTATCATTCTTGGTCGCGGCAGCGAAAGCCGCGTGCAACGCCTGGTCGACCTGAGGATCGATCGCGGTCAACCGGCCGTGGACGCCACGAAGGAGATCACCTTTATCAAGTGCGGCGCGGCCCGCCGCATTGCCGTGCACAATCAACCCATCGGAGTCGATGAGAAAGATGGCGGGGCTGAGACCGTCGAGGATATCGGCGAATGTCGCCGCTTCCGCCTGGCTTAGATCGACCACCTTGCCGGTGCGAACCGCGCGCCGAACGTGCGGCACGACGAGTCGCATGCGACGGCGCATCTCGTCATCGACCATGCCGCTCGCTTCGTTCCGCAAGACGCTGAGATACGCGCAGCTCGTTGCTGATTTTTCCAGCACGGCATTTGCAGCATCGATCCAGCCCTGTGGCTGCGCCCATTCGCGAAAAAATCGTCCCGCGCGAAACTCGTCGTAGGAAATGAGATCCGGGACGCTGACGATCTGCTCGACTTCACAGTCATGCAGGCTGGCAACAGGATCGAATTTCCAATAGGTCTCCGCGTAAAGCCGCACAAAGTACGGATCGACCCCGGACTGATAATGGATATTGCCGCTTTTGCTGACTGAATCCTTGGACAAGAGTCCGGCCGCTTGCCCGCCTGCATAGCTTGCGATCTTTGCGAGCACGGACGTCCACCGCGACGAATCGAGTGCCGCGTCGTAGATATCGCCAATGAGTTGCGTGAGACCTTGATCTTCTTTCATGTCATCCAGCGCACCGGCTTGGCACCCGGTCGCTGACACAGCGATATCCTGGTGCAGATACGACTCAGCCGGTGCGACCGCTCGGCCGGTCCAGCTGCACGAGTGGTAACCTACGACATTCGTCTAGGGATTACTTGGACGAGAGCGCAAACGATTTGGTCTACAGCGCGTAATCCAACGCATTAACCTTTCAGCTGCGTGTGAATGGATGGATTTCAGTTTTGAAAGTCGCGACAGGCGTTTATTCCGAAACAAAAAGTTTCGCTGCCTGGTCGGTAGCGAAGCGCATTGAATAGCGCCAGCATTTCATGGGCTCGAGCATATTGCGATGCGCGGGGAATAAATACGAATGTACGAATCATAGCAGATGCGTATGACCAAACAGCAATCAACGTTCAAATACGGGAAAGTCCGGATGCTATCGCAATACCTTTCGTGTTCCGCCCACTTTGCCCCACCGCGAGGGAACATTTCGAATGGCCTTTCCCTTAACCGGGAGGATGCCCCACACTTTTGCGAGGCCGGGGTTACGCGTGGGAATTCCAGGCGATGAATCTCGGCCTGCCGTTGGACTGGGTTGCGACGGTCTACTGTTTCGTATGCGACGAAAACGCGGCGCACATGACTATGAGCCCTCGACCTGGCGCAGGTTGGCGCGAGCCGTACATGACAAGCAGGTGCCGGGGGGCCACAACACCTGCGTGACGACATTTGCAGGCGTCGTCGCGAACGAGCTGCAGGGAATATTCGCCGGCCGGAATTCCGGGCGCCGAATGCGATAGCGCCCCACGCTGATTTCCTCTAATGGATCGTGCGAAGCGAATAGACCCCGCTCCACGATGAAAAGCCCACCTAAACTGGCACAGTTATCGGTGCTGACCCTTGCCTTCGCGCTGAGTCAGGCTTTTCGGACGATTCCGTCCATTACGGTCAACGGCATTGCCGAGGAATTACAAGCCGGCCCGGCCGCTCTGGCGTTGTTCGGCGGCGTCTTCCATTGGAGCTTCGCATTGATGCAGGTGCCGGTCGGGCTGGCGCTCGACATATTCGGGGTGCGCCGCGCGGTAATCGCACTTTCGGGGTTAGCAATATTGGGCGGAGCAATCTGCACGTTCGCGCCCGACATGAACGCGTTGTTCCTTGGCCAGATCCTGGTCGGGGCCGGCTGCGCTCCGGCATTCATGGCCGCGATCGTGTTTACGTCGAAGCATTGGCCCGTTGCGCGCTTCGCCGCCATTTCCGGACTTGTTTTGGCGATCGGCAGCGGTGGAATGCTGCTGTCGGCGACACCTTTGGCATGGGTGATCGATCGCTCGTCATGGCGAAGCGCGTTTGCCGTCCTGACGATAATGTCGATATTCACGCTGCTCGCATCCGTATTGATCCTGGAAAAATCCGCAGTGCAGCGCTCGCGGCGGCTCGCACCCGAAATCTGGGCCGCATTCTACGGACTTCGATTCGTCCTGTTCGGGCGCCGTCCCGTCGCGCTTCTCGCCATAGGCTTTGTCAGTTACGGCGCGATCATCACGATCAGAGGCCTCTGGGTCGTGCCGATGTTCGTCGAGCGGTACGGATTGAGCCTGCTTTCGGCAGGCAACGTCGCGTTGTTCTTTTCAATCGCGATGATTCTCGGACCGGCGGTTGCGGGCCATTTCGACCCCGGCGACAAAGCGCGCCCAGTCATCATAACAACGATCGCGCTGGCAATCGCAGCGACCATCGGCGCGCTGGCAATATTCGACGGCTTTTCGCTGTGGCTCGATGCGATCCTCTGTGTCGTGCTGGGTTTTCTTTCGGGCTTCTTCATTCTCATTTATGCCGAGGCACGCAGCTCCTATCCTCCGGAGCTGACGGGCCGCGGACTGACGGCATTAAACATGAGCTTCTTTCTGGGGGCTGCGGTCGCCCAATCGCTTTCGGGAGTCATTGCCGCAGTCGCGCAACAGGCTGGCTGGAATGCGATCGATGCCGTTCTGCTTTTTCTGGCCGCGGCACTGCTTGCCGGAACGGTCTGTTTTTTCACATTGATACGAGCGGCCAAGCCCCACGTTTCCTAATTGGCTCACTCACACCGGACGTATCATCTCGAAGTTCGATGTGATCATCACAAAAATTCGTTTTTCGGCAGCTGCTTCGGTCTTTAGCAATGGGGCTTCGGGTCGCGCATGCGCTCACAAACCGCGCTCGCAACCGGGGCCTCAGATGCTCAGGTTTCTGCTATTCCCGGCCGTTCTCGCGGTCGTCGCCTACGCGACGCTCGGCGGCGCGGATTTTCCGGACATCATAAGGTTCAGCTTTGTTCTTCTCGTCGCTCTGTGCACAGCCGTCATTTACGCATGGGCCGCCAGAGCGAAGCGCCGGTCCGATAATGCCCGGTGAAATCTCAAGGCAAGGGCCCCAAGGTCAGGAGCATAAAGCCCATGGCGATCATGCCTGCGAAGCTGATGAGATCAACGGCGTCAAAGGAGGTCCTCATGACTGGTCACCTCGAAAACATTTTTGCGCTGGTCACTCCTTGCAATCCAGGGTGCCTCTCAAGGTCTGAGCGCACCTCATAGTCGAGTTCGGGGAGACAAGCCTGTAGCCATCGCTATCGAAAACGCTTGCCTGTTTTTTGACCGCCTTGTTGGCGGCTTGCCGGCTTGACTGCGCTTTTTCCTTTGCGTGCCCAATAGCTGGAGCAATGACACTGCACAGGACGAGCGCCACCAGCGGGCGAAGAATGATGTTCGCGAAATTCAAGCGGACCTCCCTCTAGTCTATTTTTTGGGCTTCGCCGGTTGCCGTTCCGGATCGTGCCTCGTTTGTGCGGGGAGCTTGGGCGGTTTCTGTGAAAAAGAGTTTTGGATGTGGCGATAAATTTTAGTTCATAAAACTCAATTGATCCGGAACCTTGCCGACAACCGTTCTGGTGTTCGATCCCAGGATCAGCCGCAAGCGGCTAATGCCGATCTCCTTTGTTGAGGAAGACCTGCCGGATACGGTGGTGACATATGCACGTAGGTGGGACGGGCCGAATTTTTAACGCTTAGCTTGTACGATCTTTTTTACCTTTGATTAACGGATAACGCGCCCCCGATGAGCTTGAGCAAAACACAACCGATGTATCGGGGGCCGCTGATTTCCGAACTTGAGCAGGCGGTCCGAAGCGGCTCGCAGGAGACGCGGGTCAGGACGCTCCGGCGCATCACGGACCTCTTTCTGGGCACCAAGGAAAGGCTCAGTGAAGAGCAAATCGAGGTGTTCGACGAAGTTCTCAGCCATCTTATCGCGCGAATGGAGTCAACGGCGCTGATCGAACTCAGCGAGCGTCTTGCACCGGTCAACAACGCACCGAACAACGTCGTCCACACACTGGCGGTCGACGACGAGATCGCAGTCGCAGGGCCCGTTCTTGCGCTATCCGATCGCCTGACCACGCAGGATCTCGTCGAAATTGCCATGGCCAAGGGCCAATCGCATCTGCTGGCGATTTCCAGACGAAGCAGTCTCAGCCCGTCTTTGACCGACGTCCTTGTCGAGCGAGGAGATACACAAGTCATCACCGCGCTTGCGGAGAATGCGGGGGCGGAGTTGTCGGAGAAAGCGTACTCCGAGATGGTCGACAAATCCGAGACTGACGAAACGCTTCTGGAGAAACTCGGCCTGCGCGTCGACATCCCGCTCCATATTTTCCGCCGCTTGTTGGAGCGCGTGAGCGAGGCGGTCCGCGCCCGTATTTTGGCATTGGCTCCCGCCGCAAAACGGGACGACATCGCGGAGATTCTGGCCAGCATTTCGAATGATACTGTTAAAGTCGATGAAGTGGACCGTGACTTTACGGCGGCGGAACGCCTTGTCCGGCTGATGCATGAAAAAGGTGAGCTCGACCAGGTCGCGCTGCTGGGATTTGCAAAATCACGTCAGTATGCGGCGGTCGTTACTGCACTTGCGACGCTATGCGATGCTTCCGTCGACATGATCAAACAGATGCTGGACGATGGACGCAACGAACCCCTGCTTATCCCCTGCAAGGTCGCAGGCGTATCCTGGCCCACCTTGCGGGCCTTGCTGCAGGACGAGGTTCTTGGGCGAACGGCTTCGGATGACGAGTTGATCAAGCTCAAAAGCGACTACAACAAGTTGTCACCCACGACAGCCAGGAAAGTGCTTGAGTTCTGGTCCGAACATCGGACGTACGCAAAAATACCAAATTAAACTTGCACCCAGGCGCCGAGCACCCGTCGACCTGTCCGCTTTTGAGGTGAAGCGGACATTGCAGGTGCAGTGACTCAACGCGTGCGTTAGTGCTCGGCAGCAAAACGCCGATCAGATTGCCATCTTGAGTTCTTTGGTGGCGCGGAACGCAACCTTCTTGCTTGCCTTAATCTGAATTTGCTCGCCTGTTGCCGGGTTGCGGCCGATGCGGGCAGCACGGTTCCGCACCTGCAAGATCCCGAGTCCAGCAATCTTCACGCGCTCACCATTCCTCAAGTGCTTCGTGATGAGGCCGACGAAATCTTCGAGCATTTGTTGGCCCTGCTTTTTGGTAAGCTGATGCTGCTCTGCAAGAGCATTGGCCAAGTCTTTGCTGGTGATCGCCTTTGGAGTGCCTGTCATGGAGGTTTACTCCTAATGTGCGTTATGGGCCGTAACACCAAAGTCCTTACTGGCTTCCGATTTTTTCAACGACGATGACCGAGCCTGATGCGTAACGCCCTGGCTTTTTGCCGGAGTGAGCCAACGGAGCGGCTCATCAGCCTTGAAATTTTCTTTACCCGCAACTTCTCTTTTGAATACCGTCTTAGCTCCGCCACTTGAGCCCTGGTCCAGGGTTTCGTGCGCCGTCGGCGCGCTTTCTTGGCCATACCATCCTCCAGTCATTGAAACGGATTAGCGCGATTTCCCACGCACCTGCGGCATCGACATGCCGATGCTACATCACTGCAGATTTAACAGCCTTTACCGGCCGCGCCCTGACGACCTTCCGCGCCGGTTTTGCCTTAAATATCATCGGTTCCTTTGTGAACGGATTGATGCCGCTTCGTTCCTTTGTTGCTGGCTTCTTGATAACAACGAATTTGGCAAATCCGGGCAGGACAAAGGCTCCCGATTTGTTGAGTTCCTTATAGCCAATGGCAGCCAGCGACTCGATGACGGCTTTAACGTCCTTGCGCGCCATCTTGTTTGAATGTTGCGCAACGATTTTTTGAATGAGCTCCGACTTCGACATCAACTTGGCCATAGCCCCTCCTCCCAAAATTCGAATCATGTAGGCCTAAACTAGGCCAAAGCTTGCTGCGAAGGGAGCCTCGGCAACGCTGCCGAGCAGCAATTCAGTGGAAAAAGTCGCTTGGCTCTTAATGGACATACGTATTGCACTGCGCAATGACCGCTTTTGAGGGGCGCTGGTTTCCGACAGAGCAGTCACGGCCACGACATAGAAGAACAAGAGACAGATACCTCCGCCGGGGACTTGCGATATTGGTGGCGGACGCCAAGCGCAGAGTAGTCGCAAACCAGGGAACACGGGCTTGGCGGAGGGAGTGCTACTGCAAGCAAAATTCTCTACTCGCCGTCCGATAGGCCCCCGAAATTAGGTAGAAAAATCAAAGAGTAGGGCGAAAACCATAAGGGGCCGGAGACTACTTCATTGCGGACATTCACCTGCCCGGCAGTGCTATGCGGTCGGCGAAAGCGCTGCCAAGTATTGAGAATTAGGACGCTTTCTTGCGAAGGGTGAGCACTCTGATTGATGTCCACTCGCTGCAAAAAGCCATGTCCGCTTGACCCCTGAAAGCGGACATGTGCGGTGCAACAGCACATGTCTGCTTTGGGCCCATAGCGGACTTAAGTGACCTGCTATTTTGCAAGTACGCGATCCAGAGAGAAACGGCCCGCACCGGTGACTAAGATCGCCAAGGCGCCACCCATAATCGAGATATTCTTCAAAAAATTATTGTATTGGCCGAACTGCTGCGGCCCAGCGGGGAATTCCCAATAACGATGTGCGATTGCAGTGGCGATCAGCACAAATACGAATACCAGAATTGCGCCATACCTTGTGCCGATACCGAGTATCAGGCTGATCGATATTAAGAGTTCGAGCAAAAGCGCCGTCCAAGTCCACAGCGCTGGCGAATACAGTTTTTGTGACGTGAAATAAGCCAACGATCCAGCGAAGTTAGTCATTGCACCATAGGCGACCCCGACAAACACCCAGGCCAGCATGATGCGCCCGATCAGAATTAAGACGTCAGCGTATTTGTTAGCGAGCCCGTCGGCTCCTGACAGCATTGGATGAGAAGTCGATTGCATAGTCCCCCCTTCGCGGCTCTGGCGCTTCGTGTGCACTTAGCGAAACGCTTGAACGGATTGAGCCTCACGTTAGCACTGTGTTGGAGTCAGGTGAATGTCGTCGGCGA
>Ga0111539_10011018_pt1 | contig 11380 bp, 9 predicted proteins | sample RhiMethybrSRZTD1_FD_79667 | JGI IMG/M metagenome (GOLD analysis project Ga0111539, IMG submission 79667) | Populus rhizosphere microbial communities from Tennessee, USA - Rhizosphere MetaG P. TD hybrid SRZTD1 (version 2) (version 2) | ecosystem: Host-associated > Plants > Roots > Rhizosphere >...
GTACGAATGCTGCCCTCCCCTACTTCCCATCGCGCAAGAGGCCCGCGATCTTCTGCACGTCCGCTTCGATGCCCACCCCGGTGAGAAATGACAGCGTGCGGACCACCGGCTTGCCTTTGGCGTCGTCGACTTCGGTGGTCGACACCACGAGATCGTAGCTCGCGGCACGCGCTCCCACTTCGGATGCCTTGCACTGGTCGATCTTGACGTCGATGCCGAGTGCGGCGAGACGCTCTTCGAGTTTTTTGGCGACGACCGTCGAGGTGGCAATGGCGGTACCGCACGCGACGAGGATCTTCTTCATTGGGTCGTCCTTTCTTTTCCCATAGCCGTTCGCGCAGCTCGTTCGCAAGACGCGGAGCTCGCCCGGGCGAGGGCGCCGCGCACCTCCGCCCATCGAGACGGTGCCACACTGATGGCGTCAACGCCGAGCCCGACGAGGATCTCCGCGCCTCGCGGCTCGCCAGCCATCTCACCGCACACCGTCACCGAGCGCCCGGCGCGGTGCGCGGCATCGACCCCTTCCGCTACGAGCGCGAGCACCCGCGGATCGAAGAGGGCGGTTCCCGCGACGGCCCGATCTTCGCCTCGCACGAGCGCAGTGAGATCGTTGGTACCGATGCAGACGAAATCGGCGGTTTTCGCGATGGCGAGCGCGGATTTCACGGCGGCCGGCGTTTCGATCATCGCCCCGACCGCAACGGATGACGGGACCAGCTTACGCACGAGCTCGACGTCGGCCGCGTCGCGCGCCAGGGGGAGCAAGATGCGCACGTCCGCCCGCGATGCCACGGACGCGATGGCCGCGGCTTGTTCGCGCAGGATCGCTGGGTGTCGGGCGAGCAAGGCGATGCCGCGAAGGTCGGGCGCATCATGAGGCGCAGGAAGCCACGCGATGGGCTTGTCCCCTCCGCCGTCGAAGAGGCGTACGACGACGGGCCCCGTTCCGACTTTGCCGACGAGAAGCTCGAGCAGCGCCGTTTGATCGGCCCGCGACGGCGCTCGGTCGCCGGCGTGCAGTAGCTCGGTGCGAACGAGCCCCACGCCGTCGCTCGACGCGGGGATGTAATCGTGCACCGTACCCACGTTGACGCGCACGGCGAAGGGTGCGCCCCCCAGACACGGCAGGTGCGCGAGCGAAGCCGAGCCCTGCGATTCCGCGTCCCTACGCCGGCGAAGCTCGTCGGCGAGCGCGGCGCGCGCCTCGGCGATGCGCGCTTCGCTCGGCGAAAACCAGAAGCCGGGGGGCGATCGATGCGTGTCGACGACGATCGTTTCCCCTTCCACCACCGCCTCTGCCACGTGCGGCGCCACGAAGAGCAGCGGGATGCCGCGACCTCGCGCGAGAATCGCTGCGTGCGATGTGTGGCCGACACCCTGCACGCCCGTGAGCTCTTCGTCCAGCGCGGCGACGATGCCGGTCACGCGCCGCGGAACGGCAGCCACGAGCGAAGGTGTCAGCTCGTGCGCGATGAGCACGACATCGCCGGACCCAACGGCAACGAGTCTTTGGGCGAGGTGCGACTGCGGTTCTCCGGCGTAGGCGCTCGCGAGCCTCTGGCGTGCGTCGAGAAGCAGATCGCTCCGAATGGCACCGCCCACTGCGCGATCCCGCGCGGCCGGCGTTTCCTCGCGGAGCGCCTCTGCGAAGCTCACCCCTCCGAGCACGCGCGCGCTCACCCTCGCCTCGAGCGCGGCGACGATCGCAATCTCCGGCTCGAAGAGGGACGCTTCCGGCGCGGGGAGCGCGCGCACCATCGCCTCGAGGTCCTTCTTCACCGTCGCGAAGGCTTGCTCGATTCGCGCCCGTGCGGCCGTCGCATCGGTGGACAGATCCGCCCCCGCATCCTTCGACGACGCCACGGCGGCAGGCGACGCGGCGAGCACGACCGCTTGCCCAACGGCGATCCCCGCGGCCGCCGCGGCCCCCGTCTCCGGCACCAGATCGGCGTCGAAGTTTCGCGCGACCAGCGTGGCGAGCGCGGTGAGCGCCGCCTCCGCGTCGTCGCCGATGGCGGCGATCTCCAGCGCGTCCCCCTTGGTCGCGCCGAGCGAAAGCACTTCCAGGATGTTCTTGGCATCGGCGCGGCGCTCCGCGCTACGGATCTCGATGCTCGCGGTGAAGCTCGCGGCGACGCGCACGAAGAGGTTGGCTGGGCGCGCATGGAGCGCGTCGAGGAGCGTCAGCCTCAACGAACCCCCTCGTCCTTCGCGCCGGGATAGAGCGCGCGGATCTCGCCGCGCACCCACCACCAGGCGAGGCCATACCCGACGGCGCAGACCGCCCCCACCACGAATGTCGCCGGCTGAAAGAGCTGCACGACGATCCAGGGGATGACGTGGCTACCGAGCGCGACCCCAGACCAGAGCTGGTACTCCGACGCCGTTTCGGCCACGCCCTTGGGAGGTCCGAGGTGTGCGGCGCGCGCGACCTCGGTCGTGAGGGGGCCGAGGCTCGTACCGATCCAGAGGATCAGCGCGAGCACGACCACCGCGTTGACCAGACCGCGCACGATGTTGCCGCGCGCTGCCGCCACGGCCCACAAAATGTAGAAGGGCAGCGCCGCGAGATCGGCAAAGGGGAGCATGCGGTTGCCGGGAAGAATGACCGCGAGCACGAGCGCGATGGGGACACAGAGGAGCGCCACCGCCATGTTGGCGGGATGACCGATGACGACGGCCGCATCGAGCCCGATGAGCAAGTCGCGCCCCGGAAATCGCTTCTGAAGAAAATCGCGCGCCCCCTCCGAAATCGGGATGAGACCCTCCATCAAAATCGCGACGACGCGGGGGAGCACGACGAGCACCGCCGACATGGTGATGCTGAGGCGGAGCACTTCGCGGATCGCGACGGCGTATTCCCCTTTGCGAAAGAGGGGCACTGCGCCGAGCGCGCCGATGAAGAGCCCCAGCAGGGCCCCCATCAGGATCGGCTCCCCCACGAAACCGAGCCGTCGCTTGATGGCCGCGGGATCGGCTTCCAGACGGCCGAGCCCCGGGATGCGGCGCACCACGCGATCGAGCGCGTACATGAGCGGTGCCCAATTCACCGTCTCGGTGTGCGGCAGCGAAATGCCCGGCAGACCGAAGTGATGCTCGACCGCCGGCGCGGTCCAGTCGGCGAGCTTGAAGATCACTGCGGCGGAGAGGCACGCGCCCAAGATCCCGAGCGCGATCGATCCGGTCGCCGCTTCCAAGAGGGCGCCCGTGTAGATGAAGTGCCAATAGTTCCAGAGATCGACGTCGACCGTCCGCGTTACGCGCAGCACGACCAAGAGGACATTGAGCGCGAGCACCGCCGGGATGAGCGCGGCGGCGATCGGCGACGCAAAAGATACCGCGGCGCCCATTGGCCAACCGACGTCGAGGATGTCGAGGCGACGACCGAGCACACCGGCGAAGGACATCGCGTTGGGGCCCACGACGTCGATGAGCAGCCCGATGACGAGCCCGATGGCGATGAAGCCGACACCCACGGTGAGCCCCGCGCGGAACGACTTCACGAAACCTTGTCGAAGCGCGAGACCGAGCGCTGTCATGATGATCGGCATCATCACCGGTGCGCCGAGACCGAGGACGTACTGTACGGCCGACGAAAGCGTGTCCATCAGGACGCAGCCTCAGCGAGACCGAGTTGACGAGCGAGCGTCGCGTACATCGCTTCGTTCGTCGGCGCTTCGCAGAGCGCGCGGCGCAACGCTTCGTCCTGCAAGAGACCGACGAGACGCGCGAGCTCCCCCGCCGCTTGCTCTTTGGCGGTGAGCGCCGGCATCACGACGAGCGACACGCCGAGCTTCACGGCGGGGGCGCCCATCTGACGAAAGAGGACCGGTTTTCCGAGCGATGCGATGGCCACCGCCGGCATGATGACGTGCTCCGGCTCCGCGTGTGGCATCGCCACCCCCTGCCCCGGAAAAGGCAGACCGGTCGGCGAGCGCTTTTCCCGCGCGATGGCCGCCGTTTCGAACGTCGGCTGCACGCGCCCCGCCGCGAAGAGCTTTTGGGCGAGCGCCCTTACCACCTGCTCACTCGATTCGGCTACCAACCCGGCAAGGCACAGGTCGACCGAGAACATGGACCCCGAGGCTACACTGGAACGCGTTCTGGGTGGTGGCCGGGGTCCACCGCGCGCCCGCCGACACCTCCCGCGCGCCGCCGAGTGAGTTTGGTTCGCTGGGATTTGATTAACAGGGAGGATCGGAGACGGGGAGGAGGACGCGGAGATGAGAGGGGTCGAAAACAGGTCAAAAAAGAGCGCCTAATTCTGCAATGATTTCGCGACTCAAGCGCGCCTCCCGTTCGTCACAAGAATCCGCAGAATTGTGAGCTGTTCGAAGCTCGACAGTCCACCATATCTGCGGAATGCTTGTACGAATGGCGGCCCCCGGCCCTCGTCCCGTGCTGGTCGCCGTCAAGGAGGCCCCCGAGGTCGATGACGCGACATTGGCGCGGTCGGCCATCGCCGGGGATCCATCCGCCCACACAGCCATCTGGGATCGCTATCACCCGCTCGTTCGGCGGGTTTTGCGCCGGAGCATAGGACCGGGGAACGACGTCGAAGACCAGGTCCAAGAGGTCTTCCTACGCTTTTACCGAAACCGCACGCTTTTGCGGAACCCCGCGGCGCTGCGCAGCTTTCTCTACGGCATCACCCTGCGGGTCGCTTCTTCCGAGCTGCGCTCGCGCCGCATCCGCGGCTGGCTCAGGCTGACGCCCGACGGCTTTATCGACGAGCCCGCGGCGCCGCATGCCGACGCCGAGGCGCGCGAAGCGGTGAAACGCTTCTACGCCATCCTCGATCGGCTCGACACGAAGAGCCGCCTCGCTTTCGTGCTGCACCACGTGGAGGGGCTCGAGCTTCTCGAAGTGGCGGGCGCCCTCGGCGTTTCCCTCGCGACGGTGAAGCGACGGCTCGCGCGCGTCTCGGCACGCGTGTGGGCGGCGGCCCAAGGGGACCGCTTGCTCATCGATTACCTCGACACGGGCGCGCCGGCGTCGATGGAGAAGGTGCGATGAGCGGCTGGCCCACTTCATCGCCAGAAGAGCGCGATCAGGCGCTCGACGCGATCGGGCGCATCGCCCGCACGCACCTCACGGGCAATGTTTCGACGCAAGAAGAGGCGGAAGCCCGCCGTCGTCTGCGCGCCCGTCTCGCAAACGAGTCCCTCGGCGAAGGCACGCGGCGCAAGATCAAATACGGCGTGGGGGCTCTTGCGATGGCGGCGGCCGTGTCAGCGCTCTTCGTCGGGCGCCCGCTTTGGCGGCGCCCAGCGCTCACGTTCGACGTCGATATTCCGGTCGTCTCGGAACGCGATTACCTCTTCGTGCCGAGCACGGCGCCGAGCGGTCACGTCGCGTTTTCGGACGGCAGCAAATTGACGCTCGCCCCGGGGGGGCGCGGGCGCATCGTCGCGCTGCGCGCCGATGGTGCCGAAATCGGTCTCGAAGATGGCCGCGCGAGCCTCGAGGTCGTACACCGCAACGGCGCGCATTGGCTCGTCGCGGCCGGCCCCTTCGCGATCTCGGTGACGGGGACGGCGTTCGACGTGCGTTGGTCCGGAGCCGACGAGCTCTTCGAAGTCGACCTACGTCAGGGCTCACTCTCCATCCGCGGTCCTCTCGCGGCCGCGGGCATCGAGCTCGCAGCGGGACAGAAGCTCGTGGCCGATCTGCGCGCCAACCAACTGCGGATCGAGCGATTGATGCCGGAAGCACGCGACGAAACGCCCCCCGCGGCCGAAGCGAAGCCCGGAGAATCGCCGGTCGTGAGCGCGTTGCCGCGCGGCGCCGTCGGTGCCGCCGCGCCGTCGCGTGATCTCGATGGGGCGCCGCGCGCGCGTGCACCTCGCCGCGAAGCGGCCGAAGAAGCCAAACCGAGCTGGACCCAGCGGGTCGCGGCGGGCGACTTCCGCGGCGTGCTCGCCGAGGCCGATCAACGCGGGCTCGAGACGACGTTAGGGCAAAGCACCCTCGCCGATCTCGTCGCTCTCGCCGACGCGGCTCGCTACGCCGGTCGCACCGATGTCGCACACCGTGCGCTCCTCGCGCAACGCGAACGGTTCGCGGGGTCGAGCGCGGCGCGCACGGCTGCGTTCCTGCTCGGGAGGCTCGCCGATACGCGCGAGGGGCAGCCGAGCGCAGCCATCGGTTGGTACGATCGGTACCTCGCCGAGACCCCTGGGGGCGAATTCGCCTCGGAGGCCCTCGGTCGCAAGCTGGTCGCCGTGCAGCGGGTATCGGGCCCCGCCCACGCGCGGCCGATCGCGCAAGAGTATTTGCGCCGCTTTCCACAAGGGCCTTACGCGGCCAAGGCGCGCGAGTTTACTCTATCCCCATGACCAAGGCGGCCCGACAAAGGCCGATACCAGGGGCGGCAGTGGCAACCTTCTTCGCGCTCGCGCTTTTCGGAGCAACGGCGAGCTCCGAAGCGGCGCGGGTCGTCCTGGCTGCCCCCGCGGCTCCCGATGAAGTCGTGGCCGAAGTCGCCACGCGCGTGAGGGCCGAGCTCGTCGCGGCGGCGTTCGACGTGGTCGTCGTGACCCTCGCACCCGGCGCCAACCCGCGCGATCAGATCGAAGCGGCGGCGATCGAGCCGCGGCCCATCGCGACGCTGGCCATCGTGCGCCTCGCCGATCGACCGGCGGTCGACATCTGGGTCTACGATCGCCTCACGGAAAAGACGCTGGTCAAGCGGCTCGATCTCGGCCGGCGCGCCGATCCCGAGCTCACGTCGGCCCTCGCCATCCACGCGGTGGAGCTTTTGCGCGCGAGCCTATTGGAGACGCGTACGCGCGCCCAAGCCAAGGCCGCCGCGACGAACAATACCCAACGGATCCCCCGCGAAGTGGGAGACTGGGTCGCGCGCGCCGTCGAGCCGCAGAAGGCGCTGCTCGAGGGGAACACCATCGCCATCGCAGGGGCCGTGGTTCACAGTTTCGCCGGGATCGGACCGGCGTTTGCGCCTGTCCTACGCGTTGCGATCGGAGGCTCGAACGGGCTCGCCGGCCGCCTTTCCATCGTGGGTCCAGCCTTCGGCGCGAATGTCGATGGCCCCAAGGGGTCGGCTTTCGTGCGCCAAGAGATGGCGATGATCGAGCTCGTTTACGCACCTTCCCGCTCGTGGCTCTCTCCCCTCGCGTCCGTCGGTGCCGGCGGCTATCACCTTTACACGAGTGGACAGCCGAACCACCCGCGCGACTTCGCCTCCACGGGGAACGTGTGGGCGCTCCTCGTCGACGCCGGGGTCGGCCTCGCGGCGCAACTCGGAGCTGGCGCCGCGGTATCCATCGACCTGCACGCGTTCATGACCCAACCCGGTGCGCAGGTCGCGATTGGCGACAGCGCGGGGGACACGACCGTCGGTCCCGCGGGTCGACCTTCGTTCGTGGCGTCGCTCGGCCTGCAATCGAGCTTTTGAGGCTGCATGCGACGCCTCTCGTCGATCGTCGCTCTTCTTTGCCTCGCGAATGGCCCGGCGTGCAGCGATTCCACGGCGTTCGCGGTGCGCAGTGGTCCCGACGCACAAGGGGGTTCGGGCGGCGTCGCGGGTGCCAGCGGCGCAGCAGGGGAAAGCGGCGCGTCGGGATCGAGCGGAGCTGCAGGCCCAGGGGGATCGAGCGGAACCGCCGGATCGAGCGGCGCGTCGGGCGCTGGGGGCGCCGCGGGTGGCGACGGCGGCAGCTGCGTTGCCGGCTACCGCATCACGGAGATCGACGTGGGCAGCACCATCGTGACCAACGAAAACGAAGCGGCGCTCATGCCGCTCGCCCTTTCATCGGTCCCATCGGGTGGATCGCGCCTGGCGTGGATGGACGCCGGCGGCATGGTCCACATCGCGACGCTCGACGCCGGCGACCGTTTGACGTCTTCGTCGTTCACGTTGCCGGCGCATGACCTCGCCGATCTCTATGCGGACGATCGCGGCGGCGTGATCCTCGTCGCGCGCGACGCCAGAGGGGGCGGCACGCAAAATTGCGGCACGCTCACCAACCTCTGCGGCTCGAACCTGCCGAGCTCCGAATCTTGTTACGACATGTACCTGGTGAGGTTCGACGGAACGACGGAAACGTGGGCGGCCAAATTGACCGACTCGACGTCGTCGCTCCCCCCCTACTCTACCGGTCCCACCGGTCCCGACGTCGTCTTCATCTGGAGCGCATACGCACATCACGGCCGGATCGCGTCCGATGGCTCGCGTTACGCCGCCTACTTCGGCGTCGCGTTGAGCCGCGCGGACGACTGCACCAACGGCGGCGGCACCAACGGTCGCGGGATCAACATCTTCCAGGGGGACCGCATGAAGGTGGTCGCCTCCGACGGAACCTTGCAGTCGGACGGTTTTAACTTCGGCTGCAGCACCAGCGGCTACGAGCGCGTCGTGTGGGACGCAGGGGCGCGCAAGTTCGTCGCTGTTTGCAAAACGGGGGAACGGATCTCCCTCGCGCCCCCGAGCGGCATGTCGACGACGATCTCCGCGCTCGATCCTTATTACGGCAACCTGGGAAACGTGGTGGTGAGCCCCGCTGGCGGCTATTGGCTCACCGCGAGCAACGCGCAAACCGGACAACCCGCGAAAGCGGCGGGGTTGGCGGACGTGCACTTGCTCCACTTCTCGTCGGGCACGGCCGATCGCGATCTCTTGATCGCGAGCGACGGCGCGCTCAACGAACGCGCCCCGCACCTCGCACCGTTCGGCGCGACGCGCATGCTCGCCGCATGGGAAACATCGAGCGTGGCGGGGGACCTCAGCGCGAACGACCGCAACCGCAACCTGTACATGCAGTCTTTGAACGCAGCGACCGGCGCGCCCGAAGGGGGACAGATCAACGTCCCCGACGTGGATGGCAATCGCTACCAAGAGTTTCGCGGCTACCCCGACGGCAGCGTGGCCTACGCCGCGCCGGGGAGCACGAACACGCGCATCAAAATTGTGCGCGTTCCCCCCTGCGCGCCTTAACGCTACGGGGATGATCGATCTGGCAGCGAGAAACTGACGCGGTAGAGCTAACCGGCTCTTTTTTGAGCCCTGAGCGCGAGGGGGCGCCACTACTCAAAACCGGCCCACATGTACCCTCGACGCTCATGGTTCTGCCTCACTGCGGCCCTGCTGGCCTTCGCGTGCAGTAGCGACATCGGCAACACGCCCGGTCGAACCGGAGGAAGCGGTGGCTCCACCGGGACGGGCGGAAACGGCGCAGGCTCGCCCGATTCCGGCACCGGCAAAGGGGGCGGCACCTCGACCGGCGGAAGCGGCGGCACGACGGGTGGCAGCGGGGGCTCGACCGGCGGAGGTGGAGCGACAGGGGGCTCGGGGGGCTCGACCGGTGGAAGCGGTGGAACGACAGGGGGCTCGGCGGGCAGCGGAGGAACGGCAGGAAAAGGGGGGACGGGCGGTTCGACCGGCGGAACGGGAGGAACCGGCGGCAGCGCAGGCTCGTCGGGGGGCACCGCGGGCACCGCTGGAAAAGGGGGCGGCGGATCAGGCGGTGCTGCGGGCACCGGGGGAAGCAGCGGAACCGGCGGTAGCGGCGGAACCGGGGGCACGACGCCCCCTGGCGACGGCGGCACGTGCGCAGCGAATGTCCGCATCACGGAGATCGATGTGGGGGGCGTGCTCGTCGCCAATGAAGACGAAGCGGCGCTCATGCCGCTCGCACTCGCCGCGATACCATCCGGCGGAACGCGGCTCGCGTGGATGGACAAGAGCAGCATGGTCCACGTCACTCAGCTCGACGCGAACGATCAGGTGACGGGCACCTCGTTTGCGCTCGGTGCGCACGATTTCGGCGACATCTACGCCGACGACGCGGGGGGCGTCTTGCTCATCACGCGCGACGCCGTCGGCGGCGGCACCAACAACTGCGGCACGCTGACGAACCTCTGCGGCTCGACGCTGCCCAGCACGGCGTCCTGTTACGACATGTACATGGTGCGCTTCGACGGCTCGACGGAAACATGGGCCACCAAGCTCACCGATTCGACCGCAGCGCTTCCGCCTTATTCGACCAGCCCCACGGGGGCGCAAGTCCTTCACATTTGGTCCCCCTACGCGCATCACGGCCGCATCGCGTTCGACGGTTCGAACTATGCCGGCTACTTCGGCGTCGCCATCAGCGTGTCGCAGACATGCACCAACGGCGGCGGCACCAACGGTGTCGGCATCAACATCCATCAGGGCGACCGCATGAAGGTCGTGAGCTCGAGCGGCGCGCTGCAAACGTCCGGGTTCGGAATTGGGTGTAGCCACAGCGGCTACGAGCGCGTCGTGTGGGACCCGACCGGCAAGAAGTTCGTCCCCATCTGCAAGACGGACAACAACAACCGCATCGCCATCGCACCCAACTACACGACGATCCTCCCCGTCGATCTCTACTACGCCAACCTCGGCAACGTCGTGCTCGGATCCGCGGGTGGATTCTGGACGATCACGAGCAACATCCGCGCGGGGCAGCCGGCGAACGCCAACGGCATGGCGGACGTCCATCTCCTCCACTTCACCACCGGCGCGGCGGACAAGGACATCGTCATTGCCGGCGACACCGCGGTCAACAACCGCGCGCCTCACCTCGCGCCTTATGGTCCCACGCGCCTTCTGGCGGCATGGGAGACATCGACGGCGCTCGGCGACCTTTCTCCGAGCGACAAGAACCGCAAGCTTTACGTACAAGCGCTCGATGCGGCGACGGGCGCCGCGCAAGGGACTCCGGTCAACGTCGCAGGGGTCGTCGGAAACCGCTACCAGGAATTCAAGCCGTTCCCCGACGGCAGCGTGGCATACCCGGCTCCCGGCAGCGCGAACACGAAAGTGAAGATCGTCCGCGTCATGCCCTGCCCCTAGTCGGTGCCCGCTTGACACGTACCTCGCGGTTCATCGAGCATCGGCTCGCGTGAATCTCGAGCCCCCTACCCTGCACGATATCGTCGCGGCGCGCGAGCGCATCCGCGATCGCGTCCTTCGTACGCCGCTCGTCCGCCTCGATGCCGCTGGCGGCGAGCGCGAGATCTATCTGAAGCTCGAGAACCTGCAGCCGACGGGCAGCTTCAAGATGCGCGCCGCGGGCAGTGCCATGACCGCCGCGTCACCGGCCGACCTCGCGAACGGCGTCTACACGGCGAGCGCGGGCAACATGGCCCAGGGCGTGGCGTGGAACGCGCGAAGGCTCGGTGTGCCGGCGCGCATCATCGTCCCCGACCACGCGCCGGCCAACAAACTGCGCGCCATTGCCGCTCTCGGAGGCACCGTCGTCAAGCTGCCGTTCGACGCGTGGTGGGATCTCTGGGTCGCCAACGGCCCCCCTTCCGAGCACGGGTTCTTTGAGTATCCCGTCTGCAATCGCCAGGTCATTGCCGGCAACGGAACGATCGGGCTCGAAATCGTCGA
>Ga0111539_10011019_pt1 | contig 11380 bp, 10 predicted proteins | sample RhiMethybrSRZTD1_FD_79667 | JGI IMG/M metagenome (GOLD analysis project Ga0111539, IMG submission 79667) | Populus rhizosphere microbial communities from Tennessee, USA - Rhizosphere MetaG P. TD hybrid SRZTD1 (version 2) (version 2) | ecosystem: Host-associated > Plants > Roots > Rhizosphere >...
AATGTTTTCTAGTGCAAGAGAAGAATGCAGAGCACCTTGAATAAAGTATATATATATAAATTACCTGATTGATAGTGTCTTCAGATTAAACCATCGTTCGAACGAACTCTCATCTTCCATATCGCTCGGCCGTCAAATCATTTGGCATTTTTCGGGTAAAAAAGGTTCAACTTGCCCAATTTCTTGCATGGCAGATGCATTCACATTTGACTCTTTCTAAGTCAAACGAGCAATCATGATCGGGTCCGCACTTGTTGTCTACAGCCCAATCACCTGGGCAATCGCTGTGCCGGTCCCGCTTACAGAAGAAAGTCAACATCCTAAATGAATGGGTATACAGAAGATTTAACGTTTTATCTCATAATTGGATATTAAATAGTTGGGGTGCGTATATTGAGCCCTCTCGCACTCGTTTGACTCTTGCAACAGACAAATAATGGGGCCATACTGTCACCATTACAGATCCCTCGGGGACGCCTTCGGGAACTTCAATAACTTCGATGTCGTTCTCCTTGACACCATATTCACCCAATCTTTCCTTTGTAAGCTGGACATGGCTATCGGGCATACCACTACTATATACGTAGACCTTGCCAGTATAATCGATTCTATCTGCCATCTTCAAAGGCAGGTTACAATTGTCTATCAAAAAAATGTATCTCAGTCAGAACCCGCATCGCCAAATATCAGTTTCATTTCGTCAAATGTGAGTTTTTTACCCGTAGTCATCTTTTTGACGGCCACTTCCTTTAGGGCGTTCCGGCGCTCTTGGTATTCTTTGTCACGCTTGGCGCGTTCTTGTATTGCCTCTTGTCGTGCTGCTCGCCTCTCGCCCGTCTCCTTCTGCCTCTTATGCCTATATTCTGCGGCCTGCATGCGTGACTTTTTGAAAGCAATGGCATTCAGTTGAGTATCAACCATTTCCAGCTTAGCTGATGCCTCTCTCACTGTGTGAATTACCTGTCTACGTTCATCATAAAGAGATTCTCGAAGGTTTATCAGATTATCGAGGCTCTCCTTTAGCTTACCTATTTTAATCCCATATTCCTCTTTTAGCTTAAAAATCCTCTTCACCTGATCTCTTAGCTGGTCGTACTGTGTCGAAATGGTGCGGTACTGATGCTCTTTCTTATGGATTAGCTTAAGCGTATGCAACTTGGTTGCGATCTCCTTGGATCTGGCAACAAGTTTGCGCTCTTCATCCTTGGAGAGCTTCTTGGTCTGTATGTCTCGCTCTATTTGTTCAAGGGTCTTCTCAAGGTTGTGCATATCGTTCCTCTCCCTTCTTAGCTTTGCCGCTACAGCACTGACTTTATCATCTAGACTCTTCATCTGGCTCTTAGCTTGCGTAAGGCTTTCTCGTAGTTCTATAAACTTTGGATAATCTATGTCCTTTTCCTCATTCACCCGCTTTAACTTAGTACGAAGGTCATCAAGCTGGGTTCTCTCTTCATCTATTTGCTTTTTAATACCATCAAGCTTGCTGTTGATCTCCTCTATTCTCTTATCTCCTACTTTTTGCTCCTCTTGAACAGACTTCTTAAATTCCAGTAAAGTCCTACGATTAGGATCTAGCTCCTCGTCGCCAGAATTATTATTTGTAGCTGTTGCTGTTAATACAGCGCTGCCAGCAGTGTCGGTCTCTCGTACCACGTCGGTTACGGAGTGTTATAACATCTAAGATATATTTTTTATCATTATCAGGCCCCATAAAACGTATTAATGCTCTTTTAGCATTGTTGGCTCCATCTAACTATGAATTGTCCTACATCTTTATAAGAGTAGGATACATAGTGTACTCTAGCGATGGATGATTTCGAAAAGAATTTTCCAGACTTTGACTGGAAAAATACTCCGGCGTATAAGCATCCAGGTGGCAAGGACTGCCCATGTCCCAAGCATGAATACATTAGAGAACAGATTAATGTGGCCAAGACTATGAGCGAAAATAATAAAGAGACCTCTCCGGAGTTTCGCCAGAAGGCTCAGGTGACGCTTAAATTCTGTCCCGACCATTATGATGTTTATTTTAAGGAAGTTATACCATCTATGCCACTCAAATACCGCCTCATGACAAAGGTGGCGGTTAGGCTAGGAGCAATATCAATACAAAAGCTAACATACATGCAATCGGATCAATGCTTTTACTGCAAGTTTGGCTCAGGCGGCTTTGACAAGAAAGCAGAGCTCCCACCAATCTAAGAGCGTTTTACCAGGCTCCTATAATCTAAAAGCATATTCTTGAGCGTTGTAATGCTGCTTGTGGAAAATCCGACCGATAAAAGGTTGCGGATGATTATTGAGAGATAGGACAGATTGCCCTCTGCCTCGCACGCATAACCATCATAAAATGACTTGGAAATTTCTGGGTATGTCTCCAAGTCCATCACACTAGCAAGGAATGACCCTATATCCATACTTCCGGAGTAGGATGAAATAGTTTTCTTCATAAAACCTAGGTCTGTTCTTATAACAGACTCACCCCTAACAAGGTAGTTTTGCGCTTTGTTGTCTACGAAGGTATAGCCTGCCTGGTGGGCTTTGCCGGTAATGCGGCCTGCCGCATATGCAAGCATGAAGTTGCCGCCAGAAGCAAGGGCCCTGTAAACATCTCCACCTTCAATGTATTCCTCTATTAGCTCTGTTTCAGAGATTGAAAGCAATAATGGAGTGGATATCCCAATGATTCTTAGATTCCTTCTCATCTCATAACCCTCATTTCTTATTATTTCGCTAAAGGCAATTGGAGCAGACGGGTGAAAAAGCAATATCGAAATAAGCGAATAGGCGTACAGTATGAGAAACTCATGAAATCGTTTAGAGGACTTGTTTCTCTTCACTATCATCTTTTGGCCATTCCTCTCCTCAAGTGACACCTTCCTCTGCCAGTTTACAAAATACAAGGCAAGCTCTATTGTCTCGACACATTGATTTATGTTTCAATACATAAAAGGAGGGAGAACTAACAAGATTGATAATGCTAGTTCATGAGGGTCATGCTCAGACAATGCGTTTCTTTACGCCTGCCAACGCGAACAGCTATGATCTAATCTTGCGACTGGCTACATTTGGACAGGATCGTGCTTGGAAGCAAGAGATAATAAAAACAGTTCGCAGTTGTAGCCAGATTCTGGAGCTTGCATGCGGAACCGGCATCCTATCGTCAATGCTGCAAGAGAGGGGCAAAAGCATTTTTGGTATTGACCTCACATTTGAATACCTTCTCGCATTGAAGCGTAAGCTTAAGTCACCCATAGTGCAGGGAACAGCCGAAGCCCTGCCTTACAGGGACAAATTGTTTGATGGCATGGTATCCTCATACCTCGCCAAATACATCGATATCCAGAAAGTTATCGACGAATGCTGGAGAGTTCTTAGGCCAGGTGGTATTGTAGTATTTCATGATTTTACATATCCTAGAGGGATGGTACGAAATCTTTGGAACATACATTTTGACTTGCTCAAACTAGCAGGTAGGTTTGTTGCACCATGGAAAGTTGTTTTTAACCAGCTCGATGATGTCATTGAAAAATCAGATTGGGTTAATCAGACAATAGCTGCTCTTAAAAGCAGAAAATTTCAGAATGTTAATTGCAAGTGGTACACTGTAGGCACATCTGCTTTGGTCTCTGCTGAAAAGCCATGAGTGCAGAGAATGGGACGCGCATAAATGAATGGTTTGTGCCCAAGTTTGGTCCTATGAGGTTTCGCATTTTCATTGGCTTGTTATTTCTTCCATATACAGGCATGTGTGTCTCATTTGCCGTTATAGGATCCAGTCTTGCTAGCGTGATCGCGTGGGATAGAATCGGCGCGATTGCATTGATTTACATACTCGCCCTTGGAGTTTCGGCTCACATAGCCGATAGCCTTGGGTCAAAAAAAGCCAAACCTTGGGGTAGCCATTTCAATAAAATTCAGATGTTAACTATTATGACAGTAACGCTCATAATTGCATATGCAATCGGGGCATACTACATTGTATACTTTGTTCCCCTTTTAGCAATAGTTGCGGTGCTTGAAGGGTTCTTTTTGTTTACATATAACTATGAGACATGGCACGGCATATTCCACAAAGACTTTTGGTTTGCAGTCTCCTGGGGTTCATTGCCTCTACTGGCAGGATATATCATACAGACAAATTCAGTCAACATCCTAGCACTATCTGCGGCATGCTTGACAGGACTAGTAAGCTATTTGGAGATAAGAATGTCTAGACCGTACAAGCAGTTAAAGCGGAGAAATTGTAACCCCGCTCTAGCTAAGAGACTTGAGAATAGTCTTAAGCTGATCAGTGTGGGTGTAATGACATTTGCCGTCTCCATAGTTGTATTTAGGATAATCTTTTCATAAGACCTGATTTATCTTGATCATTGTTTGGCAAATGCAGTTCTGAAAAATAGCGACTTTGGAAGCTACATGCTGGAGAACATTTTTGAACTCGAACGAAGATCTGGAATCAAACTTGGTCTAGTACAAAAGACTCTGCTGGCGGAAACTGGTAGCACAGAACAGATTCTCAGTGTATTGACCGGCTCAGAAGTAAGGGTCGATATAGTAGAACAAAGAGAAAATAAAGACGTTATTTTTAGAGAGTCTATTATACTTAATAATTGCACGGAGCGTGCGTTAGCAAGAGCGTACAGCAAGATTTTTGTCAGCAATCTACCTAGAACAATAGTCCACCTTATTAGGCAGAGACAATTAGGTATCGGAAAAATAATTGCCAATTCTCGTCTTGAAACATTCAGAAAGATAACAGAGGTCGGATATGACCAGGAGATCAGGTCAGTTTTTAGAAAATACCAGATCATCTATAGGAAGAAAATTGCTTTCGAGATCCGAGAAGATCTTGTAGGACTGTGAAATAAGAGATGGTAGTTTTGAGCTGAATTTGAACCCCTGCGTTATCCCTTTCTCTTAGATTCCAAGTGTATTGATTAGCATTTAATAATATGACAATTGCCACCTGGAATTTATTGTCCAAATGGTTTCCGCGCTAACAATATTTGGTTTATATCCTTGAAATAGCTACACTCATACTTAATAGTAAAACAGTAATATGATAAGAGGAGAAGACGCAGACAATAACTTTCGAAAAGGAGGAAGATACCTCTACGCGGATTATACACCACTAGAGCAAAACATAGATTTCTTATCTCAACTCAAGGACTTTTCTACTCTCTCCGACACCATTTTTCAAGCGCACAATGATTTTGAACTTCTCAGATCCGTTCTCGCTAACGCAGAGTCATTGGAATCTGACGTTACCTCAAGGATAGACCAACTGACTGGGACACTTGGAGATATTTTTGGTAATTTTGGTAACCTGTATAATGAGCCATTAAGAGAACGATATTCCATCCCAACGGAAGCTGATCCATTCGTTATAGCGAGTAGCACTTTGAGAAGTAACATTATTCATTCTAGGGAAGTGTTTCTCAAACAATCTGATAGTTATCGAAGATATATTTATTCAAGAATTGAAGGTTCTTTGAACAGCGCATTGGAGCCTTTGAATGAATTGACTTCAAAGAGCTTTGAAAAATTACCTTATACAATGACAGCCAATCTTCAAAAGGGAGTGAAGATAGTTATTGATGAGACCTCTAGTGACAATAAACGCTATAATATTTTACTGATTAGCACTTTGCCGCCAGGTAGTTCCAATCTATTTGAGCACGACAATTCTATCTCCTATTCTCTCACAGTGAGGAGTTCTGAAATTGAATTTTGGAATCAAAGAAGAAAGATATCAGATTTTGGTTTAAAAGACATAATGATACCAGTCGGTTTAAAGACTCCAATAACTAAAAAATTAAAAAGATCGCTCGACTTTTTGCCAGGACTTGACAAAGAAGGAAAGAGTCAAAGAACGCCCAAGTTTGTAAATGTGGAGGATTACCACCTTTACTCCGCTAACACCGACGGCAAAGAAAACCTTTTAGTCATGCTTGTGGATAATCCATCAAAACCTGACGATTATTCGATACAGATCAAATTTAAAATATCAGTACTCAGCCATGAGAGTAGAACTGACATTACTAATACAAGTGGGTCTTCTCTAAATCCTAAAGCACATGCTCTGGAATATGATCAACTTCCAAGAATAGACTTTACTTCAAGCGAGCAGGGAAAAGTACAGGATATATTGGCGATCAAAGATATAGCTCAAGTTACTGATATTTCCCAGATACTGCTTCTTGGGAGGGCCATACTTGATAAGATCGAGTTGATTCTATATAAAGAACAATCGCAATTAGCACTTTACAGCAAGTTATCTTCAATTAGAGTCGATAACAAAGATGCTGTAGTGATAGACGCAAGTAAAAGTTCTATAAGTCTTGGCAACAGCAATATCGTTGCATATGATCCGGTCTTAGTGACCTTATTATTAGAAATCATTGCCAAATACTATTCGCCAATTATAAAGAAGTTAAAAGAAACGAGCCCTATGAAAAATGAATTAATACTGCGATTCGAAAATGCAGATGGCTCACGGAAAGAATATTCACTTGGCATCGAAGAATTGAACTTTCTTTTGAATAAAACTGAAGATGGAAAGAAGATAGCAAAAGCCCTAAAAATATACAACAACAATAAAGATGACGATAATACTGATGCTGATGCTGATCCTATTACACCTACTGACAGTATTGCAAACAGTAGCGAGAACACGACGACAAAAACCACCACCTAAATTAGGGACTCATACACACCAATTACAAAAATGTGAATACTTGGTGGGTTTGACTCATTATTTCAACTCTACAAGATTCGAAAGACGGCTGTAGTCTAAAGCCATTTGTTATTTTTGTTAAAACCTCTCAGTATGTCCCTCGATATTTAATGGCAAAAGTATGGCAGGTGTGGCACGGAATCAAATCAACAGCCCGCCAGCATTCATCTCAATACATGAAATGTAAAGGCTTACAAAAAAGTTTCTTCATTGTGGCGCTCTATTACTTTATATAGTTTGGTTTTGGGTCGAAAGGATCATGAAATTCTATCTTGTTCATCTCAAGTTAGACTACCTGTTCTTATCTCTCATAAAATAATGGGATTTATTTTCACAAACGCTGAGTAGCTATTCTATTGTCCAAAATCTCTATTACACCAAGACAATGGACTGCTTGAATCTATAAATTCCTCTATCTTCCTCCTATGTCTGCCTTATGAATCAAGCCTCACCCCTTTAGGGTTTCTGATTAAACTTCGGGAAAAAATTTTCACTCTTATTACTCCCTCTACAATCTTCCGACATGATGCCGCTAGTCAATATTTTATAATTTGTCGTTCCATATAGACCCATGTCAACAGGAACCAAGAGTTTCAAGTCGACTCAGAATATATCACAAGAAGCAACACAGCAAAAAAAGATACCAAAATTGCTGCAGATTACATCGAAGTAGAACAGTTTAAAGACTCGAACCATCACAAAGGATACTTCTGCTACAACTGTGTATATTTTGTAAAGCCTCACTATTGCGCTATTGTGACAGATGAAGGTATGGATATAATAGGACGCTCATCGGTGATTATAGCTCCCCATGGATTATGTTCGATATGGATACCAAATGAAAAAGAGAAGCATTACGATTCTTCTTCTGAAAGAGAGCGTATGGAAACCTCTCATAAAAATCTGGCTGAGGAATCAACTCCGGGTGTTTCTGCTAGCTTTTCATGCGAAATATGTAACAAGTCATTCCCATCCAGAGCAGAATTGCGACAGCATGCGTAGATAGTCACAGCAAAACAACATAATACAAAACAGAGCAATGTGAACAAAGATAACTCATGTCTTTTATTTTTGAAAAACGAGCATTACAGATGTCACTAATATGTTACCCAACTTGATGATTAGGTATGGGTTAGATTTCTTAAAGTCATCATTTACCCTACTTGTATCCCATTCCACCGCTTTAGTTGCTTCGATAATGCCATCATCTAACGTTTTTTGAGATACTGTTAGATCTAATGGTTCTACAAGTTTCATTATTTCTAGTCTGTCAATTAAATGCGAATAGATAGTGTTTTCATTATAAAATTGATTAGTGAGATCAGGCGGGTTTTTATCGTTAATTATATATTCAGTCGCTATTATGGCAATGCCTCCAGGTTTGAGTACCCTTTCCATTTCTTTTAGACTCTTCAGGGCGCCAGAATAGTTTTCTCCACCAAAGTGTTCAATTGAAGAGAATGAAAATACAACGTCAAAGGTATCCGAAGGGAATTCAAGCCGAGTACCATCCATTCTTAATGCTGTCAAAGCATTTTCATTATATGGAAACGGAGAATATTTGCTTGGATTTTCGGGAAAATCAATAGGTGCGAAATTATCCCATTCTTTAGTGCTATATAGGTCAGTAGCATAGAGGTGTCGGAAATGGTTTGCTAGATAAAATAGAATTAACTCCTTTCCCGCTCCTACTCCTACAGCCGTGTTATTCTTACTTAGTTTGCTAAACCTCTTCATAGCGATTATACCGAGCGCCCACTCCCAATCCTTTCTATGTACCTGTCCTGGCTTCCTTGCGAGCACGCCTTGGCGCTTATTGTAATATGTAACATCCTGCAACTGTGGAATTATCTCTTTTACTTCATGGTTATCCCAATCTTCGATGCAACATAGTTTGTTCAACTTTATCCTTGCGTTTGAGTCTGCTTGATAAGGGATATCGGAAATCTGCTTATGTCTCGCTATAAAAGAACGCACTTCTAGGTCCTGTGCATTTTTACGCGCTCTTTCGTCTAGCTGATTTATCTTATTACGAATCTCCGCTTTGCTCTTTCCGTTAAAGAGATCCTTTATGATTGAAGGGTGACGACTAATTGTACTAATTTTCCTCCTAAAAGTCACGATTGTTTATGGTGCTATTATTCGAAATTATTTAATGGTTTCTCGCTGGTTGGTGGAAAATGCTTGTATAGAGGCGACCTCTGCCGGAGAACGAGCGGTTGTTGCAAGCTTAGGAGCCTTGTAGTATATCAAGACTCTATTTGAGAGGTTCCATCTCATCTTCTCCGATAGGGACTAAATCTTGTATTTAAGAAGAACCGTTCGTGTTCTGAAGCATGAGTATCTGTTATTTCACGCTCCAAGATATAGATGTGTTAATGATATCAATCATATTTGGGATCAGGCATCAATACATTTTAGATATCTTGAGTTAGCTGACGCTGCGACCTAAAGGAACCTAAATGGGGCAGCTAAAGTCTCTTATCATTATCGCCACCCATTAATAGGATGAGATCATATATCCTTGGTCGTTATGATGCTTGCGGTCCAAGTTCAAAGGATGATCGGGTAAACAAAAAAATGGTCGCAATTCATAGGATGAAATAGTAACTAAATGAATTTCCGACACAAAGAGAATACAGGAATGATGAGCAAATTAATCATCGTTATACATTCATCATCATATTAGATCATGAGGTAATAAGTTGTGACCTTTTCATAATAATGTGCCTTTCACCGGATCCGTATGTCTTTTCAAATAGGATATTGTAGTTCTTCGAACCCAGATGGTGAATTATTTGACCGTACAACTTTTTATTCTTATGTCCGAGATTGTGAACTTCTATCAAACATGCAATATCTTTGCTATTTGAAAGTATTGTAGAGGCTCCCATTACTACTTCATATTCTGCTCCTTCTACGTCAATTTTAATCCAATTAACTTCTTTTATACCATTTCCAGCTAGCAAGGAATCAAGAGTATCAGCTTTTACTTCAATGTAGTTTTGATTGTTCGACATAGTCCTATCGGTCATTATTGTATTGCGAATGGTGTGTCCTTCTTCTTGCTCTGGTTCATAGAGTTTAACCACCGTTTTCCTTGAATGAACAGCATAATTCAAGGGAACTACATTGTTTAGATTATTCAGCGCGATATTCTTTTTTAAAATCTCGTAGGTGCCAGGGTGAGCTTCTATTGCAATTACTTTTCCTCTGGGCCCAACCATCTTTGAGGCAATAATGGTATATCTGCCCACATGAGCACCTACATCTACAACTATGTCGCCTTCCTTTGGACGGAATAATTTTATAATGTCTTCTTCTCTGCCAGGCTCAAAATCCTCCAATCTACAATAATATCTATAGCGATATTCTTTCGCATATACTTTCAGAAGTTTTGGATTTCCAATTTTAAGATGCTTGATTAATTTGTAAAAGAACTTTGTAACATCATATGATGGAACAGTGTAATCTCCCACGTATAGCCTTCTATAAAATTTCATTTCATCCCTTCTTTTTTTTCCCAAGCATAATCTGAGTAAAATTCTGACAGATAGATAGCCTATCTTTAGGATTGGGACTATACATTTATCAAATCTTGGCATGACTGATTCTACTGGTTCAGTTCTTAGCCAATAACCAAAATTATACCGCATTTTGTTGTCGCCTTCTAAATAAGGTTGAGAAAGTTATTAACTTAATCTATTGGAGGCTCTGTCGACTATATGAGTGATAACTGACAGATTTGGCAAATTGAAATGCTCGATTGAAACATAGTAGATATGAAGAAAAGAGCAGGAGTGAATATACAGATAAGCTAAACCGTTACGTATACGGGTTTATTACTCTATTTTGACATGGTCAAGCACGTTTCCCTGGCTTGTTCGAATAGTATCCAATAAAACTCACACTATTAGCAAATGCGCCAGTATTGGCTAAGTAGCTATTATATATTGCCAAGTTTACGATGCCAATAAATCCAAAAGAGTTGTATACTACTCACGATGTACTTTGTTGATAGATGTCGGCAGTCAAGAGCGTAAGTAAAGTTGATACAATAATAGTCTCGAGAAACGATTTAGCTTTTTATTATATAATGAACACCGGATTTGCATGAATTTATAATTTTTATACAGGGAGTAAGGAGAAGCAATATTATGATGATTCTTTCCAGACTATGTTTTCTAACCGTAGCATTGTCCATTCTCTTTTTCTCTAACACCGCTCTGTCTTACCAACAACTTCCTTTCCTTGACAATGAAGTAGGACTGCAATGTATACACTACGAAGTAACAGAAAATACCATTACTGTAGACTGCGACCGCGCAACTTTTGGAGATCTTATAACCACGCTACCTATTCAATCCGTGATAGAAAAGCTCGCGGGAGATGGAGAGTATCTTCTAAAAGCTAACTTGAGGGTATCTAATGGAGCAAGTTTTGAAATGACGTCAGACGGGGGTCTCCAATACCTGAAGCTTGCTGATACCAATGGAATAATAGTTCATGGTAAAATACTTGTAGACGGCGTAAAAATAACGTCTTGGAACACTTCTTCTAATGAGGTCATACCTCAGGATAGGCGTGGTTCTGTGGTCCGCGGATATGTTCAATTTGATGCAAGCAGCGGCTCTAGAATAA
>Ga0111539_10011021_pt1 | contig 11379 bp, 8 predicted proteins | sample RhiMethybrSRZTD1_FD_79667 | JGI IMG/M metagenome (GOLD analysis project Ga0111539, IMG submission 79667) | Populus rhizosphere microbial communities from Tennessee, USA - Rhizosphere MetaG P. TD hybrid SRZTD1 (version 2) (version 2) | ecosystem: Host-associated > Plants > Roots > Rhizosphere >...
CAAAAAACATTAACAAAAGCGTAAGGTAGATCAGACGTGATTTCATTTCAACGCTCCTTGAAAGTTCTCTGCGTAACTCTGCGTCCTCGGCGTCTCTACGGTAAATCTATGCTGAAAATCAATAACCGCAAAGACGCAGAGGAACGCAGAGGAACGCAGAGATGAAAGTTTTTACCTTACTACTTCGATAACACGGATCGATTCCAGGGCGCGCAGGTATTCCAACACCATCTCGATCGGCACTGGACCATACGTCGCCGAAACACTGTCGCGGATTTCCTGTGCGTTGCGCTGCCCGTTCACGAGGTTCAAAACTTCATACGTATACTCGCCGCCTGACCCGCGCAGCCCTTGAAACTGTAGTAATCGAAGCGAGCTCTCGCGTTCCTCACCGTAGTGATCCGTGAAGTAGTCGTATCCAAACGCACTCATCGGACCTTTGACCTTTGCATTGCGGCGGAAGATTAAACGTCCATCTCCCTGCGCTGCGGAGGCTTGCCCCACGTCGCCAACGAGCTTCTCTATGTTGACAAGAAACGCATTTGCATCAGCGCGCGTAGCGTCAGGAATCCGAAAGAACCTCGCCATAGAATCAACGAGCGCGCGTTCCTGCGCGACGTGAAAACGCGTCAGGTTCGCAGCCTCTTCTGCCGGCAACGCTGCACGTCGTGCGAGCATCGTCGAAGTGCGTCGCAGGCTATTCGATTGCAGCACTCGCAAGATCGGTCCCGCATCCTCCGTCTTAACATTCGCCAGGAAATATGCGCTCGCCGCGCCGATGAAAGCCGCGCGTTTCAGCTTCGTCGGATCGATATTCGCGGGCGTGTCGAGATTCGTGTGGATGTAACGGTCGGGCCAGTCGTTCAAGTAAATCGCTGGTATACCGACCGAGCTGTCTGCGTAGACCTGATGATCGCTGCCCATCGAAAACTCAGCCATCTCAGCCTGCAGAGGCTCCTCGCCACCTTCGGGCGCGAACATCGGATACGGAACGTTCGCACCTTTTGCAAACCTCGCAGACTGATCGTTAACAAACTGTCCAAAGTGTTCGGCGACGTCGTTGACGAACGACGGCAAACTCGTTGGTCCACGAGTGACGTGAAAGATCGCCTTCGTTTCCGGACCACTGCCAACCATGTCCATGTGAATCACCGCCTTGATACGCGACGCGATTTCCGGCCGTGCGTTCAGCAGCGTTATCGTGCCTTCAATTTCCGGTGGCCAGATAAAGCGAATGGTCCGTGCAGGCCGTGCGATCTTGCCTTCGTTGATTAGCTTATTGAGCGCGCGCGCCACTTCGAGAATCGCGACGCTTCCACTCGCGTTATCGTTTGCGCCTGGACGCTGGTGATCGAGGTGACAACTGAACGCGATCTCTTCGTTGCGGAGGTTCGCGTCGGCTCCGGGAATTGTTGCCGTGGCCACGTCGTAGAACCCGGAATGTTTACCCGCTCGCACCGTGGCGCGAAGTCGAATCTTCTCTCCGCGCGCCAGCCGCGTTTTAAAGTCGCGGGCCTGCTTGGGAGAGATCATGAATGCAAATGTTGGTTTTGCTGCGAAGGTGTCGAGATGTCCCCAGCGGATCAGGTTTTCGTTTTCACCCCACCACGCCGTCCGCTGGTTCTGTGCATAACTGACGATGCCGGCTGCGCCGAAACGTTCGACAGCGAGACGGGCCACTGGTCCGGGCTGCGCCGCAGTCAATACAAACTTGCCGCGCACGTCCTTGCCGGTGTAGTCGCTCTCAGACGTGCCGTTGTTGACATCAACTAAGTCCGCTGTTGCTTCTCCACTCTCACTGTCCTGCGCGAGAGTCACCGGCTCAGCGTCCCAACTCGCCAAACGTGCGGGCTTTGTCCCAACCGCTTCTGTTGCGCGAAGTTCCAGCAGTTCTGCAAATTCGGCGTCCCAGGGTGGTCGAGATTTTTGCGTACCGTAAAAGATCTTGCCGTCGGCGGGAAACTGCTCGACACGCGCGTCGGTCAGTCCGTACTCGTGGAGTTGTTTGACGATGTGATCGGCGGCGGCACGAAATCCACGCGAGCCGCGCATTCGATGATGCTGAGCAATGAATTCGAGATTGCTCTTTGCCGTCTCGCCGGAGAGTTCCTGTGAAAGCGCGGCGAGAACAGAGTCAGGCAATAAAGTCGCTTGTTTCGTGTCATTTGTGACGTTTGTGTTGAGGAGTAAACAAAGGGAGACCGCGATCAACTTATTCATGGCGCGTGATGCTAGCACAGTACGCTGAGGTACTGACAGAAATCGACGACGCTCATTAGATCGTCGCAGATTAATCGCGCGAACCAGGGGGAATTCAACGACGTGGCTATCCCGAAACGCTCTCCAATACCGGAGAGCACTCCAGTGGCAGAGGGAAAGCCACGCGCAGGCGAACGTCCGCAACGCGGCGGGCGACGAATGCTGCGCACACTCGGGCTCGGACTGATCACCGGCACGCTAATACCTTCCGTTCAATTCAACGAGCGATTTCTACACTTGCTGGTGGCGGTTATCGGTACCACGTTGTCGGCTTATTTATACACATGGCAGTCGAACCAGGAAGTGGAAGAAGAGATCGCGATGGGCCGCCGGCGATTGGACCAGCGAAAAGGCGCGACTAAAAAGGAACTGAAGGAAACAAAAGTCGACGTCATCTCAGGCATGTTCTTTTCGAACCTCGTGATGTACTTCATCGTGCTGTCGACGGCATCGACACTCTTCAAAGCCGGCACGACGGAAATCAACACCGCGGCGGAAGCGGCAGAAGCGCTCCGGCCGTTGGCTGGTGACGCCGCGACGATCCTGTTTGCTTTGGGCGTGATCGGCGTCGGCTTTCTCGCTGTGCCGATCATGACGACGGGCGCTGCTTACGATCTGTGTCAGGTCATCGGATGGAAACACAGCCTGCACGCTAAACCATCGGAAGCGAAAAAATTCTACGCTGCGATCGGAGTGTTCACTGTGCTGGCGATGTCGATGAACTTCCTCGGATTTAATCCCATGAAAGCGCTCGTCTTCTCCGGCGTTGTGCAAGGCTTCTCCACACCGCCTTTGCTGTTGATGATCATGCTGATGACGAACAGTCGGAGGATCATGGGCGACCGCGTGAATACACGAGGCCTGAACATTTTGGGATGGATCACCACCGCCGCAATCTTTGCCGCGACCGTGGGGCTGGTGATCACTTGGTTCTTATAATCATTGGTCATATATCATTTGTCATTTGTCATTTGTCATTTGCAGACCTGCGGCTTCTTAAAGCCCGCGGACTCTTTGAAGCCGAAGGTCTTAAATAACAAATGACAAATGTCAAATGATATATGACCAATGATTCCGTCCCCTCCTGTGATAAATTCTCTCCGCTTTTGTACCACCTGTCCTGAGGTCTCGATATGGACGAACCCGGGGCTCACGAACTCACTGAACTCTTGCTGGCGTGGGGAGACGGCGACGAAGCGGCCCTGGCCAGGATAGCGCCGCTTGTTCACGCCGAACTCTACCGCCTCGCGAAACGGTACATGAGTCGAGAGCGCCCCGATCACTTGCTGCAAACATCGGCTCTCATTAACGAAGCTTACGTACGATTGATCGATTGGAAAGCAGTGCGCTGGCAGAATCGCGCACATTTCTTTGGCGTTGCCGCGCAGATGATGCGCCGTATCCTTGTCGACTTCGCACGACGTCGACCACGCGTCGACAAAGATGCCGAAGCACTTCAGATCTCGTTGGACGAAGCGATGACTATCTCAGCCGAAAAGGACGGTGACTTGCTTGCGCTCGACGATGCATTGAAGAGTCTCGCCGAACTCGACGAACGCAAGAGTCGAATTGTCGAGCTACGCTTCTTCGGCGGCTTGAGCGTTGATGAAACCGCGGAAGTCTTGAAAATCGCGCCCATCACGGTAATTCGCGAGTGGAACAAAGCCAAAGCATGGCTTTATCGCGAGCTCTCCTCTAATTAATTCAATGGACCCCGATCTCTGGAAAAAAGTTGACGCATTATTCGAGGAGGCATTGGCCCAACCACTCGATAAACGCGAAGCCTTTGTCTCGGAGGCGACGAAAGACAACGCTGAATTGCGCGACGAAGTTCTGAGTCTGCTGAAGGCACAGGAGCAGGCGTCAAACTTCATGGAACGCTCCGCGATGAAAGTGGCCGCGGCGCGCTTGGCCGAAGATTCAAATCTCACGACTTCCTTTTCGCTCCTCGATAAAGAAATCGCCAACTACAAGATCGAAAAACTCTTGGGCGCAGGTGGTATGGGTGAGGTTTACCTGGCCCATGACACCAAGCTCAAGAGATTGGTTGCCCTGAAGATCCTTCCGTGGCACTTCGTCGCCGACACTGAACGCGCTTCGCGCTTTCGAGTCGAAGCTCGTGCACTTTCGTCGCTGAACCATCCAAACCTGATCACGATCTATGAAGTCGGAGAAGCCGATGGTCTGCATTTCATCGCGACGGAGTTTGTCGAAGGTCAAAACCTTTCGTCTCTACGTGGGAAACTAACCCTGCGAGAGCTCTTAGCGATCGCTGCCCAGGTTGCAGAGGCGCTATCGGCAGCGCATCAAGCCGGCATCGTTCATCGCGACATCAAGCCAGACAACGTCATGGTGCGTCCCGATGGTTATGTGAAAGTCCTGGACTTTGGTTTGGTGAAACTCACGCAAGGTACTTCTGTTCGCACCTCACAAGAGATGGCGAAGACGCAACTCGGCGTGGCGATGGGCACGCTGGCCTACATGTCGCCAGAGCAGGCAGCCGGTGAGCCGATCGATCATCGCACCGACATCTGGAGTCTTGGTGTCGTGATCTACGAGCTCGTGACCGGAAGAAAACCTTTCACCGGCAAGACGCGTCAGGAAACCGTCCACGCAATTCTCTCGACCGAGCCGGAACCTGCCACCAGCAGTGACGAGACGTTGCCATCCGAACTCGATCAGATCCTCACGAAGGCGCTCGAGAAAGATCGCGAACTTCGTTACCAGACTGCTTCAGACTTTCGTGCCGACATTCGACGACTGCTGCGAATGATCGACTCCTCGGCGACTGCGTCGAACCCGCGTGCGATCACGAGTTCTTTCCCGAACTTCATTCAACGCACATGGTTCTGGCCGGTTGCAGTCGTGGTTGTTCTGATCCTCGCGGCGATTCCGCTCGGTTGGTATTTGACGCGCGCCAAACCCGCACTCGCGCCTGACTGGTCGCGCGCGGTCCATTTGCAACTGACAAACCAGCCGGGAACCGAATTTTTTCCAGCACTCGCACCTGACGGAAAAAGCTTTGTTTACGCGGCTGCGGAAAACGGAAACTGGGACTTATTCGAACAGCGTGTAGGCGGCAAAAACGCAACGCGATTGACACCTAATACACCATCTGAGGAAACCGAGCCTGCATTTTCTCCTGACGGCGAACGGATCGCGTTTCGTTCGAATCGCGAGCCTTTGGGTATCTATGTGATGGAACGCACTGGCGAAAACACGCGGCTCGTAGTTGCGGGTTGCCGCCATCCTTCGTGGTCTCCGGATGGTAAAGAGATCGCGTGCAGCACCAGAAGTCAGAGTGCACCGACGATCCGAAATTCCAGGCCGAGTGCTTTGTGGATCGTCGACGTTGCGACGGGTGCGAAGCGTGTGCTTTATGAAAACGACGCGATGCAGCCGGCGTGGTCTCCAGGCGGGAACCGGATCGCCTTTTGGTACATGCCGCCAAGCTCGGGGCGGAGTGAGGTTGCGACGATTTCCAAATCCGGAGGTGAAATCGAGGTCGTCGCCAACGATGCTCCTACGAACTGGAATCCTGTCTGGTCCCCCGATGGAAAGTTTCTCTATTACGTCAGCGATCGCAGCGGCAACATGGGTTTTTGGCGAGTGCTGATCGATGAACAAACAGGAAAAGTGTTGGGCGATCCGGAAGCAGTCGTAACCCCTTCGGCGTTTAGCCGTCACCTGCACTTCTCGCGCGATGGCCGGCGACTGATCTACGTTCAAACAGAACAAGAACAAAATATCCAGGGCGTCAAATTTGATCCAAAGCGCGAGAAGACTGTTGGCGACCCGTTCTGGATCACGCGCGGCGATCAGCAAATAAATCGTCCGGAATTATCTCCTGACGGCACGCATTTCGTAATGCGAGTGCCCCGGCGAGCGCAGGACGACATCGTGATCATTCAACGTGATGGAACAAACTGGCGCGACCTCACAAACGATCGCCCATTCGATCGTTACCCGCGCTGGTCCCCGGACGGCAAGAAGATCGCATTTACGTCCGATCGCACTGGCCGTTATGAAATATGGACCATGGATGCCGACGGAGCGAATCTTCGGCAACTGAGCTACGACAGCCCCGGCGACACCTCGTTCCCGCTGTGGTCTCCCGATGGGCAGCGGATGCTCTTTCGTCGCAGAGGCGTGAATGTGATTGTCGAGCTCAATAAAGATTGGGCCAGTCAAACGTTGGAGCAATTGCCGGTGGAGCCTGAAAACCCTATGGTTATGTGGGACTGGTCGCCTGATGGGGAGAAGTTGATTGGCACCGACTCTGCGGGCCATGTGGTTTGCTATTCATTTGAGACAAAGCAGTACGAGAAAATATTGGACAACGGTTCCTACCCGATGTGGCTCGCGGACGGAGTACGTTTCCTATATTTGGCTGACGACAAGATTTACCTTAGCGACATCGTGACAAAACGCGCGCGAGAGATATTGCCGTCGCAGGAGATGCGTCTTCGCAGTGTCGGCATCTCCCGCGACGGTCAACTCATTTACTACTCCCTGTACTCAGGCGAGAGCGATATCTGGTTACTGGACCTCCAATAACTTTTTGCCTTTTGTGGGCTTTGCACAAAAGGTGAAGACGCTTTGCCAGTTTGAAGTCTTTCTCTGCGTATCTCTGCGATCTCTGCGCTGAAATAGCCTTTTTAACGCAGATATCGCAGAGATACGCAGAGGACCGCAGAGAAATCATTCGGAGGAGAAAAGATTTTTGGAAGGTAACCGGGTGCGAATGTAAGACCATGCTACAGCAGCGGTTACCCCGCACGCGGCAATCATCGGCGGGTAGATCTCTGCCATGTAGCGCGTCTCAGGTGCGTAGTGGTATGCCATAAAGGCTGTCCTTACCAGCACGATGAGCGCAAGCAGCAATGCGAGTGGGTGACGGCGGCAAAGGAACGCGAGGCCCAGTAGCCCGCCGAGGTGAATTGGTATAACCGACAGAACTCTCAGGATCAGCATGCGAGACGAGCTATGCGATGTGCTGAAGCCCGTAAGCCACATAGACGCTGTCCGGTAAAGCGGCAGAAGTATGAAGAAGCGAACTGGCGTCCGCTTTATCCGCTCGTAAGCGAGGTCGCGAAATTCCTGGTCCAACTCGGGAGTGATGAGTCGTGCCTGGTTGAAACGCGTGATCAGATCGACAAGTCGCAGACGCTCCTCTTCAGAGTCGTAAGTGCCGGGCGGCAGTTGTTGGGGATCGAAAAAGGTGGATTCAGGAAACCACGGTGGGTTGAAGGCATACTCAAAGTACGTCTCGTCCTTTATCCACGTGCGCACCCACCAGAGATAGCCCGTCGGAAAGTACGCGCCTCGCGACTGTCCGTACTCCGACGCGAGCGGCTGGAATTTTCCCAGCGAGACGTAATTGCGTATGACCCACGGCGCGAGTGTCAGCCCGACCGCAACGCAAAGAAAGAAGAGACTCGATACGACGTGCCGCTGACGTTCCCGTGCAAGTTGTATCAGGAGGAAAAAAATGATCGCGATCAGCAGGAGAACCGAATCAGGCCGCGTCAGTATCGCGAGGCCGCACGCGAGACCCGCGCCGAACCAGTACCGCAAACCATCCCGCGTAGCCAACACGCAGAGCACGATCGCAAGAGTCATGAAGAACAGCGTTAATGTCTCTGCATAAACGCGCGCCACCCATATGAACGCCGGCCATGCAAAGATGCCGTAGATCGTCAGCGCCCAGAGCGCCGCGCTGCTCTTTAGACGTGCCGGCGCGAGGCTGAACGACAGGAAGGCGACGAGCAGACACGTGGCGAGATCGAGCACCGCTTGCGACAGAGTCAAAACATTCACGCTGCGCTTGAAGATGGTGTACACGGCTGCGATGTAGAGCGGGTACGCGGGTGCTGCTGCTTCGCTCGGCGTATACGGTGCGGTCGGGTCTGAGGAGAACCCGTTGCCGTCCAGAAGGTTGACGGCGATTTGTCGATATCTCGTCTCCTGGAGAGGATCGGGAAAGGCGACGACGAAGCCAACGCGCAGGGCGAGCGCGAGCAGGAGTATGATCAAAATCTTCGGTAGGTGTTTTGTGCTTCTTTGTGGCAAGCTCATATCTACTTGAATCATGCTTGAGCGGCTTGGCATCAGCGTCTTTTTTCCTGCTTACAATGACGCGGCGACGATTGGCGCGCTCGTGTCGGCGGCACTCAACGTTCTACCTGAACTCACTGACGACTTCGAGGTAATCGTTGTCAATGATGGCAGCACTGATGGAACACGTGCGCAACTCGACGCGCTTGAAAAATCGCACCGTGAAGTGCGGGTAATTCATCATTCTCATAACCAGGGATATGGGGCCGCCCTGCGCAGCGGCTTTGCCTCGGCCCAAAAAGATCTCATCTTTTATACGGATGGGGACGGACAATATGACGTATTTGAACTGCTGGTTCTTTATCCACTTTTGACGTCGGAGGTTGACGTAGTCAATGGTTTTAAGATAAAACGCGCAGACAGCCGGCAACGCAAAGTTCTCGGCGGGCTTTATAATAGCCTGGCACGTTTGTTTTTCCTTCTTCCGATCCGCGACGTTGACTGTGACTTCCGTCTGATTCGGCGGAGCGCAGTCGCGCCAGTGAAGCTTACGGTTACCAGCGGCGCCATTTGCGTTCAGTTGATACACCAACTACACCGCAATGGCTGTCGCTTCGCCGAAGCACCGGTGCATCATTATCCCCGTCCTCACGGTCGATCGGAATTCTTTACCCCTGGCCGCGTAATTCATACGGCCTTTGACTTTCTGCGACTCTGGTTAAGAGCCATGCTTTTGCGGCGCGCAATTAACAAGGTTCGGGTATTTTAAAAGTGAACAACCTTCGTTCCCAGTATAACGGTCGTACCGTGCTGATCGCCGGTGGCATGGGCTTTATCGGCAGCAATCTCGCGCGCAGCCTGGTCCAAATGGGTGTTGAAGTGATCGTTGTCGACGCCCTCTTGCCGGAACAAGGTGGAAATCCGTTTAACCTGCACGGAATTGCCGATAAGCTCAAATTCGTTCGCGCCGATATTGGAAGCGATTACGTTGCAAACCACTTAGTTAGTGGTGTTGACATCATTTTCAACCTCGCCGGACATATGAGTCACCTCGACTCGTTGCTCTATCCGCACCGCGATTTAGAGTTGAACTGCGCTGCTCAACTGACCTTACTCGAGGCTTGCCGCTGCTACAACCCGCACGTAAAGGTTGTCTTCACGAGCACGCGACAGGTTTATGGCCGTCCGGAGCTGTTACCTGTCAGTGAAGCACATCGGGTGGCTCCATTGGATATTAATGGCATTCATAAGCTGGCGGCTGAGCACTATCATCTTCTTTATCACAGATTGTATGGGACGCGCGCCGTATGTCTTCGTTTGACGAACACCTATGGACCACGTCAATTGCTCGCGCACGAGCGACAGGGGTTCATCGGCTGGTTCGTTCGCCATGCACTCACGGACGGAGTCATCGAGCTCTATGGTGAAGGTAAACAGCGTCGCGATATCAATTACGTCGACGATGTAGTCGAGGCACTGTTGCTGGCTGGCGGCAGCGAAAAGGCAGACGGTGAAATCTTCAACTTAGGTGGGAGCGAGCCAGTCAGTTTGTCAGACATCGCGATGGAGTTAACCCGGCTGACGGGTCGTGGCACAGTGCGTAATGTTCCCTTTCCTCGCGAACAGCAGTTGATCGAGATCGGTAACTGTTATTTGAGTGCTCAAAAGATCGAGACGATGCTCGGGTGGCGACCTCGTACAAGCTGGCGCGATGGACTTGCCCGCACCGTCGAGTTTTACCGGACACACCTGCCGCAATACTTGGATTCCGTTCCTCAATCCACAGCAGCACCGATCTAACGATCTGGTTTTCGCACCACACAAATTGCCGATACTCCGGCGGGCAAGTTCAGATGCATCGTGCGTAGCCATGCAGCTTCAGCTTGAAGCATTACGCGCAGTATTGTGTTTATTGGACTGGCCCAGGGAGGTAGAGGTTTTACATCGGATCCGCTGTCGGCTAATCCCGCTCTCTTGAGAACCAATCTTCGAAACGCAGCCGCGGGCAACAATAACGAATTGGCGTAAGTTGCACGCAATACGAGGAAGCCGCTGTGTTCCAATCGTGATGACAATTCGGATAGCCGGTAACGTTTTTGGGTTCCTAACGCGTCGTCATGTCCGCTTCGCAACCATTCATTAGCTGCTGCTCGAACAAAGCCGATCCCCCCGGGTTTAAGCACTCGATACATCTCCCTGATGGCCTGAACATCCGCACCAGACGTTGGTAGTTGCACGAGCACATCGAAGCTCGTCACGAGATCGAATGATGAGTTGTCGAAGGGCAGGTCGGTAACAGACGCCTGGGCCAGCCGTTTGCATCCTCTTTCGCGTGACAGTTGCAAAGCCTGAAGATTGAGGTCAATGCCATAGACATCATCGTCACCCGCGTAGCGCTGTAGCCACATGAGATTACTTCCGGTTCCACACCCGGCATCGAGAATTGTCCGGTTGCAATTTCTTTCGCAATACTGGTCCAACAACGCCCCGGCAATCCCCCGCATCCCCGCAAACCACCAGAAGTGGTCCTCGAGCTCATACAAAAAGTTGTAGTCTTCAGGCTGCAAAGCAAGTAAGAAGTTTTTGTGTCCTTTGGTGCCTTTTTGCGGCTAACTGATCGGTAAGCGGACCTGGAAGCAGGTGTCGCCGGGTTTGGATTCGAAACGAATGTTGCCGCGGTGTTTGCGGACGATGCGGGCGACGGTGTCGAGACCCAAGCCGGTGCCTTCGCCGACAGCTTTGGTGGTGAAGAATGGTTCGAAGATCCGCGACCTCACTTCCGGCGGTATACCCGCACCGTTATCACGAATCTCGATCATGATGTCGGTTGGTTCACGCTTCGTACGTACCTTGAGCTTTCCGCCTGCACTCATCGCATCGACTGCGTTGACGATGAGATTGGTCCACACCTGATTGAGCTCGCTGCCGTACGCTTTGATTCGTGGTAATGACGGATCGTAGTCACGCGTGACCGTGATGTCCTTTTTTCTTAACTTGTACTTGAGAATAAGGAGCGTGTTCTCGAGGCCCTTGTGGACATCGAGCTCCTGGACCGACGCCTGG
>Ga0111539_10011023_pt1 | contig 11377 bp, 7 predicted proteins | sample RhiMethybrSRZTD1_FD_79667 | JGI IMG/M metagenome (GOLD analysis project Ga0111539, IMG submission 79667) | Populus rhizosphere microbial communities from Tennessee, USA - Rhizosphere MetaG P. TD hybrid SRZTD1 (version 2) (version 2) | ecosystem: Host-associated > Plants > Roots > Rhizosphere >...
CCGGCCGGCGTGATCGTCTTCAAGCGCGACTTCCCCGACCTCGCCGGCCTGCGCGCGCTGACCACCCGGCTCCGTGAGCTGGCGAAGCCGCGCCGCATCTTCCTCGCGCTCGACGAGGAAGGCAGCTTCGTCTCGCAGCTCGCCGGGCACGCGACCGTGTCGCCGAGCGCGACCCTCCTGTCGCGCGGCGCCACGCTCGAGGACATCACGTGGATCGCGCGCGTCACCGGCGAGCGCCTGCGGGCGCTCGGCTTCGACTGGGACTATGCGCCGGTCGCGGACGTGCACTCCGAGGCGCGCAACCCGGTGATCGGGCCGCGCGCGTTCGGGTCCGAACCGGACCAGGTCGCCGCCCGCGTCCGCGCCTGGGTGGCGGGATTCCGGGCCGCCCGGATCGCCTCGTGCCTCAAACACTTCCCCGGTCACGGCGACACGGTGCTCGACTCCCACTTCGCGCTGCCTCGCTGCGATGCCGATCGCGCGCAGCTCGATGCCCGGGAGCTGGTTCCGTTCCGCGCCAACCTCGATGCGGATTCGGTGATGACCGCGCACGTTATCTACCCGGCGCTCGATCCCGACCGTCCCGGGACCTTCTCGCGCGCGGTCGTGCACGACCTGCTGCGGGAGCAGCTCGGCTACACCGGTATCGCGATCACCGATGCGCTCGAGATGAAGGGCGCGGCCGAGGGGCGGAACGCCGGCGACGTCGGTCGGCTCGCCCTCGAGGCGGGCTGCGACCTGCTGCTCTACGCCTTCCACGACGAGGCCGTGCGCCGCGCGCGCTACGAACTGGCCGATGCGCTGGTCGAGGGCAAGCTGGATCGCGCGAACTTCGACGCCGCGCGTCCGCGGCTCGCGGCGTTCGATCAGCGGATCCCCGAGCCGACCGCCGAGGAGCTCGCGCGCCCGCTCGACGCGCTGGTGCCGGCCGAGTGGGAGGAGCGCCTGGCGGCGATCACCGAACGCGGGCTCGCGGTGCGCGGGTCGGCGCCGTCGGTCGCCGGCGGCGCATGGCGGGTGACCGAGCCCGAGTTCGCGGATGGGCCCGGGCTCGCGGAGCTGCTTCGGGCGCGCGGGGTCCCGATGGCCGGCGACGGCGAACCCGCCACCGAGGTGGTCGCCCTCATGACCCGCAAGCCGGTCCCCGACGAGGAGGTCGGGCGCCTGCGGGCACTGGCGGCGTCACGGCCGCTGGTGCTGATCGGACTCCAGGCCGACGCATTCCTCGACGATGTGCCGGAAGCGGCGCTGCGGATCTCCGCCGCCGATGCGACGCCGCTCACGCGCCGCGCGATCGCGGAGCGGATCGCCGGGAAGATGCGCGCCTAGGACTTCGCGGCGCCCAGGAACGTCCGCTGCAGCATCGCATCGATCGCCGACATCGCGACTTCCAGCGCAGCGCGCTGCTTCGGGGTGCCGCGACCCGCCGCGAGCGCTTCCGCGCAGGCCTCGCGGAGCGGCAGATTCCGGTCGACCGGCCCGCATGCGGCCATCAACTGCTTCACCCGCTCGATCTGCTGCCGCGTCTCGACGATCTGCTCGACTGCCCGCTCCGCACTCACGGCACCGTGCCGCGTGTCCTGGAGCAGGCGGCATTCGAACGATCGGCAGCATTTCGGTCGATGCGCGTAGACGCTGCAGCGCGTTCCATCGAGCGCGCGACAGGGCTGGATCAGGAGGGCGTGGCGCCCGCCCTCGTCCTCGATCTCCAGCCCCATGACCTCGAGCCGCGTCGCCTCCGCGCGACCGGCCAGCTCGACGTCGGCGAACAGCGAGCCGTCACAGCACAGTCCGCAGCGGGTGCACAGGAGGTCGGTGAGGTCCGGGCGATCGACGCTCACCGGATCAGCGTGAGCCGCTGGGTCAGACTGCGCCCCGCGAACACGAGCCGCACGACGTAGACGCCGTTCGGCAGACCGCGACCCTCCGCGTCGTTGCCATCCCAGCGTTCGACGAACGTCCCGGCCGCCCGCGCGCCGTTCACGATCGTCCGGGCGCGACGTCCCGACACGTCGTACAACGCGAGCTCCACCGTGCCGGCCTGAGGCAGGGAGATGCTCCACGCCGCCTCGCCGCGTGCGGGATTGGGTGAGATGCGCGTAAACGCGAGCAGCGCGGATCCGTCGCTTACTCCGGTGGTGGCGGACGGTGTCACCAGCGCGTAGGCGCCGACGTTGCCGTGCACGTCCACCGCCGCCAGCTTGTAGTACGAGCCGGCGGGTCCGGGATCCGCGTGGCCGGTGTCGGGAGGTGTGGCGATCAACGTGGCGGGCCCGGGGACGAACCCTGCGCTCGCTCCGCGATACAGCACGAAGTGGCTGAAGTCCGCGGCCGGGCTGGTGCCCCAGTGCAGATGGGTCGCCCCCGACGCGTACGCGGCGGTGAACGGCGCCGGCGCGGGCGGCGCGAGGTTGTCGATCGAGTAACCGCTGTCGGGTGGCGAAGTCCCGAGGATCGTGCCGTCCGGCGCGACCGCGTCGACGACGAACGTCTCCCACCCGGTCGAGCCGGCCATCGAATCACTCACCGTCGACACGAGCTGGCTGTAGGCGGACACGCCGCGCGACGGCCAGTTCCCGATGTACTCCCAGTACAGCGTGGCTCCGCTCGCGGTCTCCGCCTGCCGCAGCGAGCCGATGCGCGGCGAGGTGGCCGAAGCGATCGGCGCGTCGGCGAGTTTCGCCTGCGCCTGGAGCGTGGTGATCTGGCGCCACACGTCATAGCTCGCCACCGGGTTGTTCGGCAGCACGTCGTTGTCGCCGGACTCCCAGAACAGACGCACCGTGCCGCCCTGGTCGGGCCCGACGTCGCTGACCGCGGTGAGGAGCGGCCGCGTGATCGCGCCGCGCGCGCCGTTCCAGCGGATCCGCTGGCCGATGTCGTAGATCTGTCCACCGAACAGCGTGTGCGTGAGAATGCCGACGGCTCCGTCCTGGAGGTCCGAAACCGCATACAGCGCGTGTCCGGTTCCGGTTTCCTGGATCATCGCCTTCGGCGCGCCCACCCAGTCCAGCGGGATCGAGGCATCGGTCCGCACGCGTGTGGCCTGCAATTGGTAGACGTTGGTGTCGAACTCGAACGCGTAGCACATCACGATCATCCCGTCGGATGTGGCGGCCGCCGCCAGCGGCTCGAGGCCGATCAGGTCGTAGGTCATGAGCAGCTTGCCGCCCGCGGGCCATGCGGGATCGAGCACCGCGTTCGCCAGAACCCGATGGGCATAGACGCGGGCGGTGCCGGCGCTCGTGTCGATCCACGACAGCAGCGCCCCACCGGTGCCGTCCGGCACCGCCACGGTGCTGCGCTGGGGGCCGGCCAGCGCCGAGGCTGCAAGACCGGTCGCCGGCCAGCCCGCGGCGATGCCATCGGGTGTGACGCGGAGCACGTAGGCGTCGTTGTTCCCCGCGCGCGTGTCGGTCCAGCACAGGAAGGTTTCGGCCGGGTTCCGCGAAAACAGTCGCGGATGGAAATAGGTCCCGTTGAGCGCGGTGCTGGTGACGATGCTGCCATCGGCCGGCCAGTGGGCGGCATCCAGCGTGCCGTTCGCGAGCGCGCGCTGGACGCGCAGCTGCGTGTTCGACGTGCTGAACACGACCACGGCGCCGTTGGCACCGTCGGAGGCGAGCGCAGCCGGGAATTGCGGAGTGCCGGTGGTGTGGAGCGCCAGCCCGGCGGAGGACCAGCCCGCGGCGAACGTCCCCGATGCAGTGACGCGCGTGATGCGCTGGAGATCGGGCCCCGGGTTCTGGTCGTCGGCGATCCACGTCAGGTACACGCCCCCGGCGCCGTCCGCGACGGCGGCGGGATAGTAGTCGTACATGCTGGCGGTGGTGGTCACCCGCATGCCACCGGCGGGAAACAGCGGATCGAGCGTGCCGTCGGCGAGAACGTGATGGAGGTAGATGTCAGCGATGTCGCCGGGACGGTTGTCGACCCACGCGACGTAGACGCCCTGCCCGCCATCGCGGGCGAGCGCGACGTAGCTCCGCGATCCTCCGAACGACGAATTGCAGGCGATGACGCCCGCGGCGGCCCAGCCGGACGCGTTCCCGCCCGAGACGAGCTTGTGCTGCACCCGGATGGTGTTGGTTTCAGGCCAGCCGATGAACACACCGCCCGCATCGTCGCCGATCACGGCGTCCTGGCGGGAGTACGAGGTGCCCATCGAACCGGAGATGTAGACCGCATTCAGGTTCGAGGGCCAGGAGCTGGCGGCGTGAAGCGAGGCCGGCGCGAGCAGCAGGACCGTCGCGAGCGTTGCGAATCGGCGGAGCGACATGGGGAGTCTCCTGATTCCAGGCAGGGCAATGCAGGGCTGTGCCCCGATTGTCCGCCGAAATCAGGCGATCGGCCAGCCGATTCGCAGGTTCGTCAGTACGAGAAGTGGAGCTGTACGTAGACCTGGCGCTCGTCCGGGATCTCGATCGGCGCGAACGAGTAGAACTCCTCGTTCGGCTGGAGCAGCCGGTAGGTCCAGCGGATCTCCCCGAACGGCACCGGCAGGAACTCACCCTCCACCGAATAGCGACGCCACAGGCTGGGCGAGCCGGTGTCCGTGAACGCGTTCGAGCGATCGAGCTCCAGGTAGTCGAAGCGCACTCGATAGTTCGACCACCGGTTGGGCGTGTAGTTCAGCTCGCCGAACCCCGCCAGGCTGTTGCGCTTGATGTCGCCGACCACCAGGTCGGTGCCGGCCGCGATCTCATAAAGGAACGCGAGGTTCCGCCAGTGCCCGATCCCCGCGTATCCCCAGCGGGTCGCCCGGCGTTCGGCACCGGCCAGCAGATGGCGCTCGTCGTCGCGGAAGTCGTCGTAGAACGAGATCTGCCCCTGATACCAGGAGTGGGTCATTCCGAACTTGGCGCTGATCGCCTGTGCAAACTGGCTGCCGAACGGCATCGCACCATTGGGCGCGCCACCGTTCGTGAATGCCACACGGCCGAACATGTTGCCGGGGTTCGCACCGACTTCGAAGCCCATGTCGGGCTGGCGCGGATCATAGGGCAGGAAGCGGCCGGGGAACGGCTGGAGGTCGAGGAAGCTGTTGCGGGTCGCGACCGTGTGATCGTCCATTCGCAGGCCGAATGGATTGCGGAAACGGCCGGCCCGGAAATAACCGTTCATCGGCAACCCGCTGATCATCCCCCAGGCGTCCTGGGTGGTCGAGCCACGGTCGAATCCGTCGCGCGTGTAGACCAGCGTCAGCTGCTGGTGCGGCTGGAACGCGAGATGGATCCCGTTCTCCATGTTGTAGAAGCCGAACCGGTCGAGCGAATCCGCCTCGACTGTCGAAGTCGTCAGCATCATGAACCGCTGATTGACGCCGATGTAGAGCGGGAAGCGGTCGCCGACACGATTGACGACATCGAGGCTCGCCCACTTGCTGGTCGTGTCCTCGGGCGTCAGCGAATGCCGCTGCCGCGCGAACATGAACCCGAAGTCGTTGCGCGGTCCGCCACCGTTGGGATCGAAGTGGCAGTTCGCGCACAGCAGGCCGGTGCGTGCGGCATAGAGCGGCAGCGTGACCGCGCCGCGGGGCGCGAACAGGGCGATCAGCGAAGCCACAACCAGCAGGACGGGCACGGCGCGCAGCGCAGTACGCATGGCACTCTCCGGTAGCGGGATCACTTCTGCTTCACGGAAGAACGTCGCGGTCGGCCGAATCCGCCACCGCCCGGGCTGGCGACGGTTAGCACCGTCCCTTTCGGCAGGTCAATCTGGAACTTGCCGGGCAGCGTGCGCGCGCGGGAAACGCCGCGTCGGCCGCGTGCCGGATCTCTCACCTGGTTCACCCCCGCTGAACCGGGCGCCCCGCCGGCGAGCCCCCAGGGGCCGCGCACGCGCCGGTCGGCGATCACGGTGACGCGTGCATCGGAGCGCAACTCGAGCGTGCGCTCGATCCCCTCGCCACCGCGCCGGCGGCCAGCGCCGCCGCTTCCGCGCCGGATCCGGGTCGCGACCACGTGGAGCGGATACGCATGTTCGAGCGCTTCGACCGGCGTGTTGCGGGTGTTCGTCATGTGCGCCTGCATCGCGTGCTCACCGTCCCAGGTCGGGCCGGCGCCGTGACCACCCCCGAGCGTCTCGTAGTACGAGAACGGAGTGCCGCGGCGCGGGTCGATGCCGCCGATCAGCAGATTGTTCATGGTGCCGTAGCTGGCGGCCGGCACGCGTCCGGGCAGCGCACGCGCGAGTGCTCCGAGCACCGTGTCGACGATTCGCTGCGAGGTCTCGACGTTCCCCGCCGCCACCGCCGCGGGCGGACGGGCATTCACGATCGAGCCTGCGGGCGCCACGATCGTGAGCGGCCGGAACGCACCGTCGTTGACCGGCACGTCGCCGCCCAGCACGCAGCGCAACGCGTAGAAGCTGGCCGCGAGCGTGACCGCCGATACCGCGTTCACGGGTCCGTCCACCTGGGGACTCGAACCCGTGAAGTCGAGCGTCACGCGGTCGCGCGTGATCTCGAGCTGGACGCGGATCGGCAGCGGGCCATGGCCGCGACCATCGTCATCGAGCGCATCCTCGAACCGCCAGCGACCACGCGGCAGCCGCGCGATCCCGGCGCGCATCAGCGTCTCGGCGTGGTCCATGAGCGCCGACGCCTCGCGCAGCAGCTCGCCGCGTCCGGTGCGACGCGCCAGTTCGACCAGCCGCCGCGCACCGGTCGTCTGAGCGCCGAGCTGTGCCTCGAGATCGGCGCGGCGCTCCTCGGCGGTGCGGACGTTGGCGAGCAGGAGCGCGAATACGTCGGCAACGGTGCGCCCGGCGCGCGCGATGAACACCGGCGGGATCCGGAAACCTTCCTCGTAGACCTCGCGCGCGAGCGGCATCGAACCGGGCGCGGCGCCGCCGACGTCGGCATGGTGCGCGCGGCTGGCGACGAAGAAGTCCGGCGCGCGGCGCCCGGGCAGGAACACCGGCGAGACCAGGGTGATGTCGGGCAGATGCGTGCCGCCCGCAAACGGGTCGTTGAGCATCACCACATCGCCGGGCACGAACGGTCCGAGCGCACGCGCCGCTTCGACCGCCCGCGGCAGGCTGCCGAGGTGCACGGGAATGTGCGCCGCCTGGGCGACCAGTCGCGCCCGCGCATCGAAGATCGCGCACGAATGATCGAGCCGCTCCTTGATATTGGGCGAGTACGCCGCGCGCATCAGGGTGAGGCCCATCTCCTCGGCGCACGACGTGAACCACCCGCCGAACAGGGCCAGGCGGACGCCGGGCGCCAGGCGCCGCGTGCGCGTCATCGCCCACTCCGGCGCAGGAGCAGCGCGCCCGCGCGATCCACACCGCCCGACCAGCCAGGCGCCACCCACAGGGTCGCCCCGCTCTGGATCACGATCGACGGTCCCTTCACCACCCGCGGCAGCGCATCGAAGCTCCAGATGGGCGCGGTGCGCGTTGCCCCGCGGACCTGCACCCGCGCGAGCCCGGACGACCGCGGCGCCGCCGCCCGCGTCCGCCCGCGTTTCGGACGCGCCCCGCTCGTCACCATCGCACCGCTCACGTCCACCGTCACCACCTCGACCGCCGCGCCCTCGCGCGCGAAGCCGTAGCGCGCGCGGTGAGCGGTGTGGAAACGCCGTTCGATGTCGCCGCCGAACGGAATCTCGATCTCGTGCGACTGGCCGACGTAACGGGTCAGCAGGGCACGGTGCGCGATCCGTGTCCCCGCGGTCTCGAACGACGCGTCGACCTCCCGGAGCAACGCGTCCGCCACCTGCTCGATCGCCCGCTGCTCGCCGGCCGGCAGCAGCACCGTCCGGCTGCGCTCGTAGCGCTCGCTTCCGGTCAGGGCGCCGACCGCCGAGAGCACGCCCGCGTGCTCGGGAAAGATCACCGCGCTCACGCCGAGCGATTCGGCGAGCTCGCATGCATGGAGACCGCCGGCTCCCCCGAACGCGATCAGCGCGGCGCCCCGCGGGTCGTGGCCGCGCTCGGTGGAAACGCTGCGGAGCGCCGCCTCCATGCGCGCGTTCGCGACCGCCAGGACCGCTTCGGCCGCGCGTTCAGGCCGGGCAACGCCGAGCGCGCGGCCGACCCGCGCGAGCGCAGTGCGCGCGCAGCCCGCGTCGAGCGTGATCGCTCCGCCACCGATCGCACTGGCCGGCAGGCGTCCCAGCACCACCATCGCGTCGGTCACGGTCGCCGGTCCGCCGCGTCCATAGCACGCGGGGCCCGGATCGGCGCCCGCGCTCGCCGGCCCGACCGTCAGCAGTCCGCCGGCGTCGACGTCCGCGATCGATCCGCCTCCGGCGCCGACCGTGTGGACATCGAGCAGCGGGAGCTGAATCGGGAAGCCACCGATCTCGCGCGCCCGCCGGCGCGGAATCTGAGCGCCGAAATCGTACGCGACGTCGGTCGACGTTCCGCCGACGTCGAGCGTCAGCGCGGGACCGCGAAATCCGCCGAGCAGACGCACACGTCGCGCGGCGTCGAGCCCGGCCGCCGGGCCCGACAGCAGCTGGCGGACCGGCTCGCGAATCGCCTCGCGCACCGGCACGCGGCCACCGTGAGAGAGCACCACCTGCAGGCCGGGACCACACACGGCCGCCAGGCGTTCGAGATAGCGTGCGACCCGCGGCAGCAGGTAGGCGTTGACGACCGTGGTCGCGAACCGCTCGTACTCGCGGATCTCGCGGCACAGTTCGCACGAAGTGGTGACCGGAACCCCGAGCGCGTGGACCGCGCGCGCGAGACGCCGCTCGGACGCCGGGTCGGCGTACGCGTGGAGCAGGCCGATCGCGATCGCCTCGGGCCGCAGGCTGCGCAACCGCTTCACCACATCCGCGATCGCGCGCGGCGTGAGCGGCTCGAGCGTCCGGCCATCGGGGCCCCGCCGTTCCTTCACTCCCAGCCGGCGCTCGCGCGGCACCAGCGGCGGGACGCGATGCGGGTCGAGCGCGTAGATGTCGGGGCGGTCCTGGCGGCCGATCTCGAGCAGGTCCTCGAACCCCTGGTTGGTGATGAACGCGACCCGCGCACCCTTGCGCTCGAGCAGCGTGTTGGTCGCGACCGTCGAGCCGTGATGGACGGGCGTGCCACGGCCGGCGCCGAGGTGCGCGAGGCCGGCGATCACCGCGCGTTCCGGCGCAGCCGGAGTCGACAGCTCCTTGTGGGTGACGAGCCGCCCGTTCACCCACGCGGCGAAGTCGGTGAAGGTCCCGCCGGTGTCGACCCCGACGGCGGACGGCCGTTCCGTCATGCCGGTCTGGACCGCCGGGCGCGCCACAGCCGGTCGATCACGATCGCGACCACGATCAGCAGGGTCGCGATCACGATGATGCGGGTGGGAATCTTCACCTTCTTCCCGACCAGTGACAGCAGGTAGTAGTACGGCATCGCCCCGAGCGCGATCGCGAGCCCATAGAGATACAGCGGGTAGCGCACCGCCGCCGCCACGATCTTGAGCGGCGCGTCCGGAAGCGGCGTGGCGCGCGCGACCAGGATCGCGATGAACGATGCCGAAGGGTACCGGGCGAGCACCTCGCGCACCTTCTCCCGCGTCGGCACGATGCGCCGCAGCCACGGCCAGTCGGCGTTCAGCGCCCACCGCAACAGCGTGAGCTGGACGACGCTGCCAGCCGCACTCGACGCCCCACCCGCGAGTGCGACCACCCACGGCTCATGGAGCTTTCCGTATTGCAGGAGGAGCGGCGTGGTGAAAAAGGCGAAGGTCGCGCCATCCACGAACAGCAGCAGGCAAAGAACCCACAACGAGTCGGCCGACACCCGCGCAGTCTAACGGGTCGTGGGCCGGGTGGTCGAAGTGGGTCCACGTGTATGGAAACCTGCAACGTTGCGGGGCCCGCTCGAACCACGGTTTTTCGCTCGCCCCGAAAAGCCGACCGCCGCGACGTGGGGAATCGGCGTCGCGGCGGTGGCGAGATCGCCCGGTCAGGCGATCGGAGCCGGTGGCTCTGGATTCGGCGGAGGCGGCGTGTATGGCGGCGGCGCGTAGCTGGTCGGCGGCGCCGGCGGCGCCGGCGGCATCACCGGCTGCCCAGGAACATCCGGCGTCCACTGCGTGCCGGTCGCGCCCGGAGCCGGCCATCCAGCCCCTGCCGGCGCCGGCGGCGTCGACGGACCGAACAGGCGGCTCGGCGGCCACCACTGGCCACCCTCGCCCTGGCCGAACTTCGAGCGGATCAGCGCGCCCACACCCAGCAGCGTCACCCCGCTGTACACCACCATCGCGAGCACCCACAGCACCCCCGCCGCCCACCCGATCACCGGCAGCGGCTTGAGCATGGTCGCGACCAGCATGGCTCCCTGGATCGCCAGCACGCCGTACACGGCGCTCCTCACCAGCGTCGGCTGCGCACCCGAGCGTCCGCCAATCCGCTGACCGATGGCAGCCGCCCCGACCACGTAGCCCCAGCTGCCCAGCAGCACCAGCAGCAGGAAGTAGGCGAACAACACGCCGAGCGCAACCGGAATGCCGATGATCGTGATGCACAGAATCGCGACCACCAGCGCCATCGCGATCAGCGACGGAATCAGCAACAGAAGGAAGGCGAAGCCCATTCCAAACGAAGTCGCGGCCTCGCTCCGCATGGTGTCGAGCGCGCGCGTCGTCCGTCCGGCCGCGAACTTGGCGATCGCCCACGCCAGCGCCAGCATCATCAGCAGGTAGGTGAGCCGGCGGGCGACCTTGGCCGGATGCGACCACATGCGCCCTTCGTCGATGTCGACGTCGCGGTGGATCCGTCGGGTGCGCACGCCGGAGCCCCGCTGGAGGCCGGTCACCCGCTGCCCGAGGACGGTCGCGCCGTCCTCTTCCTGGATCTCGCCACCGATCACCAGCACGTCCCCGTCGACCTTGGCCTTCGATCCCAGCTGCACGTCGCCGCGGGTCACCGAGACGTTGCCGCGAACATGCCCGTCGACGTCGGCGTCGGCGCCGAACACGATCACGTCGCCGTCGACCACCTGACCTTCCTCGACGTGGATGTCGGAGCCGATCCGCACGATGTCGCCGCTGCTCGGGGCGCCGGGCGGAGTCGGGGTATCGGGTTCCCCGGGATCGCCCGGCTCGGGCGGCACCGCGGGCGTCGGGCTGACGGTCGAGCGAGTGCGCTCGCGCTGGTCGCGCCGCTCCTCGAACGCCCGCACGCTCTCCTCGGACGCTTCTTCGAAGCGCATGCGCGAGGTCTGCGCCCAGGCGACCTGGGATCCGATCGGAGATCCGATCCGGGCCCCGATCCGGGATGCGACTCCGCACCAGATTGCGGAGCCGACCGACATGAACACGGCCAGTCCGAATCCGACTGCCGCGACCAGAAGCCAGCGCTGTCTGCGCATGCTATCTCCTTCCTCCACCCGCCACGTTGATGTCCCCCGAGACGCTGCGCAAACTCACCGGAGCCGAGCC
>Ga0111539_10011024_pt1 | contig 11377 bp, 12 predicted proteins | sample RhiMethybrSRZTD1_FD_79667 | JGI IMG/M metagenome (GOLD analysis project Ga0111539, IMG submission 79667) | Populus rhizosphere microbial communities from Tennessee, USA - Rhizosphere MetaG P. TD hybrid SRZTD1 (version 2) (version 2) | ecosystem: Host-associated > Plants > Roots > Rhizosphere >...
CCGCGCGGGCCCGGAGAGGGAGCGCGGGGACCGGACCCGTTAGTGAGCGCGAAGAGAGGCAAGAGCGCCTCTCGTTCCTGAAGGAGAAAAGCCATGATCGAACGTTCGACCCGCCGCACCCTCGCCCTCTCGCTGGCCCTGGCCGCGGCCCTGGCCGGCAGTGCACAGGCCCAGGTGATCGGCGACCAGCCCTGGACCACGGTGGGCGCGGCCGGCACCGTGAGCTCCGTCGACACCACCGACGTGGCGTACTTCACCGGCGGCTGGGTGGGCCTGGCCGCCGGCGCCACCTCGGCCACCATCCGCTACAACGTGACGGCGGTGGACGGCCTGCTGGCCACCGACGGACCGATGCCCACGCGTACGCTGCTGCGCGTGAAGTTCCTCGACCCCGGCGAGACCGCCCACGTGAACGTGACGCTCAAGGATTTCGACCTCGAGGACTCGTTCGGCTTCGGCACCACCCTCATGACCCTCGACAGCGACGACTACGCGCCCAGCGGCACCTTCCAGACGCGCGACATCTGGTGCGACGCGGTCGATTTCGACTTCGACTTCGTGCACAAGGGCTACTTCCTCGAGGTGCGCCTGTCGCGTCCCGCGGGCGGCAGCAACCCCGGGCTGGCCCTGATCCAGCTCGGGCGCACCACCCAGGGCTGCATCGGAATCTGATGACCCGTCCCGGCCGGCGCCGCCGCCAGGCGCCGGCCCACTTATCAGCAGGGCGTCGCCGAACTCGTGGCCCAGGTAGCCCGCCTCCTGTGCGTGGCGCAGGGCCTGCTCCAGGAGCGGCTCCGGCGCGAAGGCCTTCAGCAGCTCGAAGTGGCTGGTGCCGTCGTCGTGCACGCCGGTCAGGAGGCCGTCCACCACCCGCGGCCGGAAGCCGGGGCCGATGCGCAGCGTGGCCGTCCCCGCGCCGGCCCGCGGCGCGCCCAAACCCCCGGCCGCGGCCGCGCTCTCCAGCGCCCGCACCACGGTGGTGCCCACCGCCACCACGCGGCCGCCGGCCGCCCGCGTTTCCCCCAGTGCGCGCACGGTGGCGGGTGGGATCTCGTAGCGCTCGGGCAACGGCAGCGCGGCGTCGAGCGCGGCGTCGCCGGTGGACGAGAGGCCGGCGGCGTGGGTCAGCGTGGCCAGGCGCACGCCCGCGCGGCGCAGCTCCTGGAGGCGGGGCAGGGTCAGCCCGCGTCCGGCCGACGGCATCTCCATGGCCCAGGGCCGCGCATGGTACGGGGTCTGCACGTCCCACAGGTCCAGCGGCCGCGCGAGGTGCGAATACTGCACGGGACGGCCGTGGCGGTAGAGCGCGGGCCAGAGGGAGTCGCCGCCGGCGGCGAAGCGCAGGCGCAGCAGGCGCGGCGACAGCGGCGACACCGCGCACACCTGGGCCGGCAGCTCGTCCGGGACTCCTGCCGCGCCGGTGCGCCCCACGAACAGGGTGGACCCGGCGGGGATGGACGGAGGCGCCGGGCGGTCTTCGGTGCGCTGCCGCCACCCGCCGGCGCCGAAGGCCACGGCCCAGAACTCGGGGCCGCCCTCGGCGTCCTGGCCGGCCAGGCGCAGCTCGATCGTGTCGCCGCCGGACGTGCGGGCCGGCAGCGACGCGGGCAGCGTGGCCGCGTCGTTGAGCACGAGCAGGTCGCCCTGCTGCAACAGCTGCGGCAGGTCGCCCATGTCCCCGTCGGTCCAGCGGCCGCGGGCGGTGTCGAGCGCCAGCAGGCGCATGGCGCCGCGCGGGGCGCGGGCCGGCGTCACCGCCGCACCGGCGCCGCCCACTGCTCGAGCACCACGCGTGCTCCACTGGGCAGGGTCTCCGCCGCCTCCATCAGGTCCACCAGGCGCAGGGCCACGTCGCGCGGCCGCGCCAGCGTGGAGCGGTCGGCCTCGGGCAGGGCTTGCGCGTGCATGGCCGTGTCCATCTCCCCCGGGTCGACGCTGAGCAGGCGCACGCCGGAGCGGCCCACCTCCTCGGCCCAGATGCGCAGCAGGTGGTCGAGCGCGGCCTTGGACACGCCGTAGGCGCCCCAGCCCTCGTAGGGCACGCTGCCGGCGTCCGAGGTGACGGCCACCACGAGGCCGCTCTCGCGCAGGACCATGGGACCGAGCAGCTCCTTGGTGAGGCGGAAGGGCCCCAGCAGGTTCACCTCCAGCACCTGGGCCAGGTCTTCGCAGGTGGTGTCGGAGAGCGCGCGCAGCGGCACCGGGCCCAGCGTGCTCGCGTTGTGCACCACCGCGTCCAGCGCGCCCACCAGGGCAGCGGCGCTGCCGGCCAGGGGCACGATGTCCTCCTTGCGGCCCAGGTCGGCCGCTACCGCGTGGGCCTCGCCCCCCGCGGCCCGGATGGACGACACCACCGCCTCCAGTTCCGCGCTGGGCCGGGCGGCCACCACCACCCGCGCCCCCCGCGCCGCCAGCACCCGGGCCGTCTCCGCGCCCAGGCCCCGGCTGCCCCCCGTCACCAGCACCGCCTTGCCGGCCATCTTCATGACGTCCTCCACCCCGACGTTACGGGCCCCGCGCCAATCTGCCGTCGCGATTGCCAATGGATTGGCGGATGGCTATCCTGTGGGCGTGGAGCCCACCCTGGCCCAGCGCCTGGCCCTCAACGTGCGCACCCTGCGCGAGGCGCGGGACCTGACCCAGGAGCAGATGGCGCGCCTGGCCGGCATCCCCCGCGCCACCTGGGGCCACGTGGAGTCGGGGGCCGGCAATCCCACCCTGGCCGTGCTGGACCGCATGGCCACCGCCCTGCAGGTGCCCATCGAGGAGCTGACCAGCACACCCAGGGCCAGCGGGCGCCTCTACCCCAAGGACGCGCTGCGCTCGCGCCGGCAGGGCGACGGCGTGGTGCGCCAGCTGCTGCCCGACTCCATCCCGGGCATGGTCATGGAGCGCATGAGCATCCCGGCCCGCGGCCGCATCACCGGGGTGCCGCACATGCCGGGCACGCGCGAGTACCTCACCTGCGAGGCGGGCGAGATCGTGCTGGCCGTGGCCGGCGAGCAGTGGCGCCTGCAGCCGGGCGACGTGGTGACCTTCCGCGGCGACCAGCGGCACAGCTACACCAACCCGGGCGCCCGCGAGGCGGTCGGCTACTCGGTGGTGGTGCTGGCCCGGGTGGGGTGAGAAAGGCGTAGGCTTCGCCCATGAGCGACAATCCCGCCGGGCGCAGGATCCTCAACCTAGCGCTGGGGCTGGCCGTGGCCGCGGGCCTGGCCGTGGCCCTGGCCGGGCCGGGCACGCGCTTCGGCCTCTGGCACTTCCGCACCGCCTTCACGGTCATGCGCTACGGCGCCTACGCGGGCGCCCTGGCCGCGCTGCTGGCCCTCATCGCGCTGGTGGCCCGCGCGCCGCGCGCGCCGGCGGCGCTGGCCCTGCTGCTCGGCCTGGCCGCCTTCGGCGGTCCGCTGTTGTGGTCGCGCTCCGCCGGCCAGGTGCCGCCCATCCACGACATCGCCACCGACACCGACGACCCGCCGGCCTTCGTGGAGATCGTGGCCCGCCGGAGCGCCGCCACCAATCCCGTGGCCTACGGCGGCCCGGAGATCGCGGCCCAGCAGCACCGGGCCTATCCGGACCTCAAGCCGCTGCACCTCGACGTCGCCCCCGCGGCGGCGCTGCAGCGCGCGGCGAAGGCGGCCCGCGAGCTGGGCTGGGAGGTGGTGAGCGAGGCGGCGCCCGAGGGCCGGCTGGAGGCGACCGACACCACGCCCTGGTTCGGCTTCAAGGACGACGTGGTGGTGCGCATCCGTCCCGAGGGCGCGGGCAGCCGCGTGGACGTGCGCTCGCTGAGCCGCGTGGGCCGCAGCGACCTGGGCCTGAACGCCAAGCGCATCCGCCGCTACCTCGAACGCTTGCGGAATGCCTGACCTCTCTCCCCGTCCCCGCCATTTCTCGATGATCCGGGACTTCCACCTGGCCGACTTCCTGACCCTGGCCAACGGCGGCAGCGGCACCGCGGCCGTCTTCTTCGCCATGGACCACGTGCGCGAGGCCCACGTGGGCAAGCTCTACGCGGCGGGCGCGGCGGTGGGGGCGGCGCTCTTCTTCGACGTGATGGACGGGCGGGTGGCCCGGTGGCGGCACCAGTCCTCGCCCATGGGCCGCGAGCTGGACTCGCTGGCCGACGTCATCAGCTTTGGCGTGGCCCCGGCCGCCCTGGCCTTCGCCTTCGGCTTCACCGGCCTCTTCGACGCCGCCGTGCTGCTCTTCTTCGTCTGCTGCGGCATCAGCCGCCTGGCCCGCTACAACATCACCGCCGAGTCGCTCTCCGCGGGCACGGGGAAGGTCACCTACTTCGAAGGCACGCCCATCCCCAGCAGCGTGCTGCTGGTGGCGCTGCTGTGCGCGCTGGCCGCCGCCGGTCGCTACGGCCCGCACATCCCGCTGGGGATCGTCGGCCTGGGCCCCTGGGACCTGCACCCGCTGGTGCTGCTCTTCGCCCTCTCGGGCGCGCTCATGGTGAGCAAGACCCTCCACATCCCCAAGCCCTGAGCGAGGGAGGTGCCGGTGGACGACCGCCTGGGCGCGGAGCTGGTGCAGCAGATCCGGGACTTCCTGGCCGGCGAGGGCGCGGCGGTCCTGGCCGGCGAGGCGGGCCTGGTCAGCGGGCGCGGCCTGCAGGTGGCGGCCGCCATCCTCATGGTGGCGGTGATCCGGGCCGACCAGGCCAGCCACCTCGACGAGCACCGCGTCCTGGGGCGGGCGCTGGGCCGCCTCATGGGGGCCGGGCCCGAGGAGAGCCTGAGCGTGGTGCGCGAGGCCGAGGAGGTGCTGGCCCGGGCGGAGGGCCTCTTTCCGGTGGTGAGCCTGCTCGACGCGCAGTGCACGCCGGAGCAGAAGATGGCGCTGGTGGAGGCGCTGTGGCGGCTGGCCTACTCCGACGCCGAGCTGCACGGGGAGGAGGAGTACCTGGTGCGCAAGCTGGCCACGCTGCTGCACCTCTCCACCGCCGACCTCATCGAGACCAAGCTGCGCGCGCGGGAGGGGTTCCTGCGCGAGGACCTCTGAGCAGCGCGCCCACCGCCTCCTCCAGGAGCCCGCAGTCGCCGGCCACCTTCAGGTGCAGCTCGGCATCGGCGCGCGTGCGGCCCAGGTTGAGCGCGGCCACCGGCCGGCCCAGGCGGCGGGCGGCGGCCACGAAGCGGTAGCCGGAGTAGACCATCAGCGAGGAGCCGACCACCAGCAGCGCGTCCGCGCGCGTGAGCTCGTCCATGGCCTCGTCCACGCGCGGGCGGGGCACGTTTTCGCCGAAGAACACCACCGACGGCTTCAGCACGCCGCCGCACTCGCGGCAGTCGGGGACCCGGAAGCCGTCGAGCGCGGCCTCCACGGGCACGTCGCCGTCGGGGCGGGAGGGGGCGGGCGCGGCCTCGTCCGGCCGCCCGTTCCAGGCCAGGAGCAGGGCCTGCACGTCGTCGCGGTCCAGCCGGGCGCCGCACTCCAGGCACTCCACCACGTCGAGGCGGCCGTGCAGGTCGATGACGCGCCGGGCGCCCGCCTTCTGGTGGAGGCGGTCCACGTTCTGGGTCACGATGCGGGCGCCGGCGGCCTCCTCCAGCGCGGCCAGCGCGCGGTGGGCCGCGTTGGGGCGGGCGTCGCGCACGCGCGGCCAGCCGCGCAGGCTGCCCGCCCAGTAGCGGCGGCGGGCGGCCGGGCTGCCGCTGAACTCGGCGAACGTCATGGGCCGGCGGTGGGCCCAGGCCCCCTCGCCGTCGCGGTAGGCCGGAATGCCGGAGGCCGTGCTGCAGCCGGCGCCGGTCAGCACCAGCAGCCGCGGATGGCCTTCCAGAAAAGCGGCCAGCGCCCGCAGGTCCGGCGCGCTCACCGTCGGGCGGCACGCGCCGGGAGTGAATCCCGTCGCGTGGCCCTTGGGGGCTCCCGTCCCTTCGGGACTGCGCCCCCAAACCCCCGTCGGCACGCCGGACGCGGGCCGCTCCTCAGCGGGCGCCCACCAGGGAGCGGACGTACAGCACCAGGCGCCAGCGCTCGTCGGCGCTCAGCTTGTAGCCGAGGGCGGGCATGATCTCCTCGCCGCCCTGGCGATGGCCGACCGAAAGCTTCCAGAAGATCTCGCCGTCGGTCATGCGGGCCTGGCGGTCCGGATGGGTGAGGTCCTTGGGCAGGCGCGACCAGTGCTCGGCCATGGGGCCGTCGCCGCGGCCGCTGGTGCCGTGGCAGGCCGTGCAGTAGCGGTTGAACAGCACGCTGCCCTTGTGGATGTTGTCCGACGTCGGCTTCAACGGGTTGACCTTGGCGGCTTCATCCGGCGGCACCGGCCAGTCCATGGGCGCGGAGCCGGTGGTGGTGTGCTCTCCGGCGGCTGCGGCGGGCGCGGCAGCGGCGGCCGGCTGCGCGGTGCTCCCACTCGACGCGCAACCGCTCAAGCCGACAACGAGGGCAACACCCAGAAGGACGTCCATCCAGTGACGGCGACGCTTCATGTGAACTGTCTCCTCGATCCTGGTTGTAAGAGCGCACCCGAGGATACCAGAAGGGCCGGGGCGCGGCCCGTGGCCCGAGGCCAAAAACGGGCCCCGCCATACAATCCGCGGGCATGGATCGGCGCACGCTGGCCGCGGCGGCGGCCTACCTCGCCCTGGCCTTCGTGTGGGCGGCGCCCGCCGCCCTCCACCCCGCGCGGTCGGTCCCGGACCTGGGCGACCCCCTGCACCTGGCCTGGATCATGGCCTGGGACGCCCACCAGCTCGTCCGCCACCCGCTGCGCCTGTTCGAGGCCAACGGCTTCTACCCCTACGCGTCGAGCCTCACCTTCGCCGACCACCTGCTGCCGGAGGCGCTGCTGGTGGCGCCCCTCAACTGGGCCACCGGCAACGCGGTGCTGGCCTACAACGCGGCCGTCCTGGCCGCGCTCACGCTCTCCGCCCTGTCGGCCTTCCTGCTGGTGCGGCGCCTCACCGGTCGGGCCGACGCGGCCTTCCTGGCCGGCCTGGCCTATGCGTTCAACGCCTTGACGCTGCACGAGCTGGCCCGCGTGCACGTGCTCAACCTCCAGTGGTGGCCGCTGGCCTGGCTCTTCCTCGACCGCTTCGTGAGGGAAGGCCGCCCGCGCGACGCCGCGCTGGCCGCGGCCGCGCTGGCCCTGCAGGGGCTGTCCGGCACGTACTACCTCGCCTACACGCTGCTGCTGCTGCCGCTGTGGCTGCCGGCCGCGTTCCTGGCCGCGCGGCGCCGGCCCACGCGGCGCGTGCTCCTCACCCTGGCCGGGGCCCTGGCCGCGGCCGCGCTGCCGGTGGGCCTGATGATGCTGCCCTACCTGCGCCGGCTGCGCGGCTTCGGCGTGGAGAAGGGCTGGGCGGGCGGCGCCGACCTGCTCACCTACGTGGATCCCGGAGCCCGCTCCTGGCTCTGGGGCCGATGGCACAACCCGCGGCTGGACCCGGAGCTGCCCCACTTCCTCGGCTTCGCCGCCCTCGTCCTCGTGCTGCTGGGCCTGGTGCACCTGCTGCGCGGGCGGCTGGAGGACCGCGCGCGCGTGGGCGCCGTGCTGGCCGCGCTGACCACGCTCTGCGGCCTGCTGCTGTCGCTGGGCCCGATCGTGAACGTGGGCGGCCGCCGCGTGGGGCCGGGCGTCTACGATCTCCTCCACCGCTTCTTCCCGCCCGCCCGGGCCATGGCCAGCCCGGAGCGGAGCGGCGCCCTGGTGCTGCTGGGCGCGTCCGTGCTGCTGGGGCTGGGCGCGGCGCAGGTGCTGGCGCGATTGCCCCGCCGCGGGGCGGCCACGGCCGCGCTGGGCCTGGCCGCCCTCCTCCCCCTCGAGCACTGGACGCCGCCGCGTCCCGCGGCGCTGGTCCCCACCGGGCACGCGGTGCCCGAGGCCTACCGCTGGCTGGCCACCCAGCCGGCCGAGCCGCTGGTGGAGCTGCCGCTCTACGCGGAGCGGCAGAAGAAGTGGTGGTCGCTCTACTTGTACTTCTCGACCCTGCACTGGCAACGCGTGCCCATCGGCCGCGCCTCCTTCTACCCGCCCGTGCACGATGCCCTGGCCTGGGACCTGCGCGGCTTCCCCGACGACACCGCGCTGGCCGCGCTCGACCGCCTGAACATCCACACCGTGCTGGTCCATCCGCGGCTGTGGCCGGACGGCGAGCGCGCCGAACGCGTGGCCGCGCTCGACGCCCACCCGCGGCTGCGCCTGCTGCGCGCGTTCGGCGAAAGCACGGCGCCGGCCGCGCTCGGCCTCGGCCTGGGCGCCGAGCGGATCTACCTGCTCGCCTCCGGCCCGCCCCCGCGCCCGCTCTGCGCGCCCGCCGACCCGGTGCCGCCCCGCGGCTTCACGCTGGACAGCACCGGCATCAACAAGCCCGAGCGGGCCATCGACGGCGACCCGAGGCGCGCCTGGTCCACCGCCCAGCCCCAACGCCCCGGCGACCGCCTCGACGTCGCGCTCTCCGCGCCGGAGCCCCTGGCCGCGGTCGCCATCCGCCTGCACTACCCCTACGAAGAGTTCGGCCGCAACCTGGTCCTGCAGGTGAAGACCGCCGAAGCCGGCTGGAGGCGCGTGACGTACAAGGACGATCCGGACGTCCGCTGGGAAACGCTGCGCGCCCTCGTCGCAACCCCCCTGGACGCGCGCATGGTCCTCCGCCTCGAAACCCCGGAGACCGTGACGGGCGTCCGCCTGATGGTGGGAGCCCGCGAAGAGGACCCCGCCTGGCCCCGCTGGTCCGTCCCGGAGCTGGAGCTCTACCGCTCCTGCCCGAACCCCTGAGCGCAGCAGACAGCAGACAGCAGACAGCGGACAAGAAAAGCGAAGCGCCGGCTGAGCCGGCGCGGAGCGACTGGGGGGGTAGGCCGAAGGCCGTAGGGGGGCTGGGACGATCGCGAAGCGGTGGCCCCCCTGAATAACGATGTGGGCCTGGAAGGACTCGAACCTTCGACTAGCCGGTTATGAGCCGGCCGTTCTAACCGCTGAACTACAGGCCCGGGGAAAGTGTTTCACACTTCGCGGGACTGTAGTTTTTCTTGATCCAGGCCCACACCGCCCCGCGCCCGCGCAGCCAGCATGCCGCAGGCGGCGTCGATGTCGGGGCCGCCCGAGTAGCGGCGCACGAAGGGCAGCCGGTGCTCGGCCAGCGCGCTCAGGAAGCGGTCGCGCTCCGCTTCGTCCGCGCGCCGGTAGCGGCCCTCGGGGTCGTTGACGTCGATGACCGAGATGCGCACGGGCACGCCGGCGAAGAGACGGGCCAGCGCGCGGGCCTCCTCCGGCGCCGTGTTCACGCCCGCCATCAGCACCCAGCCCAGGTGCACCGGCCCGCCCCGGCGCGCGCTGTGCCGCCGCATCACCGCCGCCAGCTCGGCCACGGAGTGGGCCCGGGCCGAGGGCACCACGCGCGCGCGCGTCTCGTCGAGGGCGGAGGTGAGCGAGAGGATGAGCCGGTAGGGATGGCCCTCGTCGGTGAAGCGGGCGATGGCCGCCGGCAGGCCCACGGTGGAGATGGTGATGCGGTCGCCGCGGATGCGGCCGCCGCAGGGATGGCGCAGCAGGCCCGCCGCCTCCATCACGTGGTCGTAGTTCTGCAGCGGCTCGCCCTGGCCCTGGAACACCACGCCCGTCACCGGGCGCTGGGGCGCCTCGCGGCGCACGGTCAGCACCTGCTCCACCATCTCCCAGGCCTCCAGGTGGCGGGTGAAGCCCAGGCGGCCCGTCTCGCAGAAGTCGCAGAGGAGGCCGCAGCCCACCTGGGAGGAGATGCACACGCTCCAGCGCGGCCGCTCCAGCGGGATGCGCACGGCCTCGAACAGGGCGCCGTCCGCGGCGCGGAAGAGGTACTTGGCGAAGCCGTCCACCGGGCTCAGGCGCCGGTCGGCCACGGCCAGGCGCTCCCGGCGCGTGTGCTGCTCCAGCGCCGCCGCGTGCGCGCGCGAGAGCCCCGGGATGCCGTCGATGCCCTCCGCGTCGCCGTGCACCAGGCGCGCCACCACCCGCCGCCACAGGCGTGGAGGGAGGCCCAGGCCGGGGAGCCGCTCGGCCAGGCGCTCGGGCGGGTGCCCGCGCAGGTGCACGCGCACCGGGCCTAGCCCAGCTCGACGCGCGTGAACATCCCGGCCGCCGCCCACTGGCGGAACCAGCGGAAGAGGTCGTCGGCCTGCGGCCGGGCCCGGCCGCGCCGCCGCAGCGCCGCCGCCACCGCCTGGCCCACGGTCCGGCCGGCGGCCAGGTCGGCCAGCAGGCCGTGCGCGGCCCGGCTCAGGTCCTGCCGGTACACGGCGAAGTTGCGGCGGTAGACGGCCACCCACTCGTCGGCGCGGGCGATCTTCGGGTGCTGGTGGCGCTCGTCCTTCAGCGAGTCGAGGTAGGCGCCGGCCGGGTAGCGCAGGGCCAGGAGGCTGAGGGCGGCGATGGGCACCAGGCGCGCCGTCTCCCAGGCCTCGGCCGGCACCCGCGTGATCGCCTCTTCGTCCAGGGCCGGCGTCTCCGGCGCGTCGAAGGTCTCCGCGATGGTGCGCTCCAGGCGGGCCAGCTCGGCGCAGAAGGCCGGCCGGGGCACGCGGGCCGTGGCCACGAAGGCGGCCAGGTGCTGGCCCAGCGGGTTGAGCGTGAAGCTGCGCGAGGGGTGGGCCTCGGTGTAGGCCGTGACCAGGTCGAAGAAGGCGTGGTCGCCCAGGAAGTGCTTGAGGCCGGGGAAGTCGGAGGCCAGCGCCTCCTCCATGCGCAGCGGGTACATGCCCTGGTAGATCTCGAGCCGCTCCAGGGGCGTGAGCGTGGCCGAGGGCAGGATCACCTCGCCCACGCGCTCCGGCGGCAGCTCGCGCCGCGCCTCCGGCCCGGCCGCGGCCTCCTCGATGGCGCCCGTATGCGTCACCACCGACTGCATCCAGCGCTGCAGCCGCTCCAGCGGCAGCACGCCGCTCACGGCCGGGCGGCGGCCAGCTCCGCCCGCGGCTGCGAGCGGAAGGCCCGCGCCTTGGCCGCCTCGGCCAGCACCACCTCCAGGGCGGGCACGTTTTCGTCCCACTCGTAGAGGGTGCTCACGTCGCCGGTGCGGCGGCAGGAGCGCGCGTACAGCTCCCACACCTCGGGCACCGCGTGGTCGCTGTGGGTATCGATGATGTGCGTGCCCTTGTTGGTGTGGCCGGCCAGGTGGTACTGCACCACGCGGTCGGCGGGGATGGCGTCCACGTACACGTTGGGGTCGAAGCCGTGGTTGAAGGAGCTCACGTACACGTTGTTCACGTCCAGCAGCAGGCCGCAGTCGGCCTCCGCGGCCATGCGGGCCATGAACTCCCACTCCGGCATGGTGGAGTCCGCGAACTCCACGTAGGAGGACGGGTTCTCCAGCACGAAGGGCCGCTCCAGGAAGTCGGACACCTGGCGCAGCCGGCCCACCACGTGGGCCAGCGCCTCCTCGGTGTA
>Ga0111539_10011026_pt1 | contig 11373 bp, 14 predicted proteins | sample RhiMethybrSRZTD1_FD_79667 | JGI IMG/M metagenome (GOLD analysis project Ga0111539, IMG submission 79667) | Populus rhizosphere microbial communities from Tennessee, USA - Rhizosphere MetaG P. TD hybrid SRZTD1 (version 2) (version 2) | ecosystem: Host-associated > Plants > Roots > Rhizosphere >...
CGGCTCGAGCTGGAACGAGCCGCGAAGGTCATCGGGGGCTGACGTGCGCCTCGTACGCGTCGGCGTCGAGGACAGACGGAGCTGCGAGCAGCGGCTCTGGATGGCACTCGCGTTTCTGGTCGGGCTCGCCGCCGGGGGAGTCCTCGTGGTCGTGGAAGCGCCGGGCGCCGGGCCGCTGTGGCTCGGCGCCGGCCTGGCCGCCGTGCTGGTCGCGCTCAAGCTCGTCGCGCCCACCACACGACGCTTGCGAAGCGTGCGCCGCGGGCGGCTCGGCGAGCGCCTCGTCGTCGATCTGCTGCGCGGCCTGCCGGATGAGTACTGGCTCGTCAACGACGTCACCCTGGGTCTGGCGCGCGGCAGCATCGACCACGTGCTGATCGGACCGTGCGGGGTGGTGGTCCTCGAGACGAAACGACTGGCCGGGACCATCCGATGCCGGGACGACGAGTGGTTGATCAACGGGGGCCGGCTCACAAACGCGAGCCGGCGAGTGAACTCGGGGGCGTGCGCGGTGCGTTATTTCCTGGCCGAACGGCACCCCGAGCTGGTGTTCACGGCACTCCGGTGGGTCGAGTCCGTCGTCGTCTTCACCCACCCGCTCTCGCGCCTCGAGGCCGACCACGGGCAGACGATCGTCGTCCGCTATTCGCACCTCTTCCAGGCGGTGCTCGAGCTCGCTCAGAAGCAGCGCCTGGAGCCGGCGATCGCGGAGCAGCTGGCCAACACGCTGGTCGCCTCGCAGACGCGCGGCGGAGCCGTCGCGCGCGGCGGGCTCCTCACAACCGCGTCTTGATCCGCTCCACGGCCTCTTCGGTCTGGGCGCGCGAGCCGAACGCGGTCAGACGGAAGTAACCCTCACCGCTCGGGCCGAACCCCCCGCCGGGGGCGCCGACGACGTGCGCCGTCCCCAGCACCCGATCGAAGAAATCCCACGACGAGACGGACGGCGGGGTGCGGACCCAGATGTACGGCGCGTTGCGCGCCCCGTACACCGTGAAGCCGGCGGCGGCGAGCCCCGTGCTGATGATACGCGCGTTCGCCATGTACGCCTCGATCAGCGCCTGGACCTGCTTCTTGCCCTCGGGCGTGTAGGTGGCGGCGGCCGCGCGCTGGATGACGTACGGCAGGCCGTTGGACTTGATCGCGGTGCGGCGCGTCCACAAGGCGTTGAGGCTCGTGGTGGTGCCGTCGGGGGCGCGCCCGCGCATCTCCTTGGGCACGACGGTGTAGGCGAGGCGCATCCCGGTGAAGCCGGCGTTCTTGGAGAAGCTCCGGCACTCGATCGCCACCTCGCGCGCGCCGTCGATCTCGTAGATCGAGTGCGGCACGTCCGGATCCGCGATGTACGCCTCGTAGGCAGCGTCGTACAGGATGACCGCTTCCTCGGCCCGCGCGTACGCGACCCAGCGGGCGAGGGCCTCGCGCGTCGCCACGGCGCCGGTGGGATTGTTCGGATAGCAGAGATAGATCAGATCGACGTGCTTGTCGGGCAGCGCCGGCTGGAAGGCGTTCTCCGCGGTACACGGCAGGTACGTGATGCCCGCGTAGCGGCCGCTGGCGTCGGCTCGGCCGGTCCGCCCGGCGATCACGTTACTGTCGGCGTACACGGGGTAGACCGGATCCATCACCGCTACCACGCAATCCGGAGCGAAGATCTCCTGCAGATTCGCACTGTCGCTCTTGCCGCCGTCGCTCACGAACACCTCGTCGACGGCGATCTTGACACCACGCGATCCGAAGTCGTGGGTGGCGATGTCGGTACGCAGGAACTCGTAGCCGACGTACGGGCCGTAGCCCTTGAAGGTCTCGCGGCGGGCCATCTCGTCGGTGGCCTCGTGCATGGCCCGCACGACCGCGGGCGGCAAGGGCTGCGTCACGTCGCCGACCCCGAGATCGATCAGGCGCACGTCGGGATGGGCGTCGGTGAACACCTTCGTCCGGCGCCGGATCTCGGCAAAGAGGTAGTTCTGATTGAGGTTCAGGTACGCCGCATTGAAGCGGGGCACGGCGTCAGGACGCCGGGCTCGCGGCGAGCGGCGGCGAGTCGGCCCGCGCGTAGCTGACGGTGAGCATCTCCCAGAGGTGGCTGTCTCCGTCCTGCCAGTAGACGTTCTTCCCGCCCAGGCGCCGGTTGATCTGCATGTCGTTCTCGCCGCGGGGACGGCTCCGGTAGGCGAGCCCCGCCCGCTGGATGCGCGCGAAGATCGCCTCGAAGTCGGCGTCGCTGACGCGGAAGCAGAGGTGATAGCGCTCGAACTGGTCGCGATCGGCGAAGTCGAGGGTCAGCGACTCGTTCACGTAGACCGGCGTGAACTCTCCCCGGGTCTCCTCCCACGGCACGGCCAGGAGATCGGCGAGAAGCTTCGCCGATTCACGGCGCCGGCGCGACGGAACGATGACGTGATCGAGCTCGATGGTCATAAGTCACCTCCCGATCTCGGGATGTTACGGCTTCTTCAGGCGCATGTCTTCCCAGGGCGACGTGAAGTAGAGCTGCGGGCTCAGGCCGACCCCGGGCTCCTCGACCCGCGGGCCGATGCCGTGCAGGGTGGCCGGCTCGAAGATCCCGCCGTACATGACGCGCTCGTACATCAGATTCTGGATCTGGTGCAAGAGCGCCTCGCGCTTCTTTCGGTCCCGCTCCTGGGCCTGCTGCCGGAACAGATCGTCGATGTCCGGGTAGCCGCCGGTGGCATACGGGGCGCTGCTGATGACGAAATTCTCGATCCGGGAGGCCGCGTTGCCCGGCGCGGCGGTCACCGTGACGAAGACGCCCTGCCGGGTCTTCGTCCGCCACGCCTCCATGAAGGTGGCCCGCTCCATGCCCCGGACGCGGCTCTTGATGCCGACGGCGCCCAGATAGTTCGCCACGCTCTCGCCCATGGTCACGAACGGCGGCAGCGGGGTGACCTCGCCCGCGTCGAAGCCGTTGGGATAGCCAGCTTCCGCGAGCAGCCGCTTGGCGTGCGTTGGATCGTACGGATAAGGCTCCTTGCGAAGCGCGAATTCCATGACGCTCGGGATGATCGAGCCCGTCAGGCGCGAGAAGCCCAGCCGCTCGGCCTCGTTGAGGGCCTTCTTGTCGACGGCCATGGTGGCCGCGAGGCGGACGCGACGGTCGTGCCACGGCGACTTGGGATTCCACTGCTCGGGGAAGTCGAGCCACCAGGTGGCGGGCGGAATCACCTGGGCCAGGCGCAGCTTCGAATCCGCCTTGATGGTCGCCGCCTCGACGCCGACCATCAGATAGCCGATGTCCGCCTCGCCGGTCTTCAGCATCGCCAGGCGCGTGGTGCGGTCGGGCACGCCCTTGATGATGACCGTCTTGATCGAGGGCTTCTTGCGCCAGTACTGCTCGTTGGCCTCGAGGACCAGCTCGACACCAGCCGTCTGCCGGACGACGCGATAGGGCCCGAGCCCGACCGGCTGTCGCCGGAAGCCTTCCTCGCCGACCTTCTCGATGTACTTCTTGGGGACGATCCAGGCGGCGCCGGTGGCCGGCGTCGCGTAGAAGAGCAGGAAGTCTGGCCACGGACGGTCGAGCGTGAACCGGACGCGGAGCGGATCGACGACGTCGACCGCTTTGACCCGGTCGTGCAGCAGCTTCGCGGCGGCTCCCTTGTAGCGCTGGAACGTGAACTTCACGTCGTCGGCCGTGAACGGATCGCCGTTGTGGAACTTGAGACCCGGGCGCAGCTTGAACTCGTAGACCAGCCCGTCCGGGCTTTCTTTCCACGATTCCGCCAGGCACGGCGCCATGTCGTTGCCCGGCAGCGGCTTGATCAGCGCGTCGTGCATCGCGTAGAGGAAGACGAACGGCGTCCCGATGCCCGGCGTCTCGGCGGGGTCGAGAAACGCCGGCGCGATGGAAGCGTCGAAGGCCACCGTGAGCTGCCCGTCCGGCTGGCCCTGCGCATCGGCCGATCCGCACCATCCGGCCAGCACGAAGAAGGAGACAAGGACGATCCCGCGCGTGAGCGCACGCATATCCAATCTCCTTGATCTATGGGCGCGCCTCGGCCGGCGGGGCCCCAGCCCCGCGACGGCCTGCGGCGCGCACGTCCTCACGATGGTTCGATGTTCGCTACGGGGCTTGCCTCTCGTGCGCGGGCGGCTGGGTGCCCGCGGGGAAGTTCACGATGTCGCCGTTCGTGGCCCGCCCGCTCAGCGGCGGCGTGTAGACCTGGTGGTCGCCCAGCCGGCGCTCCCAGTGCCCCGGCACCATGACCTGCCCGTCCGTTCCCGGGACCTGGACGAAGCGATCGGGCACCCAGACGTCGTTCGGTGCCGACGGCGCCGTCGTCGGCGCCTGGGGCAGGGGCCGCGTGGTCGCGCTGTTGAGGCGATCGAAGATAGCGCCGGCGGGCGTCGTTCCGCCCGGCGGCGACTTGAGCTGACTCGACGCCACCGAGGGCGTGCCGATATTCAACATGACAACCGAGCCGATCGTGATCGCAAGCCATCGCAGGCTCATCCGGTACCTCCACTTCTTGCTCGACCCCCGAGTGCCTCCGCCCACACCCCGAGTCTAGCAGCAAAAGACGACGTCGCCCCTCGGGGCTTCTCATCGCCGCTTCATCACCGCTTCATCTTCGGCGTCTATGGTGTGGACGGTCCCACGACGATCACGGATTCCGAGCGGCAAATTATTCCAAACGGCAGATCCAAAGGAGAATCCTGATGGCTCTCGGACAGTGGTATCGCGACATGACGCCGTGCTGGATGACAGCCGAGCCGTTCCGGCGACGCCGTCTGATCCTGAGAACGCACCGGTGGATCGCCGAGCGCGTGCTCGAGCCGCTCGCGCACGGCGAGGAGCCCTTCGTCGTCGATCTCGAGGCGCAGGGCGCGCTGGCGCAGTCACTGGCCCGCACGATTCCACCGCTCGAGCTCGAGACGTGGCAGCCCTGGGTGCGCCTGGCGCTGGCCGATCTGCGGCAGGCGCTCGCCTCGACGCCGTCGCCACGCAGCGAGGAGTGGATGCGCTGGCTGTTCCTCATCCCGTATAGCATTCCCGTCCGCGGGCGCGCTGCCCGGCGGACACGATCCTCGTGGCCGTGCGATCCGCGGGAATCGGACGATCTCTGCTGAGCCGACTTCTCATAGCGCCTTCACACCCTTCTCACGTCCGCCGGGTATTCCGGAGGCGTGTTCGAAATTCGATTCGCGAAGGAGGAGACGTCATGAAGAAGTATCAGGTCGCTCTCGGCACCATCGCCCTCGTGGTGGCATCGGCCGGGCCGGTCCTGGCCGACGGACCCGGCGGTGAGTACGGCGCCGAGAAGATGGGCACCGTGCGGTTCATCGACCGCAGACTCAATCTGATCCAGCTCAACAGCGGATTGGAGCTGCGGACGACCGACTCAGGCCTGCTCAAGGATATTCACGAAGGGATGCAGGTGAAGGTCGACTACACGGCCAACGGCGACAAGAACGTGATCAACAGCATCGAGCCCGTCACGGACGACACGGCGGTCGGCGTTCGCCCGACCGGCGTCGGCGGCAGCGGCTACCACGGTTGATCGACGTTTGCGTCGGCTCGGCCGGGGGCGGCTGACCGCCGCGCCGGCCGAGCCGGGCGCCGAGCCGGCGCTTCAGGCCGCGCGCCGGGTGTTGATATCAGGCCTGGCGGCCCACCGATGCGGTCGCCCCACTTCCACGGCGCGGCTCCAGGCGATCCCCAGAATCACCCCGTACACGACGTGGCCGACCAGCAGGGGCAGCGCGACGTCGCGAACCCGGTCGACGGCCGAGATCGAGAGCGGCCAGACGACGAGCAGCGAGGGAATCAGAACCAGCTCCGCCGCGATCCACCAGCCCACCCCGTAGAGCCCGCCCCACATCGCGGCGCGCGCCTTGTCGAGGGCGCTTCTGCCGAGAAGCCATCCAAAGAGGGCCCCGATCGCGACCCCGTAGACCGGATAGACGAGCCATCCGATCAGCGGGCTCCGCGCGCGGACCAGATCGGCCGCGAACGCGATCATGGTGCGATGCTCGGCGCCGACCGGAAACAGGCGCATCAGGCCGGCGAAGACGACGCCGCCGATCGCACCGGCGGCGGCTCCAGCTGCAACGGTCTTGTGCATGGACGTCACCTCCTTCCTCTGGTATCGCTCGCGGGCGTGAGGCGCGCATGAAACCCGCATTAGAGACTTCTCATCCTTCTCTCATGCGCGCTTCATCTCGACACCCTATTGTTCCGAGAGCGCCGCGCGATCGGCGCCGGGTAACGACGACATCCCCCGAGGAGCGTCATGGCTGACTGGTGGACCGAGCTCGAAAGTGAGATCCTGAACTGTCTCGAGCACGTGGGCACGGTGACACCGGCCGAGATCGGCCGGCGTCTCGGAATCCCGGAGGCCGCCACGGCCTCGCTGCTGTCCGTCCAGGTACGTGACGGCAAGGTCCGGATTCGCCTCGTGGAACTGGGGCGCGGCGATTCCGACGCGCTCGAGACGAACGCTGCGCCGCCTCGCCGCGGGCTCGCCTGACGCGACGATGACGGAGGCGCGGAGGAGAGTCGCGAGCGCGATGCGTATCATCGTCGTGGAAGATGAGCGGAAGGTCGCGAGCTTCATCCGGCAGGGCCTGGAAGAAGAAGGGTATGCGGTCGAGGTGGCGCATGACGGCGAGAGCGCCCTCGATCTGATCGCGTCGGGCCCGCCGTCGGATCTGGTCGTGCTCGATCTGATGCTGCCCCGGCTCGATGGCTTCGCGGTGCTGAAGGCGGCGCGCAGCCGGGCCGTCCCGACGCCGGTGCTCGTCGTCACGGCCCGGGACGGTGTCGCCGACAAGGTGAAGGGGCTCGATCTCGGCGCCGACGACTACCTGACGAAGCCGTTCTCGTTCGACGAATTCCTGGCCCGCGTCCGGGCGCTCCTGCGCCGCAGCGGCAACCGGCGCGAGCCGGTGCTGCGGCTGGCCGATTTGTCGCTCGACCCGGCCACGCGCGAGGTCAACCGCGCGGGCCGCCGCATCACGCTGACGGCCCGCGAGTACGCCCTGCTCGAATATTTCATGCGCAGCAGCGGGCGAGTGCTGACCCGCCCGGTGCTGGCCGAGCACGTCTGGGGCCTCGACTTCGACCCCGAGAGCAACATCATCGACGTCTACGTCGGGTACCTCCGGCGGAAGATCGACCTCGCCGGCGACCGGCGGCTCTTGCACACCGTCCGTGGCGCCGGCTACGTGCTGAAGGCCGACGACTGTTGATTCGCTGGAAGCCGCCGACCTCGGTTCACACGCGGCTCACGCTCTGGTACACCGGCGTGCTCTTGATCATCCTGCTGGTGATCAGCGGCTTTTCGTACTGGCTCCTGGCGCTGGCGCTGACGCGCGACGTCGACCCGGTGCTCCTCGAACTTGCGGAGGTGGTCCGCGAGTCGGTCACGTCGGGCCGCGGCGGCTCGGGCGCCTCCGAAGCGGTTGCCGAGCTCGACGCGGGCTTTCGCGACCAGCTGGTGCAGGTCGTCGACGTCGCGGGCGTGCCCACCTATCTCGCGGCGCGCTTGAAGGGCCAGCCGCTGCCCCTCTCCGCCGTGGCGCGCGAGAACGCCCTGAAGGGCAAGCCCACGTTCGAGACGCTTCACTTCGGTCCGCGGCAGATGCGCCTGGTGACGCTTCCCGTCCTCCACAAGGGCCGGCCGCCGGCCGAGATCGTCCAGGTGGCCGGCTCGCTGGCTCGCAGTCATCGCGCCGCGCGGCGCTACCTGGAGACGCTCGTCATCTTGATTCCCCTCGGCCTGGGACTCGCCGCCACGGGCGGGGCGCTCATGGCGCGCAAGGCGCTCGAGCCCGTCGACCGGATGTCGCGCTCGGCCCGGCGCATCACCGCCGAGGATCTGAGCCGTCGCCTCGATCTCCGCGGAACGGGCGATGAGCTCGATCGGCTGGCCGACACGCTCAACGAGATGCTCGGCCGCCTCGAGGGCGCGTTCGGGGCGATGCGCCGCTTCTCGGCCGACGCCGCGCACGAGCTCCGCACGCCGCTCACCGCGCTCAAGGGAGGCCTGGAGGTCGCCCTGCGCGCCGAGCGATCGCCGGAGGAATATCGGCAGGTCCTGGCGGCGAAGCTCGAGGAGGTCGACCGGCTCATCCGTCTGGCCGAGGATCTGCTGATCGTCGGCCGCTCCAGCGCCGATCTCGCGACGGCCCGCGCGCCCGTCGATCTCGAGCAGGTGGCGCTCGAGGTGCTCGACGTCGGCGCGCGGCTCGCCCACCCGCGGGGCGTGACGGTGCGCATGGAGGTCGCCGATCCGGTGACGGTGCTGGGCGACGCGTCGGCGCTTCATCGCGCCGCGCGGAACCTGATCGAGAACGCCGTGAACTACACGCCGGCCGGGGGCCTGGTGGAGCTCAACGTCGCCCGGGAGAACGGAACTGGTCTCCTGAGCGTGCGCGACACAGGACCCGGCATCGCGCCCGGCGACGTGACGCGGGTGTTCGAGCCGTTCGTGCGCCTCGACGCCGCGCGCGATCGAGCCAGCGGGGGCGCCGGGCTCGGCCTCTCGATCGCGCGCTCGATCGTCGCCGCTCACGGCGGCGAGATCACGCTGGAGACGTCAGTCGGTCACGGCTCCCGCTTCACCATCCGGTTGCCGGCAGTCGGGTAGCCGTCGTGGATCTGGTCATCGGCGTCGTCACGGCGCTGATCGGTCTCGCCTTCATCGTGACGCCCTGGCTGTGCGGGCTCGCCGCCAGCTCGCTCGCCGCGACGACGATCATCGCCGGCGGCGTGATCATGATGCTGCTGGGTCTGGCCCTGGCGCGGCGAGCGCCCCGGCCGTTGCGGCCAGGACGCCCGCCCCGCTGAAGCGCCGGGCCGGCCCCGCTCGGGGTCAGACGGACTTCAGCATCGTGTCGGCGTCGCTCACCTCGAACTTGCCCGGCTGCTCGACGTTGAGGGCCCGGACGACGCCGTTGTCGACCAGCATCGAATAGCGCTGCGAGCGCACGCCCATGCCGCGTGCGGTCAGGTCCATGTCGAGGCCGAGCGCCTTCGTGAACACCGCGCTGCCGTCGGCCATCATGCGCACCTTGCCACCGGACTTCTGGTCTTTGCCCCACGCGCCCATCACGAAGGCGTCGTTCACCGACACGCACCAGATCTCGTCGACGCCCTTCGCGCGCAGCTTGTCGACGCCCTGCACGTAGCTGGGAACGTGCTTGGCCGAGCACGTCGGGGTGAAGGCTCCGGGCAGACCGAAGATCACGATCTTCTTCCCCTTGGTGATCTCGCCCACGGAGAAGTTGTTAGGCCCCAGGGTGCAGCCCGGGCGCTCCGTGTCGATCATCTCGGTCAGGGTGCCGTCCGGAATCCGATCGCCTACCTTGATCGCCATCGCTGTCTCCTTTTGTCGTGACGCGGTTCGGCCGCGTGGTCGGCCTGATTGCGGCGGCTAGTATCTGCCGCGGCGGGGGCGAACGCCAGCCCTCAGCGGCGCGCCGCGGCGCGCAACACCGGCGCGACCTCGGCGGCGACGCGCCGCAGGTGGCCGATGTCCAGCGTCGGCACGCCGAGCATGAGCCGGGTAATGCCGGCCTCCACGTGCTCGGCGAGCCGCGCGGCCACTTCGCCCGGGGGTCCGAAGATCGCCGACTGGTCGACGTCGAATCGCGAGCCGTAGTAGCCGTGGAGGAAGCCTCGCATCGCCTCGCGCGCCCGGCTGCTGTCGTCATCGACCGCGACGTAGACGAGACGGCCGGCGACCAGCGCGTTCGCATTGCGGCCGGCGGCGCGCGCGGCGTCCTGCACCACGCGCCACGCCGGCGCGAAATCCCGAAGGGTGCCGAACGGCCCCATGATCCAGCCGTCGGCCAGCTCGCCGGCGCGGCGCAGCGCTCCCTCGGCGTTTCCGCCCATATAAAGGGGGACGGGCGCCGGCGGCCGCACTGTCGCCTGTTGAAGCCGGAAGAACTCGCCCTGGTGCTCCACGGGCTCCCCCGCGAGCAAGCGGCGCAACACGGTGACGCTCTCGCGAAACACCGCCACTCGGCGGGCCATCGGCACGCCGGCGGCCGCGTACTCCTCGGGGCGGCCGCCCAGGGAGACCCCGAGCGCCACGCGCCCTCCCGAGAGATGGTGGAGCGTCGACACCTGCCGCGCGAGTACCGCGGCGTTGCGCAGTGTGAGAACGACCACCGCGGTGCCGAGCTGGATGCGCCGGGTGCTTGCTGCGGCCCCGGCGAGCAGCATCAACGGGTCGAGCATGTTCGCCGTGTGGAAGATGCGATCCTCGGTCCAGATCGCGTCGAGACCGAGCGCTTCCACCTGGCGGTAGAAGTCGGCGTACGTCTCGCCCGAGCCCAGCGCGCCCACCGCCGAGCTCGGCACGTGGATACCGACCGAGACTGCCGTCGTCAGCGCGACCTCGGCCCGAAGGGCTCCGGCCGGAATTTGCCGTCGCGCGCCTCCAGGAACGCCTTGAGCCCGCCCTGCTGCATGGCCGCGATCAGCTCGGCCCGCTGGGCGTTGTACGACGCGTGCGCCATGCTCGACAGCGGGATGTTCATCAGCATGCCGGCCCCGAGCCCCATTGCCAGCAGACCGTAGCAGGTGACCGCCTTGTTGAGGCGCACCGACGGCTCGGGCACCCGGGCGATGCGCTCGGCCAGCGCCAGCGCGCGCGGCAAGAGCTGGTCCGGCGGCACCACCTCGTTGACGAGCCCGAGGCGCAGCGCCTCCGCCGCGTCGAAATGATCGCCGGTCAGCCCGTAGCGGTGTGCCGCCTTCCAGCCGGCGAGCGCCGCGAACAGGATCGTCGTGTTGGAGGTGTGCCGCACTTCCGGCTGGGCGAAGACGCTGTTGTCGGCGGCAATCGTGATGTCGGACGCGAGCGCGTACCAGAACCCGCCGCCCATCACCCAGCCGTGGACGGCGGCGATGATCGGCTTGGTGATGTGCCAGAGGTGCATGAGCTCGAGCGACGAGTCGCGATCGCGCGCCCACCAGCGATGGATGTACTCGGCGACCTCGACGCCGGTCGCGTCCAGCGACGACCGGCCGTCCGGCCGGCGCGCGATGTCGAACCCGGCCGAGAAGCCGCGGCCCGCGCCGGTCAGGATGATGGCGCGAACCTCCTGGTCGGCGTCGGCCTCGTCGAGCGCCGCGTGCAGCTCCTCGGTCATCTGCGGATTGATCGCGTTGAGCGACTCGGGCCGGTTGAGCGTGAGCGTCAGCACCGGGCCTTTCTTCTCGTAGAGGATCGTCTCGTAGGGCATTGCGCCGCCTCCCTTAATGGGTCATGCGATCTCGATCAGCCAGTCCACCGCCACGACGCCCTGTCCCGCGTCGAGCACGAGAAGGGGATTGATGTCGAGAGCCCGCAGCGACGGCCGATGCACTTCGGCCAGGGCTGCCAGCCTCACGATTGC
>Ga0111539_10011028_pt1 | contig 11372 bp, 10 predicted proteins | sample RhiMethybrSRZTD1_FD_79667 | JGI IMG/M metagenome (GOLD analysis project Ga0111539, IMG submission 79667) | Populus rhizosphere microbial communities from Tennessee, USA - Rhizosphere MetaG P. TD hybrid SRZTD1 (version 2) (version 2) | ecosystem: Host-associated > Plants > Roots > Rhizosphere >...
GGCATCACGGCGTCGAGCGAGGCGGCGCCGAGCGTCGCGACGTGCTCGACCGCTGCGGCCCGCACGTTCGGATCGGGGTCTACCAGCAGACTGCGCAACGCCGTGAGTGCTTGGGGCGTCCCGCTGCGTCCGAGCGCTTCCGCCGCGAGCTTTTTGCCGTCGGCGTCGAGTTGCGCGAGGGCCCCGCCCAGCGCCTCGACCGCGGCCACGCCGTGCCCGGCGAGCGCCTCGACGGCGGCGTTCCTCAGCCCGACGTTCTCGCCGGGATCGAGAACCTTCACCAGCGCTCGCAACAGTTCGGGCGCGGGCGGCATCGTGACCGCGACGCTGGTTGCCTCCTTGCGCACCCGCCAGTCCTCGTCACCGAGCGCGCGCAAGAGCAGCGGGATCACCCCTTCCACCTTCTGCTCGACGAGCAGCGCAGTCGCGCGCCGCCGTTCCTCGGGATCGGCGGACAACAGGCCTTTCTCGATGTCGACGAGGCGCGTCACCGCGGAACCTGCGATGCTCCGATTAACTGTGCCACCTCGAGCGGTTTGACCAGTGCCTCGAAGCGGCCCACTTCGAGCACGAAAGTGAGCACACCGTCGTAGGACGTCACGCCCGAGATACCGCGCATGTCGTCGCCCGAACCCAGCGTGGGCGCGGGCCTGAGCTCCGTCCCGCCTGTGCCGAAAACGTCGGTGACGCGATCGACGCTGAGGCCGACGGTGCGCCCCTGGACGTCGACCAGAATCCACTTGGCGCGCCGCGGGTCGCTCGACCTCGGCAGTCCGAAACGCACCCGCAGATCGATGATCGGTACCACCTGGCCGCGGTGATCGGCGACGCCGGCGATCGCGGCCGGAGCATGCGGCAGCTCGGTGAGCAGGGTCGGATTGACGATTTCTTTCACCGAGCTGATGGGCACCGCGTACGCGACATCGCCGACAACGAACCCGACCAGGCTCTTTTGCGGATCCGGACGATGTTTGCCGACCGCCATGCTCGATTCCTCCTCACCCTGCCACGATCGACTTCAGGTCGAGCAGAATCAGCACGACGCCCGCGGGGCGGCCGATGCCGAGCACGTGCTCGGACACGTCGCCGCCGAGCACCGCGTTCGCCGGCTCGATCTCGTTTTCGGTCAGGCGCATGACTTGCCGCACTTCGTCCACGTAGAGTCCAAGGACCTCCCCGCTCTCGACCTCGGTCAAGAGAATCCGCGAGCGCCGTGAGGCCGGAGCCTCTTCGAGATCGAGGCGCCGGCGCAAGTCGAGCACAGTCACCAGGAGGCCGCGCACGCTGCAGACGCCGATCACGTCGCTCGAAGCGCGCGGCACGATCGTGATCGGGGGTGGGCTCAGGATCTCGCGGATCCGCGTGAGCTCGACGCCGTACAGCTCGCCGGCCAGGACGAATGCCAAGAACTCGCGCACCGGCCCGCGCTCGGCTACGCGGCGCGCCAGGCGTCCTTCGCGCGTGCGAACCAGATCAACCATGGGCTCGCACTCCCTCGCGCCGCAGCTCGACGCCCGCCAGGACTTCCTCGATCAGCGCCCCTGCATCCAGCACCAGCCCGACGCGCTGATCGCCGAGCTCCGTGGCACCCGCGAAGCCTCGCACCGAGCTCAACGACTTTCCGAGCGGCTTGATCACGATGTCCTGCTGGCCGACCAGATGATCGACCACCACGCCCAGGCGGCGATTGCCGAGCGACGCCACGACCACGAAGCGGCGCTGCCGCGGGCTACGCATCGCGTCGCGCAGCCCGAGCAGGCGGTCGAGACGGCACAGCGGCAAGGTCGATCCGCGCAGCGTCATCACTTCGCGGCCGTCGACGACGCGCACGCCCGTGCCGTCGAAGGTGATCGCTTCGGACACGCTGGCGAGCGGGAGCGCGAACGTGTGCTCGCCGACGTGCACGATCAGCGCGCTCACGATCGCGAGCGTGATCGGCAAGGTGATCGTCATCTTGGTGCCGATCCCCTGCTCGCTGTGAACGTCGATCACGCCGCCGAGCTTGCCGATGTTCGTCTTGACGATGTCCATCCCCACGCCGCGTCCGCTGATGTCCCCGGCCTCGCCCTTGGTGCTCAGCCCCGGCACGAAGATCAGCGCCAGGATCTCGTCCCGCGTCAACTCGCGAGCCACGCCGGCCTCCACCTTGCCGATCTGAATCGCTTTTTGCAAAAGGCCCTGCTCGTCGATGCCTTTGCCGTCGTCCTCGATTTCGATCATCACGTGGTTGCCCTTCTGGAAGGCATTCAGGGCAATCGTGCCGGCCAGCGGCTTTCCCACGCGTTTACGCTGCTCCGACGGCTCGATGCCGTGGTCGATGGCGTTGCGGATCATGTGCATTAGAGGATCGCTCAGCTCCTCGACGATCAGCTTGTCGATTTCGGTTTCGGCACCGGTGATGACGAGGCGGATCTCCTTGGTGAGCTCGCGGCTGATCTGGCGCACCACGCGCGCGAGCCGGTCGAAGACCTGCCCGAGCGGCACCATGCGCACCTCGAGGATGCCGTCCTGCATCTCGCTGAGCCGGCGCTCGAAGCTGCGATTCAGCCGCTGCAGCTCGGCCGCGAGCTGGCGCTGGCCCTCGCTGCGCACGCGGTCGGTGACACGACCGAGCTGGCCGCGGACGATCGCCAGCTCACCGACGATGTTCATCAAAAGGTCGAGCTTGCGGATGTCGACGCGAACGGTCTGGGTCACGCTGCGCAGCGATCCGGCGGCTTCGGCCGGCGCGGCGCGCTCGGCCTCGGCCTCGGCCGCGAGCGATGCGGCTTCTTCCGGTGCGGGCGGCACGATCGAGGTGCCGCGCGGAAAGAGAGAAGGCGCGCCAGCGGCGATCGAGGCCCGGGTACGCCGCGGGATTTCTTCGATCACGACGTTGTCGGCGCCGAGCGAGCCAATCAGCGTCGCCAGGTCGTCGCGCGAAGCCATCAGCAGATCGAGCTCGATCGCGTCCGGACTGGTCGCCTCGCCGGTCGGCAAGTAGGTGATGATTTCCCCGTGGCGCTTGGCGCGCTCCTTCATCTCCTCGAGCGCTTTGTCGATCGTCGCCAGGTCGAACTGGACGCGCAGCCGGTACAGCCTGAGTCCCTGCTCGATGTTGGTGCGCAGCCGGTGCTCTTCGTACTCGGTGAGCACGGCGAGCATGGCCGGATCGAGCTCGTAATCCACGGCGGGGCTCGGGCGGTGCGCCGCCCCGGCGCCCAGGGCGGAAAGCTGATCGATCAGCTCGTCGACGCTGGTCAGCGGATCCTCGACCTGGCGCCGCTCGACCGCCAGGATCTGACCGAACACCTCGACCGCGCGAAACAGCACGTCGAGCGTGTCGGCGCTGAGCTCCATGCGGCCCAGGCGCAGATCGTCGAGCACGTCCTCGAGCCGGTGCGCGAGCTGTCCCATCTTCAGAGCGCCGAACAGCCCCGCCAGACCCTTCAGGGTATGAACGGCGCGAAACGCCTCGTTGACCAGCGACGGATCGAGCGCCCCCTCTTTCAGAGAACCGTCGAGCGCCAGCAAGTTGCGGCTCAGGGTCTCGATGATCTCTTGTGCTTCGGAGAAGAACTCCTCGCGAGCCTTGTCCGTCGGTTCCACCATTGCGCTGGTCTTCCTCGCTCGGAAGGGGCTAGACCTGCTCGCGGCCGCGAGCGAGCTGGCGCGCCGTCTCCTGGCGCAAGAGCTCCGGCGTGAACGGTTTGGTCAGGTACGCATCGGCTCCCAGCGACAGGCCGCGCTCGCGGTCGCGCTCCGAGGACTGCGTCGAGATCAAGAGCACCGGCGTGGTCTTGTGCATCTCGCTCTTTCTGATGAACTGAACCAGCTCGAGGCCGTTGATGTCTGGCATGTTGATGTCGGTGATCACGAGATCGTACGGGCCGCGCGGTAACAGCCGGAGTGCATCGAAACCGCTCGCGGCCTCGACCACCTCGACCTCACCGAGAGCGGTGGGGTCACTCTCGAGAGCGCTACGCACGAAGGCGCGCATGCTGTAAGAGTCTTCGACGACCAGGATCCGCGGCATTTTAAGGACCTGCCCCCAAGCGCCTTGGCCCCTTGGACTTTCCAGCTTGTTGCGCCCGCGGCTCCTTGCCGGGCGCGTAATAGAGCGAGCGCCGCTCGACGACCGGCGCGTCGTACACTTTCGCCAGCCACATTTCGAGCTCGGACCACAGCTCAGGATGTTTGTCACCCAGCCAGCCGGCTGCGTGCATGGCGCTAGTGTACCTCTTCGTGGTCCCGTTCTGGGCCATCCGCGACAATGCGTCGAGGGGTTCCTTGGAGACCGTATCCTCGGTCGCCCCGGCCAGGAACGTGGGAAGATTTCGGACCTCCGCATACGGGCGGTAGACGTCCAGGCCGTCGATCGCGGCGCCAGGCGAGATCAGCGCGAGCGCCGTCACCTTCGGCTCGCTCCACGCCGCCTTGGCGACCAGCGCGGCGCCCAGCGAGGAGCCGATCAAGACCACCCCGCGCGCCTTCTCCCCGCGCACCGTAAGGGCATGGCGTACCGCCGCGTGAACGTCCTCGAGGAATTGCTCCGCTTCCGCCACGCCCGTGACGGGTTTCGCCTTGGCGGGGGGCTTCGAGGCACCGTGCCCGCGCAGATCGAAGCTGAGCACGGCGTAACGCGGCGACGCGGCCGCCAACTTCTTGAGCAGCGGTGCGAACTCCTGCCGATCGCTGTTTTTGCGATGCACCAAGACCGCTATCGGCGCCGTCGGGTCCGGCGCCGCGTAAAGGTCCCCAGCCAGCGCTGCTCCGTCCGCACTGGCGAACGTCACCGGCTGAGCTTGCGCAGGCGGCTCGGCTGGCGGATTCGCGACCGAAGCCACTGGCACGGCGCTCGGCGAGCCCGTCGTCCCCGGCACGGGTCCCGCTTCGCAGGAATTGCAAGCCGGAGCGCCTAACAACAGGCCCAGCGTTGCCCAGTTTCGCCAGCGCGAGCGGAACACCATGCGATCTCGGATCATACCCTTTACCCTGTCCCGGGCCCAACGCGTTCCCCAACTTCTTGTTTGGGGCGGCTTCCCAAGTTTGTGTTTTGGGGCCCCAGCCCCAAAACGGTCACCGAACCCCAAACCGTTGAGCTTTTCCGTGACCTTTTTGCCGCGGGCGGCTGTGGTAACGATGGGCTCATGCAGCCCGGCTTTTGGCGCGAGCGCGGCCTGGCGCTCGAGCGCCGGGCGCTGCCTCTGCTCTTGGCCACGCCGCCGGCGCTGACCCGGAGGCTCGGCGTTCCACCTGCTCGCGTGGTGGACGGGCAGGTACTCGATGGGCAGATCGAGCTCCTGCAGAAGCTGATCGAGCTCGCTCGGCGGCCGGCGCTCGAGACGCTGACGCCGGAGCGGGCACGCCTCATGACCGGGGTCGACTACCGTGTCCTGGCAGTGCGGTCGGTGCGCATGAAGCGCATCGAGGATCTGGTCGTACAGCGCGGCGACGCCAGGATTCCGATCCGCCTCTACGTGCCGCGTCGAGCGCCCCGACCCGCACCTGCGCTGGTCTGGTTCCACGGCGGCGGCTGGGTGACCGGGAGCATCGACACCCACGATGCCCCGTTGCGGTTCTTCGCCAAGACATCGGGCTGCGCCGTGGTGTCCGTCGGCTACCGTCTGGCTCCCGAACACCGCTTCCCGTGCGCAGTCGACGACGTCGTTGCGGTCTACCGCTTCGTCACCGAGCACGCGGCCGAGCTCGGGCTCGACGCGCGGAGGATCGGCGTCGGCGGGGACAGCGCCGGCGGCAACCTGGCCGCAGTGCTGTGTCACGAAGCGCGCGACCTCGGCCTGGCTCGACCGGCACTGCAGGTTCTGGTCTATCCGGTCACCGATCTGCGCCAGAGTTCGCCGTCGTATCTGACGTTCGCCCAGGGCTACTTGCTGACCGCGGCAATGATGGCGTGGTTCGTCGATCACTACCTGGGCGACACCGCGCTTGCCCTCGATCCGCGGGCGTCGCCACTCTTGTCCGAGAACTTCTCGGGCCTGCCGCCGGCGTTGATCCACACCGCCGGCTTCGATCCGCTGCGCGACGAAGGCCGCGCCTACGCCGATCGCCTGCAATCCTCCGGCGTCGACTTGAGTTACCGCTGCCACACCGAGCTCGCTCACGGCTACTGGTCGCTGGCGCGAGGAGTTCGCGCCGCGTACCGCGCGATCAAAGGCCTCGCGCAGACGGCCGGCAGCGCGCTCCGCGGCGCGGGCTGAGAAACTCGATGCAAGAGCTGCCCAAGGTCTGTGTCATCGGCGCCGGATCCTCCGGGATCGCGGTCGCGAAGGCGTTGTGGGATCGGGCGATCCCCTTCGACTGCTACGAAAAAAGCGACCGCGTCGGCGGAAACTGGGTGTTCAAGAACAAGAACGGGATGAGCTCGGCTTATCGCAGCCTGCACATCAACACCTCGCGCACGAAGATGCAGTACGCGGACTTCCCGATGCCCGAGGGCTATCCGGATTTCCCCCATCATGAGCTCATCGCGCGCTACTTCGACGCCTACGTCGACCATTTCGGCTTTCGTCACAAGATCACTTTCGAGACCGGCGTGCAGAAGATCACGCGCGACCCGGCGGGCGGTTATCAGGTGCTTCTCGACGACGGCCGGGCTCGTCACTACGACGCGATCGCGGTGGCGAACGGCCATCACTGGCTGCCGTCCTGGCCGGACCCGCCGTTTCCAGGCGAATTTCTCGGGATCCAGCTGCACTCGCACTACTACATCGACCCTGGTGAGCCGCACGACCTGACCGACAAGCGCGTGGTCGTGCTGGGCATGGGAAACAGCGCGATGGACATCGCGTGCGAGCTCTGCCGTCCGGGCGTCGCGCAAAGAGTGTTTCTGGCCGCCCGCCGCGGCGCTTGGGTGATCCCGAAGTACATCCTCGGCAAACCGCTCGACAGCGCAGTGCCGCTGCCGAGAAAACTGCCGCCGCGCGTCCGCGGCTTGATCGCGCGCAGCATCTACCGGCTCGCGGTCGGCCGCATGGAGAACTACGGGCTGCCCAAGCCCGATCACGAGCTCGGCCAGGCTCATCCGACGATCTCCAGCGATCTTCTGGTACGCGTCGGATCGGGCGACATCACGATCAAGCCGAATCTGTCCGAGCTACGCGGTCGCGAAGTGGTGTTCAGCGACGGCAGCGTGGAGCGGGTCGACGCGGTGATCTACGCGACCGGCTACAAGGTGAGCTTTCCCTTCTTCGACGAGGACTTCATCGGCGCGCCCGACAACGACCTTCCGCTGTTCCGGCGCGTGTTCAAGCCGGGGCTTCCCGACGTGTTCTTCTTCGGCCTGCTGCAACCGCTCGGCGCGATCATGCCGATCGCCGAAGCTCAGGGAAAATGGGTCGCCGAATACCTGACCGGACGCTACGTCCTGCCCGATGCGGCCGCGATGCAGGCGGACATGGAAGCGGAACGGCGTGCGATGTTCGAGCGCTACGTGCCGTCGCGCCGTCACACCATGCAGGTGGACTTCGACGACTACATGGCCGGCGTGGCAGAAGAGCTCGGGCGCGGCAAGAAGCGCGCGCAGAAGCTGGGACAGCGGCTGCCGATCGCAGTGCGTCCGCGCCCGCACGGCGCGTCCGGCGACGATCGCGCGGAGCTAGCGGGCTGAATTTACGGCCCGGTCGTGCGGCAGCTCCCGGCGCGGCTGTTTGCCCTTCCAGGGCAGCCACTCGCTCCGCGTCGCCGCGGCGAACGCAGCGTCGCAGGGCGGCGGAAAGTTCGGGCCCGCATAGCGCGGCTCGGTTCCCTGCACGTTCGGGCTGACCAGGATCCGCTCGTGCTCGTCGACGAAGAACGCTTCGAAGAGCCCGATCGTCATCGCATCCGGCCACGCGTAGGCCACGTAATTGCGCTCGGCGAGCTCTTCGTCGACGGCGTCACCGGGACGCGCGGTCCATCCCCCTCCCGATTTCGGCAGGCAGACGATCATCAGGTAGCCGGTGAGCGGTGCCGAAGGGCCGATCGGCGTCTCGATCAGTGCCTTGCCCGGCAGCGCCAGGATCGGCGGCTCGAGCCGTGCGCCGCCCCGCACGCCCGCGAAACCGCCGAGCTCACTCAACAAGCCCGCCGATCCGATGCCGTCGCGGTCGGGATCGACCGTGGCAAGCTTGCGCAGGGAGTCCTCAGCGAACACGACCTCGCGCAGCCGGGACACCGCGCGTTGCTGGGTGGCGGCCTTGCCTCCCTGCACCATGCCGGGGACTGCCTCGGCCACGACGAAGCGCACCGCGCCGATCGCCGCCAAGGCGAACGCGCCGATCAAAAGCCAGCGCAGCGCCGGCGGCGCGGCTCGCGGCAGCACCAGGTAGACCAAGAGCGCGATCAGGAGCGCCGGCATCGACAGCTTCGGTACGAACGGCGAGAGCAGTCCCAAGAGCGCGGCGAGCGCGACGCGCAACAAGAGCCAGCGCGAGCTGCCCGGCGTTCCTTCCGCGGCTTCGGCGGAAACGGTGGTCACGGCGGGAAGGCTATTAGCTCAGGTCGGTATCGGGCGCTTGTGCACCAGATCCCCCGCCGCCAGGTATTCGAGCTCGGCCGGGGTCGAAACCCGACCCAGGAGTGCGTTGCGGTGCGGATGGCGCCCGAAACGCGCGATCACGTCGCGATGGCCCCGGGCCTGGCTCGCCGAGTGCTCGTAGAGCTTTCGCAGCGGCGGCGGCGCGTCCGGAATCATGGCCTCGGCAATCGCCACGCTGCGCTCCTGCAGCTCGAGCCGTTCCGAGTGGCCGAGCGGAAGCAGAAAGAACAGCCGCTCCCAGACTGCTCGAAGCTTCTTGTCTTCGCCGCGGGCGAGCCCTTCGAGCGCGAGCGCGAGCGCCTTCGGGTCTTGCGCCCAGGCCAATGCGTTGTCCTTGTAAATGCTGCGCGAAAACTGGTCGAGCACGAGGATCAGCGCGAGCCGTCCCCGCGCATCACCGGCCCAAACGTCGAGCTCGCCGCGCACGGCGGCGGCATGCAGCGGCGTGAAGCGCTCGATGATCCCCGCGTCGGCACCACCCCGAAACCACCACATCATCTGCTGCCGGTGCGTCGCTTCGTCGCGATCGAGCCCGGGCGGGAACCAAAAATGCAGGACGTCCTCGGCGTCGAAGGGCACTTTCCCAATCCTCAGCGCTGCGGGGGCTTCGAGGTGCGGATGCGGGCGGTGTCGATGCGATCCGACTCGACCGCTTCGCCGGCCATCGAGTAGCCGCCGAGCGAATGCGACGCGGGGTCCGGCTTGGGCTTGAGCGGAGGCCGCTTGATCGTGATCTGAGGACCCTCGTCGGGCAGCGGCGTCGCTCTGCCCGCCTCGGGATCGAGCGCGGGCGGTAGCGCCAACGCGATCGGGTGCGTCTCGGGAGTCGCCCGGCCGGATTCGGGCGGCGCATCGGAGGTGAACAGCGCGCCGCGCAGCTCCTCCGGCGGCGGCGTCGGCTTGCTCGGCAGCTGCACGTGAATCGGGCCGAGCGCCGGCAACGGCCCGGGCGGCGTCGGGATCCGCGAGGCGGCGATCGCTGCGTGCTGCGCGGGCGGCGGCACCGGAAAGGTGGGCCGCTCCATGATCGGCGGCACCGGATCGGTGCGCTTGCCGTCCGGGTTCTGGCGCTCGCTACCGGTCACCAGGCTGGCGCGCTCTTCGACCTGGCGCGCGAGCGCGTCTCTGACCTCGTCGACCTCGCGCGTCAGCCGATCCACCGCGTCCTGAGCTTCGTCGCGCTGGGTCTGGAGACGCCGCAGCACGTCGCGTGCGCGATCGCGCTCGGCGACCAGGCGCTCGATCGTGCGCCGTGCTTCGCCCAGGGATTGGCCGAGCTTCTGCGCGTCCTCGCTCGGCACGGGTAGATTGGGATTGGTGGGCGCCGAGCTGTTACGCGCCGGGATTCCGAGCAGTCCGCTGGTGACGCGCGCCGCCTGCTCTCGGGCTTCGTCACGCTCGCGCACGAGCTCGGCGAGGGCTACCTCGTGCTCCTCCATCACCGCCTGCAGGAAACGATCCTGTTCCTCCATCAGGAACGTGCGGTCGTGCGTGGCGCTCGCCCGCAGCTCCTCGCCGGCCAGGCGCAGCGCGTCGCGTTCTTGCTCGACGAGCGCGATCCGGCGCTCGAGAGCCAGGCGGCGCTCGTTGGTGGTCCGGAGCATTTCGCGCGCGCTCTGGAGCTCGGCGACCAGCGCATCGTTCGCCTCGCGCGCGCCGCTGACGCCGGTGGTGACCTGGTGGATCGCGTTCAGCAACGCGCTCAGGCTGGCTTCGGCGCGGGTGCTGGCTTCGAGCGCCGCCTCGACGTGCGCTTCCGACTCTTCGACGTTCCGCGCCCGCGTGGCGACGTAGGGCAAAGTGGATCGCATCTTGGTCGAGCTCGGGGCGACACTCGGCGCGCCGAGCGGCGCGGGCCGCGCAGTCGGAACCAGGAGCACATTGGTATCGACCGCGGGCGTTTGCGCAGGCGGCGGCACCGGGATGTCGGTGGTTCGGTCCCCGGCGGGCGGCACATCCGTCGTGCCCGGAGTGCGAACCGCTGCGTGACCTCCGGGCACCGTGGGCATAATGGCCAGAATATTAGACCATTCTCCCCCCGGACGAACGAACTCGCGAACGCCGTTACAAACGGGCTGGAAAAGCCGCCTTCCGCCTTCCCCTACGCGGGAGCGCCTCCGGCGCTCCTCGCGCGCGAGCTTGCGGCGAGCGCGCATTAGCCGGGAGGTTCTAGCGGGCTTCCGGGCGCGGCGTTATGACCGAGACTTGCAATGACGGCGCAGGAAGTTTCTGTCGGTCCCTCGGTCGGTCCGCTCCCTACCCCGGGCTTCAAGCCCAAACCCGCGACGCCCGAGCGTGAGCTCGACCGCGCCCTGGAGCGCTTGTGCGAGCACGCGCAACAGTTCGCTCGCACACCGATCGGCACCAAGATCGAATGGCTGAACGAGATCGCCCATCGCCTGGTCGACGTGGCTCCGCAATGGGTGCTCGAGGCTTGTCGCGCCAAGGGTATCGACCCGGACAGCCCGCTGTCGGGCGAAGAGTGGCTGGCCGGTCCCGCGGTCACGGTCCGCAACATTCGCCTCTTGGTAGAGGCGCTCGGGCAGATCGTGGCGACGGGCGTACCGCAGGTGCGGCCCGAGGACGTCTTGGACATCAAGAACGGGCGAATCGCGGTCCGCACCATCCCGCACGACGGTCTCGACAAGGCAGTGCTCGGCGGCTTCACCTGCGACGTCTGGATGAACGAGGGTGTCGATCGCAAGTCGCTCCCCGACACTCAGGCCTCGTTCTACAAGCGGAAGGAGCCGGAGGGCGGCGTATCGCTCGTGCTCGGCGCCGGCAACGTCGCCTCGATTCCGCCGATGGACACGGTCTACAAGATGTTCGTCGACGGCAACGTCTGCGTGCTGAA
>Ga0111539_10011029_pt1 | contig 11371 bp, 6 predicted proteins | sample RhiMethybrSRZTD1_FD_79667 | JGI IMG/M metagenome (GOLD analysis project Ga0111539, IMG submission 79667) | Populus rhizosphere microbial communities from Tennessee, USA - Rhizosphere MetaG P. TD hybrid SRZTD1 (version 2) (version 2) | ecosystem: Host-associated > Plants > Roots > Rhizosphere >...
GATCGTGACCTGCAATGCGTCGAGCCCGGCTGGAGACGCCCCTTTCGAAAGCAAGACTTCCGGTTGGGCCGGAGAGGTGACGCGAAAGCGCTCCATGCGAGCGTCGTCCGCAAGGCCGCTCCCGGGCAGCAATATAGCGGCCGCGAGCGCGCCGGCCGCCGCGATGGGCAAGTTACCGCGTTCCATGGATCCCCCCTCCTTGGCAGATCGCTGATGGAAGCCTTGTGGACAACCAATGCCGGTGTTCCGGCCGACTATTGAGCGGCCGCCAAAAACTTCACAAGCGGTGAGACGTCGGCGATCGGCGACGAAGATGCCTCAATCCGGCGCGAGGATCTTATCGACGAGGCCCGTGACACCGTGACGGATGGGGTCGGCACAAGGCAGGGAAACCCGCGCGGCAATTTCGCCGACCGCGCGGGCGGCGGCGCGATCGTCGAGCCCCGACGTATTGAGGCTGACGCCGGCGAATCGCGCCGCAGGATTCGTGAGGCGCGCCGCCGCGAGATAGGCCTCGAAGCAGGCTTCGTACGAGGGAATGGCATAGCCCTCGTAGTCTGCGATGCCCGTGCGCGCGAGGTCGTGGCAGAGCACGAGCGCATCCGGCTGGCTGCCGTGCATGAGCCCGAGCGTGACCCCGGCGTAGGCCGGATGGAACAGGGAACCCTGGCCTTCGATGACGTCCCAGTGTTGCGGTGCGGCATCCGGCGACAGCCACTCCGCGGCGCCCGACACGAAATCGGCGACCACCGAGTCGACCGCGATGCCGCGGCCCGAGATGAAGATGCCGGTCTGGCCCGTCGCGCGGAAGTCCGCGTCGACGCCGCGGGCACGCATTTCCTTCTCGATCGCGAGCGCCGTGTATTTCTTGCCGACCGCGCAATCCGTGCCGACCGTGAGCACGCGCTTTCCGCTGCGCTTGCGGCCCGTGCCCGGCATGAACGACTGCGCGGGCTGGCGCACTTCGATGAGCCGCCGGCCCGCTTTCTTCGCTGCTGCAGCGATCTCCGGCACTCCTGCGAGCGGCTCGTGCAGGCCCGATGCGACGTCAAGGCCGGCCGCAAGCGCGTCGACGATCGCGGAAACCCAATGCGGCGCAATGAATCCACCGTCGTTGGCGATGCCGATGACGAGCGTGCGAATTCCGCGGCCAGCGGCATCGCTCGGCGCGAGGTCTGGCAATCCGAGGTCAACGCGGCAGCCCGGCAGGCGCAGCTGGCCGGCGCACAGCTCGGGCCGCCATTGGCGAATGCCGGCTGCGGTCTTTGCAGTCGCAATGTCCGGCGCGTCGCCGAGGAAAAGGAGGTAGGGGCTCTGGATCATGGATTGCCGTTGCTTCGGCCGAACAGTTTGAATCAAAATCGAAGTCTTGTCTCACACGAGCGTGCCCATGACTTCGCTCTTCGCCCGCGGTCTCGCCGCTGCCGTGCTCTCGCTTCCGACGCTCGCGGCGTTCGCCGCGGAGGATGATTCGGACCGCGCCATCGCCGGCGTGATGACGGAGTTCGTGAAGCCCGGCGAGCCCGGTTGCACGGTTGGCGTAGCGCAGGGCGGGGCGCTGATCCACGCGCTCGCTTTCGGGCTCGCCGATGTCGAGAAGGGCAAGCCGCTCGATCCGCAATCGATCATCAACCTGGCGTCGGTCTCCAAGCAGTTCACCGCCTTCGCGCTGCTCTTGCTCGAGCAGGACGGAAAGCTGAAGCTCGACGATCCCATCGTGAAGTACCTGCCCGAGCTCGCAAAGAGCGCGCAGGGCGTGACACTCCGCCACCTGCTGCACCATACCGGCGGCCTGCGCGATTACATCGAGATGCTCTACATGAAAGGGCGCGGCGACTCAGACGGCTCGACGATCGACGAGGCGTTCCGCTCGCTCGCGCGGCAGACCGCGCCGAACGCGGCGCCGGGCGTCGAGTACGAATACAGCAACACGGGCTTCTTCCTGCTCGGCGTCGTCATCGCGCGCGTCTCCGGCGAATCGCTTGCCGGATTTTCGCGAAAGCGCATCTTCGAGCCGCTCGGCATGCGGAACACGAGCATCGTGGACAGCTATCCGACCGCGATCCCCGCGCTCGCGCGCGGCTACGCGAAGTCTGGCTCGCGTTTTCGCATCTACGAGACGGGCTGGGAGCAGGTCGGCGACGGCCAGGTGCACAGCGACCTCTATGACCTCGCGCTCTGGGACGAGAACTTCTACACGGCGAAGCTCGGCGGCCGTACGCTCATCGACCGCATGCAGGAAGTCGGCGTGCTCAACTCGGGCAAGGCGATTGACTACGCCGCGGGCCTGAGGGTCCATGAATGGCGAGGACTGCGCTGGGTGACGCACGGCGGCTCGTGGGTGGGCTACCGCTCCAACATCTCGCGTGTGCCGAGCGAGCATCTCTCGGTCATCGTCCTGTGCAACCGCGAGGACGCGAACACGGGATCTCTCGCGACCAAGGTGGCCGAAATCTTCCTCAAGGACAAGCTGGGACCGCCCGAGCCCGACGAGGACGAAGAGGAAACCGAACCGACGTCGGTTGCCGCGGAGTGGCAACCCGGCGAGCTTTCGCGCTTTGCCGGCGCCTACTACAGCGAGGAGGCCGACGCGCGCTGTCTCCTCGACGAACGGGGCGGCCAGCTCTACCTCGAGACCTGCGCCGCTGGCGAGCGACTCGCGCCGGGGAAGGCGGGCGAATTCGTCACGGACGGCGGCGGTTTGACCCTCAAGTTTACTGCGATGGGCCAGGACGCCGGCAGCTTCATCTACTGGTCCTCTGGGCTTCGCGGCATTCCATTCCATCGGGTGAAGGAGTCTTCCGAGTGATCCATTCCAGGTTTGCCTGCGCCGCGCTCGCCGCGGCGCTCGTTGTTGGCATTGCTGCCTGTACTCAAGAAAAAGTTTCGACGACGCTCATCGTCAATGCGTCGATCGTCGACGGCACCGGGAGCCCGGCGCGCCCGGGCGCCGTTCGCATCGACGGCGACCGCATCGCGGAAGTCGGGAACCTCGAGCCGAAGCGCGGCGAGGCGGTGGTCGATGCCAAAGGCCTCGTGCTCGCGCCCGGGTTCATCGACGTGCACAGCCATCACGACGAGGGCCTCTTCGAGATGCAGGGAGCGGAGCCCGTCGTGAGCCAGGGCGTGACGACGATCGTTGTCGGCCAGGACGGCTCGATGACCTATCCGGTGCGCGACCTATTCGAGCGCATGCAGAAGACGCCCGTCGCCATCAACGTCGCGAGCTTCGTCGGGCACGGGAACCTGCGCAGCGACGCGATGGGCAAGGACGACTTCCGCCGTCACGCAACGCCGGAAGAGATCGAGAAGATGCGTCAGGGCGTGGCAGAGGGCATGAAGTCGGGCGCACTCGGGCTCGCCACCGGGCTCGAGTACGACCCGGGCATTTACTCCGCGCCCGAGGAGGTCGTCGAGCTCGCGAAAGTTGCGAAGCAGTACAACGGCCGTTACATCAGCCACATCCGCAGCGAAGACCGCTATTTCTGGGAGGCGCTCGACGAGATCGTCAACATCGGCCGCGAGGCGAAGATTCCGGTCGAGGTCACGCACATGAAACTCGCCATGAAGGACTGGTGGGGCCAATCGGCGCGCTTCCTCGGCATCCTCGACAAGGCCCGCGCCGAGGGAATCGAGGTGACCGGCGACATCTACCCTTACGAAGCGTGGCATTCCGACCTGACCGTGCTCTTCCCCAAGCGTGACTTCACCAATCGCGAGAGCGCGCAGTTCGCGCTCGACCACGTCTCGCCGCCCGAGGGCATCATCCTCTCGCAGTACAGCCCCGAGCCCGCGCTCGTCGGCAAGACGCTCGCCGAAATCGCGAAGCAAAAGGGCATGGACCCGGCAGCCACCCTCATGGACCTCATCGCGCGGTCGAGCCACGAGGGCGATGAACAGTCGATCATCGGGCAGGGCATGACCGAGGAAGATGTCGCGGCGCTCATCGTCTGGCCTTACGCAGCGATCTGCTCCGACGGCTCGCTCGACAGCCTGCACCCGCGCGGCCGCGGCGCCTTTACCAAGGTGCTGCGCGTCTATGTGCGCGAGAAGAAGCTCCTCTCGCTCGAGCAGGCGGTGCACAAGATGACCGGGCTCTCGGCCGCGAACGTCGGCATCGCCGACCGCGGCGTGATCCGCGCGGGCGCGTTCGCGGATCTCGTGCTTTTCGATCCGGCGACGGTCGCCGACCGCTCGACCTGGCAGGACCCGAAGGCGCTCTCGACCGGGATCTCGGGAGTGTGGGTCAACGGCGTCGCGGTTTGGGACGGCAGCAAGGCGAGCGGGGCGCATCCCGGGCGCGCCGTGAAGCGACCCGGGACGTGAGGCGACTCGCTAGCATCGCCGCCACCGCGTGGCTGCTGCAGGCCGCCCTCGCGTCGGCGGCGGAGCCGGCGACTGCGCCGCGGGCGCTTACGCTCGAGGACAGCGAGGCGGTCCAGAATCCCGCCGGCATCCGGCTGTCGCGCGATGGCCGGCTCGTCGCCTATGTGCTCAGGAAACAGGTCTACGTCGTGCCGGTCGCCGGCGGCGCGCCGCGCGCGGTCACTGCGGCCGGCTCGAGCGCCTCGGATCCCTACTGGTCGAAAGACGGAAAGGCGCTCTATTTCCTGTCCGACCGGTCAGGGTCGAAGCAGGTCTGGAGTCTCCCGCTCGACGGGTTCGGCGAGGCGATGCAGGTGACGACATTCGCCAAGGGCGTCAACAGCGTTGACTTCTCACCCGACGAGTCGCGCCTGCTCCTGCAAATTTCCGCGAGCGACCTGGCCGAGCCGGCGAAGGCGCCGGTCGGGGGCGCGGCCGGCGGCCAGGCGCCGGCACGCAAGCCCTGGGTCGTCACGCGCATGCAGATGAAGGAAGACGCCGGCGAGGGTTACCTGACCGGTGACCGCGCGGAGCACCTCTGCGTGCTCGACCTCGCGACCGGGAAGCTCAGGCAACTGACTGCCGGCGCATTCGCCGAGTCCGAGGCGAGCTGGTCGCCCGACGGCCGGCAGCTCGTCTTCGTGAGCAACCGCGAGGCGGACCCCGACGCGAGCTACAAGACGGACCTCTGGCTCGTCGCCGCGGACAACACCGACCAGGGCAAGACGCTCCAACGCCTCACGAACGACGATCGAGTGAAGGGAGCTCCGGCCTTCAGCCCGGACGGCAAGACGATTGCCTTCCTGGTCGCCGACGACGGCGTTTACGGGAGCCCGCAGGTCGCAGTATTGCCCGCGGCCGGCGGCGAGGCGCGCGTACTCACGGCGCCGCTCGACCGCTGGGTCAATCAGTTCCGCTTCTCGGCGGACGGCCAGTGGATCTATTTCGCTTACGAAAACCTCGGCGGAACGCGGCTTGCGCGCGTGCGCGCGAGCGACGGGCGCATCGAGCCGGTGGCCGAGGGCGAGCAGAGCATCGGCGGCTTCGACCTCGGCAAGAACGGCGCCATCGCCGCGCGCGTCGAGGCCGGAAACCGCGGCGCGGAAGTCTATGCGATCGCGAAGCGCCGCTTGATGCGGCTCACCAGCGTCAACCAGGCGTTCATCGACTCGGTCGCGGTCGGCAGCAAGGAGTCGGTGTCCTTCAAGAGTCCCGATGGCACCGAAGTCCAGGCCTTCGTGACGAAGCCGCCGGACTTCGTCGCCGGCCGCCGCTATCCGACGATCCTGCACATCCACGGCGGACCCGTCGGCCAGTTTGCGTGGGGCTTCGACTTCAAGCCCCAGTACTTCGCGACGAAGGGCTATGTCGTCGTCGAGCCGAATCCGCGCGGTTCCACCGGCCGCGGCCAGGACTTCGTGCGCGCGATCTACCGGACCTGGGGCATTACCGACTACGACGACCTGATCGCCGCCGTCGACTACGTCATCGCGCAGGGCTACGCGGACCCGGAGCGGCTCGCAGTGACCGGCTATTCGTACGGCGGCTACATGACGAACACGGTGATCACGCGCACCGGCCGGTTCAAGGCTGCGGCGACCGGCGCGGGTCACAGCTTCATCGCCGCCAACTACGGCCATGACATTTACCAGAAGTGGTACAACTGGGAGCTGGGGCCGCCCTGGGAGAACCGCGAGAAGTACGACCGGCTCTCGCCGCTGCTCAAGGCGGGGCAGGTGACCACGCCGACGATCTTACTCGGCGGGCGCGAGGACTGGAACGTGCCGCTGCTGAACGCCGAGCTCTTCTACCAGTCGCTGCGCGAGCGCGGCATCGCGACCGAGCTCGTCGTCTATCCCGGCGTCCACCATGGCGGCTGGCCGCCCGAGTTTGAGCGCGACTATCTCGAGCGCGTCGTCGCGTGGTTCGACAAATACCTGAAGTAGCGCGCGACCCGGATATCCAGGCGGCGCTGGCCGCGCTCGCCGCGGGCGACCCCGTGCGCGCGGAAGGAATCCTGCGCGGGCGGCTCACGCGGGAACCGGACTCCTTCGACCACCTGAGATTGCTGGGCCGGGCCCTCGCGCTGCAGTCGCGGCCCGCGGATGCCGAGGCAATCTTGCGCCGTGCGCTCGCCAGCCGCCGAGATTTCCCTCCGCTGCTCGAGGACCTCGGCGGCGTGCTCGCGATGCAGGGGCGATTCGAGGATGCGGTCGCGAGCTTCGAGGCGGCGCTGAAACTCGACCCGCGCCTGCCGTTGGCGCGCAAGAAGCTGGGTGAGGCACTGGCGGAGCTCGGCCGCGGTCCGGAAGCGGACAAGGCATTCGAGGGCTGGTTCGAGCAGGACCCGGCCCGCGCCCAGGTTGCGATTGCCCTCGATCACCTGAACGCGGGCCGCAAGGCCGAGGCGATCAAGACATTGCGCGGGATTCTACGGGCCCGCCCGGACCATGTGGATGCCCTGCATGCGCTCGCGCGGGCGCATTGGGGCGATGAGCAGCGCAATTCCGACGTCGAAGCGATGCTGCGACGGGTGATCGAGCTCTCCCCTGCGCATGTCTCCGCCTGGGCGATGCTCGGCGCCCTCCTGCACGAAACCGACCGCCCGGAGGAGGCGATTCCGTGCTACCTGCGTGTCGTCGAGCTTGAGCCGGACAATGTCGGCGGGTGGTCGGGACTCGGGGCGGCTTACGCCAGGATCGGTAGCGTCGAGAAGGGCGCAGAAGCTTATGCACGGTCGGTCGAGCTGCATCCGAACCTGCCCGGCACTCACATGAGCTACGCGCACGAGCTGAAGACCCTTGGCAGGCAGGCGGAGGCGCTGCGCGAATACCGCGCGGCCGTCGCGCTGAAGCCGGACTTCGGCGAGGCGTACTGGAGCATGGCAAATCTCAAGGTGTTCCGTTTCGAGGCCGCCGAAGTCGAAGCGATGGAAGAGCAGCTCAAGCGCGATGATCTCAGCGAGAGCGCGAATGTTCACTTCCGGTTCGCGCTCGGCAAGGCCTACGAAGATGCGGGTGACTACGACCGCGCCTGGGAGTACTACGACACGGGCAACAAACGCCAGCGGCCGCTCGTGTCCTATGATCCGGTGGGATTCGAGTCGCGCCACGAGGAGATCGCCGAGGTTTTCAGCCGCGAATTCCTCGAACAGCATGCCGGCGAGGGCTTCGAGTCGGATGCGCCGATCTTCATCGTCGGACTGCCGCGCTCTGGCTCGACGCTGATCGAACAGATTCTCTCGAGCCATAGCCAGGTTGAAGGGACCCTCGAGCTGCCGACGCTGGGCAAGATCGCGGTCTCGACCGGCTTCTATCGCCGCGAGAACCGCGAGTATCCCGGAGCCGTGCGCGAGCTGCGGGGCCGCGACTTCCGCAGCTTCGGACAGCAATACATCGAAGAGACGCAGATCTATCGCACGACCGGCAAGCCGCGATTCACGGACAAGCTGCCGAACAACTTCTCCCACGTCGGTTTCGTGCACCTGATACTGCCGAACGCGAAAATCATCAACGCCCGACGCCATCCGCTCGACAGCCTGCTCGGCAGCTACAAGCAGCTCTTCGGGAAGGGGCAGAACTTTACCTATGACGTGCAGGAGCTCGCGCTGTACTACCGGCAGTACTACGAGACGATAAAGCATTGGCACCGCGTGCTGCCCGGCAAAGTGCTCGATGTGCATTACGAGGAGACGGTAGGTGACCTCGAAAAGCAGGTGCGGCGCATCCTTGCGCACTGCGGGCTGCCGTTCGAGGAGGCCTGTCTGCGCTTCCACGAGACCGAGCGGGCGGTCAAGACCGCGAGCTCCGAGCAGGTGCGCCTGCCGCTCTACACGCGCGCTCTCGGCACCTGGCGCCGTTACGGGCGGCACCTCGGCCCCTGGCAGGAGGAGCTCGCCGACGTGATTGCGGAGCTTCCGGTCAGCGTTCGGGACGCAGGGCTTCAGTAGGGCCAGACTTCGAGGCCGTGAATGGCGTTGCGGACGTCCATCGTGAGATTGACCGACAGAACCCGTTCGTTGCGCGGCAGGTCATAGACCGACACGGTGGAGGGTGAAGAGCCGCCCGCCACCAGGCCATCCGCGAGCACGGCGAGCCCGCGCGCGAATCCCTGGCGCGCGAGGCCGCTCTGGTCCATGTCGCGGTTCAGCAGCGCCTCGGTCGCATAGTCCGGCACCTTCATCGCGCGGTCCTCGCTGCCGTCACCGCGGCCCGCGTAGCGCAGGAGGTTTGCTTCGGTGTCGTTGAACAGCACGCCGTCGCGGAACGGTCGCGCATTGTGACTGCCGGAAGGCAGCTCCACCGCCATCTGAACTTCGCGGCCGTTGAACAGCAGCATTCCGCCGGTACGCATGCCTGAGAGATACATCCCGCCCCGCGTGCAGTGCACGTTGTTGAGGTGCAGCTTGTTGAGCATGAGCGGGCCGTCGTCCTTGCGCGGGTCGAAGGCGCGGGCGACATAGCGGTACTGCTGCCTGACGACGTGCATCGCCCAAGAAAATGCTTTTGCATCGAGGTCGAAGCCGAGGATCGTGTCGAAGCCGGTGGAAGCCAGAAACAGCCGCCGCTCCCAGACCGCGATCTCATGGCAATGCTTGAGATAGGCGTTGCGCCAGGAGCCCACCGGGCGGAAGTCTGGCGAGTAGGCGAACAGCTCGTCGCTGGCCGCGACGTAGACAGTCTCCCCATCGAATGCGATGCCGCGCAGGCCACGATCCCAGCCCCGGCCCTGCCAGTCGATGTTCGCGGTATTCCAGTCAAGCGACTGCCGGATCTCGCGCGCCTCGAGATCGATCAGGTAGACGCCACCGTGGCTTTCGCCCTGGTGGCTGCCGCGGACCACCGAGGTCGCGACGAGCTTCAAGACTCAGGCGCGCGTCAAGCGGGCGCCGTCACCATTTCTTGGTGAAGTTGAGGTAGTAACTCAACGGCCGCTGCAGGTTCCGGATGTGGTGGAAGCGCGGGTCGCCAAATATATCCCCATATGAGGTGCTGCTCAGGTAGCTGTAGCCGTCCTCGTCAAAGACATTCCGGACGACCAGCGCGCTGCTCCAGCCGGTGTCGCTCGTAAAGCCGACCTGGAAGGTAGCGTATCTCAACTCGGGGATGAGGAAATCCAGCGAGTCTGCGACATCCTCCGGGTCATCGCTGTTGTTGTTCCTGATCGCGGTCAGGCTGTCCCAGACTTTGCCCTGGTGGCTATACGAGAACGACGTCCAGAGATCGCCCGTCGCCACGAAGCGAGGGAACGTGTATTCGATCGAAGCCCAGTACTTTTCCTTCGGAGAAATCGGCATCGTCCAGCCCTTGCCGGTGAGGAGCGTGCCCGAGGACGAATTCGGGTTGGGGACGTCTTTGGTGAATTCGGGGCTCGCGAGAAACACGCTCCACTGCAGGTTGAGCCGTTCCGTCGCCAGCCACTGGCCGTTGAACTCGACGCCCTTCTGCTCGGCATCGCCTGCGTTGAAGTTGCCTTCGATCCAGAACGCACCCGAATCGCTGAGGCTCGTGCTGGTTATGCGTTGCTGGATGTCGTCCCATTTCATCAGGAAGCCCGACAGGTTGAGCAGCAGCCGGTGGTCCAGCCATTCGCTCTTGATGCCGGCTTCGTAATTGCTGAGATAGTCAGGACCGTATGTCGCAGGTATCAGCCCGGTATCGACCGCGCGCTGCGCATTCTTGCCGCCGAGCCGGAATCCCTCGCTATAAAGGGCATAGACCATCACGTCCGGATTGAAGTGGTATTCGGTCGCAAACTTGAAGGTCGTGTCGCTGTCGGTGCTCTTGGTGATCAGACCGTTTGCCTCCGGGTCGCTGCTGACGGGAAGACCCCTCGGTACCTGGTACTGGTCGAACGAATTGCGGTCGTACTGGAACCAGCGCGCGCCACCGGTGACCGACCAATTGTCGGTCAGGTTGTAGGTCATCTCGCCGAAGAAGGCGAGCTGCTGGACGTCGTTGTGGTACTTGTTGAAGTAGTACCAGTCAGTCGGCGCGAGCGGGCAGGCCGCGAGGGCCGGATCGTTGATGACATCACAGGCTTGCCGGTTCGCCTCTTCCCAGGCGACTGTATTCTCCAGGCCCGGCGTGAGGGCGCCGTACTGCCACCAGTCATACACGTCCTCAAAGAAGGCGCCCGCCATCCATTTCAACTTGCTGTCACTCTGCGATGTGAGGCGAGCTTCGTACGAGTAGCGGTTCTGCTTCTGAAAGTTAGGCGTCGTGGAGTGGAGCGCTCCCGTGTCGTACAGGGCGTAATACGCGGGATACGAGCCTGAGGTCCAGTACACGGTCTTGTACTGCGAGTAGTTGGTGTTGTCCCACTGGTAATCCATCCTGCGGCTGAAGTAGGACGCGGTCAGCGAAAGCTCGGCAAAGCCGAGGTCGCCCTTGAGCGTCGCGGCCGTCGTGTACCACTCGTCGTCACGCCACTCGTCGTAGAAGCGGGTGACCTTGTTGTTGCCGAGGAACGGATCGGTTTCCCAGGTGCCCGACGTGTCGCCGCGCTGGTAGATGCCGGTGAGCAGGAGGTTCCAGTTCGGGTTGATGGTCCACAGGCCCGAGAGTCGGCCGCCCGTCGTGCGATAGACGTTCTGGTTATTGTCGGCAACGTCCGCATTGGTCTTGAATCCCATCAGGTCGGTGCCGAGGACGTTGTCGACATAGCCGCCTTCTTCCGACCAGAAACCCACAGCGCGCATCGCGAAATTGTCGGAAAGCGGAATGTTCACCCAACCACTCACGTCGTAACTGGGGTCACCGCCTTTGGTCGTGCCGATCTCGGCCGCGAACTCGCTCGAGTAGCCGGCCACGTTCGGCTTGTTGGTGACGTAGTGGAGTGTTCCCGCCTCCGAGCTCGAGCCGAACAGCGTGCCCTGCGGGCCGGGCAGTGCCTCGATGCGTTCGATGTCGACCAGCCGGACGTCCGGCTGCTGCGAGATGGCCGTCATCGGCTGGTCGTCGAGGTAGACCGAGACCAGGCTGTCGATGCGGAATTCGCCGGTACC
>Ga0111539_10011030_pt1 | contig 11369 bp, 9 predicted proteins | sample RhiMethybrSRZTD1_FD_79667 | JGI IMG/M metagenome (GOLD analysis project Ga0111539, IMG submission 79667) | Populus rhizosphere microbial communities from Tennessee, USA - Rhizosphere MetaG P. TD hybrid SRZTD1 (version 2) (version 2) | ecosystem: Host-associated > Plants > Roots > Rhizosphere >...
AGCGCCATTGGCGTGCCCTGCACTAGCCCCATCGCGGCGTGATCGGCTGACGGCGCCCGGCCGACGAAGTTGACCGACTGGATGCTGACGTGGCGAAATCCGCCGGCGCGCAAATCGCTTTCGATTTGCCGACGGTCGGAGTAGCTCCACGGCGTCCAATAGAACGTCGGCGGATCCACCGCGAAGCACGCCTCGGTGGCCTCTTGCGCGATGCGAGCCAGGGGGTTGTCGTAAGGACTGCCCCATGTGCTGAGGTGATACGCCGCGCCCGGTCGCAGCACGCGCCGCACCTCGGTCGCGGCTGCGATCTTGTCGGGGAAGAACTGGACGCCGAACTGGCAGACGACTTCATCGAACGAAGCGATCTCGAAGGGCAGGGCACTGGCGTCGGCTTCCTGCCAGTCGACGCGCGGATCTCTGACGTTCCGGCGCGCCACGTCGAGCATTGGCGCGTTGAGATCGGTGGCGACCAGTCGGGCGCCGGGCTCCATGATGGCGAGCAGTTCCCGGGTCAGGCGGCCGGTGCCGCAGGCCAGCTCGAGGATGCGGGCTTTTGGTCCAATCTGGACGCGGAGCGCCAGGTCCTGCGCATACGGCGTGAACATCAACGATCCGAGGAACTCTTCGTAATATCCGGGAACGGCACCGACAAAGCTCGCACTACCTGACTGCGCCTGCGTCATGGAAGCTCCTCGAGGGTTGATGTCCGGCGCATCTTACAGCCGTGCCGGCCGCGTTTGCAGGAGCGGTGATCGCGAGGGCCGTCGGGCGAGGCGCGGCCGCGGCCGCTCTGAGGCGTGAATCGGGCAAAACTGGACCGAATTGGCCGGAATCCTGGAGTTAAGTGAAATGTTTCACAAAATACTTGTCGCGCTTTGCGGCCAAAAAAGGTAAGCTCGCACAGTCGTCGACGGCGCGTATTTCAGGGGCGGGTTACCTTCCTCGTACGGCGTCTCGTGTCGCTCCGAAACGATGTCGCAGATCTTTCATCGCAGCACCAACACCATCGCTCGGGCCAGCATCTTTGGTGCGGTGTTCGTCCTGACAGGGCTGCTTTTCCTGATCGCCCAGATCCATCGATCGCCCTGGAACACGGACGCCGGTGTGGCTCGTGAGCAGCCGATCCAGTTCAGCCACGAGCGTCACGTCGGCGGCAACGGCATCGATTGCCGGTACTGTCACACCTCGGTCGAGGACTCGCGGTTCGCCGGCATTCCGCCCGTCAAGACGTGCATGAACTGTCACTCCGAGGTGTTTGCCAACAGTCCGTACCTGCAACCGGTGCGTGACGCCTTCGAAAACGGGCGGACGGTGGAATGGACCCGGGTACACGATCTACCGGACTTCGTGCACTTCGATCACAGTATCCACGTCAAGAAAGGCGTCGGCTGCACGACCTGCCATGGCGCGGTCGACCGGATGCCGATCATGTGGCAGGAGGCATCGCTGCAGATGGAATGGTGCCTCGACTGCCACCGCAATCCTGAACGCTACATTCGGCCGCGCGCTGACGTGTTTTCGGTTCGCTACGTCCCGCCTGCCGATCAGCTCGATCTGGGCCGGCGCCTCGTGACCGAGTACGATATTCAAAAGCTCACGAGCTGCTCGACGTGTCACCAATGAGTTCCGCTGGCCAGTCCCGCGGTCGTGAGTTCTGGCGTTCCCTCGACGAACTGGCGGACGATCCCGCCTTTCAGGCCCGACTCCACCAGGAGTTTCCGACCGCAGTCGAGGCGATGACCGATCCGATCGAGCGGCGCAGCTTCCTGAAACTGATGGGCGCATCGCTCGGCCTGGCGGGCGTCACGGCGTGCACCAAGCAGCCACTCGAGAAAATCGTGCCGTACGTGCGACAGCCGGAAGAGATCATCCCAGGCCGGCCGTTGTTCTTTGCCACAGCGATGTCCGTTGGCGGGTGCGCGACCGGCCTCCTCGTCGAGAGTCACGAGGGACGTCCGACGAAGATCGAAGGCAACCCAAGCCACCCTGACAGCCAGGGCGCGACCGACATCTTTGCTCAAGCTGCAGTCCTCGACCTCTACGATCCCGATCGCGCCCGGGCGGTGACGAACCTCGGCGAGATCAGGCCCTGGCCGACCTTCCTCGGCACCGTCCGCGCGGCCATGACGGGTCAGGAGCCGCTGAAGGGTGCGGGTCTCCGCATTCTCACCGAATCCATCAATTCGCCGACGCTGGCCGCCCAGCTCCAGGAACTGCTCGACAAGTATCCCGAAGCCAGATGGCACCAGTGGGATCCCGCCAGCCGCGACGCCGCGTACATGGGCGCGGTGATCGCGTTCGGCGAGCCCGTCGACACCCACTACCGCGTCGAGCGGGCGAATGTGATTCTGGTGCTCGACTCCGACTTGCTGTCGAGCGGTGGCGGATCGTTACGCTATGCCCGCGAATTTGCCCGTCGGCGCCGTCCTGAGCATGCCGAGGCCATGAACCGACTCTATGCCGTCGAGAGCATGCCGTCGCCGACCGGCTCACGCGCGGATCACCGGCTGCCCGTGCGGCCGAGCGAAGTGGAGACGATCGCGCGGCAGATTGCGGCGGCTGTGGGCGTGACCGGAGCCTCGTCTGCGGGCTCGCTCAGCGGGCGCGCGGCCGATCTCGGCCCGGCGTGGGTCGCCGCCGTGGCCAAGGATCTCCTGGCCCAGAAGGGTACTTCGCTGGTCGTCGCCGGGAATACCCAGCCACCGGCCGTGCATGCCCTGGCGCACGCGATGAACGCGGTGCTCGGCAACGTCAATCAGACCGTGGTCTACACCGATCCGATTATCGCGTCGCCGGTGGATCAGGCGCAGTCGCTGCGAGAGCTGACGACGGCCATGACCGCCGGTCAGGTGGACATGCTCCTCGTGCTCGGCGGCAATCCCGTCTATTCGGCGCCAGCGGACCTCAACTTCGCCGAGGCCATGGCGAAGGTGCCGCTGCGGATTCATTTGAGCGCGCACGAGGACGAAACCTCCGAGCTGTCACACTGGCACGTGCCGCAATCGCACTTCCTCGAGAGCTGGAGCGATGGTCGTGCGTACGACGGCACGGTTTCGATCACGCAGCCGCTCATTGCGCCGCTGTACGCCACGCGCACAGCGCATGAGATGCTCGCCATCTTCAGCGCGACGCCCGAGAAGACACCGTACGACCTCGTCCGCGAGTACTGGATCAAGACGACCGGCCTCGGTTCTGAGGAGGGCGAGGCGACGCCCGAGTTCGAGACCGCCTGGCGGCGGTGGTTGCACGACGGTGTGGTGCCGGATACGGCGCTCGCGGCGAAGTCGGTGACCCTGCAAGCGGCGGCCGCGACTGCCGCGACGCGAGGTGCAGCAGGTGCGACCGGGTTCGACATCCAGTTCCGGCCGGACCCGTCCGTGCTGGACGGTCGATTTGCGAACAACGGGTGGCTCCAGGAGCTGCCCAAGCCCGTGACCAAGCTCACTTGGGACAATGCGGTCTTCGTGTCGCCGAAGACTGCCGCGGCGCTCGGCATATCACCGTATCTGGCGATGCAGGGCGGCGAGCGCGGCCAGACGGTCAGCCGGATCGTCGAGCTGCGTTATCAGGGCCGCAGCGTTCGCGGCGCGATCTTTTCCGTCGCCGGACATCCCGACGACTCCGTCACGGTACATCTTGGCTACGGCCGCCGGCGCGGCGGGCACCTGGTCAGAGGCGCGGGCTTCGATGCGAATGCCGTCCGCACCTCCGACGCGCTGTCGATCGGACGCGGCGTCGAGATCGTCGTGACCGGGGAGTCGTACTCGCTGGCATGCACGCAGGCGCATCACTCGATGGAAGGACGCGGGATGGTGCGGGCGCTCACCCGCGAGGAGTTCGAGCGCGACCCCAAAGCCGTTCACGAAGGCTTCGAGGTGCCGCCGAAGACGCTGACGCTCCTGCAAGACTACCCCTACGACGGCTACAAGTGGGGCATGGCGATTGACGTCAACGTCTGCACCGGCTGCAACGCGTGCGTCGTGGGCTGCCAGGCCGAGAACAACATTGCTGTCGTCGGCAAAGAACAGGTCTTGCGCGGACGCGAGATGCACTGGCTCCGCGTCGACAGCTACTACCGCGGCGAGGCCGAGCATCCTGAGACGTACTTTCAGCCGGTGCCGTGTCAGCAGTGCGAGAATGCCCCGTGCGAGGTGGTGTGTCCCGTGAACGCGACGGTGCACAGCCACGAGGGGCTGAACGACATGGTCTACAACCGCTGTGTCGGCACCCGCTACTGCTCGAACAACTGCCCGTACAAGGTTCGCCGCTTCAACTACCTGCTCTATCAGGACTGGGAGACGCCGAGCCTGAAGCTGGGGCGCAATCCCGACGTCACCGTCCGCGCCCGCGGGGTGATGGAGAAGTGCACGTACTGCGTGCAGCGCATCAACGAAGCCAAGATCGCGGCTGAGAAAGAGGATAGCCGCGTCCGCGACGGCGACATCAGGACCACCTGTGAAACCGTGTGTCCGACCGAAGCCATCGTCTTCGGTGACCTGAACGATCCGCAGAGCCGTGTGGCGAAGCTGCAGGCCGAAACGCGCAGCTACGCGATGCTCGCGGAGCTGAACACGCGTCCGCGGACGATGTACATGGCGGTTGTGAGAAACGTCAACCCGGAGATGGGCGAGTAATCGCGAACGCCGCGGTTCGCGCGCTGGCAACGACATGGCACACAGCCTTCGATCGGTCACCGAAGCCCCCGACGCGCCAGTCGTCGCGCCCGGGCATACGTTTGCCTCCATCACCGACAAGATTGCGTCCGTCGTTCTGACCCGCCGCACGCCGCTCGGCTGGTACGCGACCTTCATGCTGACCCTCGGCGTCTCCGGCATGCTGGCCGCGGCGTTGACCTATCTGGTCGTCAAGGGCATCGGGATCTGGGGTAACAACCAACCGGTCGGCTGGGCCTTCGACATCACCAACTTCGTCTGGTGGATCGGCATCGGCCACGCCGGCACGCTCATCTCGGCCATCCTGCTGCTCTTCAAGCAGGCCTGGCGGACGTCGATCAACCGCTTTGCCGAGGCGATGACGCTGTCGGCGGTCATCTGCGCCGGCATTTTTCCGCTCATGCACACCGGCCGTCCGTGGCTGGCGTACTGGCTCGTGCCGTATCCGAACACGATGTCGATGTGGCCGAACTTCAAGAGCCCGCTCGTCTGGGACGTGTTCGCGGTGACGACGTATCTGAGCGTGTCCGCACTCTTCTGGTTCGTTGGCCTGATTCCCGATCTGGCGACGTTCCGCGATCGCGCGCAGTCTCGCGTCGGCCGGGTAATTTACGGCGCATTGGCGATGGGTTGGCGCGGGTCGGCGCACCATTGGCAGCAATACGAGATCGCCTACCTGCTGCTGGCCGGCCTGGCGACACCACTCGTGGTCTCCGTCCACACGGTGGTCAGCTTCGACTTCGCCGTCGGCATCATTCCCGGCTGGCACACGACGCTCTTCCCACCGTATTTCGTCGCCGGGGCCATCTACTCTGGCTTCGCGATGGTGTTGTCGCTGCTCATTCCCATTCGCGCCGCGTACGGCATGCAGGACTTCATCACCATGCGCCATTTGCAGAACATGGCGAAGGTCATGCTCGCCACCGGCCTGATTGTCGGCTACGGCTACACCGTCGAAGCGTTCATGGCGTGGTACAGCGGCAACAAGTACGAGACGTTCATGATGTGGAACCGCATGACCGGACCGTACTGGTGGTCCTACGCGGCGCTCATCACGTGTAACGTCGTCACGCCGCAACTGCTCTGGTTCAAGAAGGTCCGGACGAACGTTCCGGTGCTGTTTGTGATCTCCATTGTCGTGAACATCGGCATGTGGCTCGAGCGTTTCGTGATCGTCGTCACGAGCCTGCATCGCGACTTCCTGCCGTCGTCCTGGGGCCGGTTCAGTCCGACGGTGTGGGACTTCGCCACCTACTTCGGCACGATCGGCCTGTTCCTGATGCTGTTGATGCTGTTCCTGCGGTTTCTGCCGATGATTTCGATCTTCGAGATGCGGACGCTGCTGCCGGCGGCGCGCATCGACGAAGAAGCCTTGGAGCACTGAGGCCATGGCGACGGTTCACCATCCGCACATCCACGGCCTGATGGCCGAATTCGTCGATGCCAACGCCCTGGTGGCGGCGACGTACCGTGCGCACGCCGAGGGCTACCGCAAGATGGACGCCTACTCACCGTTCCCGATCGAGGATCTGCACGACGCACTGGGGATGCACCACTCGAAATTGCCGCTCATCGTCTTGATTGGCGGCGCGCTCGGGTGTCTCGGCGGCTACCTGCTGCAGTTCGGGACGAACGCGGTCCTCTATCCGATCAATGTGGCGGGGAAGCCGTTCAATGCCTGGCCGATGTTCATCCCGGTGACGTTCGAGTGCACGATTCTCGGCGCGTCGCTGGCCGCGGTACTCGGCATGCTGGCGCTGAACGGCCTGCCGATGCCGTATCACCCGGTCTTCAACGTGCCGCGGTTCGCGCTGGCCAGCCGCAATCGTTTCTTCCTCTGCATCGAAGCGCGCGATCCGAAGTTCGATCTCAGCAAGACACGGGGTTTCCTCGAGACGCTTGGGCCACGGGAGGTCACCACCGTTGGCGACTAGCCGGTCACGCGGGCTCGGCGTGGCGTCGCTGGCCATTGTGGCCACGATGGCCGCGGGCTGCCGCCAGGACATGCACGATCAGCCGCGCTACACGGCCTATCAGGCGTCATCGTTTTTCGAGGACAACAGCTCGGCCCGGTCGTTGCCGCAGGGCACCGTCGCCCGCGGCCAGCTCCGTGACGATACGCTGCTTTACACCGGCAAGGTCGGTGAAGACGACGCGACCGAGATGCCGTTCGCCGTGGACGAAGCGCTGATGGCTCGCGGCCGCGTCGCGTACAACGCGTATTGCTCGCATTGCCATGGGCTGACCGGTGCCGGGGACGGCATGGTCGTGCAGCGCGGCTATACCAAGCCGCCGCCGCTGTACGAAGAGCGTCTGAAGGGCGCGCCCATCGGCCATTTCTACGACGTCATCACCAACGGTTTCGGGGCGATGCCTGACCACGCCGCCCAGATAAAGGTAGGCGATCGCTGGGCGATTGCCGCGTATCTCCGGGCGCTGCAGGCGAGCGCTTCTGGCACCGTCGACGACGTTCCGGCGAATCTGCGCGAACAGCTCGACCGGCCGGCATCAGCGGGCGAGACTCGGCCCTGAGGTCACAGGTCTGCAATGCGTCTTCAGTTACCAGCCGACCAACTGATTCCTGACCTGGCAGTCCACCAGCAGCGGTTTCTCATTGCCGGTGCCGTCGGCGCCGTGGTGTCGCTGGCCGGCTTGTTCTTGAGTCCGGCGCAGTTCTTCCAGTCGTACCTCACGGCCTACATGTTCGTGCTGGCGGCGACCAACGGCTGTCTGGCGCTGGCGATGATTCACCAGCTCTCGGGCGGTGCCTGGGGAGTCGTCACCCGCCGCATTATCGGCGCCGCCTCACGCGTGCTGCCGGTGCTCACAGCGCTCTTCCTCCCGATCGTGTTCGGCATGGGCTACCTGTACGAGTGGACGCATGCCGAGGCCGTCAGCGGCGACGAGGTGCTGACTCACAAAGCGCTGTACCTCAACACCGGATTCTTCCTCGTCCGCGCCCTTTTCTATTTCGGCGTGTGGAACGGCCTCTCGTACCTGCTGAACAAGTGGTCGCTCGACCAGGATCGCACCGGCGATCCGGCCATCGCGCGGAAAATGCAGGCGCTGAGCGGTGGCGGTCTGGTGGCTTACGGCCTCACCACGACCTTCGCGTCGTTCGACTGGATGATGTCGCTCGATCCGCACTGGTTCTCGACCATCTACGGCGTGCTGGTCATGGGCGGACGGGGGCTGATGGCGATGGCGGTGATTATCATCGCGTTGACCTGGCTGAGCCGACGAGAGCCGCTCGACAGTGTTGTCGTCCCGCAGCACTTCCACGATCTCGCCAACTTGATGCTCGCGTTCGTGCTGTTGTGGGCCTACTTCTCCTTTTCGCAGTACCTGATCATCTATTCCGGCAATCTGCCTGAAGAGATCACCTGGTACATGCACCGTCTGCACACCAGCTGGCGTTTCATTGGCTTGCTCCTGGTGTTGGCGCATTTCGCCGTGCCGTTCCTGCTGCTGCTCTCCCGACCGCTCAAGCGGGAACCGCAGACGCTGGTCAAAGTTGCCCTCGGCATCGTGGTCATTCGGCTCGTCGATGTCTTCTGGCTCGTCGCGCCGAATTTTCATCAGGAGCGGCTGTCCGTCAGCTGGCTGGACGTCGTGCTGCCGCTGTCGATGGCCGCCATCTGGATCGGCTGCTTCCTGCGGCAGCTGCGCGGACGCGCGATTCTGCCGCTCTACGATCCGCAGTTCAAAGAGGCGCTCGGTCCGATGATCGAGCAACAGGGCACGGCGCGCTAATCATGGCTGACACCAACGTTCACGACGCGGCCGGCAGCAGCCATCACCAGGATGTTCACCACGAAGAAAGCGACATCCAGATCGGGCCGGTCTTCAAGTTCCTGGGCTGGCTCACGGTGGTGGGGATCGTCGTCCAGGTTGTGGTGTGGCTGATGATGGGTCTCTTCGAGTCGCAGGCCGAGCGGGAGGAGATTCAGTATCCACTCGCCATCGGACAAGAAGATCGCGTCCCGCCCGAGCCCCGCTTGCAGGTGACGCCGGAACAGGATCTGAGCACGTACGAGACGCGGGAGCGCGAGCTCCTCGAAGGTTACAGCTGGGTCGACAAAAACGCCGGCACCGTGCGGATTCCAATCGAGGAGGCCATGAAACGCGTCGTCGCGGAGGGATTGCCCACGCGCGGCGCGGACGCGGCCGGCGGCGAACGGAAATGAGAACGTTTTTCGGGTTGATGGTGTTGCTGGCGGTGGCCGCGCCGGTGGGGGCCCAGATGACCGGGGCGCCGATGCCCGGTTACCGGTACCAAGCCACCGCGCCGGCCGCGGCGATTCCCAAGCCACTTCGGGAGATCGGCTTCGAGCAGCGGCTGGACCAGCCGCTCCCGCTGGAGACGACGTTCCGCGATGAGCAGGGTCGATCGGTGACGCTCGCCAACTACTTCGGGTCGAAGCCGGTCATTCTGTCGTTCGTGTATTACGACTGCCCAATGCTCTGCAGTCAGGTCATCAACGCGATGACCGCCACGCTCCGGACGATGTCGCTCCAGGCCGGCCGCGACTTCGAGATCGTGCTCGTCAGCTTCGATCCTCGTGAGACGCCGGCGCTGGCGGCCAGCAAGAAGGCCGAGTACGTGGCTCGCTATGATCGGCCTGGAACGGCCGACGGCTGGCACTTCCTCACGGGCGACGAACCGTCGATTCGGCGTCTGACCGGCGCCGCCGGCTTCAAGTACACCTGGGACGAGGACACCAAGCAGTTCGCGCATCCCGCGGGCATCATCGTCACCACACCAGACGGCCGGCCGGCGCGGTATCTCTTCGGCATCGAGTACGGTCCGCGCGACGTGCGGCTGGCGCTCGTCGAAGCGTCTGAAGGGAAAGTAGGGTCGCCAGTCGATGCGTTCCTGCTCTACTGCTACCACTACGACCCGATGACCGGACGGTACGGACTGCTGATCATGCGTATGCTGCGCGTTGCCGGCCTGGCAACCGTGCTCGCGCTTGGCAGCTTCATCCTCGTCATGCTCCGGCGTGAGAAGCGGACGCGGACCCTGGTTCCGCCGACGCACTTTGCGCCCGGCACGGCGCACCGCAGCTGAGTTATGTGGACTGGATATCCGCTCTTCCCCGAGTCTGCATCCACGATGGCGTCGCACGTGGACGCGCTCTATTTCTTTCTCATCGGTCTGACCGCGTTCTTCTCGATGCTCATTGCCGGCACCATCGTCTTCTACGCGGTGAAGTTCCGGCGCCGATCGCCCGACAGCGTCGGTGCACGCATCGAGGGCGGCCTGGTCCTCGAGCTGACGTGGTCGATCATTCCGTTCTTCATCGTGCTTTTCATCTTCGGCTGGGGCGCGCGGGTGTTCTTCGCCATGTCGCGTCCGCCGGAAGAGACGCTGAACGTCTACGTCGTCGGTAAGCAATGGATGTGGAAGTTTCAGCACCTGAACGGTCAGCGGGAAATCAATGAGCTCCACGTGCCGGTCGGCCGCGCGGTGAAGCTGATCATGACGTCCGAGGACGTCATTCACGACGTGTTCGTGCCGGCCTTTCGTGTGAAGGCCGACGTGATTCCCGGCCGGTATACCCATCTCTGGTTCCAGCCGACGAAGCCCGGGCGATATCATCTCTTCTGCGCCGAATACTGCGGAACGAAGCACTCCGGCATGGTCGGCCAGGTGGTGGTGCAGGAGCCGGACGAGTATGAAGCGTGGCTGGCGACCGGCAGGGCGGAGGGCTCGCTCGCGTCGGCCGGCGGCAAGCTGTTTCAGGATTTGGCGTGCAACACCTGCCACCGCCCTGACGCGCAAGGTCGTGGGCCGATTCTGCAAGGCCTGTATGGCAAGACGATCACCCTGGCGTCCGGAGAGCGTCAGGTTGTCGACGAAGCCTACCTCCGCGAATCGATTCTGAATCCCGGCGAAAAGGTGACGCAGGGCTTCCAGCCCGTGATGCCTGCGTACCAGGGATTGGTGACCGAGGACGGCGTTCTGCAGCTCATCGAGTACGTGAAGTCGCTGCAGTCCGGTGCCCTCACCGCGCCGCTCAGGCCGGCGACCGGCGGCCCCGCCGCCGGCGAAACGAGGCCCGCGCGGGGGAACGAGGTCAGGTAGTCATGTCCAGCAGTACGACGCTCCTTCCGCCGCGTCATTACTTGAACAACGGCTACGGCATCAAGTCGTGGCTGCTGACGCGCGATCACAAGCGCATCGCGCTCTTGTACCTCGCTGGCGTCACGTTTTTCTTCTTCCTGGGCGGCGCGTTCGCCGTGATGATTCGCCTCGAGCTGGCCACGCCGGCCGGCGATCTCATGACCGACGACACATACAACAAGATGTTCACCATGCACGGCGTGATGATGGTGTTCTTCTTCTTGATCCCCGCCATCCCCGGCGTGCTCGGCAACTTCTTCATCCCGATCATGATCGGGGCCAGGGACCTGGCGTTTCCAAAGCTCAATCTGGCCAGCTGGTACATCTTCATGATCGGCGCGGCATTCACCACCTACGCGGTCGTGACCGGCGGGCTCGACACCGGGTGGACGTTCTATACGCCATTCAGTACCGCTTCATCGACCAGCGCGGTGGTGCCGGCGGCGCTCGGGATTTTCATCAACGGATTTTCGGGCATCCTGACGGGGCTGAACTTCATCGTGACCATTCACCGGATGCGCGCCCCCGGTATGACCTGGTTCCGTCTTCCGCTCTTCGTCTGGTCGCAC
>Ga0111539_10011032_pt1 | contig 11368 bp, 11 predicted proteins | sample RhiMethybrSRZTD1_FD_79667 | JGI IMG/M metagenome (GOLD analysis project Ga0111539, IMG submission 79667) | Populus rhizosphere microbial communities from Tennessee, USA - Rhizosphere MetaG P. TD hybrid SRZTD1 (version 2) (version 2) | ecosystem: Host-associated > Plants > Roots > Rhizosphere >...
AGCGGGGACGACGGAGTCGACTGTCTGCGCGAGCGGTTTCTGATGGAGGCTCAGACCTCCCGCCGCAAGAATCAGTGTGGCGACGAACACGCGTCCGGGGCGCATAACGGCTCCTTCGAAAGGGAGCCCACAGGATAGCGCGTCGAGCCGACGCGTCTGCTTCGCTGACGTGTCGTGCTAGACTGGAGTGTCCTGGGCGTTCGTATCGGCGCTCTGGATCCTTCCTCGTGCCGGCGTAGCTCAGTTGGTAGAGCAGCTGATTCGTAATCAGCAGGTCACCCGTTCAAGTCGGGTCGCCGGCTCCAGATTCCTTAACAAAATTAACAGTGTCGAGTATCTCGTCTGGTGCTGACACCCGTTTGACACCCAAGTTGACACCCTAGGCGTCTTTCGCCAATTGCAGCACGCTCTCCATGTGCTTCGCAGCGCGCGAGGCCGTCTGCTGTTGAAGGTGCGAGTACAGATCGGCGGTGACGCGCAGCTCTGAGTGTCCGAGAAGCATCGACACTTCGACGAGCTCACTGCTCAGGACGTCGAGGCGATAAAAGCGCACCGCGACGCATTGCTCGCGCTTGTGAAGTACGACGCTCCCGAGGTGGTCCAGTGAATAGGCTGCGACTGCAACAGTAGAGAACAAGCGCAGAACAATGCCGTTTGCTAAAGGTCAGAGCGGAAATCCTGGCGGGCGACCGAAGGGACGCCAGAACAACACGACGGTCGAAATCCGCGCGCTCGCGCAAAGCCTCTTCGACAAGGAGTACTGGGATCGCATCAAGGCCCAACTCAAAGCCGGTACGCTGCACCCCTCAATTGAGGCCCGATTACTCACGTACGCCTATGGCGAACCGCGTCAGGAGCAGCCAGGGGAGAAGGTTGTTGTGAACGTGGGATTCCTGTCAGCGATGCCCCATAAGGCTGCTCTGGAGCCGCCAGACACCTCAAAGGATACCGTCGAAGTCATGACCCTCCCGGCGAGTCGTTCACTCAGGTAGAGGGGTATCGACTCTGAGCTGAAATACGCTTCCCAGAGCACGTCCTTCGCTCCTGGCACACGATCACCCTGGTCTTCCATAATCAGCATTATGCGACGTTGATCCGTCACTTACGGGTGGTTTTTCGCTCGTAACTGCTGATACTTTCGTGGCGAAAGTCCCAAAAGTTTTCGCTTTTCTCGATTATGTCAACCAGAGATTCGACGCCGCGACGTTTTAGGGCCAGCATTTTCGTTTTGACCCACCTCGGTGTTTCCTCTGCCCTTCCCGACCGAAGCACGCGTCCGTTCAACACGTCTGTAGTGCGGTGAATTACTGCCGCTGTCCGAGATCTCTGGAGCACTCGTCGGGTTGTCCGACGAGGACCTACACGCGGCTTGCGAGCTTCGAAATGGATCCTGTGTGCATTTCGACTTTTCAGTAGGCACACCCTCGGTAGGCGAACTGCAAGGCCTGGCATACCTGTTAGCGAGATTCGGCAACGCAGTCCGGCAGCGGGCGGTGAGGACCGAGGTCCGGATGTCCGGACCCCCGGCCCTCGGATCCCGCCGCGAATCAATCGAACGCGAAGTTTGCGTTCATGAACACCGCGTGTGCCTGGTACTGGTCAGCGCCGGTCGAGAAGCGATAGCCGAAGTCCAGTTTGGAACCGCTGCTGAGCCGGTAAATGAAATCCACGAGGAAAAGCTGCGAAGACCGTCCACTGTCGTCCTCCGATTTCAGCGGTTCCGAGTGCAGTACTTGCCCGCCAAGGGCGACGCTATTCGTCAGCCTCCCCTCGACCGCGCCGCCCAGCGTCATGTCCCAACGGAGGGCCCGCTCGTTCACGGCGTCGGCTAGGAACTGAAGCTCATCGTCGAGCGAAGGAATGTGGGTATCGGATCCGAGCACGATGCCGCCGAGGGTTGTGGTGATGCGGCTGAAGTCCTTCCGGAACGAGGCCCAGGGACCGCCCCCGTAGTCGAGCGCGTCGATGTCGAGTCCCGCTGACTTCGAAATCATCGCGTTAAAGTAGCCGTCGGCGCCAACGCGCCACTCTGTCGTCTGGCCTAGATGCTTCCAGTACGGGTGCGCGTTGATGCCGCTACTGAACGACTTGGTATTCGCCGTATCGTGCAACTTTGCATATCGCCCTTCGAACGCGACGATGTTCCACCTGAACAAGCCCTGGATGGCATCGCCGGACGACTGGTCAACATCGAAGGACTCGAACTCAAGGCGCCCACCGATGTCGCCGCGCCCGCTGGCCAGCACGGTGGACACCAGGAACTGCTGCGAATGATGCTGGGCCACGTCGATGCCGGTCACGCTCTCGGTGAGGCTTGCCGGAAACAGGATCGCGAGCACTTGTTGCGCGTTCTGCTCGACGAAGTCATCGAACGCCGTCCTCGTGCCGGAGAAGACGAGCGGTGCGATGCCACTGCGGGTGCGCGTCGACGCGAGAGAAAACGCCACGATGTCGCCGTCGGCGAAGTTCGTGGTGTTGCGGTCGCTGTCGATGATGGTCGCATCGATCCGGCCGCTGAACAGGTTATCGAAAACATGCTGCTGGTTTCCCGACACCTCGCGGTGCAGATTCAGGATGGCGTCGCCCAGCCCGTTGACTTCCGTCAACTGACCTCGAGCCGGCGTTGGGGCCAGCAACTGGATGGCGACCGCAAGGGGCAGTGCATTTGAGATGAATCGGCGCATGGATCACCTTTCTTCGAAAAAGGAACACCTGGGTGTCTCGTTGGAGATTACTCGGGGGGTGTCCACGAACAGCCGCGATCGACGCGGCAGACCAATGCCACTCGAAAACCAGTGAACTCGTCGAACGCCGTCGGTTCGGCCTCCTCACGGTTGGCAGCGCGCAGTACCTGTGAGGCGAAGGACTTCAACTGCTTTGCCGATCCTCCGCGAATCGCTCGTTTGCCCGTGCCGTTTTCGTCATCGGCCTTCGCGGCCACGTACGGATAATCGAGCTTCAGGCTTCGCGTCCACTCACGGGCGTTGCCGGCCATGTCGGCGAGACCATATGCGCAGGATGGACACTCGATCGACCCGACCCTCTTGAGGGTGTCAGTGTTGAAATTGGGATACCGTGTGCTGAAGTCCTTGCCCCACGGATACATCCCGGTCTTGTCGAACCGGGCTCCCTTTTCCCACTCGGCCTCACTCGGAAGGTCGATCGTCCATCCCGCATCCAGCAGCCGTCGCAGATCGCGCGGCGTCTGAGGACTCGCGCGGAGACGCTGATCAAGCCATTGCGCGTACTGTTTCGCCTGGTACCAGGTCACGCCGACAACCGGGAAATTATCGACGGCTGGACCGAGGTTGGCGGGCGTGCAGCGTTCGTCGGCTTTGTCGACGCAGCGCCGGTACTGGCCGGCGGTTACCTCGTACTGGCTCAGATAAAAAGCGGGAAGCGTGATGTGCCGTGGTCCCGCAGGCAAGCCGCCTGACGCGGGCCATCGCGAGTCTCTGTCGTTGCTGCCCATCTCGAAGTCGCCGGCCGCAATCAACCGGAACGTGAGTAGTTGATCGTCCCTGGGCGAAAAGTTCGCTGCCAGCAAGATGTTGGGCCAGACGTGCGGCTTGCTGCCGTTGGCCGGGTCCGGCGACGACTTCACAAGCGTCGCGGCCTGATTGACGTCGATTGCGACTGCGCGGCCGATCTTCGCATCGCCGTCCCCGCTGTTGACGATGCCGACGAGTCTCAGCTTGCCGTCCGCCTCACGAAGGAACAGAGGGCCGCCCGACACGCCCGAGCTGACGGACCGATCCATCACGAGCCCGGACGGCGACGGTCCTTGGAAACGGCCTTCGTACCGGCAGAACCCGGACGCGCCTTGCGCGGGATACCCCCACGCGACGAGCGGCGCATCCATTGCCAGCTCGCCGGTAAACGGATCCTCGGGAACGACCTCCGCAGGAACAGGGGCATTGACGCGGAACAGGGCAAGATCCACGTCCATCGGAAATCCAAACACGTTTGCGTCGGTCCATGGCACCAGGATGCTGCGATCCCTCGCCACGGCGAACGAGACGGAGATGCCCTTGCCCGAGTCCTGCACCACGTGCTTGGCTGTCAGGACGATGGCGTACGTGCTGCGGCGGACGATGACGATGCCCGTGCCCGAGGGGAGAGGAGGTTCGCGGACGATCCGAACCAGGGACGCCGGGACATCGGTCGACGTGCAGTTGGCGGATTGACCGGCGCTCTCCCGAGGGAAGAGCCATGACACGATCACCAGCAATGCGATGGATCCCCAACCGCGCCACGTTTGCGTGGCGAGTCCCATCCTGCGCGGCGAGTTGCGTCCTGTGCTCATAGGGCCTCACTCGGCCTTGGCCAACCGCTATACAGCCACAGCGCCGCCACGATCACGTATGCCGCGGCGGCGACGACGGCCGTGCGCGTGACGAGGATCGTATCGAGCAGGGTCAGGCGCCGATCGACACCATCGACCCGAACCGCGGTGGCCGTACCCCGAATCGAAAACTTCAGCGCTGATTCTGCGTCGTCGCGACCAAGGTTCAGGCTTGTGAGGGTGAACCCACAGGCGTCGCATAACGCCAGATCGTCACCACGAGCGATGGGAAGGGCCCGGAGATCCGGATGCCCGGGATACGTCAGCGTGCCGGTGACCGCAGTGGACGTGACGAGATCGACGGTGTCATCGTGCTGCACGAGGGATTGAGTCGTCAGGGGGACGTCGAGATCCGAACGGAAGATGGAACCGCCCTTTCCGTCACCCGGTGGAAAGAGGACCAGTTTCAGCCCGCGCCTGCTCTCGCCTTTAACAAGGCGGAGCCCGTCCTGGTCGGCAATGGCGGCCAGGTATGTCGTAATGCCGTACGCGCCGTCGGGGAGCGGTGTCCCCTCGAGGCCCGCGTATTGACTCTCAATCGTGAATGGCGCCGTGGTGAGCGTGAACTCGAAGGCCGCTCTGCGCGAGACCTCGAAACGGACAGCGGGACGCGTGCTGCCATAAGTCTCGACGAGGATCTGATCGCGAGGCTGCAGCGTCACTCGGCTGAGAGTGCCAATCTCGCGGCCGGCCATTTGTTCGAGCGGCCGCAGCTGGACCTTTGAGCCGGGTACGTCCGGATTGCAACGGAGGCGGACCGCACCGGTGTGGGACGTGCCTCCGTTCGTGGGCTCCAGGCGCACCGGAGGCACTGAGATGATGCCGCAGTCCTCGATGATCAGGTGCGATACCAGCGTCGAGTTGTTGAGCAACTGGACCGGCGCGTCGCCGCCGACGGTGAACGACAGCGTACGTGCCGCCGCATTGACCTGCACATCCGTGTCAACACGAATCGACAATGCGACGAGAACCGCACCGATGAAGAACATCAGCGGCAGCACTGCGTAGCCCATAGTGGGCAAGTCCACCCACAACTGGCGTGCCCGCACAGCGCGCCGATCTGCGGCGGTCGCGTTTTTTCCGAAGCCAGTCCGCCACAGTTCCAGCACAAAGTTCATGAGCTCCCGCTCGCTGCTGGCCTTGCCGCGTTTCGAGAGCGGCCGCTCCGGATTTCTCGGTCTTACCTGCAGTTCGGCGAGCCAGGGTGGGGCACCCTTCCACTCGCCGGCAACGATCAGCGGCATGACTTTGAGGCCCTCGAACTTCCGGCGCTCGAGCAGCCGCGGGACTTCCTGTTCAAGGATGAACGGCGACTTGAGAAAGTTCTCGGACACCAGCAGAACGGCGATGTCGGCCTGAGCGATCGCTTTTTCGATTTCGGGGTTCCATTCGCTGCCGGCGTCGATGCGGTCGTCCTCCCAGACATCGATCTGTCCCGGTAGGGCGCGCAGATCGGTGACGAGACGCTCTTTCCATCGCCTATCCGCGTGGCTGTAGCTGATGAACACGCGAAGGGGCGCGGCGCTCATGACGGGCCGAGCGTTCGACGATGGTAGAAGCGGACGACCATCTGCGGCTGGCCTGGAAAATCGGCGGTCAGCAGAAGGCGATACCAGCCATCGTCCTGTCCGACCGTCCAGATGATCGTTGACAGGCCACCGCCCACGGCAGTGAGCGACTGCTTCAGCAAGGGCGCACCGCCCGCATCCGCGGTAATCGACGCCTGCACCGTGGTCGACGCGTTGGTGGTGAACCCGAAACGATATCCGGTCACTTGTGCTGCCTGCGTCGAGGTGCGCAGCACCGCAGGGGCAACGATGCTGCTGCCGCCGCTGATGATGGGTCCATCCGCATCGAGCCGGACAACCAGCCCGATATCGCCGAGCCATTCGGTCTTGCTACCGACGCTGTCGGGGGCACGAGATAACTGATAGTTGTAAACTCCTGCCATCACGTCGGCCGGCCAGGAGAATTCGTTCAGTGCTCCTGGTTTCCATTTGATGAGAGACGACGCCACCTCGTCGAGCACGTAGTAGCCGTTCCGCGAACGGAACTGCCGCAGCCTGACGAATGCGGTTTGCTGATCGCGAGGGATGAAGAAACGAAGCGAGAGCGTCTTCGGCCAATCCGCGAACGCGTCCGTCTGCGTGACTGTAGCCAGGGCCGATACAAGCGTGAGGGCGTTGTCGTTCTTCGGCTCGAGGATAAGGCCTTCGCGGTACCGACCGCTGTCGCGCAACTGACGAGCCAGCGTGGATGGCAACTGAACCAGCACGGGATGGCTGGCGAGCACGAACAGCAGCGTCAACGCGGCAAAGAATCGCGTCGTTGGATGCACGCCGCGATGCATCTGAGATGTTCGGTAGAGTTCGGCAGACATACAGTTCGGTTTGTGGAGTCGGATCTGGCTGAAGCGTCGCCTTGGGCGAATACTCTACGCTTTGTGATGAGATTTAGTTAAGCGGATTTGATTCTGGAACGTGTGAAATGAATCGTCGGCGACGCGATCTAACTCAGCCATGTGGCGCTCTCCTCATCGTTATGATGCCGGTCGGACGGCTCTACACGGCGGTCGACGGAGGCGGTCATCCAGCGTCGCGCTGCCACGACGCCGACCCGCACATGTTCAGCGGCGTCTGGTCTCAGTCGCCAATATTGCGTCCCAGTAAAACTATGGACGTTGGCATAGTAGGTGGCCGTAGGCGAGTGACACGTCGCTTACTCAGATAGTCAAGCAGCGTGGCCTCTAGAACAGGCGCCGGCCAATCCGAACATGCAGCGTGGATGATTGGACATTCTCGATCCGGCCTTCTAGCTCGACGCCGGCAACCGTCACGCATCCCCAACTCGCGCCGAAGCCCCTACAAGGCGTACTGGCCGCGGCTGCGGTTCTGTCTCCCACTCGAATTAGACCGACTGAAGGCGCGTCCGATCATCCCACTTGCCCATTGCGGAGCACTCGGGAGGCGCGTGTCAAATTAGTTGCTCTTAACCCGCTTCGGGCGGACGTAGGTGCGAAACAGCAAATCATTGCCCTCGCTCTCAGCGCTGCTACCGTTCATGAACAGCTCGCCGCCCGGATACTGATCGTTGTTGGAAAACCAAAACCCCGGATTGAAGAAGTTGTCCTCACTTTGGCCGTGAATGCCGATGGCGTACTCATCTCCTACGTCAACAAAGATCTTTGCCTTAGTCAAATCGAAGGTGTTCCATCCCGACTGGAGTACTGCCGTAGTAGTCCATATAGGTGCGCCGGTTTGCCAAGGCGATCCCAATGTCACAGACAACTCAGTGACGCTGACTTCACCGAGCGAAGGGCTGTTAGCGACAAACAGATCGAGCCGTGTTAGCTGTCCGGCAATTCCTGCTGTGACCCCTTGCTGCCATCGATAGGCCGCGGAGCCTCCGTTAATCGTGCTGCTGAGGGTGCCTGGGTTGAATTGGTCCAATATGGGTTTGCCAGTCGCTTCGGGAGGAGACCCGACCGCTGACGTTGTCGCGATCAGTACGGACCCCAGAGCTAACGCACCCGCGAGAGCGATTGCACGCCATTGATTCATAAGTGCCTCCGTTCAGGTGGAGCGGCTTGTACCGTACGGATGAGTTTCTGGGCAAGTGGAATCGCGGAATCGCGAATCGCTACATGGTGGATGGCGCCCGTCGGGGACCGAGCCGACTGCTATCGGCGACGCGATCACGATGGTCACGCCCTCGTGGGTATTGGGAATTCGAAACTAGCTGGCGGACTTTCGCCCCTCGTTGGAAACCACTTACGCCGTTTCGCTTTTTCCAGAATCGCTGTAAAAGACTGATCGCGGCAGGCGAAAGTGTCCGCCAATCCGGGGTGTTTCGCCGGTCAACGTCGCATAACCGTGATTATGTGAAACTGCACGATCGCGTGCCAGCCGCAAGGCACGTCACTGTGGGATGAAGATCGCGACTGAGGCCTCATCACGAGTCCGTTCCTAGGGCCAGAGTTTTCCCTTTTGACCCGCCCTGGTATTTCCACTGGCCTAGCGAGATAACAAGCCGCTCTCACCGGGAGCGCTGAAAGTTCTACGAGGAACAGTTAGCAATCTTCGCTGACCAGCGAGCGCACATGCGCAACACGATTGCAAAGTGGTGGACGTTGATGGAGGAACGTCAGTGATCCTCGTCGCTGTCGCGGGTGCTGGCGATCACGACGTCAAATCGCGACCGCTCGAGAGCCGGCGGCTCGTCGCCTTGCCAATACCGGCAGTCAGGGTTTCTGCACTGCGTGCCTGGCCAAGTGCAGCCGTCGTGACCCTCTGGCTGGTCGGGATGTTCTTCGCAGACGAAGCCTTCCAGGCAGTGGCAGGGCATAGGCTGATCGTAGCGGAATTGCGCAATGGACTTTGATCCGTGCGAGTCACACTGGCGTAAAAGGGCACCTGAGCTCACGCTGCTCGAGACCTGCTGGCAGATGAAGAGTCCAAGCGGCCGCGTGCTTACGTGTGGTGTATTCAGAACGGTCGCTGGTCTCGAAGTGCGGTGCGGGTACGGCCATGACTTGATTCGCTCGCAGTACGTTTCAGAAGTCGGAGCAGGGCGAACGCTCGCGACGAATTGGAAAACCGCAGCATTGCAGAAGGGCTTCGCGGAGATTGTGTGAGGCACATACGGCCGACAATCTCGAAGTGGCGGACGCTGATTGAAAGCGACCGTACACGCTGAGTGGCTAAATGACAAAGACCAGGTTGTTAAAAACCTGAACGACGCGTTGAGTATCGCGACGACTCTTACGAGGAGTTGGTTTCGCGGCCATTCTTGCGCCGTTAATCAACTTGTCCCACGCATCTTCAGGGGGTTATACGGTGACTGTCTGTTTAGGCAATTTCGCCCTGAATTCGAATTGTGGACCATCGAAAACTTTAAGCGTCATGCCTCAGTGGTTTCGGAGAGAGGAGTACCTGGCGAAGACGATCGATGGGGTGGTTGTGTTTGATGCAGCACTACCGCATGCCGACACGCCTACTCGACTGGTCTGAAAACGCGCTCGTGGCGCTTTATTTCGCCGTTTCATCTGACGCCGCGGAGGACGGCGAATTATGGGCCCTGCTACCGTGGGAGCTCAATGCCAAGGCGGGCGCCGGATATGGCTCTCCGATTGTTAGCGATTCGCCGCAGGTAAAATTCATGCTTCGCGAACCATACTGGAACGGGTCACCGCATGCGCTGTGTCAGGAAGTCGGACTCATAAGCGTTGTACGGAGTCCCGTCGCAATTGAGCCGCGATGGGTGTTTCCGCGAATGGCCGCCCAGGCCAGCACCTTCACGATGCACCCCACTCCTCAAGAGGGTCAGGGAATCACCGACGTTCTGACCGATTCGAAACATCTCGTTCGCTACGTTATTCCTAGCTCGTTTAAACCAACGCTTGTGCAGCAACTCCGTTCGCTCTGTATCAGCGATCGACACCTCTTTCCGGATCTCGAGGGACTATCTCGCATGATTGTTACAGACGGACATGTCATCGGGTACGGTCCTCCAGAGCCACCTTTGTGTTCGGGCGATTACGACCTGTGAATTTCAAGGCATGAGCTAGTTGACTGAAGGGCAACTTGTACCAACAAGATCGAAGCGGGGCGAAAAAGGCTGACACCCAATCTGACACCCTAGGCGTTGGACGCGGGCCGAAAGCGGTGGACGCCACCAGACGAAATAATTCGAGAAATCATCCAATGGCGTCCACGCAAGTCCATGCACTTTCGCTTGCCGACGCTTCGTAATCAGCAGGTCACCCGTTCAAGTCGGGTCGCCGGCTCCATATTTCCAGAATCTCACATTTCGCTCACCCACATCTGTACGGTTGGCGCGCGGCGCGCAGGAGGATGCGTCGGCCCCTCTGCACACCGCGGCGCCGTGGCGCCTGCAGAAGATCGACTTCGCGCTCGCAGTCCTCGCGACCAGGCCCTTGCCGAACGCACGCAGCAGCTCGACAAAGCGGCGACGCCGATCACGAGCGCGGTAGTCGCTGCGATCGCGCGCCTTGATGCACACGCGACAACAGATTGTCGCCAGCGGCGTGAGCGCGAGCAGGACGCGGCATCGTCGCCCACAGAGTGGGCACCGCCACCATCGACGGACTCCCCCGAGGTGCTGGGCAGTCGTCTCTGGCGACCTATGACACGACGCAAGCTGCGCTGTTGCGTGACTCGCTGCCGAGGTCCCCGACCGGCGATCGACGATAGACTGCGATGATGGCTGTGGGTCGAGTCGTCTTCTTAGCCGCCGTGTGCATGGTGTGTTTGGGTGGACAGGGGCGCGCGCAGAGCGTTGCTCAAGCCGCTGGCCCTGCCGAGGGCTGGGACATCACGGTGTACCCGGTGCTCGCGTGGGTGCCGCTCGGCATCGGCATCGATGTCGACGTACCACCAATCGATGGCGGGGGGAGTGGATCGGGCCAGATCATCGATAGTCGGTTCGATGGTGCGTTCTTCGGCGGCGTGAATGCGTCCAACGGCGTGTGGCGAATCGAGGGCTACGGCATCTGGGCCGCCTTCGGCGGCGATCGGCCCGAGCGGCCGTTCCTCGTGGTCGATCTGGACCTTGTGTACGGCGATGGCAGGGTGGGACGGAGAGTCGCGCCCGACCTGTATGTGACGGCCGGCGTGCGGCGGCTTGCCCTCAAGTACGACATCACGCTGGGAGACCTGCCACACTTTTCACGAAAACCTGGCGTGTGGAATCCCCTCGTGGGGATCGGCTGGCACCGTGTGCGGCCAAACGTGGAGTGGCACGCATCCTTCGAGGGTGGCGGCTTCGGTGTCGGTGCCGACGTGGATCTTGGCGGCGCATTCCGCGTGGACTGGAAGCCCGTACGGCACTTCGGCCTTACGGCCGGCTACCACGTCCTGTACCTGAAGGTGACCGATTCAGTGGCGGGGAGGACCGTGATCGTGAAACCGACCCTGCATGGTCCGGCAGTGGGGTTCGGCTTGTACTTTTGACAGGGAGAAACTCGGCTGCGGCGCGCTTCGCCAGCAGGACCCCCGACAACAG
>Ga0111539_10011034_pt1 | contig 11367 bp, 12 predicted proteins | sample RhiMethybrSRZTD1_FD_79667 | JGI IMG/M metagenome (GOLD analysis project Ga0111539, IMG submission 79667) | Populus rhizosphere microbial communities from Tennessee, USA - Rhizosphere MetaG P. TD hybrid SRZTD1 (version 2) (version 2) | ecosystem: Host-associated > Plants > Roots > Rhizosphere >...
GCCGCCGTATGGGGTTCGCCTTTCGTTGCTGATGGAAAGGTCTATCTCACCGATGAGGACGGGGATGTCGTCGTCCTCCAGCACGGCAAAGAAAAGAAGGTCCTGGCCGAAATGAATATGGGAAGCGCGGTCTATGCCACTCCCGTACCTGCGCACGGCGCTCTTTTCATCAATAACAGAAACGAGCTTTACGCACTTGCCGTGAAGTAGCGGGAGGAGAAGTGTTGGTGGACTGGAAACACAGCAAAAAGTCCCCGACGCAGGAAGGCATGGGGTGTCGCTCCGCCGGTCTTCTTCTGGCAACGCTATTCCTCTTGATGGCCTCTACCCTTTCGGCCTCAAGCCAGGCTCCATCAACTTCTTCGGAGTGGCGGCAATTCCGGGGAAACCCACGCCTCACCGGTGTTGCATCTTCTGTTCCTCCTGAGACCCTGAAAGTGATCTGGTCTTATCAAGCGGGGGAAGCCATTTTGTCGTCTCCCGCTGTGGCGGACGGCGTCGTCTACGTTGGGGTCGGTAATGGCGATCTTATCGCTGTTGATCTTGCATCCGGGAAGCTGCGCTGGAAATACTCGACCAAAAGCTTCGTTGACGAGTCGTCTCCAGCGATAGGTTCGGGTGCGGTTTATGTTGGAGACCTTGACGGAACTGTCCACGCGGTGAATACCCGCGATGGAAAGCCGCTCTGGACGTTCAAGACGATGGGTGAGATCAAGTCCTCACCGGTGGTTGTTAACGATCGCGTGCTCATTGGATCCTATGACGGCCACCTCTATGCCCTCGATGTTCGAACAGGCGGACTGGTCTGGAAGTATCAAACCGAGGGCATGGTTCATGCGACACCCGCCATTGTGGGCGATCTTGCTTTCATCGCTGGATGCGATGAAGTCTTTCGAGCGATTCGCATAGCGGATGGGAAGCAGGCCTACGAGATAAAGATCGGCGCTTACACCGGAGCATCGGCGGTCATAGATGGCGATCGGGCATATTTCGGCACCTTCAACTATGACGTTGTCGCGTTGAACCTCAAGGACAGAACGGTTCTCTGGCGGTTCGATGATCCCGAGCGGGATTTTCCCTTCTATTCCTCGTCGGCCCTTCTCAGCGATCGGATCATTTTCGGTGGCAGGGACAAGTTCGTCCGGGCGCTCAACCGGACAACCGGGAAGGAAATCTGGAACTTTGCGACTCGTGGCCGCGTCGATTCATCTCCTGCGATAGCCGGTGGGCGCGTTTATGTCGGTTCGAGCGACGGTCGCTTCTATGTTCTGGACGCGGCAACCGGCGCGAAGAAATCCGAGTTCGATGCGGGTTCCGGAATTGTCTCTTCCCCGGCAATTGCGGCGGGCCGCGTCTTTTTCGGCTCTCAGGACGGCGTTCTTTATTGCCTGGGATAGGCGGTTCACACTCCGACGTCCGGACGGCGATGGTCTGTACACGTACTAAATCGCAAAGGCCGACTTGTTGCCCATTTCCACTCTTCCATGCGGGCACAATCATCTGCCGGTACCAACTTGGCCGTCGACCCGGAGGAACGTCTCGGATTTCGGCATACCCAGCCTAATTCCGGTACTGCGTCTGGATGCGTCGTCGAATATGAGTTAGGCCGATCCCGAATCTGCAGCCATGACGAAAAGCAACTTTGATCCGAGTTCATTGGCCCACGTGACGACCGTCGACGAGACCCAGAATCTTCCTGCAATCACGGAAGGTATCTTCATTTTTGAACTGACTGACGAGAAACTGCAGGAGATCTCAGGACACTTGCCTCAACTACGCCATCTTATCGCAGACGGAAATACGCGGGTGACTGATGTCGGCCTACAATGCTTGAAGAGATTCTCGCGGCTCGAAACTCTTGATCTTGAGTGGAGCCGAATAACCGATGCAGGTTTGTCGATGGTCGCCTCTGTGAAAAGTCTTCGCTGGGTTGACGTCGGCTTTTGTAAAGGTATTACACATGGAGGTGCGTCGGAGTTGAAGCGCGCACGTCCTGATCTGGAAGTGATTTGCGATTGGGTCTAGAATCCACGGCGTGGCACGCGAAAACGGCCTAACACGCGCTTGCAGGCCGCCCGCGCTTCGCAGTTGTCGCTGCTGCAGCGCGTCGGCTGAAGCGCAGAGTCGTTAGACGTCGCTAATGAACGCCCAAGTGAAGGTAACAATGATCCTCGATAAAGGGAATCAATTCCGCGTGTCGTTCGTCACGAGTGAGTCCGAACTGGGGATTGCTTCAGCGTCGGCGATCCTAGCTCGGGTTCAATCAGGACCAGTTTGGGACGTTGCCTCAATCGCGCCCGTGGATAACCGGTTTCCTCGACTTCATATCGAATGGCACCGGTGCAATGGATTCGTCATTCAGTGCTACGAGGACGAACTCTCTTGGAGCGACTTTCTTCTGGCTGGTCCCAGTTGTGGGCCTCCCGGGGTTGAAATCAACCTTGGGGGGCAGGCACTTGAACGATGGCCGCACGAATTGTTCGTTCCTGAGAAGCTCGCACATCGAGCGGTGGAGTACTTTCTCAACTCCGGGAAACAGGATCCGGCCTTGCACTGGGCTAGAATCGATGCCTTTCCTCGGGAAACGATTTGGGAAGGGCATAGAGGCAGAGAAGCCTGGGAACGTACGCACTGACCAACTAACCGCGACGTCTAACAAGGCGATGAACCCGTCGCCGCAGATTCTGGATCCCGATGGGCACCCGTACATGTTTATAGGACCTGTTGGGGGTCGCTGACATTGAAATATGTGACCGATGGGAAATAAGAATTCTTTGCTCATTGTTGCTGGATTGATATTTCAAGGTGTCCTTAGCCATGCCATTTACGCACAGGAGCCATGTGCCGGAATAATCGGAAGAATCACTACGGAAGATGGTGCTCTCGTGCCGGGAGTGATCATTACTATAAGGAGCAAAGACACGAAGAAAACTGAGAGTGCAAAAACCGATAGTGAAGGTCAGTACGCTTTGTGCCTCCCCCCTGGCTTATATGATGTCCTAATGAATGAGGCTGCTTTTCGCCGCGCAGAAAGAAAGAAAATTGTGGTAACTCAATCCGGGAGGCCAACTGTGGATTTTGTTTTGAAACCTGGTAAGCCGATCAAAATTGATCAGGATCACCCTTAGTTTTCGCCTAGGCGGACTCCCGAAACGGGTCGCGAGGACGAGAAACGTGTTGTAGAGTTGGCGGTCGAGTTGACTGAATGCCGACTATCCGCGACATCCCGGGACCGTACCGCATCTATTTCTACAGCTTCGATTGCAATGAAGCGCCGCACGTTCATGTTCGTCGGGAACGAATGACCTGTAAATTCTGGCTGGAGCCCATCGAGCTTGCAAGCAATCACGGTTTCAGCGCTCGCGAGCTAAATCAGATCCGTGCGATCATTGAACGAGAATTGAGCAAGATTCAGGAGGCTTGGAATGAGCATTGCGATTAACGCCGATGCTCGGGTGAAGACAGTAACTGTTACGGATGATTTGATCACGTTTCATCTTGTCGATGGGCGAGTCATCAGCGTTCCGTTGGTATGGTCGTGGCGACTAAGTGACGCCACGCCTGCTCAACGCAACAACTATGAAATCATCGGTGATGGCCAGGGGGTGCATTGGCCCGACGTTGACGAAGACCTGAGTGTCGAGGGCATGTTTAACGGTGTTCCTGCACGTCGACCGAAGAAGTAGCCCACCGGCCTGCTAACAATGCGCTGAACCCGACAAGCCGCGCAAGCGTTGCGGCTTGTCGGTTAGCGCAAAGCCGTTAGCCAGTCCACTATGGCACGAGCGACTGAACTGCGTGGCATTGTTAAGGCGAGGTTCTACCCGTTCGCAGAATCCCAAGGGTTCGTTCGGGCGAAATCGAGCAACTCGCTTTACGCGACGTTCCGACGCGCTCGGCCTGACGGCATCCATGTCTTCGATATCCAGTGGGAGAAGTACGGTAGTCCTAGCTTTGTTCTAAACTTTGGTGAATGCCCCGTCACTGGCGTGGACATGATCGACATTGGTCACGTGGAAGCGGCCGACGTTCTTCCTGGCTACTGCAGACGAGGTGGGCGCCTCCAGCGCGCAAGAGGGCCATTGGGCTGGTTCAAGCTGCGGAAGCCTTGGCGCGAGGTAGTGATGTCATTCGAGTGGCACTATCGTCCTGAGGACGTGGTTCAACAAGCGATCGACTGGTTTCCCGAGGTTGAAACATGGTGGGCACACAAGCTTGAAGGACCACATATCTACATCCCCCGCCAAGCTGGCTAACACGGGCATGCAGTCGACGGCGCACAAGACTGTGACTTCAACCGTTAGGTGGAAGCGTGCGCGTTTGACAGGCGCTGCACCCGTCGGTGCCGCAAGAGTTGCGAGGACCGACGACAGGTTTGGTGGCTGGATCGCGCCCCTGGAGGGCGTTTGAAGATAAGGAGACGACGCATGCGCACCTTCAATGTAATTGTCGAGCGCGATCCTGATACGGGCCTATTCGTCGGATCGGTTCCAGGTTGGCCGGGGGCTCACAGTCAGGGTGCCACCCGCGATGAACTCGACATTAATCTTCGAGAAGTGATCGCAATGCTTCTCGAGGACGGCGATCCAAAACTGGAATCTGAGTTTGTAGGGCTTCAGACCATCCAGGTCGCGTAAGCGTGGGCTCGCTGCCGGTGCTGAAGCCCCGAGAAGTGGCCGCTCTTTTGGGCCGCCTTGGTTTCGAAGAGGTAAGACAACGTGGGTCGCATCGGCAATACCGCCATCTCAGGACGGCGTTCTTTATTGCTTAGGGTGAGTTTTCACCACGACGCTGCGATCTTCGGGTAGCACCAGTTCGTTGCCTTTTTCAGGAACCTTTTCAGCGGGCATTCCTGCATTCCATGAAGGGATTGGAGTATGTCCTGCTTCGTAAAGAGACTCCATCGGACTCCAAAGCTTGTCCACGTGGCCATCGAAGACATCTCCGATCAAGACGTCGGTTACGGTGCCTTGAAGGTCCGGGAATTTCTTCACAAATCCACCAAAGCTGAATCCGTCGTAGTACTCGCAAACGAGCCGGCGCATCCGGTCCACTCCCTTATTGAAGTGGTCCTCCCACTTGCCAAGTTGTGATCCGGAAGTATCGCCGTTACGCAGGCCTTCTGCGATCGCGTCCGCAGCGAACTCTCCGGACCTCAATGCCAGTAGAACGCCCGACGAATACAGCGGGTCGAGGAATCCAAAGGCGTCGCCGATCATGACCCATCCGTCTCCTGCGATCCGAGTCGCCCTGTAGGAATAGTCCTTCGTCGCAAAGTATCCGGCCACACGTTTGGCTGTCGAGACGCGTTCCTTGACGCTCGGGCAGAGTTCGACCTCCTCGTCGTAGGTTTTGGCGTACTCCCCGCGGCCTTTGAACAGGTAGTCGAAGGGCGCAACGACGCCAACACTGACGATGTTATTGTGCAGAGGGATGTACCAGAACCATCCGTTCTTACTGACCGTCTGAATAACAATCGTCGCGCCCGCGTCCTTTCCCGAATCACGATAAGCGCCTTCCCAATAAGTCCAGATTGCGCCTTTGTTGAGGACAGGATCCCAGACCCGCAGCCGCAAACGATTCTGCAGAAGCCCGATCTGGCCGCTGGCATCCACCACGACCTTCGCTCGAACCTCCTGAATCGATCCGTCTTCGGTCTTGATGGTCACACCAACCGCTCGGTCTCCTTCGAAGAGCACGTCCATCACGCGCACGCCCTCGTGGGCCTGGACGCCGTGCTCCCGCGCGTTGTTCAGCATCATGTGATCGAATTCGCTTCGGACAACCTGCCAGGTTTGTGAACATTCGTGTGGCTTGTTATCCCAGAAGTAGAACGGCGCGGACTGCTTACCACGAGAGTTGACGAATTGGACACTGTACTTCCTGGTGAAGTGGCTATTCTGCATTTTGGGCAGCATGTTCAGCCGCTTCAGGACCCAATAGGTTTCCGGGATCAGGGACTCCCCGATGTGAAACCGGGGAAAATGCTCCCGCTCGAAAAGCTGGACCTGGTAGCCATGCTGGGCGAGAAGCGTCGATGCGGTTGATCCGGCGGGACCACCGCCAATCACAACAACGTCAGTGCTGACAGGAATCACTACTTTCCTCCTTCGACAACAAAGCGCCGCGCCTTCATCTCGAATCGCGGCAGGGTCCCCTTCTCGACGATCCGGACCGGCACGGTGAGCCCAAGCGCACTTCGCAGTTGTTTCACGAGCTTTGCAGACGCCGCACCAGAGTCTCCTCCGGCAACAACCTCAATTTCAAGCGACAAGGTTCTCATGGCGCCGGACTGTGAAACGGTAGAACGAAACTCAATGATTTCGGGAATCGCCCTCACCACGGATTCCACACTTGTCGGATAGACGTTAACACCTCGGATATTCACCATGTCGTCGGCTCGAGAAAGAATTCCCCCTTCGAGGCGAGCCCACGTCCGGCCGCAGATGCAGGTACCGGCACGTTTCACAACAATATCTCCGGTGCGGTATCGAACAACGGGGCTGGAGGTGCGGCCAAGGTTGGTTACGACCAGTTCTCCCCGCTTCCCATCCGGCACTCGACTTCCACTGGAATCGAGGACCTCGCAGATGAATTCCGCTTCGTTCAGGTGAAGGAATCCCGGGTTTTCCCAACATTCGAAACTGAGCGGGCCGGTTTCAGTCAGGCCATGATGGTCAATGACTCGAGCTCCCCAGGCCCGTTCGATACGCTCGCGCGTTGAAGGAATGCTGCCACCCGGTTCTCCGGCCACAATCAGCACACGAACATCAGTTTCCGAAAGCGGCCCCTCTGCGGTTTCATCGTTAGCGGCAATTTCTGCCAGCCAGAGTGCGTACGTGGGAGTGCAGCAGATGACGGTTGCCTTGAGGTTCCTGATCAGTTCGAGCCGTACCGAACTCGACATCCCTCCGCCCGGAATACAATGAGCGCCAATTTGAGCGCCGGCTTCGAATGCCGACCAGAACCCAAGAAAAGGCCCGAAAGAGAACGGAAAGAAGATACGGTCACCGGCGCCGACACGTGCTCCCCGGAAAACCGCTTTCCAGCATTCCTGAACCCAGTCCCAGCTTTCGTTCGTGTCCAGCCAGCGCAAGGGAGAGCCCGTGGTTGAAGACGTTTGGCAGTAGCGGGTGTAGCTTCCAATCGGCTCGGTGAGATTCGAACCGAAGGGCGGATGCTCCGCCTGATCTGCAACGAGTTCACCTTTCGCGGTAAGAGGCAGGATTTCAAGATCCTGAGGAACGCGAATCGACGCAATAGAAACGCCGGCTGCTCGAAGTTTCCTCGTGTAGAAAGGATTTTTGCCGTCAATCGACGCAAGCAGTTGCTTGAGCCGACTGGACTGATGCGCCTCCAGCGCAGGGCGGTCAAGGGATTCCAGTGTAGAACTCGCGAAGTCCTGCTTCATGAATTCTGATCACCTTCAGGCGCTACTTGAAAGTGCGACAGAATTTGCGCAGGGATCGGAACAGCCTTCATGGGCTCGTCAGGTTTCCGTGAGACGCAGATAATGGTCATCGTTCCCGCTGCGACCCTGGTTCCATCGGAGCTGAGCAGGCAACTGTAGCGGATTCGCTTTTCGGCAATTTCGACGATCCGAATGTGCGCCTCGAATTCCTGTTCGAAGACCAGCGGTCGAAAGTATTCGAAGGAAGCGTTCACGCGGGGCCAGCCGATGTCGGAACTGCGCTGGGCGATGGTCAATCCCGCGTCTCGCCACAGCGCGTGCTCTGCCTCCTCCATATAGCGGAAATACGTACTGAAATGAACGATGCCCGCCGCATCGGTTTCATAAAAGTGAACTCGCCGCTTCAAACGGAATTCGAAAGACAAGACTGCTCCTCGGATATCACGTGTAACGGATGCCGGTATGCTGGGGGAGAAAAAATCGCGGAAGGAGGGAATCGACGCGCAACAACCCTTCGCGAGTCAGGGACACAATCTCCTCAGTCGCTTTGTCAAGATAGCCCTCATCATTCAACGATTGAAGTTGAGGGCTGAACCGCTGCAGAACCTGTGCGTCGTACTTGTCGCGGAAGTATCCGGGATGAAGCGAGCCTCGCTTGAGCTGAAGGATAAACTCCCGGATCATCCGTTCCTCGTCCGTCGGCCGATAGGCGCGGCTGAGAGGTACACGGCCTTCGCGAACCGAGCCATTGTAAGCGTCCCATGAATCCAGGTTCTGGACATGAACGCCGCTGATGTGACCGAAGGAAGCGACGCCGAGCGCGAGCATATCTGAACCCTGCCACAGGCGGTCCGTGTAAATAAATCTGGTTTTAGCCGGATTCCGGACCGCGGTATACGCGCTTCCAATATGGTATCCAGCCTCCTGCAGACGCGCGAATGCCTGTTGAACCCAGCGGCGCTTGGTTGCCCACGTGGCAAGGGGCTGGTTGAACTGCCCTGAACCCGTGAGAACGTCTTTGCTGATCGTCGTGTTATAGGGCAGCTCCATCTGATAAATGGTGATGCTGTCCGGTTCCATTTCGACTGCTTTGTCAACGCATGCCGCCCAATTTTCTTCCGATTCTCCGAGCATTCCGGCGATGAGATCGACGTTGATTTGTGGGAAATTCAGCTTCCGCGCAAAGTCGTAGGAGCGAAAAATTTCGGCGGATCGGTGGGCTCGTCCGTTCACTTCGAGGATCGCGTCGTCGAAATTTTCGATGCCTAGGCTGAGACGAGTGACACCCATTTGATGAATCGCAGACAGTTTGTGTTCTGTCAGGGTGCCGGGCTCGCACTCGAAGGTAATTTCCTCAGCATCTTTCCACGGCATTAACCGAGTAAGGCGTGAAACCAGGCTCTCCAGCTGCTGGGTGGATAAGAACGAAGGAGTTCCGCCGCCAAAGTAGATGAAATTCAGCGGCCTGCCGGAGTATGCCGGGAGATTCGTGTAGAGCTCCAGTTCTCGAACCAGCGTGTCGAGATAAAGGTTGATCTCGTCGGAGTTTTTGTCGGTGTACACCCGGAAATAACAAAAGTGACAGCGCTTACGGCAAAACGGAATGTGAAGGTACATGCCGAGAGGAACTCCCGGGACCGGTTTTGCGTGCATCGCGGGAACTGCCGCGCGCTCAATGTCTTCCTTCGACCAGACGGAAAACGGAGGATAGTTGGCAACGAAGTAACTGCCGACTTCCGTTTCCTCGTGGACACCGCTAGTTGGATCAAGTTTCATTGGGCAACGATTATAGACGGTCAGCGGAAGGGATTGAAACCACCGTCGGGGGAAGGCGGACAAAATGGGGGTGGCGGCCCGCTGTAGGCGCGGTCTATGACCGCGCATTTGCCCAGTCGCTTGCGACGGTTGCGCGGTCATAGACCGCGCCTACAGCTTTTCTAAAAGTTCAGCCGGGTATTGATCGTAAACGTGCGATTTCCTGTTTTGTTCTGGATGCGTCCGAAGTCTGAGGAATTGATGTTCACGGTTGGGTTGGCCCAATTCGAGTGGTTCAAGGCATTGATGGCGTCTACCCGCAACTCGAATTCTTTGCTCTCGGTGATTTTGAAGCGCTTGATCAGATTCATGTCCAGAGTGAAGCTGGAGGGCCCGGTAATCCAGCGTTTGCCGAGCGTGCCGAGTTGTCCGGGTTCCGGATTCACGAGAACCAGATTACCCTCAGCGTCCCGAATGGCCAAGTTCGTACACAACTGGTCCAAGCCCTGAGCCGTGGTGATTCTGCTGCAACCTGGATCCGAATCGGAAACCAGTCCCTGAAAGTATCGTGCGCCCGCGACGTCGGTGGCGGGCACCACCTTCCCAAGGTCTTTGGGAAATGCCCCGACAAGATTCGGCGTGTTGGAGGTCGACGTACTGAACGTTGCCAGGTCCGTGTTGCCACTGCGCGGGATTGCCGTAATGTTCAACGGCGAGCCCGAAGTCCAGTTGCTGATCGCGCCAAATTGCCACCGCTCGAGCACGCGCGCCAGCCAGCCTGAGCTATTCGTAAACAACAGCTTGTTTGGTCCAAAAGGCAGTTCGAATGTGCCATTGGTCCGAAAACTGTGCCTGCGGTCGAAACCGAGCAGGGTTTTCTCCATCCGGCGGTTGTTGACATCGCGGAAATTGCTGCCGTCGTCCGTGGAATCCTCTCCGATCGACTTGCTCCACGTATAAGAAGCCTGGAACGTCAGACCGTGCGACAGCCGCTGGGTAGCCTGCAGGATAAGCGAATGATACGTGGAGTTGCCGCCATTCGCGTTCAACGTCACGTTACTGAACTGAGGATTTTCGACGAAATAGTTTTCCGGCAGCCCCGCGTTGCGCAGGATGCCGCCGTTTTCATTCGTAAAGGCGTTCGTCGTGTTGAAGAAGTTCGCCAGCGTGCCGACGGCTCCGTTCGCGATGCTCGCCCGCGTGTTCGTGAACGCACGAAGAGCGGCAGAGCCGGTTCGGTTGACACCATCGACCACTCCAAACCCGGTGACATTAAGGCCCATGAGCATTTGATTGAACAGCGCCGCGTCTCCTCCGGCCTGAGTAATCCGGAACGCATCGACAAACGCCGGATTGCTCGGGGCCTGCCATTGGTTCAGCGGTATTTCATCGTAAAGCTTGGTGCCCTTGCTGCCGACATAGCGGACGTCGAGCGTGAGATTTCGAGCCAGACTCCGCTGAACCTCAACATTGAAGTTTTGCACGTAGGGGTTGACGTACTCGTCTTCATACAAACTGATGGCGATGTTGCGGGCATTCAGCGAGACCGGCTCGAGGATCTGTCCCCGCGGCAAAGGCAGAACGAGATCCCCGACATTTGTCCAGGCCAGACCATACGTTGTGTTGGTGGAACTCCATCGAAGGCCCTGAATGCTGCCGAGCGCTCCATCCAGGTTCGAGAACGTCCGTCCTCCGCCCTGATAACTCACGCCGTACCCTGCACGGAGAAGCGTCTTGCCCGCTCCGAAAAATGGAATCGACCAACTGAACCCGACCGTGGGTGCGAAGTTGTTCAGGTCGTTTTTCCAAATGGTGTTCGGGTTGGTGGAGTTTTTTCCAATGAAATCTATGAACGTCAGGGCACCGTTGAAATTCGTTCCCGTCAGGCCATGAACGCCGGATTTTCCGCCCACCGGGGTTCCCATCAAACCGTACGCATCGTATGGAGTGCCGAAGTAGTCCCAACGCAGGCCGAGATTGACCGTGACATCGGGAAGGATCTTCCACTCGTCCTTGAAAAATGCGTTGAACGCGTTCTGATGGATCTGGCGATGCTTTCCCTTTCTGGTCTGCTCCTCATAGTCTCTGAAGTTCGGATCACTGGCATTTTCAAGTTCGAAAGCCTGGGTGATCGAAGCAATGCCGCCGCTCAAGTCGGCCAGAATGCTTTGAGCGCGCGTTTGGTTCCCGCCGATAAGGCC
>Ga0111539_10011035_pt1 | contig 11366 bp, 9 predicted proteins | sample RhiMethybrSRZTD1_FD_79667 | JGI IMG/M metagenome (GOLD analysis project Ga0111539, IMG submission 79667) | Populus rhizosphere microbial communities from Tennessee, USA - Rhizosphere MetaG P. TD hybrid SRZTD1 (version 2) (version 2) | ecosystem: Host-associated > Plants > Roots > Rhizosphere >...
CCTCGCATAGCCAATCCGCAATCCGCTTCACGGCCATGGCAGCGACGTGCCTCGCCGACTTCTTCGCCGTGTAAACGTACGTGCGGTTGTCGAGGGAGTGGTCGAGATAACCCTTCTTCTCGAGACGGTGAAGAACAGTACGAACTGTGGATTCCTTGAGGCCACGATTCAAACCTTCGCGAACCGTCTCCGCAGTCACAGGCTGGCGTTTCCAGACGATTCGCAGAACGTCGCGTTCAAGATCTCCGAGAAACGATGGATCATGGTCGATGTCTTTCTTGTTCATATAGTGCTACGCACGGTAGCACTACAAACGGTGGCTGTCAAGTGTGAGTGCGATAACTACGAGGGAATTAAGTCGAAAGAATGCTCAAAGGTGGAGTAGGATTTCCCGAAAAAAAGGGGACTACCTATGAAACGCCGCTTCGTTTTGATCCTGGTGCTGGCTCTTACGCTTTCCGCTGTGTCGATGGGACAAAGTACTACGCCGACGAGCGCGGAACCTTTCAAGCTCGGCACCTTTGAAATTGACGGCGACCGCCATGTCGGCATTGTGCTGCGTGACACGTTGGTGGTTGAGCTGAACGCGGCAAATCGCGCCCTGGAAAGAAATCCGTCGTATCCCAGCCTGCCGATGCCGGCCGACATGCTCGAACTCATCAGTCGCTATGAGTACGGCGTGAAGTACCGGTTGTATGAAATCGTCACCGACCTTGTTTCGAACAACCGTCTCGCGACCGGCCGCCGGCCGGCTTATGTGCAGGAGGTCTCGAAGGTTCGGACGCTCGCACCAATCCTGTATCCCGGAAAGATCCTCAATGCGGGCGGCAACTTCTACTCCCATCTGGCGGAAAACAATACGCCGGAGTTGCAGCAACGAGCGATCGAACAGCGTCGTGCGAATCGTGGAATCCCCTATCTCTTCATCAAACCTTCGCAGGGTCCGGTGATCGGCGCGAGCGATTCGGTCATGCTGCCGTTTGGCCGAGACCGCATTGACTGGGAGGTGGAACTCTCTACTGTTATCGGAAGAGCCGCTCGATACGTGCCGGCGACGAAGGCGCAGGATCATGTCTTCGGCTACATGGTTATGGTCGATATCTCGGATCGCGGCGGCCGGCCTCCCGGAGGCTTCGGCGGCGGAACAGACTGGTTCGTCATGAAAGGCCAGGATACGTTCGCACCGATGGGCCCGTGGATCGTACCAAAGGAGTTTTATGGCGATCCCATGGTCAAGCTTAAGCAAACGCTGAGCGTCAACGGCCAGCAGTTACAGAATGCTACGGCTGGCGACATGATTCACTCCGTGTGGGAAGTCATCGAATACGCCTCGTCGATTGTTACCTTGTATCCCGGAGATGTTGTCAATGCGGGCACGTCTGGCGGAACCGGCATGGGAGTTGTGGCGCAAGGTGGCGCGGCCTACCTGAAGCCTGGTGATGAGATTGTCGCCAGTATTGACGGCATCGGCACGATGAGGATTCCTGTCGTTGCAGGGCCGAAGCCACCGGAGGGAACGGGATCGTTCCTTCCCCCGCCTGTGGCCCGAGGTGGAGCTCCGGGTGGAGGAGCGAATCCGGGCGGGAACAGAGGGGCGCCGACACCGGCACGGGGCGGCCGGGGACAATAGCGAGACCACGCTGGGCAAAACGGGGAAGAGATTTGGTCATCCGGACAGCCGGTCAGCCGGTCAGTGGGTGAGTGGGTGATATACAAGTGACATGGGACAAGGGACAAATGACATTTGACAGTTAAGGAAGGGGATTCTTTCTTAAGTCGGCAACTAAGAAACTCTCCTTCCTTAACTGTCAAATGTCATTTGTCCCTTGTCCCATGTCACTTGTATATCACCCACTCACCCACTGACCGGCTGACCGGCTGTCCGGATGACCAAATCTCTTCCACATCGCAACTCCTCTTTAACAAACTCACCAACTCGAAAGATGCGCCAGTTCGTTTGTTTGGAACCTGCAGGGTCAGCTGGTGTCTAAGCTGGACTGGAGGACGACGTGAACAAAGCCCGTCACCGGCTGCTCCTTGCAATCCTGGTTCTATACGCCAGCTCCTGGTCGTCTTACGCCCAGACCCAGCAATCGACAAACGCGTCGGACGAAGTGGAGGCTCTGCTACGCGCTACTCGAGCGCAGGCCGAAACGCGCCGTGCGATCGGTGCAGAAGTGGAAAAACTATTCAGGGATGATCAGGCGCTCGGTTCCCCGGAGTTCATGTCTGACGCGCAGCGGCGTTCGTGGGAAGCTGCCCATGAAAAGCGAGTATTGCGAATGCGTGAGATTGTTCGCACCGAGCAACTGGAAACGATACCGGATCTCAACAACGCGGCCATGCTATTGCAGCATGGAATCGCCCCTGAAGACTTTTTGACCGCTCACGTCCTCTTCTCGACTGCGGCTTTGAAGGGCTCGATGTTTGCGAGGTGGGGCGCCGCGGCAGCACTCGATCGCTATCTGGCCTGGATTGGTCGTCCCTCGATATTCTTCATCCGCGATGGGGCGCCAAACCATTTTACCGACGAAATTAGAAGATTCCACTGCATGCTGTCCGTGGCTGAACAGCGCGAGGATGCTCAAAACCGGCGAGTCGATTGTCCGCTAACCGTTCCCGAGGTCTACAACAACGGGAGGCCGAACCCTCCCAGGTAAGACTGAGATTCAGCGCGGCCGTTCCACTGCCGGCTTCCACTGGTTGAACGCCGAGGACCACGTCGGTTTAAGCGTCAGGCTCTGAAGTTTCCAGGCGCCACCACCGTTTATCGCCCGGCCTTCGTAAGTTCCGCCCGCAAGTTCGCCGGCCTTTCCACCAACTTTCAGCAGTCGCGCTCGAATCGCCGCAGATTTACCGTCGGGTGTCAGGGTGATTATCGGTTGAACCGATTGATGAATTGCGCTCGCGTTTCCCGTTTCTGTATTAGAGAACGATCGGCTCGTGTCGAGGAAGAGTTTCGGCAGGTTATCCGTCGAGTCGTCCAGATAATAGCCGTAGGCATTGACGAGATTTTCGACGGCGTCATACGCAATGCTCGAATCGATTTGCCGCTCCAGTTCGGTCAATCGTGCCGTGAATTCCTTTACGTTTTTCGGTGGGCTCGGCAGTGTCGCAAGGCGCGAAGTATCCCCCTTCGTACCCCGTCCCTCCGGCGTCGGCGCGATGCCGGCAGGATATTGAACGGGCAGACGGGTTACCGGATTGGCGTAATGGAGTCGCGGGTAGTACATCTTTGGATAGGTTTCGTAGACTTCCGTCGAAGGTCGATCCGGCGGAAACTGGGTATGAGGTCGCGCAGCTGGCTTTGCGTCTTTCGCCCAGCCCAGTTCGTAATCCGTGGTGACTCTCGGGTAATAATGCACCGATTGAATTTTCCAGATCGCGTTCTGCTTGACGTATTCGTTCTCGAAAATGCCCTCTTCCCATTGGGCGCCTCTTCCTTTAATGCCGGATACCGACAGCTCGACTCCTCGCGCCCGGGCAGTTTGTCCGTCGGGAGCAATGTGAACCACCGTAGCGAGCTGCAGGTGATCGTTCACCTCATCGGCGTCCAGCCTCTCACCCCCCATAATGTTCAAGGCCTGGCGGATCTTGTCCCTGCCCGCATACACGCCGCGCAGGCCCAGCTCCATGGTGCCATCGCTGGCGAAGAGATTCGTGACAGCTCCCCACATTTTCTGATCGGAGTTGTATCCGTAGCTGTGCTGCAGGTTCAGGACGTCTGCTTCGTCCTGGAGCTGCTGCGCACTGCGAGCGAGCTCGGCCCATCGTTGTTGTAGTCCCTCGATGCTTGCGGACCCGGTCGAGCCGTTCGCCGACGCGGACAAAGCGGAGTTCGGCGCGGGATCGCCGGCGGATTGCGCTGTGAAATGATACGGAAGGTTCCATTTGGAAAGTGTCAGCGCGGGTGGGCTGTAGCGTCCGCTGTATTGCGAGTTGTAACTCAGTTCATTGATCTTCCAGACACCATCCTCGAGCACGTAGCGGTTTTCATAAACAACGCCGGCCCATGATGCAGAAGAGCCATAGCTTCCGAGCATCGCTATCACGTGCCATCGACCGCTTGCTGTTCTCCCATCTGCCGCAACGGTAACCACGGGCTGGATCATGATGTGCGGATAGATTCGGCCTTCCGCCAATCCCAGCTGCCCGCGGCCAAGCTCCTGGAGATAGAACTTCCGCAGACTTTCCGGACCTCGGAAATCTCCCTGCGCATAGTGGGCGATGCCGTTAGTGGCGAAGAGATCGCCGAGGTCGAGCCAAAGGCCCAGCTCCGCGTAATGCGCGTAACTATATTGGAGACGTTTGATGTCGCGAATGGCTCGCGCTTTCTGAAGACGATTTTCAAGCTGCGCCATTCGAACCTGGATTGCAGCGAGACCGTTGTCGGGTGCAATCTGAGCCGTGGTCCGCATCGCAAGGAAGCAACCCCCCGCGGCTGCGACAAAGAAGAGTGTTAACACGGTGGACGTTTTCGATAACCGCTGGATCATGAAAGGCTCTCAAGCTCTTGTATTGTGAATTATCATAGGCGCACCAAACTGGGGGACACAAGCCATGCGATTGCATCTCGCCGCTCTTATCGCGCTACTTATCACACCCGCGCTCGTCACTGCGCAGGAAAATCTCGGCACTTATGAAGACCGCATCGCCGTCGAAGATGTGATGGCCCGTTATGTGTGGGCGGTGGATTCACTCGACGCGGAGGGCTACGTCGCGGTGTTCACCGAAGACGCCGTCATCGATTCGAACGGCAGCATCAGCAAGGGGCACGAGGAGATCCGCAGGATTGTCACCAACCTCATCAAACGCCGCGACGACAACAAGGCGAAGGGAGTGCCGACTTCGAATCTTTACCACGTGATCAGCAATGTGCGTATAACGTTCCCGAAAGCCAATGAAGCCGTGCACCTGTCCTACTGGCAGACCGTGCGTCGCGACAATGAAGGCAAGATGTCTGCAGCCGCGATGGGCCGCTCCGAAGACCATCTGGTCAAGCGCAACGGGAAGTGGCGGATTCAGTCGCGCAAGCTGACCGTTTTCACCGACTGAGGGGTCATAGCTGGGAAGGGCGTGTGTTCAAACTGCAAATGAGGTTTTGAGCGCAACCAAGACGGGATTCGGGTTCCAGGGGGCCCCTCTCAGCAGGAGGAGGGGTGGCCGAAGGCCGGGGTGGTGTGATCAAGCTATCGATTTGGTTTCGTATATTGCCGACTTCTATTGTCGCAGGAGACGCGAGGCGCTTACCTCAAAGAACTGGGGATTGGCGTGATGCGATTCGATAACAGAGAGGTTTTCGAGAGTCTTGAGCTGATGCTGAATTCAATCCGGCCGGACTACAGGAAAGGGTACTGGAATCGCCTGACCACACCACCCCGGCCTTCGGCCACCCCTCCTCCTGCTGAGGAGGGGACCCGATTGCTGCAACTTTCAAGACACAGGATTTCCTCGCGATCGCGTCAAACACAAACTGGAGGTCTCCAATGAAAGTCTTAGGGACGATTGTGGTCTTCGCATGTTCGATTCTTATCTACGCGCAAGTTCCCGCAACAGTCGGATCGATTACCGGAACCGTTCAGGACGAATCCGGAAACGTGATACCCGGTGTCACCGTGACTGCGGTTGGCCTGACCGAAAGGGTGTCTGCCGTTTCGGACTCCCAGGGGACCTACACACTCTCCAGTGTTCCGCCGGGGACTTATGCGGTCAGTGCCTTCCTTCGGGGATTTCCGGAGACCCGCTTCACGGAGATAGAGGTTCGAAGCGGAGCAACGACCCGGCTCGGCTTCACGCTTCGCTTGCAGCCACCGCCACAATTCTCGATGCCCGTCCCTCCTCTCCGCGATCGGAATCCCAGTGTCGTTGCTGACACTCAGACGGTACAGGGCAATTCCATTTTTTTTCGAGGGCACGTCCGGTTAGTCAGCGACACGATGGAATTGACCGCGGACGAATTGGACTTTGATAGATTGTCTCGAACATTCGATGTGCGTGGAAACGTCCGCGTTCGTCTCTTGCCCTCGACCGTGCGTATGGTGCCTCTGTCCGGTGATAGATAGCAGAAGGAGTTCAATGGACGCAAAATTCCGCTCCGCCGTGCAGGCAGCCAAATCCGGCGATGCGCGCCAGCTCAGAGAATTGATTCAACAGGATCCTTCAGTGGCAACGGACCGGTCAACAACGAGCCATCCAACCTTGCTTCAGTGTCTGGTCCTTGATGGCAAGAACTCACCGAACCGCATCGAGATGGCCACAACCCTGATTGACGCTGGTGCGGAACTCAATGGGCCGCTGCTGGCTTGTGCGAGTTGCAACAACGTCGATGTTGCTACGCTGCTGCTGGATCGCGGCGCTGCCGTGAACGGCGTCGGCGGATGGTCGCCTCTGGAAGAGGCGTTGTACTGGAACAGTCAGGGAGTAAAGGCACTCCTGCTTCAGCGCGGGGCCTCGATTCATAACCTGCGTATCGCAGCGGGACTGGGCAGAAGGGACTTGATTGCAGCCTTTTTCAACAGCGACGGCAGTCTTAAAGCGGACGCAGGCCAGATCAATTGGCCGTGGGGAAGCGTGGACGTGGTTGCACAATCGAATTTCAATCAGGAGGGTAAGGCAGCCCTGATGGCCAGGATACGGTCCTGGGCGAACGATAACCAGGATGTCGTCAACAACGCGTTCGTGTATGCGTGTATGCACGGACATATCGGAACGGCGAATTCGCTTTTGCAACGGGGAGCCCAGGTCGACGCTATCCCTGGAGGATTCGATTACTCCGGCACAGCCCTGCACTACGCGGCGCTCAACGGTCACCAGAAAATGGTCGAGTTTCTCATAGAGCGCGGAGCGGATGCAGGGATCAAGGACACAAAAGTCGGCGGAACCCCCGCCGGTTGGGCGGAATACGGCGGTCATCCCGAAATAAAGCGCTATCTGGAAGCCACTCGTTAAAGCAAGCGGATGCCTCTTTACCCGCGCCAACGAATCTGCTATCTAGATCGACAACAACAATGGACTCAAGCTACGTTCCATTCTCCTTCCCCGAGGTTTACCAGGGATTAGCTTCAGGAGGGGGCATCGCCACGGCGACCACAGCAGGACTGACCCTGGAGTTCCAGGTTAAAGACGGGTTTGTCGGTATCATCAAGTCGGATATCCGCAAGGTTGTGATTCCCATTAGCGAACTGCATTCGATCGACCTAAAACAAGGCGTGTTCCGAAACCGTCTGTTTATCAAAGTCAGAAGCATGACGACACTGGCTGACGTTCCCGGAAATGAGTCCGGTCACGTGGAGTTGCGCGTGGCTCGACGCGATAAGGCGACGGCCCAGACGCTAGTATCCCTACTGATGCTAGGTCTCTCGGAAAAGAAATTGGCGGATCTCGGCAGGCAAGGCGTCACGACGTAGAAAGTTCCGCAATATCCACTGGAGGAATCGCGATGACCCAACTTGTGCGGCCAGTTTGTTATGGCCTTGTGATCGTTTCTCTTCTTTTCGTGGTGAACACAACACCAGCACAACAAGGCGCACGGAACGGAGAATGGCGCACCTATGGAGGCGATGAGGGCAGCACGCGTTACTCGTCGCTCGACCAGATCAACCGCGACACTATCAAAAACATGCGGGTCGCATGGGTATGGAGATCGGATAGCCTTCTTCCGAATGCCCAACCCACGAGCGAAACCACACCAATCATGGTGAACGGCATCCTGTACTTCACCATGGATCAACGACGCTATGTGATAGCCGCCAGAGCGGGCACTGGCGAAACGCTCTGGATCTACCGGCCGGACGAGGGCGAACGATTTGACCAGGCGCCGCGCAAGATACACCGCGGCGTCTCTTACTGGACAGACGGACGAGGTGATGAGCGCATCTTTTTCGTGACTCCCGGTTTCCAGTTGATTGCGCTAAACGCGAAGAATGGCGTTCCCGTTGCCAATTTCGGCCGGCAGGGTATTGTGGATCTCTTCAAGGAGCTCGATCTCGACTACAAAGGAGATCCGACGGGAAAGATCGGCAACAGTTCGCCTGTTGTTATCTCTCACGACACGATCGTCGTCGGTCCCGCGTTGACTCCGGGAAGTCGTTCAAACAAAGCGAACGTGAAAGGCGATGTCATGGCCTTTGATGTTCGAACCGGGAAAAAGAAATGGGTTTTCCATACCATCCCTCGGAAAGGTGAACCCGGATACGAAACGTGGCTGAACGGATCTGCCGGATACACGGGCAATGCCGGAGTCTGGGGGCCGTTCTCGGTCGACTCTCAGCTGGGATACGTCTATCTCAATGTAGAGTCCGCAACCAATGATCCCTATGGTGGGTCGTGTCACGGAAACAATCTCTACTCGGGAAGCCTCGTGTGTTTGGATATTCGAACTGGAAAGATGATCTGGTATTTCCAGCTTGTCCATCACGACATCTGGGATTTCGACATGCCGCCGCATCCGATTCTGGTCGACATCAATGTGGATGGAAAACCTGTCAAAGCAGTTGTTCAATTGTCAAAGCAGGCATTCGCGTACGTCTTTGATCGAGTGACCGGGAAGCCGGTCTGGCCTATCGACGAGCGTCCAGTGCCGCAAACGGATGTGGAAGGCGAATGGACCTCGCCGACTCAACCTATTCCAAGCAAACCTCCGGCTTTCGATATCCAGGGAGTGACACCGGACAACATCATCAACTTCACTCCAGCACTCAAACAAACTGCGCTTCAATTGCTCCAGGGTTACAAGACTGGTCCGATCTTCACGCCGCCCACGTCATCGACGGGGCCCAGTGCGCCCAAGGGCTTGATTCAGGTTCCGGGTTACGGAGGAGGGGCGAATTGGGAATCGGGCGCGGCGGATGCCGAGACGGGTTTCGTGTATGTGGGCTCGATCACCGATCCGAGAATCGTCCTTTTGAGCCCCAACAGCACTCCGACTCCGACACCCGGCGTGAACAATGCCTGCTGCGACTCCGACTACACGATGGGCGGCACGGCTCCTGAGCTTCCGAACGGGCTGCGTCTGATGCAGCCTCCCTATGGACGGATCACGGCATACGATATGAACAAGGGCGTGATCGCGTGGCAGATCCCCAATGGCGATACGCCTCCGAACATCAAAGCCAACCTCACTGCGGCCGGCTTGACGAACATCCCGCCAACAGGTAGCCCGTCGCGAGCAGGGCTGCTGGTCACGAAGAGTTTTGTTTTCGCCGGAGAAGGGGTCGCCGGCCAGGCGATCTTTCATGCCTATGACAAGAAGACGGGTGAAAACGTCTGGCAGGCACCACTTCCTGCAGGTCCACAGACGGGTCTGCCGATGACCTACATGTATCAGGGCAATCAGTACATTGTGCTTGCCACGCGAGGTCCTCAGGGTAGCGGCGCTCAACTCGTCGCCTGGACTGCTGCACCTCCGACGGCGGTTCCTGACGGCGGCCAACGCGGCGCTGGGGCGCAGTAAACCACTTCCATCATCGATCGCGTTTGTGCGTAAGTGCACCGCTCGTGGTATGGTTTTCATCATGCCCGACGCGACGTGCTCCCATATCTCGGCTATCACCTCGGTCACGCATGCTAAGCGCAGAGAGTGCGACGAATGTGTGAAGATCGGCAGCACATGGGTGCATCTTCGAACGTGCCAGGAGTGCGGGTCGACACTCTGTTGCGATAACTCGCCCAATCGCCACGCCACGAAGCACGCCAACAAAACCCATCATCCGGTCATTGCATCTGCAGAACCGGGAGAAAGATGGCTTTACTGCTATCCGGACGATGGTTTCGCGGAGTATTGAATATGAGTCAGCAAACTCAAGCTTTGGAATGGCCTTCGCTGGTGTATTCGGAATGGGAAGGCACCCGGGATACCGTCCACATGTGGACGCAAATTGTCGGGAAGACCAGGATGGTGAAGGAGCGGCTCATCAATCATTGGTGGAACGTTCCCCTGTACGTCACTCCGACGGGGCTGACCACGTCTTCCATTCCCCATCGTGGCCTTGCGTTTGAAGTCGCATTCGATTTCAAGTCGCACCAGCTTCGAATCGAAACGAGCAAAGGTGAAGCACGGACGATTCGCCTGTACGCGCGTTCCGTGGCCGACTTCTATTCAGAATACATGTCGACGCTCGGATCGCTCGGGATACCCGTACGCATCAATCCATTACCTGCCGAATTTGATGACCTGACTCCGCATAATGAAGATCATCATCACGCTTCGTACGATCCGGCCTATGTGGAACGTTTCCATCGCGTGCTGATCAACACCGATCATATTTTCAAGCTTTTCCGAGCATCGTTTCTCGGCAAGTGCAGCCCGGTGCATTTTTTCTGGGGCGGATTCGACCTCGCGGTCACACGTTTTTCCGGTCGCCGTGCTCCCATCATGCCAGACGCAGATCCGATTCAACGCGAAGGTTACTCCCACGAAGTGATTAGCTGTGGATTCTGGCCCGGGGATCGACGGTACAAGGACGCGGCATTCTATTCCTACACCGCACCGGCTCCCGCTGGGCTTTCTTCTGAAGGTGTGCGTCCCGAAGCCGGTCATTGGGACACCAAACTCGGTGAATTCATTCTCAACTATGAGGACGTGCGCCGCTCCCAATCCCCTGCAGCCGACATCATGGAATTCTGTCAGAGCACCTACGAAGCGGGCGCAAAGCTCGCGCAGTGGGATCGCGCGGCATTGGAGCGGACCGCAGCGGCGTGAGTCCGTCGTCCGCGTCCTGTTGTGGGCGCGGTCTATGACCGCGCATTTGGGCCATTCGCTTGCGAAAGTTGCGCGGTCATAGACCGCGCCTACAAGTTCAAGCTCAACCCCTGCCCCGTTACGGGGCAGGGGTTGAGTTTTCTTCGGAGGACCTTAGAAGTTCAGTCGAAGCTGCGCCTGGAACTGGCGGTGCTGTGTGGACTTTGCAGCCGCTCCGGTGATCAAGCCGAAGTTGTTGTTGTTGATGCTCAATTCTGGATTTGCCGGTTCCGGATGATTGAAGACATTGCTGAGGTCCATCCGGAATTCGATGCTCTTGGATTCGGTGATGATGATTTGCTTCTTCAAATTTGCATCGAACCGCCACCGTCCGGGCGCTTGCACTGCCCGTTGGCCGAGAGTGCCACGTTGTCCGGGGAGTGGATTTCGCAGAAGAATCTGACCGGTGTTGGCATCAAAAATGGCGTTCAATGTACAAAACGTGTTCAGGTTTTGAGCCGTCGTGACTGAAGCACATTGCGGGTCATCGTCGCTCCTGAGTGTGCCTGCCCCAAAGTAGTTTGCAGTGGGGGTGGTGGCTCCGTCCACCCATTGGACGCCGACCGCCTTGAGATTGATCGGACCGACAATGTCGGGGGTTCCGTTTGCGTAGAGCATGCTTTGCGCG